>JABAHS010087872.1_pt3 | contig 51711 bp, 88 predicted proteins | sample 7062111 | NCBI WGS metagenome assembly JABAHS01 (sample SAMN14534600, study PRJNA622989) | marine sediment metagenome | biome: marine biome [ENVO:00000428]; feature: marine pelagic biome [ENVO:01000023]; material: deep marine sediment [ENVO:00002113]; isolation source: pool of 4 deep marine... | reverse complement strand
ATCTCCGCTGTCGATGCGATAGTTTCGGGTAGCAACGTGCCCTGGTTCGAGCGCGGTGTGGAGTGAAAGGGCGATAGCGATGCCAGCTACGACGGGCTTTTCTGGGATCGGTAATCTGGGTCAAGAGTCCCATCGATGTGGAGCCTGTTTAGGGTGGCATGTTGGCCATCAGACTTTGGTGGACCGAGGTATCAGTGATAATCAACTGCTTTTTGCCACATGGGCCTTGATGGGATCTGTGGCGTTTGGTGGTGGACTTGTTGGATGGTGGCTTCGAGGTCGCCGTAGGAGATAGAGCAATGCCGCAGATGGCGCCTTCAAAGATCATGATGCTGGGTCGTGTAGCGCCGCCTACGCGAGCAGGCTTTCTCAATCCGCCGCGTACCTCTCCGGGTGTTCCGCAGAATCTGCTAAGGCAGACGCTGTTGGGTGGTCTCGGGGCAACTGGTCGCATGCTGTCTGGCCTCGGCCAGGTTGGCACGGGTGAAAACATCATTGCAGATGTGGATGCTGAGGCCGCAGGGATTGCTGCCAGTGCAACTGTGACCGGGCCTATGCCGGGTCAAGCTGTGCCCACGACGGCTGCCCCGGTGGGTGGCGGTAACGGCAATGGTGGCAACGGCTTTCGCCCGCAGTTCGGCGTGGACGCAGGTGTGAACGTGTTCGGCCGTCGCGTTGGCCTTGGGGCGACGCTTGGGTTTGTGAGCTTGTCGCTTCTGTCAGGTGCTGCATCTGCGGTGCACGGTTGGCGGCGCGATCGCACCCCCATTTCTGCGTGGGGTTGGTTCACGCTAGGGAGCATGTTCCCGATTATCACGCCGCTTGTCGCCGTGGGCCAAGGCTTCGGCAAACCGCGTCGTCGACGCTGATAAGGAGAGTTGTAATGCCGCTTCCGGGTGAAACAGGAGAAGTATTTGTTCCGTCGACGCCTCCGCCGGGACAGTCCGTTCCGACGCCGGATGCGCCGCTTGTGCCGGCGATGCCTTCGGGGCCGCAAGGTAATTACCCTCCGGCTCCGGTTGTCTCAGCTGGCGCCAATGGTGGTAACGGATCGATCGATCCTGCTGCTGATCGCGTTTGCGCTTGGTGGATGAGCCAGAGACAGGCGGACATGTGGGGGCCTTCGCTCAGTGCGCAGTTTTCCGCGGGCGGTCCGCTGTACAACCTCAACCAGTGGTCGCTGCAAAATCGCGATCGTCCGTTTTTTATGCCATCTACTGCGCTGTCGGTATGGCAAAGCTTGGGTTTTGCGTGGCGCATTATCGGTGCCACGCTTGCTTATCAACTGCCTCCTGCGGGTCGACGTACTGGCGCTAAGGTGGCGTGGGGCATCGGGGGTTTTCTGTTTCCGACGTTGACGACAGGTGCGGTCGCAATTCGTCAAGTTATGAAATGAGGTAGTCGATGGCGCTCAACGCAGGAATGTACAGAGGTCGCGTAGGGGACCGCGCGTTCTTCAATGGCCTCGGCAACGTTGGAAGTGTGTACGCGGGCTCTGGTCCGTATCGTGCGCCAACGACACCACCTGGGATGCAGGTTGCGGGGGTGCGCGGGTTGCGGCTTGGTGCAACGCGGCTTGCGCAGTTTCGTAATTTCCGAAATTCCTCGCTTCCAGTAGGTGTCGCCGGTGTTGGCGATCGTCCAGTCGGTGCTTTGCGTCGAGTGCAGCTGCCCGATGGTCGTATCATTTTGAGCCGGTAGTGTGGCAGGTGACGAAAAACAGTATTGGGCTGCAATGGCGCCTTTGCGTCAGCAAGGCTCTTACCTTACACCTGCTTTTGTTGCGCCTTCTGTTCTGAGTTGTACGCCGAGCGTCGATATCCGGCGCGGCGACAATCCCTATTGGCAATATTGCGTCTCGCCTGCACTACTCTTCGACTTGCCGGGTACGGGTGCGTCGGAGCTTGGGTATTGCTTCACCAAGCCTTACTTCCAGTGGATCCAGCGCTATTTGCAGGCTGCGCTTCGTAACAAGCCTCCCCTGAGTGCATCCGCGCAAGCGCGTGTGCTGTGGGTGCTCGACGTGTGGGCACATACGGTTTATGGGCTTCTTGCGCTCAATGTGGATTTGCGTTCTGGTCTCAACCGCGTAGGTCCTGCGGTCGACAATTGGTTGTTTTCGGTGGGTCGTGCGAGCGCCAGTCGTGTGGGTTCCAGTCTGCATCCAGTGTACCAGCCTTTCTGGGGTGCACAGAGCGCGCAGATGCGAAGCAATGAGCTCTTGCGGTCAACGGAGAGGCCTACGTTGCGTGCGAATCAGCAAGGGGAATGGAACGACGCTGTGCTGATGCCTACGCCGTTCTTCGAGTTACCCTTTGATTGGATCAGTAGTCTCAACCCCAATGTAAAGACTGCAAATCCTCTGTGGAGCACGTTCTATAGCGGGGTACTGCCTTGGGAGCGTAACGGCCTGCGACTTATGTCGCGTGGGAATAAAGACGCAGGGGACCTGAGAGCTGCAACAACGAATGTGGCGCTTCGGCAAGGTGTTTACCAGTGGCGCATGATGTGTTTGCAAGATTGGGGTTCGCCTAGTTATGGCCGCGAGACGCCGCTGGGAACAGGCTCGGCAGCTTGGCAAAACTGGTGGCCGCGGGGAATGGGTCGCCGTGGAGATACGGTGACGTTGACGCAGTACATCCGCAGCGTCCACTACCAACAGCGGGGGAGTAAGCTGCAACTCGTACCCGGATCTCCCGCAAAGTTGTATCCGACGTTCGATGTAGCTTTTGAAGGCATCAGCCGTCTCGTGCGACCTTTGGTACAGCTGGACTATGATGAAGCGCTCAAAACGCATGTAGCGCTGTGGTCTGTGGCATCGACTCGTGTGAGTCGACAAGGTTTCCCTGCGGTGACCTTTACCGATTCCAACGACTTGGTAAAGGCGCATGCCGATGCGGTGCAAGCTCGTGCAGAGGCGGCGATTACTAATCCCAGGTTGGTTCGTCAGGCTGATCTTGCCTCGGGTCGGCGTGAAGGTGCGCTGGAAGAAGCTGCAAACGATTTGTTCTTTGAGGGAGTTTCAATTGGGGGCAAGCAAGTGATTCCCCCATTACACGACGCCATTGTCGAAAACCCAATTCTCAAGCCGTGGGTGGCTGCGTTTCAGAGACTGTTTACTGTGGTGGTACGGCTTGTAGGGACTGCGACTGGTGGTGCTCCGCAGTGGCCGCTGATTCCGCATCCCTTTGTCCGTTCACTCAATGCCGCGGGTTGGAATACGGTTGCCGACGGTTCCACGCTGGATGTATTGCCCAAGATTGTGGTTGCCATCGGAAATATTGAAGTTGCTACGCAGATTGATATGGGCGTCTACGTCGGAGGTTGGCAGCCAGGTGGAGCTGCTGAATCTGAGCGTGATCCGGAGCGTTGTAGGGTTGTCATATCGGAGTCTTCAGGGGACTTTGTTACGCAGTGCGATGATGTACCCGCTTCAGTTTCTGCGGTGACGACTCCGCCTTCGAATCTTGAAGCTGTGGCGTGTCGAGCTCAGTTCGAAGAAGGTAGGGCCGAGTCAGCGTATCGCGATTGCATTCCCGATGATGCTTACCCCTTGTACGAAATGATGTGCGTAGCTGCGGTTCGAGGTCACGCTCCAATGATGGAGTTTGAGCAGTGGGCTCAGCAGTTGGCGCAGAGTCAGCAGTGCAAGTCGGGTACGCTGTGGTCCGCGTTTGTTTCTGGCTTCCGTCAGCGAGGTAATCCCCTTGCTGCATTTGGGAAAGGCGGTCGCTGATGCATGTTCTAGCGGGTTTGGGTCAAGCATGCTTGCGGTGGCGCCCTGGTCGTACAGGGGAAGAGGCGGAATTTGTTTGTGAGGAGTTTGAAACGGTTGAGCCTCAACAGACCAGCGCACCTTCTACATCTCGGATCAATTGTCAGCATGAGATCTTGCGTTGGGGTCAAGATAATCCTGCGCTGGTTCCGTGTGTTTCAAATGCAGAAGACTATGATCGCTGGCAGCGTCTGTGCGCGAGGGTGCAGCGTGGCGAAATCACGCTTTCTCAGGCGAGGCGCATTTTCACGGCGTTTGCGCAGCAGCAGTGCGCAGCGCAGGCGCCACCGCCACCGCCCTCTATGGAGCCCCCACCCACACCGAGGGAGCCTCCGCCACCGCCAACGGCGCCGCCTCCACATATGCCGCCGGGGATTCCAGATGCGGGTGACACACCGGGTGATCAGCCGCCGCTTCTTGAGCCAACACCTACAGTTACAGATGACGGTGCTACGCCAAGCGACGACGTAACACAACGTGATTGGCGGCGTCGTTTTGGGCCGATAGTCGGAATTGGTCTGCTTGTTGCTGCGGGATTGACTGTCTACCGAGTGAAACGGAAACGTTGACCGCCGCTATCTTCACCCCGTATGCTGCTTAGGGTCGAAGATGGCGCATTATGTTTCCGGCCAACTGCCTTTCCAACTGCCTGGTGGTACGCGAGGTGTCGGGCAGTTCCGCATGCGCACAAGGCCGATGCCTTCGGGCTATGAAAGTTCGTTCTTCGAGGAGCGTACGACTCGTAGGTTGCCTGCACCGCCTGCACCTACGCGTAAGCCGCGCAAGAAGCGTCGTGCGCTTCGTCACGGAGAGACGATCTATTGCGTATACGTGAAGAAAAAGAAGATCTCGTGTTCACGCAGTAAGACTCGTGCGCAGGCAATCGCAAATCGAGAGAAGCTCAAGCGAGCTAAGCGAACCGGCGTGAAAATTCGCAAGCAGAAGTATGAGCTTCAGTGTCCTCCTCGCACGAAGAGAGTTTGCAAGGAGCGCAAGAAGGGCAGCCGCGCGTGTCGCAAATGGGGCTGCCGTAAACGGTGAAGGAGAAAACCGATGGCACGATGCAGGTATGGAAAGGTCAAGTCAGGTCCCCGCAAGGGGCGCTGCCGTAAGCGTCCTCTAAGCGGTGCCGCAAAGAAGGCTTCTCGTCGCCGCACGCGGCGCAGCAGTCGTAGCGGTAATGGTCGGCGCTGCCGATTTGGCGTGGTCAAGCGTGGGCGTCGCAAGGGACAATGTCTCAAGCGTCGGCGTCGCCGCTAAGGAGCTGAGGTCCTGTGCCTATTGAACCTGCACTTCCCCCCGAGACGATAGGGGCTGTTGACGAGCGCAATCGTGCAGCTCAGGTGATGGCACTTCGTCTCGGGGAGACTGGCTCCGGGCGTTTCACGCCTGAAGTTGAGGTGTATCAACGCGTGTGGAATTCCACGCGTTGGGCGACGCACGAGCAAATGCAGATGATAGGCATGTCGGCGGCGCAAGCGACGCAGAAGACGCCGCAGCTGGTGACGGATGGCTTGTTTGGGCCCAACACATCAGCAACGTTGTGTTCAATCGTGGGAGATCCGTGCCCTCCGCGTCGCGCACCAGGGATGCCCGTGTGGGTGGCGCAGAACATGAATCGCTTGATGGCGTTGGTGCCTCCAAGCGGCCCGCCGGTTGAAGAGTTGATCGAGCCGGTGTCTTCTCCGCCCGTTACAAACCCGCAACCCGATGTCAGCAGCGGCTCATCGGTGGTGCAGGTAACTGTGGCAGAGACGACTACGCAAACTTCGCAACCTCCACCGCCTACGATTACGGAGGTTGAAGAGCCGGAACCTGCGCCTGAGCCTGAACCTGTGCCCGTTGAACCGGTCAGCTACGACGTGTTGTCGATGGACGCGGATTTGGAGTTTGCAAACGAGCCTGGGCTTGAAACTCCGATTGCAACGACGCGGCCTCAGTCTCGAGCGCCGTTCTTCGCAATTTTTGCTGGTGCGGCTGTGCTAGGCGGCGCATTCTGGTGGTTCCAGTACGGCCGCGGAAAACGGAGGCGTCGTGCGTAGACTAGGCGCATTAGGGGTTTTGTCGCCGCAGGTCCAAACGGGTTTGCGTGATCACTTGCAAGTGGTCGAGGACCTGCACGCACAGGTGCTATTCGATTTGCGAACCATTGCAGATCAGGGTCAAGACCCGTCGGATTTTGCTGCGGAAGCGCAGGAGATTTCAGCGGCGATCGGCGAGGTGCAGGCCGATATGACGACTGCTGATGACACCGATTCGGCTGCGTTGCATGCCCGCGTCAACATCTTGGAGCAACAAGCCCGTGATCTGATCACGCGTACGTCTCGAGCTCGGCAAGGTGCAGTCGAAGGTCAGCAGGTAACCGGGCTTCTGTGGGGCCTAGGCGTAGCTGCGGGTGTTGCTGCGCTGGCCTGGTTTGTTTGGGATCGTCGCAAGCGAAGGAGGCGCTGATGCTCAAAGGTGCGAAACGCAAGTGCCTGCGCTATGGCCGGTCGAAGACGGGTCGTCGCGTATGCAGAAGCTGGGGTGGCAAGCGCGGTCAGCGGTACTGCGTCTACAAGGGTAAGAAGACGGTTCCGGAGAGCTGCCACCGCAACAAGCGCTTGGCGCAGAAGGCCTACGGGCGACTGAAGAAGAAATGTAAGTCCAAGCTGCGAATCAAAAAGAAGGCGTAAACATGGCAACACGACGGCGACGACGGCGAAGGAAGTGCATTCGCTATGGGTACAAGAAAGAGATCCAGGCGTACGGGCCTGCAAAGCGGCGCCGCGTCTGCAAGCGCTGGGGTTCCGCTGGTGGCAAACGCACGCGTTATTGCGTGTACAAGGGAAAGAAGCGGTCGGCGGAGAGTTGTCACCGCACCAAAACTACCGCCAATAAGGCCGCTCGACGCTTGCAAAAGCGTTGCAAATCAAAGATCAAAGTGAAGGCCGCATAGGGCGTTCCTTCCAAAAAAGTGTTTTGGCGGGGTTGATGGATTTGGCTCCGCTTTCGTAAGGAGATAGCGAGATGGCACGTAGACGGCGACGGACAACTCGACGGCGCAGGCGTGGAACGGGTTCGGTGATCCGGGTTCGTCGCGCGAACAGCCTCGGTCAGCTCAGAAACCCCAACTCGGTTGCGGGCGCGGCGATTCCGGTCTTGGCAGGTGGTGGCGTGGCGACGATCACGACCATTGGTCTGACGAGCTGGATGCAACCGACGGCACAAAATGCGCCGTTCATGCGCAATGCCCCCTGGATCGGTCTTGGTGCAGGCGTCCTGACTTCAATGGGTCTGGGTGCGATGACCAGGAAGACCGCAACTACAACCATGGGTGTGGCATCTTCCATCGTGGCAGCGCTGGCATTTTTGATGCCGGGCTGGATCAGCGCGATGGGCAACGGCGGCGTAGCTGCCAACGGTGCGACGGCAGGTGTTGGCGCTGTCGTTCCCGAGTACAGCCGCGGTGTGGGACGCAGCGGAACTGGTGCCATCGTCATGGAGCCCCACGCTTCACGTGGTTACGGTGCCGGTGCGCTCGGTGCTGGGCGGCGTCGCGGCATGGGGTCCTACGGCGAAGTGGTCAACCTCGGTGCGATCAATTCGTCGGTCTTCGGCTCTGCGCCGTTCAAGCTCAGCGGTGCACGCTGAGAGCCTCCGATCTGTGTGAGGAAAGACGATGATCAATCAAATCACGAAGATCAGGCTGGCCGACGGTCGCGAAGTTGCGTTCGTCGACTGGTCTGATCTGCCGATCTATTCCACGATTGAAGTTCTGCACGGTACGGCGGTTCAGGAAATGAACCTGTTTACCTACGTGCAGGGCGATAACGTTCCGGCATTCGCACCTGTTGCGGTGGTCAACCAACGTAACGCAACGGAGCTGGACACCAATATGCAATCGCCCGGGGCGATGGCCTCCACTGAGGAGTCCCTGATCTTTGCGATCAAGCCCGAGGTGTTCAGACTCGATGTTGCGGATGAGGCAAACCCGGACTTCAGCGCCCCTGCGGCGTTGGGTGCGGCGACGCATGCGCCGATTGCAACGCCGGAGATGTATTCGGTGTTGAGCCTGCGCACGACGCTCAATCTCGAGATCAGCGAGAAGCTGTATGCGAGTGCGGGCTTCGGCTACTTCAACTGCGGTTTCGGCCCCACTGCGAATGCTGCGGCAGTTGCAGCGGGTCAGGATGAAATCGGCAACAATGGCGTGCCTTCGCAAGAAGCGGTGCGCAGCTTTGCGGTACCTCACCACATCGGGGGTCAAGAGAAGTTCCGCGTGTACCTGCGTCACGTCGACGACGGTACTGGCGGAGGTATCGAGCTGGGCTTGCGCACGGTGACCGGCGACGGCATCGATCAAACGCGCTACGCGCGGATTCGCGTCTACCTTGATGGCCTGCACAAGCGGCCGACGGCGTAAGGGCGGCGGAGGAAGACAATGGCTCAGATTTGGAAAATTCGCCTTCCTAACGGAAACGTCGTGACGCCAGGGGACTGGACCTCGGCCGAGCCGCTGTACTCGACAATTGAGATGGGCACCGTGGGCTTTCAGGAGCGCATCGCTTTCTCGTATGGGCGCGGCGGTACGGTGCCAGGTTCGGTGGGTCCGCGGCAATCAACGCTGATCGACACCAACCTCGGCGGCCAAGGCAATATGCTGCCCGAGAATGAAGAGCTGATCATCTACACGATCGGCATCGAAATTTTCAAGGCGGGTGCGGCCAACGATGTGGCCCGTTTCCCTGATGCGGACAATCCCCATGTTCCGCTTACTGACATGCTGCGATTGCAGCGGGATCTGCTGATCTTGCTCAAGATCGCGAACGTCAAAAACTACACGCAGTCGCCGCTGAGCTATTTCCCGTCAGGTACGGGTTTGCTCAGCATGTACTCGGGCGGACGGTCCTTCGTCTCGGGTCCGGCGGCTAACGGCGAGGTGCCTGCCAACAACGGCTCACCCGGTGTGCAAGGTACTCGCGAGCTCGCTTCGCCATTGACGGTTGCTGGTGGTGAGGTGTTTGGGTTGAGCTTTCGCCCCGGTCCGGGGTTGGTGACTAACCTCAACCTTGCCGCGGGTGCTCGCATTGTGATGCGATCATACCTGGACGGGTTTCGGCGCCGGCCGGTCGCCTAGCAAGAAAGGGTTATACGATGGCGATCAACCGCATTCGACTTCCAGATGGTGCCTCCTTCAACATTGAAGAGTGGCTGCACTGGCCGCTGTTTTCGACGTTGGAAGGCGCAGCTGGTGCAAACGTTGACCTTCGTGCTTTCTCCTATGTCGTTGGCCAGCCTGTTCCACAGGCAGGTGTCATCTCGACGGGTCGGCGCGATGCAACCGAGACTGATACCAACCACGATCGTCGCAGCGCGATGGGTCATGATGAGGCGTTCATTTGCTTCTCCATGACCTTCGAGCACTTCGCGATCGAAGGTTCGGATAACCAGGACTCGGTCTTCACTGTGCCTCCGTTGGATAACGCCGCGGTGGCTCCGATCCTCAGCGGTACCAACCTGCGCATCATGCAGCGTTTTATGATGTACGAAATGTTCGTAGGCGCGGGTATCAGCAAGCCGCAGGCGTCGGCGCCGTTGTCGTACTACGGTCAGGGCATCGGTGCGGTCGCGTACGGTAGCGGTGACGCACTCGCCATTACTAACGGTGGCGCGACGGCCTTGAACCTCAACTATGGGACCGCGGGCCCGGTCTCCCCTCATAATCAGCGGTTGTACCAACTTCCTGTGGTGATCCACAGCGACCGCGTCTTCAACGTTCGAATGAGCACGCCCGCAGGTCCATTGGCGGGTGTGGATCAAGATTGGCGCTTGCGCTTGTACTGCGACGGGCTCAAGCGTCGTCCTGTGGCGTAACTGGTGCGCGACTCTTGTGCGGGGAGGCGCCCCTCGGGTTTTCAGTCCCCGCGGGGCGCTTCTTTTTGGGTAATGTGGACACGATCTGGCAGCGAGCTTTCCCATGGGTGCTGATTTCAGCCGGGATTGGTGTGTTTGCAGCGTCTGTGTATCTGCGTAAGCGTGCAATGGCCGCCCCGCCGCCCTCCCCCCAGGCGGCGGGGCGGCCCCCTGCGGAACCACCCCCTGCTGACGCACCCGACGGCTCCGCTCAATATGTCCATGAACAGTTGCTTTTGGCAGCAGCGGCCAACGACGCTGGGGCTTGCGCAGCTGCCAACGATGCACTGCTTGAGGCGTTGCATGCTATGGGCAATTTCTCAGGCGGCACGCGTCGGCGCATGGATGACCGCTTGAGATCGGTACTGCTGCGGCGTTACAGTGACCCTACCGGATTGTGTCTATGAGCGAAGGCGTCCTATATGAGCCGCGAAGTTTGTGGTCGATCGCCAATGTGGCGGCCGACGATACGAACGTGACCAACGTTCGGATGGACAAGCGCCATTTCTACAATGGCGAACGTTGGCCCATCACGATCAAGCGCATGACGTTCATGGCCGTCAACTACTCGGTCTTCGATACGCCGCAGGCTAGCGCAGTCGACCCGACTATTGGCGCCGATGAGGCAGGCAGCATAATCAACAAGATTCGTGTGTCGGTGAGCGCGAGTCAGCGTTTCCATTTCAATAGCCGACGCACATTGCTTATCCCGGGGATCTCGGCGAGGCCCCGGTGGATGCCGCAGACTGGTACAACCAATGGTGGCGAGGGCTTGTACCTGCCTTCGTCGCTGTATGGTCAATGCAATCTCAACTTCGACAAGCCGCTATTTCTTCCGCGCAACGGCACCATTCAGTGGGATTTGTCTGCGTACACGCCTTGGAATACAGCGGTTGTCAAAGGTAACGACCAGAACAACAACGCATCCGCGTGGATGGTCTACCAAGAGGAAGGCGGTTTGTGGCCTGGATCTGCGCGTTGTCGCCAAGTGCAGTTGCAAGCGTACGTCGGGGATCTGTCGCAAGCTGATCCCGAGGCTAAGTGGCCGTACCCACCAGACGGCTTTGGTGCGGGTGCTTTGGGGCCTGCGGTATCGACGACCACCGATTGGTGGGCGCCGCTGTCTCGGTTCCCTGCGGGAGGTGGCGCCGAACGCGACTTTACGGGAGCGCCTGGTACCGGAGGGCCGTTGCAAAAGTCGTTTGCTGCGCAGGAGTCGACTCGATCGGGTTCGACCAAGATCACTGGCATGCGAACGTTCATCGAGCAGATTCTCTACGACGTTCAGTTCAGCAGTCAGATGTTTCCGATAGGTGCAACCTCCCGCTCTGCACCGCTTTCGATGCGCGTTGGTACGCGGGTGCGTACGGAAAACAGCGGTAGCAAGACTTGGTGGTGGCGACCGGGGGCGCCACTTGCGTTGGTGTTCGATTCGATTACGCCAGCGTGCGTCTACGAGTTTCCCGAACCCTTCACGATGGGTCCTGGAGATCAGTTGGATGTGGAGCTTTTGATGCCGCCCAACGTCGAAAACTTCACGACTACGTTTCACATCGGTGTAGCCTTCAACGGCTACGCATCGATCGAGGGTTGAATGATGCCGCCAAACACGCCACCGCCCCGAGGAACCCCGCAATACGCTGATTACGTTATCCAGCTTGCGAAAGGTGGGCTGATTCACGACGGCGTCATCAACGAACCCCGTGTGTTCTGGGATGAGATCGAGCAAGACGGTACCGACACTATCAAGTTCGGCAACCCAGGCATCTTCCAGAATGGCGAACAGTTTCCGATTCGTCTAACTCGCATGATCGCCACAACTCGCTTCTTCGATGAGGCTGGCACCGAAGATTCCGAGATCAACGTACAGCGGATCGGGCTTCGCATGAAGTTCCATGATCAGTTCTACATGAACCCGCTGTTTGTTCCGATTCCGGCTTGGGGCAACACGGTTACGGCTACACCACCGACCTACAATCAAAGCGCGGCCATGTGGGATTTCGTGGCCAACGGACAGCCGTTTATTCTGTCTGCGCGAGATACCTTGCGGGTTGAGGTGCAGCTTGAGAATGCTCCTGCGCAAGGTGAGAGTGTGCCGGTTGATGTAACCGCAACCGGCATCGGCGTGCTGTCCAAGCGCCCGTATATGTTCAACGGTCAAGTCGATCTTGCCGACACCAATCCAGTCACGCTTTCGACCGTGGACTTTCGCAATGACGGTTCGGAGCCAATTGCGATTACGGATATGAGCGTGCATTGCGGTCCTGAATCGGGTGCCGCTGATCCGCAAGGCAATCTCCGAAGGCTGCGGCTGAACATTCGACAGGTCGGTAACGGAACCAACGCGGATTGGTTCGAGGGTCCGCAAGTTCCAGTGGCGATCCCGCTCATGCCGGCGCCGCTGTTTGGCGTTAGTGCAGGCCGCGCTGTCGTTCACCAGTTCCCTGGTGACGGTGTGATTTGGCAGCCTGGTGAAGGCATCTCAATCGAGACTCGAGGGGTTCTACAAGGACAGATCTTCGATTCGTGGCTTGTTGTAGCTTTGGCGGGCTACATCATGGTGGTGTGATGCAGGTTCGTAAGCCGACAGAGATCTTTCGCGCAACCTGTAAGCAGGAGTTGCGCTTGTTGCTTGATGCCGAAGCGGATGCGCCTGCGGACACATACCGTCGCGTCCACGTTTTCACACCGCCATCACCTCGGCTGCATATTGCTATCGATCATCCTACGCCGAACGAAGCTGGACCCAATCGTGACTATGCGGTTCCTCCGGTGACCCTAGACACGACTATCCAGTTCTATCTTCAGCCACATCAGAAGCTCTTCGGAATGGTGGAGCAGGGTGGGGGCTTTGCAACGGCTTCGATCTTGGTGGAGTACCTTGAGGGAGGTGGTTGATGCCGCTTACTGCGAATTATCCCCCATACTACGGAAGTTCGACTCCGTTTACGCAGCCGCAGGCGAATCCAGCTGTGGCGCCTACCATCCCTCGGGGTCGCGGTGATTGGGCGCAGACTACGTATGCGCTCGGCGGTCTTGGTCAGGCGGGGGCAGGTCGCGATCTGCTGTTTACGGCGGTCACGATCGCCGGGTCGACGCTTGGCGGGGGTCTTGTGGGCTACGTGGCGTCGAAGCGCAATCTGCAATCCGCTAGGCGAGGTGCTATCTTTTCGGGAGGTCTCACCGGCGTTGCAAACGGTTTTGGAAGTTTTCGCGGAGGAAACGCTCTCGTCGGCAGTCTCGCCATTGCTGGCGGTCTTGGTGCGCTGTGGTGGGTCCTACGAGATCTGTAGGAGGTGATGTATGCCACGGTTGAAGGGCGCATTGTTGCAGGCACTTGCAGGAACAGCTCAGGCGGCGTTGGGAACGTGGGCCACGCAGGCGAGTCAAAGCACCGGGGTCAAAAAGCGTCGCAGAAAGCGCCAAGGCGGGGGTTGTAGCCCTTGCGAAGCGATGGCCAAAGTAGATGAGGCGCACAAGCGGGTGCGCAATGGAACATTGTAGAATATGTCGCGCCCCGGTTTATCCAAACGACACTACGATCCTCGCGGCCTGGGGCAGGCCACTTGGCGTCGTACACAGGCGGTGCGCGAAGGTGGCACAGGCGAGTGCGGCCTCCCTTGGTCGGGTGGCGCTGACAGCCGGCGAGCTCGTGCTCAAATCCCGCGCGCCCCGCGCATTTGCGCTGCTTCAGGGCGTGCGAGCTGTAGTCAAGAAGGTGGGTGATGGCAGCGACTAATTCACGTGATACGCGAAAGCACCTTCAACAGCGGTTTCGTAACAAAAACCGCGACGGTGCCGGCATGCTCATCGCTTATGAGGATGCGAACGGAGCAAACCGCGACATCCAAGGTGATGCAGAAGCGCCCTGGGTCAAAAACCCTCCGTTTACTGAGGATCCGCAGAAGTGGCTTGCGCCTACGCTGCTTCCCAGCGTTGCCGTTGCGTCCACACCCTATATCACTTTGCAGCCGATCAACGTCAAGCAGTATCGCGCCTTGGCGGTGTACTTGACCTATTTGATTCCTGAAGCCGCGGGGCCACCGGCAGGTATTGGGCAGTTGTCACTTGTACCTGAGATGCTTGCGATTGATCCCAATTTGGGTCAAGCACAGTGGTACACCATGTCTTTGGTGGATCTGGCTTTTTCAGTGGTTTCAGGTGCGCTAAATCCACCTTTCGACAATTTAGTGTTTGCCTCAAGTAATTTCTTTCCGCAGGAGCTTCGTTGGCCAGACACGGCTGTAGGTCCGGTTACCGCAGATCTAACTTTGCGGACTCGACTCTTCTTCGATGTAACCAATGCAGAGGCTTTCCGCTTGAGCGCGATAGAGCTCAATGCATCATCCCCGAACGAAAACACGCTTTCTGTTGCGTATTCGAGGAGTCAATAAGTGTCATCCCAAGCGCCTGCTTCAGGAGGGGCTGTACCCTTTGCCGGATTATCAAGTGGGGGTACACCCGATCCGCACGCCCCTACACATGAAAATGGCGGTTCTGATGAGATCGATGTAACAGGCTTGAGTGGCCTCCTCGCTGACGGTCAAACGCCACTGGCACATGCAGCTACACATGAAAACGGCGGTGCTGATGAGATCGATGTAACAGGGCTTAGTGGCCTTCTCTCCGATCCGCAGACACCTACAGCACATGCGTCTTCACATTCTGATGGTGGGTCCGATGAAATCGACGTTGCCGATTTAGCCACCGCCTCGTTGAATACTGCTGAGCGTTTGCGACCGGACGGCGCCGGGGGGCTTGAGTTTGTATCGGCGGAAGACATCTGCGACTTTGATGCCGGATCCGATACAACTAGTGGTAGCACTCCAATTACGAAATGCTCAGTAACAATTCCCGCAGAGGACGCAACTTTCATCATCGAAGCTGCGGCCTTGGTCAGCCACTCGGATACAACCGGAAACCCGTCGGTTCGGCTGCGCAATACGACGGATGCTGTGACATTAGGTCGAGTGTGGAACAGTGAAATGGAAGACGCTGCAAATATCCTCACCGCGGACTACCGTAGAGAGTTTGTTCAAACAGCTGCTGCGGGGGCAAAGACGATCGAGCTTCAGTATTTTGTCACTGGTAGCGGTACAATGACGATCTCCGACGCCTTGCTTTGCGTCAGGAGGAAGGTTGAGTAATGCCTAATCCGCTGACATATGGTTCTGCTGATTTTACAACCTCTGGCGGCTCAGTTGATCCGGAGCAGCTTCGTCGGGAGTATCTTGCGACGAGTTTCCCCTCGACGCCAGTCAACTTTGTTCGCCTCAACACGAGAGAGCTTCCCGCGCTTGCGGTTGAGGTTTGGTTCGATGGGGTTCCCGACGCAACAGATGAAGCAACTTCAGATGGGGTTATTTCGGCGCATACCGCTGCGGGTGTTCCGCGTCTGGAGATCATCGAGCTCGACTTCGCGGCAAGTTTGGTTATTGATCTTGCAGCGCATAAAAGCTTCGGTAGGGACTTCGCTGTAACTGAATTGACAGGTGCGATCGACATTTCTTTTAGCAATCCATACTTCGGTGCGCAAGGAACGATCTACGTTCGTCAAGATGCTGTAGGGGGCCGCGCTGTAAGTTTTACTGCGCCTGGCGGTTGGACAATTTTGACTGACGAAGACCTTGTTGACCTCAACGCAGGTCAAAATCCAGATCAAGTTACAGCGTATGCTTTCCTCTTTGTTTTGCTGGATGGGGATCAGTTTTTGCACTTGTCGAAATCTATTTTGACCTAAGATGCATCGTCAGGCATTCAAAAAGCCCTCGGCATTTGTGTGGGGGCCTGGAGGGGCAGCGCTGTGGTGGCCTGGGTACTCCGACTTGACGGTCGCGGAGCTGGAGGAGCTGCCCTTCTACGCGTCGCTGTCTGACCACCCTGAGGCGCCTACCGTAGGTACGCGCAACGACGTGACCACCCTCGCTGAGCTGCACGCGATTACTGGCGGGACAGGTGGCGACGGTGCGACGGTCAACGAGTGGGTCCACCTCTTGGACTTAGACTCGGGAAACGCGTACGTCAACAAAAGTCACGTCCGTATGACCTCTGCCCCGGGTGTGTTCGTTGACGGGGTCCTGAGCACAGCCTCACAGCTCAACAATGCACACCACGTCGAGGTTGATGGTGGGTCTTACCGGTTGGCAATGCGTCTCGTCGTCACCCAGGGCATCGGGGGCAATGACCAGGCGGCGCCTGAGCACGTCGTGCATCGGCGGTGCAACCTACGTAAAGACTCCGCCCCGGGCAGCCCTGTGATCCACCAAGGCCAAGTGCAGTCCGCGTTCGTCGACTGCCGGATCTACGGCGGGCTCGGCGTGTCGATCACTGTTCCCAGCGGGACCGTGATCAACAATATGTTTTTCCTCAACTGCCGTGTGATGGGTGTTGAAGGTACGGGCGACGAGGCCTTCCAGTTCGTCCACTCCGACACCGTGAGCAGCTTCGCGCAGATCGTCGTCTGGCAGACGCACATGGAGAGCACGAGCGGCGGCACGTACGAGACCATCGTGCTCGACAGAGTCGAGGACGTGGCTTTTATGCAATGCTCTGTGCGGGACCGGCCGATCGAGCACGGCGCCGACATCGGGACCAACATCTGCTACTACGACTGCGACTTCCACAGCTCCCAGTCGCCCGTCGGCAACGGGGAGCCTACGTATTGGGAGTATAAGCGCAACACCTGGGACGGGATCACGCAGTCGACGTTCGAGACCGCCCTCGGCGTCCCCGACGACAACACCGGCAGCACGTGGTCGGGGACGTATGTGGCGCCCGGACAGTGGCCCCTGAGCATCGGCCATCCGCAGTTGACGGGCGGGCTTAGCGAGATCGCGTCGGTTTTGCATTCGTGGTTCGTGCCCGAGGCCGACGCCCACGCCAGCGGGTCCGGCCCGCTGATTACACTGGTGAGCGGGGAGGCCGACGTCCTGGACGACCTCGTTGGCGCCGCAGATTTGTCGGCCCCTGTCACTGCTGCTCGGCTCGCGTACTCGGCGACGGGAGGCGAAGACGACGGCGCGTACATCGAAATGCCGGATGTTGCAGACAGACTCGTTGGCACGGTTTCTATGGTGGCGGGGCACCGGACGGCGCTGTACACGATGTTCGCCGGCGATTCGGGCGACGACGCCGAGCGCAAGCAGGTTGCTCTCTACGAAGACGCCGTCGGCGAGCGCCTGGTGTTCCGCCACAGAGACGGCGGGGCGAGCGACAGCTTCGGCGCGGTAGCAGATTTTGACGCTGGTACCGACTTCGACAGCAATTTCACCTCGCCGTCGCATGATACGGCTTGGCATTTGCAGTCCGCGCGAACGCCGAGTGGTGGCGCCGAGTCGGAGATCGACGGCGCGGCAACAACGCCTGACTTTTCTAACACAAACGGGCTAGCAGCGGCTAATCGGTTCAGTCTCGGTGACGGTCACGGTGGAGGCGCTGCGTCAGGCGGCAAGCTCGCTGCCGCAGCGCTGGCCGACGACCCGACGGCCGACGACCACACCTTGATCAAACGGTACTTTGCGGAGAACTTCCAGACCGTGATCATCTCGTAAGGAGGACGGCGTGCACCTGGGACGACGAAGCAGACATCACCCCGCTTGCGGGATCGTCAGGATTAAGATGCTCGAGGCGCGCGAGCGCGGGGAGGCTCGCGTGCGGCGAGCGAATCTAATCGAGGATGCGCGCGAGCATGCGTGGTCATGTCAGCTACTGCACTACGATGATGAGCTGTTTGGAGAGGCGATCGCTCGACAGGTCGAGGACGGGTGGATGCGCGAGGACGGCACTGGCGACGATAGGGTGTACCGCGTCGTCAGTGCGACCGCGGCGGCCCGCAACAAGCGCAAGCGTGAGCGACGTTGATTGTCGGACCGGGGCGGCGCTTGGGCCTTCTTGGGTCAGGGCTAGTGTAAATAGTCGTTGACACCGTGTTACAGCTGGGACTATGGTCGCGCTGCAATGGCTGCTACGACTGTTCGCCGTCGACGACGGAATACTGAAAATGATAAATCCAACGGTGCTGAAACTCCGACGGTGAGCACCGAGACCCTCAAGCCCAAGCCCGATCCGCGGGCGGTAGACTCCTCCGATCTCCCGTCCGAGTCGGAGCTCGAGGCCGAACAAGACGCTTCAGAGCCGCAGGCTGCGGCTCAGGCGCCCGAGTCGGAGCAAGAGCCGCAGGCGGCACAGCCGCCGCGTCGTCGCCGTCCTGGGCGCCCGCGTGGTTCGCGGTCTAAGGCAAAACAGGGGGGTGTGGCGGATAAGGACTTGGCCGAGCTGGCAGCGCTGGGGCGGCTTCTGCTGGGAGCCCAGCAGTTGGGAATCTCGGTTGCGGCGTATGTGGAAAGTGTGGAAGCTGACATTGCGATCTATCGCAAGAAATTCCCTCAGTAGCTGTTGATGAAATTGTGCTGGCGGTACTGCGAGGCCCAGCGATATTGTTTAGGGCATGTGGGCACTGCTAAGAAATTTTTCAACGACCAAGTATTTTGAAGCGGCTAAGGCCGGCGTCCTCGACGGTATTGCACCGTATGCCTACGGGGCGATTATCGCACTGCGAACAGACGCGCCTGCTGATGAGCGCGCGATCTTCGGCGATGCTGCCGTTGGCGTGAGCGGTTTTCAGCTCAGCCATGGCGTTGTGGGTAACGTTGCCGATCAGCTTGGTGCGCGAGCCGGTACCGTGCTTGCCGTCAGCGGAAGTGATCTCAACGATGGTACTGCGCAAGCCGACGCTGACGCGACCTACGCACTTGATCCAGAAGGCAACTTCATCAATCGCGAAAAGTCCTATCTGGATCCGAACGTTGCGGTAGGCGCCGACTTCTCGTGGCCATCGCCGCGGATGAATCAGCTCATCTACCTGGGCGTGGATGTAACTGCCGCAGGCAACATGACCGTGTTCTGCAACGGAAAGATCGTTTCCGTTCAGGCGGTGGGCAACGCCTCCAACGCGAATCCGGTTCGGATTGGCATTGACTCGACAACTGCACTTCCGTTCGACAACGGAATGATTGCAGGCTGCTTCTATCGTTCTGACGCGTTCGCTGATCCACTTGCTTCATTCACGGCGCATTGGCAAGCTTGTAAGCAGGCTCAGGATGTTGTTCAGACCAGCGTGTATGATGCGCTGCTGGTCAATTGGGACTTCGTGTGGTCCGTCAAGCGTTCACGTTTGTGGGATGGCCGCACCACGTGGGCGTCGTTTGGTGCGCAAGCTTCGGTTGATATGGTCAAGCAAGGCGCCACCCCGCTCGATGTCGCTGGTTCTGACGCCGACGTTATCGCCGCAGACATGGATTGGATGACGGTGTAAGGCGGCTGTATGTGGGCACTGCTAAGAGACTTTTCAACGACCAAGTATTTCGAAGCGGCCAAAGCTGGTTTGCTTGACGGTCAACCGCCGTTCACGTTCGGTGCGATTTTCGCCTTGCGTAATTCCAACGCAGCAGATGAACGCACCATTTTCGGTGACGCGGACGTAGGTGTTGATGGTTTCAATCTGGGCCACGGGACCATCAACGTCGGAGACCAAGTGATTGCTCGCTCAGGTACAGTTGTTGGCGTCAGCGGATCTGACGACAACGACGCCACTGCGGTCGCGGATGCAGATGGGACGTACGCAGCAACTCCGGAAGCGAATCTGATCAATCGAGGTAAAGCATACTTGGATCCGCTTGCAGCAATTGGCGGTAACTTTGTGTGGCCTTCGCCTCGTGCAATGCAGCTGTTGTATGTCGCTGTTGCGGTTCCGGCGGCGGGAAACATGACCGTGATTTGCAACGGAAAGATCGTTTCGCAGCAGGCGGTGGGCAACGTCGTCAACGCAAATCCAATTCGGATCGGTATTGACTCCACGGGTGCGCTTCCGTTCGATGATGGTCTTCTTGCAGGTTGCTTTTATCACTCCGATGATCTCTTCGGGTCGTCGATCCGCACCCTTGCGGAGCATTGGCAGGAGTGCCAGCGGGCCCAAGATCTGGTGAATTTTGGAAGCTACTTGTCTCCAGCCGTGACCAGCATCGACTACCTTTGGTCCGTCAAGCGCTCGAGGTTGTGGGATGGCCGCACCACGTGGGCCTCCGATGGCGCTCAAGCCTCAATTGATATGGTCAAGCAAGGTGCTACACCTTTGGATGTGGCTGGTGCCAACTCTGATGTGCTTGCAGCCGATCTCGATTGGATGACGGTGTAAGGTATGACTGCTCCGAACAACAACTACGTTGTCGCAGCTCAGAACTTGGACAACGACAATGCCTTTTATCAGGCGGCTGCGGCGGCACCATTCAATCCGGCGGGCGATTTCGCTGCATTCGTGCTGTTTTGGCTAGATGGGACTGCGCAATCGCAGGCTGCCGAAAACGCAGATTCTGCGGATATCTGGGGCAACGCCTTCAATGCAGGTAACGACGGGTGGTCTATCGAAATTGATCCGGGTGGCGGCGCCTTACCCGGTGCTGCCGTAGATATGGTGTTAGTCGCCACCGTAGGGGATGGCGCTGCCCGCGTGAGAGCGGCTTTTCCACTGTCTTTGTCGACAGTGGGCGCGGGCGTCATGCCCAGCTACATCAATCGCTTGATCCTGGCTGGGCTTTGGTACGATTCGGCAGCACAAACTGTTTGGTTGTCTGTCAACGGATCACTGCAACCCCCTAGCGCCGCTTTGGCAGGCGCGTATTCCCCTTCGGCGAATGCGCCGTCACTTGGACGATCGAACCTAAGTGGTACGGGGCAAGGTGTTTCGATCGTGGCTGCGGGTTTTTCTCCGGCACCTGCGGCGTTCCCTCTTGCGTCCAACGCAGGCGGTCTTGCCGCAGAAAACTTCGTCAAGAGCCGCGAAGCGCTCGACGGACACTACCTGTATTGGATTGGTGGCCTCGATTGGGTGCACCGATACCAGTTCAGCTCGGCTCTGACGCAAGGTACGATCGCAACGTCGCCTACGGGTCCCGTGCTTCAGTCGTTTCCAGCGCTTCCGGCGTCGTTGCCTGATTTGGGTGGCCTTGGACCTACCAACGCCACTACACCCGGTTTGGGTGCGAACCCGGTTGCGCTCAATCGCGTCGATGACGTGCTTGCCAATTCGTGGCTTGTGCAGAATCGAAACCCTGATTGGTACAGCGGAGGCGCCTTCCAGTTCTTGGGTCCCTAGGAGGCTGAGCGTGCAACCTCACCAGTGGCGAGCGTTGGGTGCTGTCGGCACGGGCCTTCTGGGTGCAGCAAGCCTCATTTTGATTGCTCGCAACCGCAGCAGCGAAGCCTATGGGCTTGCGTTGTTCTTGTCCGTAACAGGAACGATTACTTCGGCGATTTCGCATCTCAACGCTGGCGTGCCTGAACAGCAGCAGCTGCCGCTGCCACAGCCGCCCCCTGAACCTATGCAACGCTACGGTCGTTGGGTGTGAGCGGTCTCGGTAAAACCCCTTGGGTCGATCGACACCTTCGACAGACCTGGGCCGTGCTCAGCGCTGAAGTCCCTGCGAATCTTCTTCCCCAGCAATTGCCAATTGAAGCATTTTCCGTGGAGGAGTACGGCTGCGGCTACTTCGGTTGCGTCATGCCCACCGCGAGCTCTTCGTTGGTGGTCAAGATCACTACGGACGAGAGCGAAGCGTGGTTTGCCTACGTCGCAATGCAGCTTGCGAAGCGTGACGATTGGCCACCGGGCATCGTTCGTTATCACAAGGTGCTCAAGCTCGAAGGCAGAACCCACAAGCGTAGACCGATCTACCTGTTGTGGCGCGACGAGGCTTGGGACGTGGGTTTTCTGAGCGGCCTTTACGGCAGTCGACGCGATCCGCACGACCTAGAGTTGACGGGTTACATCAACTTGATAACCAACTTGATGGAATACGATCGGTGGACCGCGCTTGCACTCACGCGCATGCGAAAAGCTTCTGACCCAAAAAAACTAGTGCAACAAGCTTTGCGTCTTGAGCAGGACGCGTGGCAAGCGGTTGCCGAGCAGCTTTCTTTCCGAGGCGATACCATCCAGGTTACAGCTCGTTCGGAGCCTACGCGTAATCCGGCGCAGGATTTCGCTTTCGCCGTGCGGGCCTGTGCCACTGTGGCGCAGTTCATGGCCAACACCTACGCGAACGACACGATTGGCATGACACTGGAGTATTACATCGACGCAGGGCTTCTGATCTCGGACTTACACGCCGGCAACATTGGGCGCGTGCAACATCCCGAGTACGAGGACCTGCAACCGGGCATCACGGATCCTGGGCTGGCAATTCCTACGCAATTGCGCTGGTTTGATGTACGCTTGCCACAGGATGTTCGTTTGTATACATCCTAAAGAGGGGAATTGGAGCTGAGCTATGCCCGAACCCATCAAAATCCCCTTGACGGTCGATGCGGTAGTGAAGATGCGCCACGCCCGGTGCACATTCACCGCGGATGACGTGCGCCGCGATGCGAAAGATAACTGGCCGGACAACGTGGACATGCTGTGGGTGCTCGAGCACGGTGCTGCGCAGGTCAAGGACCGCGTTTGGCTTGCTTTTGAAGGGCTTCGCCAGCTGCCGGATCAGCGCGGGCAAAATGCGTTGTGTCGCGCCCTTCGGCGCATCCTCAAACGGCTTTTGGATCGTCCCAACATAGCGCCGGTGAAAGCTGTGGGGGAGAAGCTTTTGGGGATGTTGGATCACGTCATTGCGTCTGCGACCTTGACCAATGGCCCTGCGCAGTCGCAATGGGACTCGATCGAAGGCACATGCTGGCAGCTGGCTCGTGCGCCGCAGTCTCGCTCGGAGGTGCGTCTCGCAGCTTCTGCAATTGCTCGCATGAGCGAGCTCGGTCGCGGATCGGAGTTTGCTGTGCTCAGCGCCACAATTCAGATGCCGGCGCTACTTGCAGGTGCATCCGTTCCGCTTGAAGCTGCGAGTCAGGCTGAGCAGCAGGAGTATCTGGAACAGATGCGCGACGTGGCCGCCGCGTACCGGGGCGAAATCTAGAACGTCTCAAAACCTGCGAAGACGGTAACGGGTGCATCTTCGTTTCCGCGGTTGCAGATATTGATTTGTACGACACCTCCAGGGGGAATCTGCGAGCTCGGGAGGTGTCTGAATTGTATGGTGTTCAGAACTGAAAGGGGGCAGCCTTTTTGCGACTTGAAGATGATCCAGTCAGAAGTTTCGATGCGTCCAACAGACAAGTCGGGGTTGGCGTTCGGTGATCTAACCCATTGCAGCCATACAAAAGCGGCAGCTCCGCTGTGCAGCAAAGATAGATTGATCATCCCTCCGTTTGCTGGGACGACGCTAGATTCAGAAGTGACGCTAAGCATCAGTTGACCTTGGGCTTGGTTGCGGTTGTCTCGGCATGCGTCGTACATCGTCGTGGGTATCGCAAACGCGATGGACATTCGAGAGTTGTCATATCAATGAATCTACTTGTCATGATCAGTTTCCCGATTGGTGCCAGTTTTCAAACAGATCCAGCTTCGCCATTAGGCGCTCGACTATTGCTTCTTTGTCGAGGTCGTTGTGCTTGACCACGAAGTCAATGGCGGCGAGCAGATCGGCGAGCTCGTCTTGCAATTGCGCTTTCAGATCGTCACCGCTGTAGTGGACTTGTGCTCCGCGGCATCCCATGATCTTGCCGGCAACTTGCTGTACTTCGCCGGTCTCTTCTACGAGCTTGCCTAGGCCGGCCCACTGCGAATCGCCGATAGCAAAGCGGCTCATAGGTTGCCCCTGAATAGCCACCGTTCGCAGTCGCCGCTGATCACGTCGCAATAGGACCCGGCGCTTTCGTGAAGGAAGGTGGACAAGCCCTCCCCCCAATCGGTGCATGTGGGATCGCCGGGACCTTTGCGAGGGAAGCACCGCGGGCGCTCCTCGCGCACGAGCCACAGGCAAAGGTGTGTTGGCTCACATTGTGACGTTCCGTCACAAGGTTCGCAGGTGCTCGCGAGTCGGGGTGTGGCCGCGTCGGAGCTGTCGCCGCTGTCTTGGACTTGTGCGGCTTGGGCATCAGACGCCGGTCCGGCATCTTCGGGGCCTGCGGCATCTCGAGCCGCTGTGGCGTCTTCGGGGGCGGCTGAGCCTGCTGCGCCGCTTGCGTCGGCAATACCTTCCTCCGGGGCGCTATCCGGCCAGCTCTCCGCCACTTCGGCATCAGGCTCCAGCAGTCCGCCATCCTGCGCAGCGGCGTCCAGGAAGCCCACGATGCCACGGGCAGCTCGTTCCTCGCCGGGCAGTGGGCTGCCGTCCAGGACGCAGCCGGATAGTGCAATGAAGATAACAAAATACCGTGTCATTGTCTGCTCCTGGCTACTTTCAACATATGCGGCTCAGTCATGTGTCTTGGCGCTCTGGGCGTAGCTCGCGACCCATTCAAGGGCGGCGTCGTCGCTGTCGAATGCGCGATCGACATTGGCAGCAAAGAGGTAATGGCCTCGCTGCTGGCTACAGATGATGTAGGGTGTAGGAGCGCTTCGCAAAAGCAGCCGATCGGATAGTTGCTGCGCGAGCAAGCGCTTGGTGCGGCCTACGCCAAGCTCGAACCACATCCCCACGGTGTGCAGGTGTGGCGGAGGCAGAAGTAGCCACAAGATTTCGGCTTCGAATACTGCTGCGACGTCTTCGGCTTCGATTCGACGTTGCAAGTTCAGATCGAGCTCGTGATCGTGACGGCCTCCTTCCACACGCTCAGTGCGGACTTGTCCAGGCCAGTCCTTGGTGATGTGAAAAAAGCGGCTGAGCGGAGGTGTGCGAAGCTTTCCCAAGATCGTTTCGGCTCGTTCGAATTCTGCACTGGCGCCCGCGACGTAGATCGATGTGATCTTGCGGGGCAGTTCCGTATGGCTGTCGATGTGTTCACAGGTCCACAGCGCCGAAGGAGTGCTGCGATGGTGTTTTGTGATGGCGCGGCAGTTGGAGCAGAAGCTGTCCACGTACTCCATTTTTCTATCAACGGGTGCGGGCATGATGATCCTTTCGAAGAAAATCGGGCATGTACTTGTCAGCTACAATGATGCCGTGGTGTTCCTTCATTAGCTGCTTGAACTGCTCCCAATGGCTCCGGTAGCAAGGCCCAGGAAAGCAGCTTTCTTCGATGCAGCGCCCTTGACTGTGTACGTCGATGCCCATGCGGCTGAAGCGGCCCAGCAGCATCTCGCGGTTGATCCACACCGTGCGACCGTCGGTAAGTATTTCGAGCTTGCTCATTGTCACTCCTCTAGAAGCTGACGTTGCAGCTCGGCGATTTCTTCAGTGCGAAGTTCGTTGACATACTGCTCGGTGCTCTGAATGGAGCGATGACCCAACAGCTGACTGACTGCGTGGATGTCACCGGTCTTCTTCAGGGCGCGAACGCCCACAGTGCGGCGCAGCCGGTGTAGATTCAGCTGGCCTGAGAGTCCAAGCTGCTTTGCGAGGTTTTGCAGATGTCTGCGAACACGCTGGTAGGCTCCGCCGGCAGCTTCCGCCCCGAGCTCGCTGTCAGGGCAGATCCATTCGGCAACGGTGTCGCCCTGTTTCCAGCGCTTTCGCAAAGCTCTCCAGGGTGCTGCGGCGCCGGCAACCGGGACCTGTACGTAGCTACCCCCTTTGCGCTCGAGTTGGATTACGCCGCCGAACAAACCAGCTTTGAGGGTCGCACGTGACAGACGAAGGATGTCGCCGATGCGATGGCCGGTGACTGCCATCAAGTACAGTACGGTGCCTTCTGGTGTGGTGTCGTTACGCAGCTTCTCTAGCAGCCGTTTCCAGTCTTCTTCGGTGAAGGCACGTTTAGGCTCGCCTGCGCGACGCTTGGCGACAAGTCGCTTGCGAGGTCCCAGCGGTTGCTTTTTCACCCAGCGATCAAAGTTGTCTTCGCAGCTTCCGATCTCTTTGATGAAGCCTTGGTATCGCTGGAGCAGAGCAACATCAGCCGCAGATTGCGATACCTTCTGCCCCTCGTTGAACCTGCGACGTAGCTTCTCCACATCACGCGCGCTTTTGCGTGCGGTGGAGGCGCGGTAGTTCTCCCGCAGAAGCCACGTTTTGAATAGGCCCTGCACTCTAGTTCAGGTTGGGATCATCCGGATCAGGTGGCGGCGTCGGCGGCACACTCGGTACCGCCAGCTGCCCCGCCAGCACTCGAATGCGGTCACTTCGCGGAATCAACTCCAAGAAGACTGCGACGATCTGCGCTAAGTCTGCGGTTGCGCGGTGCATCGAACAGCAATCGATGTCCTGGAATCGCCGACGAACGTTTGCAGCCAACGTACTGAAGGCGCTGTCGGTTTCCAGGTTTCTCAGGTTGTGCACCAAGGCGAAGATCAGAAGCTCAACGTTGGTGCTGACTTCTTCTACGTCACTTGGGGGCTCGTGGTTTGCATCCAAGATAGGATCGATGTGGTCCATGCGCGCTACTGTCCTTTTATAAATTTGCCTCAGTTATCGCCGAAAAGCAGCTTGGTCAAGCCCTTGACTGATCCAGGTTGGATATCGCCCAGGGCCCAGCGGATACCGCGGATGAATTCGGGATCCGGGTCTTCAGCGTCACGTTCGTAGTAGCGCTCGACTACCTTGCGCATCTGGCGCTTGCCGGGCGCAGGTAGCTCCTCCTCGGAGGCCCCGTTTTTGCGGGACCGTGCCGTGCGCTGAGTGCGGGCTGCGGTGACTTTGGTGCCGCTTTCTTGAAGCTTTTTGAGGCTTTCCTTCTGCTCTTGCTTGCTAAGCGAACCCAGCTTGCTTGCGGCGGTTGCTGAGATGGTTCCGGCCTCGACGGCGTTGCGCACGGCGGGGTCGAGCTCGAGCAGCGTAAGCCAGTTTTTGACAGCCTGCTTGGTCACACCGAAGGTGATTGCGGCTTCGTCTTCGGTATAGCCCATGTCCAGGTAGCGCCTGAGCTTTTCAGCTTTGGCGAGCGGTCCGTCACTTTGACGGATCTCGTTGCTCAAGATGAGCACACCGAACATGTCGCCGTCGCTGCCTCGCTCGACGATTGCCTTGATCCGAATCGGTGTCTTGCCTTCGGCAACCAATTCTTCGTTGGCCGCACGCCCGCAGCGAACCCGCTGCCGACCGTCGACGACTTCGATCACGTCTCCGTTTTTGCGGACTACAATCGGAACCTTATTGCCACGAGCTTTGAGGCTGTTGACTAAGGCCGAATCGATGGGCAGGTGTATGCGCTCATCGTAGAGCGGGTGCTCGGGTCCGTCTTTGGTGTCGAGCCCGATCACAGTAAGGGTATCAGGATCAACCAGAAACATGTTGGCGCGCGAGGCGCCGGGTATGGCTTGCTTTCCCATTGTGAACAGTCCCTTTCTTTCTCTCGGTGCCACGTGCGGGAATCGAACCCGCATGTTTGAGCAACATAGGCTTAGACGGGCTACTAGGCTCACATATTCATCAACTCCGGTCACCCAAGCTGTTTACCCAAGGACCACCTCGCGGCTTTCAGTAGTCGTCGTACCGAAACTCATTATCGTCATCGTAGAAGTATCCGGGACAATCAGTGTCGACTTGCTTGCCGTACTCGTTCAGGAAGATGCCGGCGTCCTCGAGCATGGTAAGCAGCTCTTTGTGCTCGTCTTGCTTCTGGGCGATGATCCAGGTTTTGGCAACGAGTGTGCAAGGGCGTTTGGGTCGCACGGACATGTCGAAGTCAGCTGCGATGTAGTAGACTTCGCTGTCTTCGTGAATTTGGCTGTGCGGAATCCCGTAGCCTTTGCCGTTGATCATGTACAAAGCCCATTTGGGGGAGCACCGAACCCAGCAGACTCGCTCGAAGATCACGCCTGTGGCATCGGCGGTCAGTCTCGGTATGACTGGTTCGTATTCGGGCTCGGCCTTGTTGCCCTTAGCTTTGCCGCTGATTCGTACGCGAGGCATTAGCGCCTCCTGTAACGCGCCAGCTTGGAATTGACGAGTGCCAATTCAATCCGGGTCTTATCGAGCTCGCGTTGCAACTCGATGTGGGACTGCATTAGCAGGTCAAAAAGCGTTGCAGGCGGCGGCTTTGGAAAGACGTTGCGGCGGCGGCAGTCGCTTAGTACCATGTTTCCTCCGGGCCCCGAGGTGTAGGCTTTGAGAGTCCCTTCTCCTATGCCTCGGGGTCTGTCTTGTCAAGATTCTATAGGGGGTGTCGCCGCGGGTCAACTCAGGTGATGATTGGTTTGCGCCTACGCCACGCCGCGATCTTTTCGCGATGCTGTTTCAGCTGTACATCTAGGGATTGTGCGGTGAGCGAAAAGGAGTTTTTCAAAGGTGAAAGCGGGCCTTCGATGAGGTCTGACAACATTTCAGCGCGTCCTATGAGGCGACCTTCTTCTCGGGCAAGCGCTACACCCTCCGTCATCCACGCACCGAACGCGCTAAACTGATCTTCAAAGCTCATCGCCGCACTCCGCTGTGGTGCTCCAGCGCGAGAGCATAGATGGTACCTCGGATTGTGGTGACACCCCACTGCTGCTCTAGTTTCAACTGCGCTTGGCATGCAGCGATCATTGCTTGCAAAGCTTCTTCGTAATCAGGCCCTTCGGCGCGTGCTACTTCAACCATTGTGGTGTGGTGCAAATCGTGGGTGACTGTGTCGTAACTCTCGCTGAAGAAGCCTGCGGAAGTGATTTCGAGGCTTCCTCGGTCTGAGGCAACGGTGGCCAGCAGATAGCAGTGTCTCATCGTTTCAACTCCAGGTCTTTGAGTGCAGCCGTGCGTGCTGCGTTGAGCTCTTGCATTGCTTCGTGGCTTCCGCCCGGCTTATCCGGGTGAAGCTGTTTTGCAAGGTGCCTGTAGGCCACTTCGATATCGAAGCGACCGATCGTGCGATCGCTATCGAAGTCGAGACCCAGAACTTGGCGCCAGTGGCGGCGTCCAGCTTCCTGCGGCAACGCGGACAAGCCTTCGAAGGCGCGATCGAGGACTTGTGTAGCTCCGGAGCGCTTCAACATGCGCATCGCATCTATCGATAGCCCAATGGCGCGTAGGTTGTCCCGTGTTGTGAACCACCGATCGCACGCTACAACGCGGGGCACCGGTTCAGGGCCACTTCGATCGGTCCAGTACACAGCAATGCCTGGATCATCCACGGCTTTCGCGTAGGTGAATTTAGGTAACCTGTCTCGACGCACAGGGATGTTGCTCGAGATCACGATGTCCGATCGTTTCACGCCCATCTTGCGAAAGGATGCAAGCAAGTCTCTTAGCGCCACTTCCGCCGTTACCTGATAGTAGGGGTTGGGTGTGCGTGCAGTAGCTTTGGTCCGGGGCCAGTTGCTCGGCCATTGCAAGGGGTAAGCTAAGATCATGGTCGCACCTTTTTGCTGTGGTACCGCGCCGCACGCTGCACGCGTGCCACATCTCGCAGGCACGCCTGGGTGTTCATGCGCCGCTGCACACGGGTGCGTAGAGCTCGAATAGACAACGCGCGTTGGGTGCCCAGCAGAAAGCAAAATCTAGCGTGTTCGCCAACACCCAGCTTTGACAGCAAGTGCATTTCTGCGGCTAGCGTGTGAATCTCGTTTCGATCCGCTTCAAGCTTGCGAAGCTTTTTGGCGTGAATGGCTACGTAGTCTTCTAGGTCGAAAGCAAGATCCGGATACGTCTGCTCAGGGTGTTTGTCGGGGGGTGGGAGGGGTAGCCCCAGCGTCGCCGCATGGCACAAGTCGTGTAGCAGACCCTCTATGGCTTGTACGTGCGTGGGCAGTGCATCGCTTGTGCTGGAGGCTGCGCCAAGCCATCGCTTTTGTGAGTTCAACACGTAGAGCTGTTTCAACAGAGGCGGTTGCATCTAGTCCTCCCATTCGCCTTGAAACAGCGCCCGTCCTAAACGGCGGGTTTGAGGACCCCCTACACACTATCGCAGGGGTGACGGGCGCTGTTTCAAGGAAAGGAGAGTGTCCCGGGGCGTGGGCGGCGGAGAGGGGTCACAAACCGCCGAGGCCCACGCCCCGGGACTAGGGGTTCACGCGGAGCGAAGCAAGCGCGAAGCCTTCAAATCTATGGCACTTCGCTGGTCGGCGAAGCTCGTGGTCTGAGACAGCTCGGTCAGACCGTTGACCATGCCCCAGACGCTTCGGGGGTCGCCGTAGCGCTGCGCTTCGGCAGCCACGTCGTAAGCGCCCGAAACGAGCTTGCGGGGCAGATCCGTGACAGCTTGCACCTTGGCGATGACTTCGGGCTGGCTGTCGGCGATCAACACGCGGCGAGCACCTTGGATTCCCTCCAAAATCTCCGAGCGGTTGTCGGCCGACAGCTGCCGATTGAATCCGCCGCTGATTTCAGCCCAGCGCTCGTGAATGGAGCGAGTGTGCTTGAAGTTGGCTTCGTAGACTTCGGTGCACCCCCACAGAATCATGTTGCAGCACACGAAGTCCAGCAGCCCGAAGGTGACTTTGAGCGAACCGGCACCCACTTCGCTGTTGGACAGCAGGAAAAACCGCGCGTAGGTGTTGCCGTCGCTGTGAATCACTCCATCGTAATCGACGAGACACACGTACATGCTGCGGTCGCCGACCCAGCCCAGGGGCAGCGCATCGTGCTTGCCCGCTTGCCCGAAGGCATGGCCGCTGTCACCGGCGCGCTTGAATGCCTCAGCGGGGCCCCAGGACGAGCCCTCACACAGATCGGCCACGCGCAGCGCCAGATCGTGGTCCCACACTCGGGTGTAGGCATCGGTGGTGATGGCGCGCAGCTGTAGCGAACCGTTGCGCTTGACCAGGAGATTCGCCTCGCGCTTGCGGCCGATGCCTGCGGCCATGCGCTCGTTCAGAATTTGAGCGGCCGTGCTCGCAGATAGCTTGCCTAGAAAACCGGCGGGCGCCAAGCCTCCGGCACCATCGCTGCTCGGAAGCGAGCACAGCTGCGACAAGCTCCAGTTTGAGAAGTAGGCCGGCGTACCACCTTGGCCAACGAGGCCCAGCCGCTCACCATCGGCGGCCACATGCAGGCTGTCCCACGACACACCGCTCTTGTGGGCGCTGCTGCGCTTGTTGTGCTCGGTTCGCAGCAACAGCTCCTCGATGGAGAAGACCGCTTCGTCGGGTGAGCGGCTGGCCCACTGACGCGACACATCTACGATATCGCCGTCCGAGCGGCGCTGAAATCCGGCGGGTGCGCCGGGCTTGATGGTTTGTGCGGTTGCTTGCATTGTGAATCCCTTTCTTTCTCCTGACCCTTTCGAGTCTACAACTTGCGACGTAGCGAAGTCCGGTTCTATTCAGATTCCTTGTCAGAAAATTTCTCGCGATAGAGCTGATCATACTCGCGAGTGAGCTGCGCTTCCAGCAGATCCGCCCGGTCCCGGTAGCGTTGTATCATGGCGCGCATGTTCGTGAGCTTTGTGGCTTGCGATTCTCCCGAAGCGGCCATCGTTGGCGGCAACGGTTCCTCGGTATCGAGCGGGTCGAGGCAAAGTTGGCCCAGCAGATCCACAGCGCGCATGGTGCGTGACAGCGATTGCGCCACAAGCGCCGACATCCAGGGGGTGGGTGCGTAGCACTTTCGAGCTGCCCGTTCATCGGCCGCAGCGCTGTCGTAGAGGCGACATAGGTGTTGGTACACCAGCTCCCGGTTGACTTGTGGCACGGATGCAAGTTCTTCAAGGCGAAGCTTGTGGTAACCCATGTTGCTCCTTGCAAGCCTCTACCCTCTGCTCCAACTGAGCAGAGGGTAGAGGCTTTGCGGTTGGTTAGTTTGCGGCCTGCGAAAGCAATTCTTGTCGCGCCATCGCGCCCAGCTCCCGCCGCTGTTCGGGCGCGACTTCTTTGAGCTCCGCCATGGTCAGCTGGCGCGAGTCTTCGAAGAACCTGCGCAGCGCTTGCAGGTCACTGAGCTTTTCGATTTCGGCTTTGGTCATGATCTCTCCCCAAGGCTGTGGTGTTCAGTCTACTCAGATACGACGTAGCGAAACTCGATTGTATTCAACGCTGGCGTAGGCTCTGAAAGTGTTGCCGTTGCAGCTCGCGGAAGTCTCGTTCAGAGGACGGCCACAAGCCGACGATTTCAAGCACTTCATCGCACAGCTCGCGATAGCGCTGTCGGATCGTGGCTACAGCGCTGCGCAAGTCCGAGCCGCGGTTTTGCTCGAGCTCGACAAGCTTGGCAAATCGAACGGGTGCGGTGTCGTCGCTCACGATCGCCTCACTCGGACGCGCGGATACGCGGTTAGACGGGGGTCGGCGACCATGCAGACGCGTGCCTCGGATGCTAATTCGGGATCTTGCAGCCACGTGACGATCGGCGAATCGTCATAGATCGGCTCGCAGTAAACTAGCACGTCATCGGATCGGACTTCGAGCGACGGATACGACGCATAGGAATGCGCCTCCTGTCGCGCCTGCCAGCGACTCGACTCCACAGCGGCGGGCGGTATCAGCGCTACCGTGCGATCGTCGCTTGCGCCGCGTGAGTGTGGCGCGTGCGTGCCGTGCTGCTTGACTTGATCCATGATCTCGAGCAAGCGCACGGCTTGCGTCCAGCTCTCAGGCGGCTTTCGCACGCGCGAAACCTTCTGTAGCGGTAAGCAATCCTCGTGGTAGTGCAGCGGCTTACCAACTACGCGGTACAGCTCGCGACCATCACGCAAGAGCGTACCTGTGCGCCACTTCTTACCTCGTTGGGGAACGTCAACTGTGGTTGCCATTGTTCGAGCCCTCTTGTCGATCTGATAGTGAAAGCCAGGCGAAGCGATTGTCACTGCGGGTAGGCGTCCTCGCGCTGGCACTCGCCGCCGCAGCTGTCGCAGCCGGCTTCTTCGCAATCGGAGCACAGCTCCGGCTTGGACGTGTCGTCGGAGATTGCGATGTTGAAGCAATCGCGACATGCACACTCGGTGTATCCGCTCATGCGAACCCCCTATGCCCAGCGGCGCAGCTCGCGCGGGAACGTCCAGCGGAACGCCTTAGGGTTGACGTGCTTGGCGATGTCATCGGCGAAGGCGTTCCAGGCTTCGCGAACCGCAGGCTTGTCGCCCTCGCCGTACTGCTGAAGTACGCCCGGCAAAATTTCCTCGCGAAAACGTTCAACAGCTTGTGACTTGTTCATCGTGTAACCCCTTTCGTTCTCCACAACTTCCGACGTGTCTCGAGCGGGTTTTATTCACCCCAAAGAACTTTTTTGACTTCGGCCCGCCCTACCTCAGTCGCGTAGGCGTAGGGGTACTCGAGACGCACAAGCCCCTTGCGCTGTAGCGTGTAGCAGGCGTTGCCGTTGGTTGCTTCGGGGGCCCCGCCGAGCCGTGTGGAGGCATGCAGCGCATCGAACAAGCGGAAGGATAGCTTCGTTTTCCCCGCTGCTCGTGCGGCCTTGTGTGCGGTTTTCAAGCGTGTGCGTGTCATGTGACCCCTTTCCAAAGTGATTATCCTGTCCAGTGCCCCGAGCGCAATACTCGGAGCACTGGAGCGGACAACCCTAGTTCAAGTGCTTGTCAGCCACATCGACGGCAAACACGATCGCGCCGTAGGTCGCATCATCGGCTTCGGCTTCGATAATCAGCGCATCGGCCAGCGTATCTAGCTCTTCCTCGCTTAGCGGCTCCCCGGCGTCGAACGCCGCTTCTAGCTCGCGTATCTTCTTCATTGGTGACCCCTTTCGTTCTGCTGTGTATCTGACGTGGCGATGGGCGCGTTCATTCAAACCGTGCCCTGTTTGTCTCACCCCCTTGGACGGGCCCCTGTCAAGATTATTCAAAATCTTGACAAAAAAGTCAATGTGTTACTATAGTAACACACAGTGTTTTTCCCCAGAATTTGAATATCCGGGGGCCTAGGCCGTCCAAGGGGTAGATTCAGCTCGAGACCCCCGCAAGGGCGGATCGGGCTAGAAAGGGGTCACCATGACACTCGCAGAAAAAGCAGAAAAAGCATTCCAGGGTACAAACCAGGTCCCGGACTACGGACAACGTGTGATGGACGGTTTTGGTCCTGGCAGCGTACATGTATTCCCGGATGGGTCTGTAGCCGCTATGTGGGATGATGGAACCTTTTCAGTGGCAGAGGTGGAAGAGTAAGCACGGTCAGGGGCAGCTGGCCCTTGCCCGCGTGCTTACGCCCGCCGGTGACGCGCACACGATCACTGGATCTGGGAAGTCGCGATCGAATTCGTTTGAATAAACGTAGTTGCAGCTACGTCTTAGGTGCTGAGAGCGAAAGGGGTCAACGATGCTGGACTATGGGGTAGCGCTCCTGCTGCGCCGTGCGCGCACGATCGGAGATATTGAACAAGCTGCGGGCCGTCAAGCGTGGGTCTTAGCACAGAATAAAGCCGAGTGTCTGCATACGGCAGCAACCGACACTGCCAGCAAGCCGCTTGTTCGCTACTACCGCGCACGTGCGCTTGCTGCGCAGAAGCGCGCAAACGAGCTGGCGTCCTGCTCTCGAGTGCACTTGCGACTGAGTTGAATATTTGGGCGGCCTTGCAGCGTCCGTGGGAGAGAGAAAGGTTGGGTTGACGCATGAAGATTCAGAGCCACTACTTCCAAGCGCTCGGCTCGATCCGGGACGTTCACTTAGTCACCCGTCGCGACTTGGAGGCGCGCGAGCAGTGGATCGTGTGTATCTGGCGCGATCGCTTCGGACAGTACAACGTGCAGGCGCGCTTGCGATGGTTCTACGTGGGGCCTGCGCGCCAGGCCGCGCCCGAAGGCGTGCTCGTGCCTGCGAACGAGCCGCACAGCTTCAAGTCGCTTTCGCAAGCTCGCGAGCGAGCGCGCCGCTTGATGCTCGTGCTCGGCCACGCCATGGGTTGCCGCATGCGCGACCACAATGGCCGCGAAATCACGATCGGCTTTGAATGCGACAACACCGCGAGGCGTTGAATATCCTGCACAGTAGACACGTCAGAGAGGAGAGCGAAAGGGGTCAACGATGACAGCTAAGCCACTTGCCTATCCGAACGCCAAGCGCTGGGATGACCTTTTCGAGGCGACTACCCCGCTCGACCCGAAGCCGGGTATCCTGGCACCTATTCTAGTGGAGTGGCCGTGCCCCGACCAGCACGGGCGTCCTGAGCCACCGTTGCAGCTGTCGAGCTTCTGCGCTATCAGCGGGCGCCCTGAGTACCAATGTCTTCGGGTGAAACCCAAGCAGGAAGTCATCGACTGGATCCGAGATAACATGCTTCGGATCAACGATCACCTTTCGTTCAAGGTGGTGATCCGTGAAGATGGCGAGGCGTTGGTTGTGGTCTCGCATAGCTGCATCATCGGTTCACGGTGGCTGGCCCTCATCGACAGCACAACAGTCCCGAACGGTGCACAATGAACACATGCCCGCACTGGAAGGGTCGCTGTCACCCGAGCTGTCTCGGGTGGATTCTGTCCGATAGCGGCATCTACGGTCCCAACCACTTGGAGCGCTGCGACGAGTGTGCTCGTTTCGACAGTGACGATTATGCATTGCTCCATGCGACTGACTGCGGCCATTGCAAGCAAGTGCTAGCGGAGCAAGTGGGGCTTATCGAGCAGCCTTGTGGCCATGATGCGCCCCCGCTGAATGATACGCCGCACTACCAAGCTAGCTGGTGCGCCGTGTGCGTTTCGCTCGAGAATCTGAGAGAACCTGATTGAATAAACCGGCGTGCTTCGCCGTCTAGTTGTAGGAGGAGAGTTATGATCACCATTGACCAACTAACCGAAGACCAGATCCGCGAAGCCGTGCAGTACGCGATCGACCATGGATTCCTACCTGGCGACGCGCAGCCCGAGGCGTCCCTGGGTCGCGCTCGCGTCTGCTCCCGCAAGCGTCACCTCAACGCGCGCGGGCGTGGCACCGAGGAGTTTCGCCTCGCCGTCGTCGACGGCCGAACGATGTGGCTCGATCAAGCTCCCGACGTGCTCGTGGTGAGCGACGACTGGTGTGCGCGCGGTATTCGCGCCAGCGAGCGCAAGTGCAGCACGCTGTGCGAAACGCCCGCAGGGCTGCTCGTAATCAACGTGGATAAGCCGATCGGCGGTCGCGGTGGCCGACCAAGCTACGCGGTCGGCATTACCACGCCGCCGGCCGAGGACGCCGAGTACGGCAGTATCGCGTGGGAAAGCGACGAGCGTTGCCCAGTGCAGCACGTCGGGGTGAAGGCCGGCAACGTGCACGTACTACGCCGCAAGGCGAGCGGTGAGCGCTTCGAAGTTTCGCCCGCCTGACCCCTGCGCCTGCGCCGCCGGCCCGGGCACGCCACGAGGCGTCACGATACGAGCGCGAAGCACGTCGCGAAGCCCTGGGGATAGTTGATTCCACCGGGCACCTCTCAGATGCGGCGCATGACCTCGCGGCCACCAGATCCGAAAGGAGAGAGACGATGGAACGATTATGGATTCTCGGGGCAGCAGACCCCGAAATGGAAGCGATCGAAGCGCTGTTGCACGAATGTGGCGAGCGTGTGGCGTACGCACTGGACGATCGCGGGCAGCGCGTGCACGCGGGCAATGCATACCGTTGTATGCCGCTAGATCACGACCTGCCCGCGGACGATCAGTCCCATCCCGAGACAGTGTACTGGGTGGAGTGCGACGTAGACGACGCGCACTCGCGCGTCACGGACGGCCCTGGTCTTAGGCGCATTGATCACCACCGGCCCGGTGATCCAGGGCACGGCCAGCCGCCAGCGGAGTTCCTGCCCGCAAGCTCGCTGGGGCAGATGATCGTCGAGCTGGCGAAGTTGGGACGGCTGCCGCGATCCTGGCACTTCTCGTCCCCCGGGCCAGCGGACCGGGCCGGCAGTCTGTACTATCACGGACACCGGGACGCGGAGGCTATCGGCGGCGAAATCCGCGGCTGCGGACCGCGCGTGTGGCAGATCGAGCAAGCGGCGGAATGCGCTGGATCGGCGTGCTCGCTGGTCGGCTTGGTGCCCCGCGATCTAGTCCTCACCGCCGCTGCTGACCACTGCCTGGGCGCAGCCTACCACGGCGAGTGCCCGGGCGTTGACCCAGACGAGCTAGTGCGCTGGCTGACGGTTTGAGCGCGGCGCCTGAGCGCGGCAAAAGGAGAGAGCACGATGGAACAACGAACATACACCTACAGCGTGAAACTCCAGGATGGCACCTACGCGGTTCCGCCCTGCCAGAAGCCGGCCACTGTCGAAGTCGCGCAGGTCTGGAACGGCCTAGTGATCCGTACAGTCGAGGTCGGCCGACATGTGAAGGATTTCGCGCGCGTCTGCAAGGCGCACGGCGGCAAGTACCTCCCCGGTACGCGGGAGTGGAAATTCGATGATCCGACTGCGGCGATAGCTGCGCTCCGAGCCGACGGATTCACTGTGCTGGACGATCGAGAGGACGACGAGTAACAGCAGCGGCGAAAGGAGAGAGACATGTACAGAGCATTCCAAGGACCAAACGGGTGGTACGTGGCGTTCGAACGCGAGGACGGTTTTCATCGTCAGCCGCAGAACGGCGGCAACATGAGCGAGCGAGACGCGCGCCGCGAGGCCCGCGATCGCAACGAGGGCGGAGCGGTTAGACGAAAGGAGAGAGATATGGAACAGCGCATTACAGTAGAGCCAGGCAAGATGGGCGGAGTGCCGTGTGTGCGCGGTCTGCGCATCCCCGCCGTGACAGTGCTGCGCCAGTTGGTGGCTGGTCGCAGCGAGGCAGAGATACTGCGCGACCACCCGGACCTGGAAGCGGAGGATCTGCGTGAGGTGCTCGCGTGGGCTCTAGAGACGGGCCACGAGCTGGCGTACCAGGGGACAGTAGACGCCGGCATGGTCGAGCTTAGCGACGGCGCCTTGGACGCTTGCGACCGGGTTGGAATCGACGTCGCCGTCGATGATTACGGATGCGCCTACGCGCCAAACTATCTGATTCGGTGATAGCCTAACCCCTGCGCCTGCGCCCCGAGCCATCGGGGCCATGGCGGAGCGGTTAGACTGAGAGAACAGGAGAAAGAGATCATGAAGGTATGCGAAATCTGCGAAGAGCGTCATGGGGAGTACTATTCGTGCTGTGGTGATCCAACGGACGGGTCGAGCGGCACGGGCTGTGATCACGAGGATGGGCACCCCACCTGCGACGAGTGCGGAGCTGCCGAGGGGTGGTGGTGAGCGGTTAGACGAGATAACAGCGCAAAAACGGAGGCGAGATGAACGGCCAGGTTAACAGGGGTGCAAGTACTGTAGAGGAGATTTTCTCTCACGGAGACCGCGTGGTTGTACACGATCATGGCAGGGTGCGGCCGGCGGTGATTGAGCGGCACGCGCCTTATCGCCAGAGAGGCAATATCGTCTCGGACGGGTACTACGTGCGGTACTTGGACGCGACAGAACAATGGCACTCGCATGGCGGATGGCAGCCGTCGAGTGCGCTACAGCCCGACGCTCTGCCCTTCGGCGTGGATCGTGTCGAGTGCCTCTCAGAGCCGTTTTGTGCATGCGGTCGTGTGATATCTCGCTGCGACGGATCGCGCGCAGGTTGCCGAGGCAGCCGATGAGTCGCGTCCATGTTCGCAAAGCTGCCTAACCCCTGCGCCTGCGCCCCGAGCCATCGGGGCCATGGCGGAGCGGTTAGACGGAGAAGGTATGGGCGGTAGCAAACCAACAAAGCGTCGAAGCCAAGTTGGCAAGTGTTGTCCGGTCATGGAGTTGGTCCTGTCGAGACAGCGCGACAAGGATCGCTTGGGCTTGGTGCAGGTGACTACCCTAAGCTTTGAAACAGGCCGGGCCGGAGAAACCCTTGTAATTCGATTCAACAAGGACCGCAAGCGCTCTGCTGTACACGCTGATGTGTGCTGGGCGCCGGTAATTGTCTGCCCATTCTGCGGCACCCGACTGTCTACGACTTCGTAAGATCCGACCATTCGCCGGTGATCTCGTTGTGCTCCAGTCCGTACTGGTAGCACCGTCGCATGGTGTCCAGGATATCGGACAAGTCCGAGGCAAACCTCGTTTCGATTTCAGCACGCGTACAGTTGCGTCGACGCGCCATAGTGTCGAGCAGCTGCTCCAGCTCCAGCATGATCCGTCGCTCAGGGGTATCGCCGAATCGGTCGCCCACCCTTCTAGTCTAGCCACATGCTCGCAGTTGCTCCAAACCCATCCTTGATCAGAAGTTATAGCGGGACTTCGAACGTGTCGGCACCGACCTGCGTCACGGACGCCTTGCTGCGACACGCTCTCGCAATCGCGGCTCCAAACCCATCCTTGATCAGAAGTTATAGCGGGGCTGCGTATCGAGCGCCAGTATGACGGGCGGGGTCTGCTCCAAACCCATCCTTGATCAGAAGCTATAGCGAGCTGGGCATGCTGCCCCTGAGACCGACTACGTTGAGACAGCTCCGAACCCATCCCTGATCAGAAGCCGTAGCAGGCTACTTCGTCTTGGTCCGGCGGCGCAAGGTCAGGATGGCTCCGAACCCATCCTTGATCAGAAGCCCTACCAAGTCGGGCGACCGCTTCGCGAAGACACATTACACGTCCTGCTCCAAACCCATCCTTGATCAGAATCCATAGCGAGTCCGTCTCGTAAGGTCTGCTGGCGGACCTCCAGGGACGCTCCAAACCCATCCTACCAAGTCCAGCCGACGCCGGGCTCCAAACCCATCCTGTTCCTGTGGCGCCTACCAAGTCGCTTGCCAAAAGGAGGCGTCCCGTACCTGCAACTCCAAACCCATCCCTGATCAGAAGCCATAGCGGGGTGCAGCTGTCTGTCACGTCTGACAGCGACGCTCAAGCTCCAAACCCATCCCTGATCATAATCCATAGCGAGTGCTCTACCGCGAGGGTGGCACGACGGTGACCAGCGCTCCGAACCCCATCCTTGATCAGAAGCCCTACCAAGTCGGCGCCCTGGCAGTCCGTGGCAAGCTTCTCGCATGGCTCCAAACCCATCCTTGATCAGAAGCCCTACCAAGGCGCACATAAACTGTTCGCCGGAAGGTGTCGGTGTCGCTCCAAACCCATCCTTGATCAGAAGCCCTACCAAGGCCGGCTACCTCCGTCGAAATTCTCGATGTCGTGAGGCTCCAAACCCATCCTTGATCAGAAACCCTACCAAGGACCCACTGGTGGGCTACTCCACCGGCGCCGATGAGCTCCAAACCCATCCTTGATCAGAAGCCCTACCAAGTCTGGGTCGCGACGGACCACCAGTTCAATAGCTCCAAACCCATCCTTGATCAGAGGCCCTACCAAGTCCTTTTCACCGGGCGAGGAAGCCCCCGCCTCGTCGCGCTCCAAACCCATCCTTGATCAGAAGCCCTACCAAGGAAGCGGCAACGGTTCGAGAGATCTTCCAGCTGTACGGCTCCAAACCCATCCTTGATCAGAAACCCTACCAAGGATTCAGACCTTGCCGCTCGTAAGCGCGCCCTCAAGGCTCCAAACCCATCCTTGATCAGAAGCCCTACCAAGCATCGTCACCATCGTCACTATCGTCACTGCTGCCCTCGCTCCAAACCCATCCTTGATCAGAAGCCCTACCAAGCTGGCGTTCGAGCTGAGCGAGCTTGGCCACGCGGTCGCTCCAAACCCATCCTTGATCAGAAGCCCTACCAAGCCTGCGCCGCGCCAACACCCCGTGCCCAAAGGAGACCGCTCCAAACCCATCCTTGATCAGAAGCCCATCCTTGATCAGAAGCCCTACCAAGGCCTTGGTTACTGACTTCGGCCACGCACGGAGAGTGCTCCAAACCCATCCTTGATCAGAAGCCCTACCAAGCGGCTCATTCGTGGAGGTGATGACATGGGCTATCGAGCTCCAAACCCATCCTTGATCAGAAACCCTACCAAGGAGCGATCTGCCAGTACTGCTACGCGGAAGGCGGGCTCCAAACCCATCCTTGATCAGAAGCCCTACCAAGGGCCGAACGAGAATCCAAATAATTTCGCACACATCATACTAGGTTTGCGAGAGGCTGGGTTTTGCGTCCACTTTGCGGCGACAAAAACTCCGAAAATCGAGCGTTCGCCGCTTAGGCGCTCGCAGATTTGGGGGCGACGCGGCGCAACTCGAGTCGCAGGCGTCGGTTTTCGAGCTTGAGGCCGCGGATCTCTGCAAGTAGCTTTGCCCGCTCGGCAAGAAGCTGCTCTATCGTCTGCTGTTCGGAGCTGGGCGGCTTGGGCACGCGAGCGCGAGCCTGCACTGCAAGGCGGTAGGCGCGACGGTGATCCGGATAGGCGCGGCGCTCGGCAAAGAAGCCTTGCGCCAGCTTCACCGCGGCTCCGATGCGATCGCGATTGTCGGCCTTGGACAGCTGGATCGTCATCTCGACGCCTATGGATCGAACTTTCTTGCGCGTGATGAGTTTCAGGCCGGCCAAAAAGGCTCGGAAGCGGCCGAGGTCGTAGATCTGGGGGTTGTGGTACAGGAAACGCTCTACCGAGCCGTCGTGGTGCTGCTCGAGCAACTGACCGTGGGTCTCGGGCAGATCGACAAGCCGCAGCAACAGCTCCAGCTCACAGCTCTGACCTTGGTGCCGAAGCTTTGCCAGGCTTTCGACCAGATCGACGTACCCGTTTGTCAGCGGGTTTGCTTCGTCGCTTGGACTTTCGCTTGCCGTTTGCTGCTTTCGGCGCGCTCGCTTCGGCGGCTTCTTCTCCGAAGTCTTCTCCGCCTTCGTTTTTGCCATTTTTGATCTCCTTGGTTGCTTTGAGGTATTGCTCGAAACGCTTGTCCCACAGAGTCATGTCTGCACCGGAGCGCTCGAGCATCGTAATGCAGGCGATGAAGTCGCTTTCGCGGGAGAACCCGCATTGGCTGCAATGGAAGGTGTAGGCCGCAGGGGAGCTTTCTCCCGGTAGGTCTTTGGCTGCGGCCGAGGGAGCTTTGACTTGCGAAGAATCCACGTGCTTGCAACAGGGGCATGTGGAGCTGATGTATTTGCTTTCGACCGTACGTGCGTGCCGCCCTGTGGTGTCGCACATGCGTTCAAGCGAAGTTCCGATCTTGTTCCAGGGGAACGACGGAACGTAGCGCAGATCTTCGGTGTCGATCTTGGTGAAGTCCTCCCAAACCACCGTGCCCGCACCCCACCGCTCGCAAAAGCGATCGACGGCCGCAGCTGCTTTTTGACACTCGGTTGCAACGAAGTTTTCCTCGCTGCGCCGAATCGTAGCTTCGGCCTTGAAGTAGCGTTCGCGACCGTGCCCGCGGGCGCCCTTGCCCCAATGCCCCCGCTTGGATCGGAGTTGGTTGCGACGCGACTTCATCTGCGCTTTGAACGCAAGGATGTGCGAGCCCGGATAGCTCATCCGACCGCCATTGCTCGAGACGGCGTACAACAGGTTGTGGCGTCCTCGATTGACGGCCACTGTGACATTGGGATCGGTTTCGCGTTTGGGTTTTGGCGTGACCGTGGAAAGAAGAAGGATCCAGCGGCCTTTCTTTTGAGCCCCGTCCTGCTCGCGAGCCTTGCGCGAAGTACGTCGCGCCTTTTCGTAGCGGATCTTCATGTCGCCAGTGATCGACACCTTGGCGTTGACGTTGCGCATTGCTTGCCAGGCGCTACCGCTGACAGGTACCGCAGCGAGGGATATTTGATGCCCCGCCAGAAGTCGCAGGTTGATTGTCACGCCTTGGGTGCTGATCTCCTCGATCGAAAACAGCGCGCCCGGGATTGCGATGGGCTGATCCTTTCGGTACATCGGTAGCCGCTCCGAGGGGCCGCGCTTGCGCCATTTCCGAAAGCGTCGATCAGCAATGGTGTAGCCTGCGTTTGCGACGCTCTGCGTGTGAAAGGCGCCGATCACACTGCTGCGACGCTCCATGAAGTCGGCCGACTTTTCTGCATCCGTCAGTTGTTTTTGCAGCTCCGCCTTCTTGTCGCCTGTGGCTTTGTCGACGGCGCGCTTGAGCGAGCGAGCTTTCTTGCGCTTCTTGTTCGCTTCCTTGTCGTACCAAGCCGCGAGCTCGTTGCGCTCGCGCACCATGACCGAATAGGAATTTGGACCAGACAGCGCTTTGTCCGGTTTGCCCTGACGCTTGGATTCTTCGTAGGCGAGATGCCGCGCTGCGTTTTCGAGCATACCTGCGTTGAGCAACCGGTGGTAACAGCTGCCAATGGCTCGCAACTGAAAGCCCAGGTCCTTCCACTCCATGTTCAGCGGCTTTTTGATCTCCAACTTGACCGCGCTCATGTAGCAGTTGGGGCAGCGACCCTCATCATCCTTCTCAGCGCTGCACAGTCGGCAAGCTTTTTTCATCGGCGGAGTCCCTTTTAGCTAGCAGAGAACTTCAAGGAGCTGTTGGATGCCGGCGCTTTGACCGGCCCTCGCCTAAGAGTATCGGAGCATACTCGGCATATCCCACAGCAGCCTTCGGCTGATGCAGGTCAGGATGGGTTCCCGTCTGCAACACTGGCAGACGGATCTTGGCGATATTCGATCCAACAGCTCCTTGAAGCTCTCTCCTTTCGCGTGTAGTGACGATCCAAATGCTTGAGGTATTCAACCTTCTGATCGTTTTCCTCCGATCGGGATTCCGTAGCTAAGCGCAGCCTCTCCGAGCTGCTTCAGCGTGAACAACGCATGCAGCGTCATGCCGTGCTTCTCGAGCATCGCATCCGCACCCTGCTGACGATCCACAACAGCAATTACGTCGCTGACTATAGCTCCGCCGTCACGCAAGGCATAGACAGCGTCCACAACAGAGCTGCCTCGGGTGATCACATCCTCGATGATTATAACGCGGGCAACTCTGAAATCTGTACCCTCGACTAACTTCGCCGTGCCGTAGGTCTTGGCTTCTTTCCGAACGAACAGCGTTGGCCTATCCACCCGCTGGGACAGCAGAGCAGCCAACGGAATACCGCCCATTTCGAGTCCGGCCAAGAAATCGCTTCGACTAAGCATGCCCTGGTAGGCTTTGGCGATTGCATCCACCACCTGCTGCATCAGGCACGGATCGCTTTCGAATCGGTACTTGTCGAAGTAGATGTTCGATCGATCTCCGGAGCGAAGTTTGAAATCGCCCATAAGCATGCAGCGGGAGTACAGATCAGCCGCGAGGTGAAGTTTCAAAGCATCCATCGGTTCAGATCCTGTTATCCAAATTCTGCTGTGTGGCGAACTGCACGTCGAAGGCGATGAGCTTCTTCGCGGTTTCGCTCGTTGGGATTGGCTGAGACGAGATCTTCGAGCGCCTTATTGTAGGCGCGATCGTTGAGCCACTGCGCCTTGCGCTTGAGTCGCGCAATGCGATCGTCTTCGGCGTTTGAGCTTTCTTGCTTCATTCGGGCCCTTAGCTCCCCCAGGAAGGTCATCCCTTTGCGATCGTTGTCACGTTCGGCTCGCGCGTACAGATCCTCGACAAACTTGTGCGCCGCAGCCACTCCAGAACGTTCGCGAATCTCACGCAACGTTCGCATAAACGTCATTATACCGTCGGCAGGATCGATCATGGGCGCAGTTCCCGAGGATAAAACAACAGTTGAAGTTCTTCGTCGAGTTGACGTTTGAGGGGGCTCACGATTCACCCTCGCGTTGCTTTTGTACGGAAGCGTCACTGAGGATCGGGTCTTGCCGCCCTACGCGGCCGATATCCGGGCAACGCTTGACTTGTCGAACGCGCCCACCGGCATCTACAACCATCTCCGCGGTGCATTGGTAGGCGTAGACTTTGCCGCCACGACCATCGTTTGCGGGCGCCATCAGCAATGCTGCGCCACAGACTTCGCAAGTCACATGATCCGCCGTAGCTACTGGCACGCCGAGTCGCTTGAGTGTGTCATGGTGAAACGTGCTCTTGTTGACCGCATCAAGATGTGCAGCTTTACGGTTGAGCGACGCTGCAAGTTCCGCTCGAACAGGTCCACGCACTTCACAGAGACTATCGGCGAAATCGGCGGGCTCCGTAGCGGTCCACAAGTACAGCAGCGTCAACCACGTAAGCTGGTCGAAGGGTGTTATCTCAGCCATGGCGTCGCAGCTGTTGAAGCTTGAGGCATTCTGCGCAAGGCCGCGGCAAAACTGGAGCCGTCGACCCGAAAATTTCAGAGAAGCGCACGGTTCTCCCACACTCGGTGTTTGCAATGTCGTTATTGCGCGCATGCGAGCTGTGCGCTTGCCCGTCATTACACTTCACCCAAACAAAGACCGAGGGCGGGTGCAGCGGATTGCGTGCTCGGTACGCGGCAAGCCATCGACGAATAGCCTCATAGCGCAACGAAGTTTGCGCCGCAGGGATCACTTCAGACATAGCTCCTCCGTGTCGTGTGTAGGTGCCGGTCCAACACACAAGGCACAGCGCTCGCCCGATGGCACCTGCGCACCGCAGCGATAGCAGGTATAGGTGGTGTGCCGCACTCGGGTGCGACGCTTGCGGAAAGGGTAGGGTTTGTGCCCCGGTTTCGTATCTGGTTCAGGATCGGGCATTGCTATCCAAGTGGTGTCGGATGATCACGCGAAGCTGAGACGCCAGCGAGCGGTCGTTTCGCCGCGCCAGCCGTTGCAAAGCCTCATACTCCTGCGACCTCACTTGCGTCTGTACCAGCCGATTTGTTGGCTTTTTCTTTCGAGCTGCCATCGAACGGGTTGCACGCTAGCGGATTATGAGAAAAGATGCAAGACACATTTTTCTGAATCTTTTGGCCCCCGCACCGTCGAGGCTGCCCCAGACGATGACTGACTCGAAACCTAGTACACCCCTACGGGGGCGCATGAATGGCGTCGCGGCGATCGCATGGGCGCCACTGCCGGAGCCAGCAGATGACTGAGGCACGGCTCTGCAAGCACGGGCTGCTCGACTGCTTGAGATGCGATTGGACGCACGGCATGGATCGCGCCGAGTTCGCCGATGCTGCGCACCGCATGCGATACGGTGAGGGGCTGCGCGCCGCTGCGCGCGAACGCGGCCAGCGCAGGCTCGACGATATCGGCGGCCGCATGGGGTGCCGGCCCGAGTACGGCCTGGGCCTGGCCAACATGCCCGGGGTGACATACTGGCCGCCGGCCGAGCAGATGCGGGCTGTTGCGCCGAGGTGGGAGCTGCCGGCGCGCAAGCCCGAGCCGAAGATGCCGGGGGTAATGGACGTGCTGGCGTTGGCGTGCTGGTGGTCGCTGGCGCTGTGCGCGCTTGTACTTCTGCTGGTAGGCGGAGCCTTTGACGCTTGGCTCGCCACGATCATGGGCTACGGGATGGCCTTGGTGCTCTGCTTCGTTGGCGTGGTCCGGCCGTGGCGGCCGTTCGTGCGCACGCTGGAGGCGCTTCAAGCGTGATCGTAATCCGACCAGTCAAGCTGCCCGCGAGGTACCTGTGGAGGTGCTTGCAGGTGTTCAACGAGGTGATGAACGCTCGGGAGCGATGGTACGGCCGAAAGGTCGACTAGCTGTCCCTTGCGCTGGAGTTGCTTGACGGAAGGGGTAGGGCCGGGGAGCCAACCCTCACCCTCTACCGAGCTTCAACTCCCCCTACCCTACCCAGGGCCGAAGGCCCGGGGCAAGAGATTTGGTATCGCAGCTGTCGAAGCTAAGATAGAGATCACAATGGTAAGGATCGCAACATTTGCAATCTTGCTTGGCGCTCTTGTTCCGTTGGGCCACGCCGCGGTGGACTTGCCTACACGCCTGGGCCAGCAATGCGTTGCCGAAATTAGCCTCAGCCCCCGCGTTCAGGTACCGAAGTCGCAGTGGCGCCGTCAGAAGCTCCAAGAGTGTAGGCTCATGTGGCATATCTTGGGGGTCAAGGTCGACTACCAACCGAAGGCGCTGTTCGAGCTCGTAGCCCGCTACAACAGCTTGTGGAAGCGCCCGGAACAAAGGCCGTGGGTTTTGGCCCTGGGACCGGCTCTGCGGGCTCCAGCAGGCTGGCCTGAGCAGCTTCGGTGGTCTCACTACCGGCCGATGTGGAGCGCCGTACACGCCGCAGCACAGGCGTTCTCGCAGGATCCTGGTCAGCACCCATGCCCAAGAGCCAATCACTTCGGAGGGCGCTGCGATGACGCCGATCACGCCTGCGATAGGGCACCCGCTTGCTGGTTGCGGCAGTGGTGTGGCCAACCACCCAATTGGTGGTCGCAAGCTTACTGGTACCGCCCAGGGCCGTGTCCGGAAACCATCGATGCGCAAGACGTGATCAGACAGTCATCCAATCTAGATTGAGCGCAAGCAAATCAGCATCCGCACCAGCGATATCAAGCGGTGTAGCACCTTGCTTAACCATATCGATCGAAGACTGCGCGCCATCGGATGCCCACGTAGTACGCCCATCCCACAACCTCGAGCGCTTGACGCTCCAGATGTAATCCAATTGAGGGTTACTTTCGTAACTCCCAAAATTAGCTACATCCTGAGCTTGCTTGCAAGCTTGGAAATGCTGTTGAAGCTGCAAATACGTCAAATCACTAGAGTGGTAGAAACAGCCTCCGATAAGAGCTGTACCTGAAGGGGCGCCACCTGCAACGGATTCCCCAATTCGCACACCGCTGGCATTGGGTACTGTTGCGGATGAGGCTAAACCTACGACTTTCCCATTACAGAATGCGAAGGAGGTCGCCCCGCCAATAGACATTGCGACGTACACCAATTGCATCGCACGAATACCAGGCCATGCATACGCTGCCGTTGTCCCCCCTGCGCCACCGGGATTGGTGTTTGGATCCATATAAGCTTTGATCCGATTGCAGAAGTCGGCGTCATCAGCCTCGAATGTGCCACCAGTGGGATCTGAATCGGGTACAGCGCTACCGTCATTTAAGTCGCTACCACCGGCCAACAGCAGCGTTCCATCACTAACAAAAGGTCGAGATGCAGATCCGACTAATACATCAAATCCGTTGGATCCGGCATCCCCATCCCCGAAGATGAAAGCTGGGCCCAAAGGCTCATCTACAAGTGCGAATACCGCACCGAAGGTAAAAGGCGCTTGACCGTTGAAGACCCCACCTTTAGCAGCTTCAAAAAATTTGGTGGTTGACATGTTTCGCAAAAAAGACCACATGCAAATCTCCTGTTTTATGATCGGGCTCGCATCAGCCGCCTGTGTATGAGAAACGTTGCAATTCCAAAAGCCGCCGTGAACCCAAGAACCTCCCACGGAATCCAAGTCTGATCCGTGGGAGGTCGTCCAAAGCTGGTGCCTGCGGGTAGCGCCATACCTAACTGCGCTTGCGAGGTCCGAAGCGGATGTAGTTAATGAGCCACAGCCCGGCAAGTCCAGCTCCGATCAGAGCCACGATGCGTGTGCGACCCATTGACCGTCGATAGTTCGTCAGGAGCTGATCTTGATCACGCAGCTCCTCGTTGGTTACTGCGGGGTAGAAGAAGGTCGCTTGTGCCTGGCCCACTTGTTGTAGCTGCTCTTCGTTCATCAGCGTCTCCCTACAAGGCGCAGTCGCGGGCGAGTGCCCGCAAGTGCCAGATTCGAGGGTGCTTCGTGTTGCTCGCCGCCCCAACCCTTCCACGCAATTTGCTCATCGCGAGGCGGATATGCTTTGAGGCGGCGCTTGGCTGGCGGTAGCCACGCAAACACCGACCACGGCGAATACGGCGCCATGAAGAAGTCTCCACCCCCCACGCGTTGGATCTCTGAAAGCAGCGTATCGGGGTTGGCGGCGGACTCGAAAACACCGGTGTTGACGTACAGAACATGACTGTTTGTCCCAAGCTGCGACAAACCCTGCTCGGCAGATGCTACGATAACGTTTTCGCAGTTGGCGCAGCCGCGTGCGTCGATGCACAAATCGGCGCAATCGAAGTCTGGTCCCATGATGCGATTGATGAACCCGCCCTCGGGGTCGCCGAGCACAGCCAGCGGCTTTCCGGTTTCGCTCTTGGCGTTGAGCGCTGCGTTGAAGGCATCGCGGCGACGCTGCCTTCGAATCACTAACGCGGACCAAGTCTCCCACGTCAACCACGCGAAGCCGCTCCAGGCCGCAACTTGCTTGAGACGGCGCTTTTGCTTCTTCGTCAAGCCTGAACGATATTTTCGTCTCGCCATTGCTGCTCCAGATACACAAGAGGATCGATTCGGTTGGGGTTGTGCTCGTTGATCGTGGGTCGTCTACGCGGGCCTACGAGATTTCGATGCACTTCAAAATGTAGATGGGGCGCCATGTAGCGACGGGAGATTCCGCAACGCGTCGAACCGACCCAGCCGACCACATCACCCTTGCGAAGTATGTCACCTGCGGAAACTGCGATCTCCTGCATGTGGGCATAAAAAGTGTATAGCCCGCTTGGGTGCTCGAGCAGTGCAGTGTTGCCATAGCCGCTGCGCTCGCAGTCTGGCCACGTCCCCACAACTTCTGCGTCTTCCGGTGATGTGATTGGAGTTCCAGCTTCCGCTGCGATGTCGATTCCCCTATGAACGTGCGACGAAGTTCGTTGCGTACCATATCGACCGGTGAGGCGCCCGTGGGGAACAACGAGACGAACGATCAAGTTGCCGGAGGCAGGTTCGATATCCTCATGCTCAGGTTCGACCAGAGGTGTATCTCGGTACCTACGCCACAACCAAAATGCGGTAAGTGCGGTCCCAGCGATTGCTGCAATCTGAACAGGTTTGGATCGCCACCAGCGTTTCATGAAAGCCTCGTTGGGTAAGGCCGCACCACCTTCCGCAAGAAGCGCGCAACGAGTGCCGAAGGTAAGCCTCCGGCAGGCTGCCACCGTCGCAAGATTTCAAACCCTGTGGTTCCAGGCCACGGTTTGATCTGCCCTTGCGGGCCTAGTGAAGTCGAAGTCTGCCACAAGATCGCACCCCGCTCGGAGTCAAATCCACTCAGATAGGATTGTTGATCCGCGGGGTAGACGGGTTGCGATTGTTCACCTTGCACGGTGTACCCTGGACCGATTGGTGTACGTACCCAAGCGGCCAAGGAAGGTACAATGCGATTTGCGAAGATCCGGCGCCAACGCTCAGCTCTTCGATGCAGCTCCGATAGCGATCCAGGGCTAATGATTCCGTAGAGCTGAGGCGATCCCCATGCGCCAGCTGCCGCAGCTTGCATGAAGTCGCCAATGTACCAGCTTGGGTAACTTGTGATGCCTACAGAAGGCAAGCTTGCTGCGGCAGTTGTGAGACGGTCTGCGAGCGGGCCCCGATCAGCACCTCGCCAACCCCCCTCGGGATCAGCGATGAAACCGCGCAAGCCGCGGGCGTAGACACGCTCGGCCATCGACTCGAGCGTGGCCGGCCACCGATCAGGGCTCCAGCTGTCTGGGTGGCTCCACAGAAAAACGTCAAGTCCCAAATCATGTGCTTGGGACAAATGTTCATCCCCGCTTGCGAAGTGATGTAGCGCGATGAACTTGCACCCGAGTTGCTTGGCGTACAGCGCGGGATTGCCCCGGGGGTACCAATCAGGGCGGCGTGCGTAAATCGCTTTGCCGGAAGGAACCACAATTACAAAGATGCCATAGATTTCGAACAGATGGCTAGTCTCCTTGAAGTGCGCGAAATGACTCTGCTATGCTGCGGCTTGCAAGGGGAGCCCCCATGTTCGGAAGCAGCTTCGGCTCATCAGGTCTAGGACAAGCAGAAGACAACGTCGTCGAGCTCAATCCCGGCCCTGGCGGTCCTGTGGGTGGAGGGGAGGGTGCCGCAGGGGCCGAAGCTGCGGCGCAGATGGCGCCGCCGCAGGCAGTCGTTGTCGAGCTGGATCGGGCGTTGCAGCATGCGCGGCGAGCGCAGCATCGGTTGCTCGATGTTCCGCTCGGCACGATTCCAACAGATCAAGTCAGTCGCCTGACAGACACCTTCACTACGATCCAGGGCAACATCGCGGACGTAGTGGAGCGTGCAGCCTCTGTTGAATCGGAAGGGCAGCTTCTGGCCATCAACCAGGATGCACAACAGGTACTGGAGCAAGTTCAACAATACGTCGAAGCTGTCGAAGGCACTTTGACTGAACATGGCGCAACTACACCTGCGGCAGTACCTGCAACCGGTCCCCTCCCGGCCAATGGCACAAGCATTGATCCAGACAACATTGCGCTGTTTGGCGCTGCTGCGGTAGGTATCGGTGTTGCAGGCATTGTCCTGTGGCAAATGCACAAGCGCAAAAAGGATGCCGAGCGCGCCGAGCGATCAGAGCAACGCCGACGCCGCCGCCGCTAAGCTTAGCGGCGTAGCCAGCGCGTCAGCTCGTAGCCTGCTGCAAAGACCACTAAGTCCGAAGCCGCATTGCGAAGCGATTCAGGGCCCGAGGATTGAAACAGTTGCTGCCCCCAACGAGTGCGCTCAACACCTTGTTCCACAATTTCGTACGCAAAGGCCCCTGAGTACGCGATTGTCCGGGGTATCCGAAACAGCGCAGCTGCGACACCGGAAGCGATGTGAACAAGCGTCCAACCATCGATCAGCGCAGTGTTCATCAGCTATCGGTGACTTCTTCGAAAGTGTGTAGCACTGTCGCCCCTGCGCAATCCGGCGGCTCGGGACGTGGCGCAGTTCCGTCAAGCACGTGCGCGTAGATTTTTCGAAGTTGCTCAGCGTCGTGCGCGTTTGGACCAATTGCATTCGGGTTATTGAGACACGCAAGCCAGGCTTCGCGGCTGCCGCGGCCTTGACAATCGTCCATGCAGCTGTCGGTCACCATTCGTTGGTGATCAAGCCCAAGCGCATGCCCTAGCTCCTGACAAGCAACGTGCGCGGAAGCAATGTCCGAATAACTTGCGAGCTTGATTGCGTTCATTTCCACAAGTGGATCTCGGATATGGCCCTCGTCGCCCACGCCCACCGTGGCCCTACCGAGCCAACCCGAGCTCGCGTCGCCACCATCACGCATCAAAATTTCGAAACCGACACCTACAGTGCGAAGCTTCAAAGGGGTATCCAGCGTATTCCACGCGTCCAAATCGATTTGGAAGCTCGAGTGGTTTCGGATCACCGGTTCGAGCGCATGGTGCGGGAGGTGGTAGTTGTTCCATGAATGCTGATCCGTACAAACCGGGGGCGGTGTCGTCTCAGGAGGAACGATTCGACAACTCGCACACGCAGCCAGGACCAAAGTCAATAACAGTCTCGTCATAGAACCTCCACCACGTCTGCTTCCAAAGGTTGCGCGTGGATACGCAGCGTATAGGTCACCGCGAAGTATTGAATTTCCTTCGGAGAACTTCGAACGCATATCCTAAATTGACCCCCTGCGCTCGTACTCCCGCGTTGAAAAAATTGGGCTACAAAAATCTCGGCTGCGCGACCGGGGCTCTCTGCAATGATCGGACACCACG
>JABAHS010031903.1_pt2 | contig 52015 bp, 46 predicted proteins | sample 7062111 | NCBI WGS metagenome assembly JABAHS01 (sample SAMN14534600, study PRJNA622989) | marine sediment metagenome | biome: marine biome [ENVO:00000428]; feature: marine pelagic biome [ENVO:01000023]; material: deep marine sediment [ENVO:00002113]; isolation source: pool of 4 deep marine... | reverse complement strand
CGTCTGCTTCGGCATCATCCTCAAAGGCGAAACCCTGCACTTCGAGATGATCACCAACGAGTGCATGCGCGGCCTCGGCGAGGTCATGCAGCGCTACCGGCGCCCCGTCATCGTGGAGATCCTGCCGGTTCTGGAGATGGCCCACGCGGAATCACGGGCCGCCGATGACGAGTTCAACAAGGGGATCGAGGCCGCCGCGGCCGCGATCGAGATGATCGCCTGGCGCCGGGCCGTGGGCGCCTAGCCCGCCTGCTTCATGATCCGCTGCTTCTGGCGGTTCCAGTCGCGCTCGCGCTCGCTGGCGCGCTTGTCGTGCAGCTTCTTGCCCTTGCCCAGCGCCAGCTCGCACTTCACCCGGTTGCCCTTCCAGTACAGCGCGGTGGCGATGCACGCGTAGCCCTTCTGCTGAGTGGCCGTGAAGATCTGCGCGATCTCCTTTGTGTGCAGGAGCAGCTTGCGGGTGCGCTGGGGGTCCGCGACCACGTGGGTGGAAGCGCTGGGCAGCGGCGAGATGTTGGCGCCTAAGAGCCACGCCTCGCCGTCGCGGACGAGAACGTAGCTGTCCACCAGCTGCGCCTTGCCCGCGCGAAGGCTTTTCACCTCCCACCCCTGAAGCACCAAGCCGGCTTCGAAGGTCTGCTCGATGTGGTAGTCGCGCTTCGCGCGCTTGTTGAGCGCGATGGTTTTTGGTCCGGGCTTGCCGGTTTTGCTGCTCATTTCAAGGACCTCACGGCCGCCGATTATATTCGGTTGAGGCCCCAAAGACGTTGGGCCACAATGCCGGCCCAACGCGATCGCCCTGGAAGTGCTCATGGCCCCGGCTACCGAATCCCGGCACGGTATGTGGTCCAGCAGATGGTTGTTCGTGCTGGCGGCGGCGGGGTCGGCCGTCGGGCTCGGGAACATCTGGAAGTTCCCCTACATCGCCGGGGAGAACGGCGGCGGCGCGTTCGTCATCGTCTACCTGATCTGCATCGCCCTCGTCGGCGTACCCATCATGATGGCCGAGGTGATGATGGGCAGGGAAGGCCGTCAGAGCCCCATCAACACCATGCGCTCGCTCACCGAAACCCATGGCCGCTCGCCGCTGTGGGTGCTGATCGGCTGGATGGGCGTGCTGGCCGGGTTTCTCATTCTCAGCTACTACGTGGTCATCGCCGGCTGGGCGCTTCACTACATCTCGAAGATGGCGGACGGCACCTTCGCGGGCGCGACGGCCGACGTCGCCAATCAGACCTTCAACGACTTTCTGGCCGATCCATGGGCTCTCATGTTCTGGCAGACGGTCTTCATGGCGGCCACGGTCTGGATCATCGCGCGCGGCGTGATCAAGGGTCTAGAGTCGGCGATACGGTGGTTCATGCCGCTGCTGTTCGTTCTGCTCATGGTGCTGCTCGGCTACGCGGTGACTTCCGACGGGTTCGCCCAGGGCTGGGATTTCATGTTCGACTTGAACTGGTCGGCCCTGGACGCCAATGCGGTTCTCATCGCCATGGGCCAGGCCTTCTTCACGTTGAGCCTCGGGATGGGCGCCATCATGGCGTACGGGGCCTATCTGCCCAGCGGCACGTCGATCACCACCACCGTGGCGACTATTGCTGGGCTGGATACCCTGGTCGCCCTGGCGGCCGGGCTCGCGATCTTTCCCATCGTGTTCGCCAACGGGCTGGAGCCCGGCCAGGGGCCTGGGCTCATGTTCGTCACCATACCCCTCGCTTTCGGCCAGATGCCCCTAGGGCTGGTCTTCGGGACGGTCTTTTTCGTCCTGGTGAGCTTTGCCGCCATCACTTCCGCCATCTCCATCAGCGAGCCGGCGCTTGCCTACCTAGTGGAGCAGTACAACGCCAAGCGTTCGCGGGTGGCGATCACCCTGGGCGTGATCGGCTGGCTGCTGGGCGTGGGGACGGTGCTCTCCTTCAACCATTGGGCCGACGTGCACGTGGTTGGCGAGCTGACCTACTTCGAGTTCGTCGACTACGCCTCGCAGAACGTCATGCTGCCGCTGGGCGGGCTCTTTATTGCCCTGTTCGCCGCCTATGCCCTGCCCAAGTCCGTCATCGGCGAGCAGCTCGGCATCACGGACGGCTGGCGGGCCATCGTCTGGAAGTTCTTCTGCGGTCTGGTCGCCCCCCTCGGGGTGCTTGCCGTCTTTCTCTACAACTTCCTGGCATGAGGGTCGAGGTCGTCTACGCCCTGCCGGAGCGTCAGGCGATGGTGAACGTCGATTTGGAGAGAGGCGCCACGGTTGCGGACGCGCTCGCTGCGGTCGCGGGCAGAGAGCCTTTTTCCGAGCTTGACCTCGCCGCGGTGCCCGTAGGCGTGTTCGGGGAGCCCGTCGGCCGCGACGCTAAGCTGAGTGAAGGCGATCGCGTGGAGATCTATCGCGGCCTGGTAATCGACCCCAAAGAGGCGCGGCGGCGGCGGGCGGAGTCCGGCTCCTGAGTCAGCCCTGCTCAGTGCTGGTGGTAGCACCGGCCTCGGCCGTGGTCCCCTCCGCGACGGGTTCCGCAGCCGACGGCGCGTAGTCTCCGGTGAAGTAGGCCAGCAGGTCGTTTTCGAAGTACAGGCTCACCCGGCGCTCGTCCTGGAAGATTCCGGGGACCTCCACGGTGTAGACGTAGTCCCAGCGGTTGTCGTCGAACGAGTTGCGAAAGACCGGCTCGCCCATGATGTAGGCCACCTGGCTGCGGGTCATGCCGGGTTTCAGCTGGTCGATCATGTCCTGCGTGATCACGTTCCCCTGCTGGACGGTGATCTTGTGCACCCGCGGAAGGCCGAATTTGGGTGCTCGGAAGCTGCAGCCGGCCGCCAGGACCAGCGCGAGGATGAGGGTGAAAGCGAGCAGTCGGGCCATGGCCTCGGGGTGATTGCGCAAAGGCCAGCGATGTTACCCAGATCCCGCGGGCTAATGAAGGGCCTGATGCGCCTCGTCCAGCAGGGTGCGGGCGTAGTCCCGTGACTTGTCCGTGACCCCCGAGCCCGCGAGCATTCGTGCGACCTCGTCGATGCGGGTATCTTCGGAGAGCCGCTCGATGTGAGTGTCCTGGTCGCTGGATTTGGTGACGCGCAGGTGATGGTTGCCTAGGGCGGCCACCTGGGGCGCGTGGGTGACGCAGATGACCTGGGTGTGCATGGCCAGAGAGCGCAAGAGCCTTCCGAGCACGTCCGCCGTGGTCCCGCCGATACCGACGTCGGCCTCGTCCAGCACCAGGCACGGCAGGGCGGACTTCTCGGCGGCGACCACCTGGATGGCGAGGCTGATCCGGGCACGTTCCCCGCCAGAGGCGATCCGGGCCAACGGGGCCTCCGGGTATTTCGGGTTGGTCATCACCTGATACTCGACGCTCTCCAGGCCACGCTCGGACTCGCTTTCGCTGAAAGCCAACCGCAGCTCGCCGCCACCGATACCTAGATTCTGCATACATTGGCTCACGGCCGCCGCAAACGGAGACGCGGCTTCGCGCCGCTGGCGGGAGACCTCGTCCGCCGTGTTACGGAACTTGGCCTCGTGGCGGGCGGCGTCGTCGCGCAGCGCGTCGAGCGAGCCCCGGTCGGTGGAAATCGCGTCGAGCTCGGCCTGCAGAGTCGCCATGTGCTCAACCAGCTCAGCCGGTGGCACCCGGTGCTTGCGCGCGAGGTCGACCACGCTGGACACCCGTGCCTCGAGCTGCTGTAACTCTTCCTGGTCCACGTCCAGGGAGTCGTCGTACCGGCGCAGGTCGCGAACCGCGTCGCTGACGAGGCTGTCGGCGGATGACATCAGATCACGAGCCGCCTGCAGCGCGGGATGCTCGTCGTCCAAGTTGGCCAGGGCCCCGGCTACGCGGCCCAGGACCTCGGCCTCCTCCAGCGCCGCCAGGCTGTGACCGACGGTCTCGCGAAGATCCTGGGCCTGAGATAGACGTTTGTGCTCGCTCTCCAGGATCTCGAACTCACCTGGCTGCAGCCCCAGCGCGGCCAGCTCCTCGAGCTGGTAGGAGAGCAGGGAGGCGCGGTCCTGCTTGCTGGCCAGGGCATCCTCCAGGGCGTTCGCGTCCGCCAGGGCTCGCTGCCAGGATCGGTAGCTCTCCCGGCACGATGCCAGAAGGTTCGCGTCCACGCCGTAGTCGTCGAGCAGCTTCAGCTGGGTGGCCGGCTCGGCCAGGCGCTGATGCTCATGTTGACCGTGAATGTCTACGAGATCCTCCGCGAACTCGCGCAGCAGAGCGCGGGTCACGGCGGCGCCGTTGATAAAGGCGCGTGAACGGCCCTCCTGGTTGACCACCCGGCGGACCAGGCAGCGCTCGGGATGGTCGGCGTCTTCCAGATCGTGCTCGGCCAGAAACGCGAGGGCGGCCGGCTGGCTCGAGAGATCGAACTCTGCGCTGACGTCTGCGCGCTGTGCCCCGGGCCGGATGGTGTCCGTGTCTGCCCGGTCGCCGAGCACTAGCCCGAGGGCGCCGAGCAGAATGGACTTGCCGGCTCCGGACTCGCCCGTGATCACTGTCAGCCCGTCGCTGAGCGAGATCTCCAGCGACTCGACCAGTGCAAAATCCCTTACCAAAAGGTCTCTAAGCATGGCTTGACGCGGGATGAATTAAGTCCATAGTTGGTTGTCAGATCGGCCATGTAGCGGGCCCTCAGCGGGACCGGGCGCGCGGATCATTAGCCAACGAATATGGCCAGAAAGCAAGTAGAAGACAACGTAGACGATCGTGCGCAGCTGCTTTTCAAGCTGCTGGTCGAGCGTTACCTGGCGGACGGCGGCCCGGTCGCCTCGAAGAAGCTGGCCGCCTTTCCCGAGGTGGAGGTTAGCCCGGCCACGGTGCGGAACATCATGGCCGAGCTCGAGGAACGGGGTCTGGTCCGCTCTCCCCACACGTCCGCGGGCAAGGTGCCCACGAATCTGGGGCTGCGCTTCTTCGTCGACAGCCTGCTGGCCGTGCAGCCTCTGGGCGAGGAGCAGGTCCACCGGCTCCAGGTGGAGCTCAACCCGGACCTGTCTCCCCAGGAGCTCGTGGAGTCCGCGTCGAACCTGCTTTCCCATTTGACCCGCATGACTTGCGTGGTCACGCTGCCCCGTCGCGATCAGGTTGCGCTCAGGCACGTGGAGTTTCTGCGCCTGTCCGGCGACAGGGTCCTGGTGATCCTCGTTCTCAATGATCGAGAAGTGCAGAATCGGGTGATTCACACCGATCGGGAGTACGAGGAAGCCGAGCTCGCCCAGGCGGCGAACCTCATCAACCGGGAGTTCGGCGGCCTGTCACTGGTCAGCATCCGGGACGCCCTGCTGTCCAGCATGCAGGCCGACAAGGACGGCATGAACCGTCTCATGCAGACGGCCCTGGACGTCGCCGGCCGCGTGTTCTCCGAATCGGACCAGCCTTCGGGCAAGGAGCTGGTGATTGCCGGGGAGAGCAACCTGCTCGACGTCAGCGGCGACATGGCGACCGTGCGCACGCTCTTCGACGCCTTCTCGCGCAAGGGCAGCATCCTGCACCTGCTCGACCGGTGCCTGGACTCGGACGGCATACAGCTGTTCATCGGTGAGGAATCGGGCTACCAGATCCTGGGAGACATGAGCCTGGTCACCGCACCGTACGAGGTGAACGGCGAGCTCGCCGGCGTGCTCGGCGTGGTGGGCCCTACGCGCATGGCTTACCAGGAGGTCATACCCGTCGTGGACGTGACTGCCCGGGTGCTCGGTGCGGCCATGAACTACGGGTGAGAGCCCGGGCTTGAAATAGCGCTGCGCTGCCCCTATATCCCCTGATTGCAGTTATCGATTCCCCTCCAGCTGTCTCAAAGGAGTGCTTTGCATGACGGACGACAAACCGGACGCGGCCGATTCGGACGGCGGTAACGAGGACGCGCACACCGAGGTCGTCGAGGCCGAAGGCGCCGACGAAGAAGAAGCTGGGATTAGCGCTTCGCAGATCCGCGGCGAGGATCCGCTGGCAGAGGCCGAGCGCCAGGTAGCGGAGTTCAAGGATCAGGCTCTGCGGGCCCAGGCCGAGATGGAGAACGTCAGGCGCCGGGCGGCCCGGGATGTGGAAAATGCCCACAAATATGCTCTGGAGCGGTTTACCGCAGATCTGCTGCCTGTCCTGGACAGCCTGGAAAAGGCCGTGGAGGCGGCCGGGGAGCCTGCCGACGAGGCGGCTGGGGCGATCAAGGAAGGCGTCGAGCTCTCCTTGAAGCTCTTCCTCAACACCCTCGAGAAGTCGGGCGTCGCCCAGGTCGACCCCCACGGCGAGCCGTTCGACCCCCAGCTTCACGAGGCCATGGCCATGGTGCCGAACCCGGATGCGGAGCCGAACTCGGTCATGGAGGTGATGCAGAAGGGCTACACCCTCAACGGCAGGCTGATTCGGGCCGCCAAGGTGGTCGTAAGCGCGGCACTAAGTCAGGACGGTTGACGGATTTGGCCCGTATCTTAACGAGGGGTTGAACTCGGTCCAAACGGACAAATATAGCGGTAAGACATGAATTGACGGTCACGTGAACGGCTCCGACCGAGCCGGCGCAGCGGGATCGAAACAGCGGAGAACTGAAGAATGGGTAAGATCATCGGTATCGACTTGGGTACCACCAACTCCTGCGTGGCGGTGCTGGAAGGCAAGGATGCCAAGGTCATCGAGAATGCCGAGGGCGACCGCACGACGCCGTCCATCGTGGCCTACACCGATGATGGGGAGATCCTGGTCGGCCAGAGCGCAAAGCGCCAGGCGGTCACGAACCCGACCAATACGCTGTTTGCCGTCAAGCGGCTCATTGGACGCAAGTTCAAGGACGAGGTGGTTCAAAAGGACATCAAGATGGTGCCCTACAAGATCACCGAAGCGCCAAACGGCGACGCCTGGATCGATGTCAAGGGCGAGCAGCTCGCGCCGCCCCAGGTTTCCGCTGAAACGCTTAAGAAGATGAAGAAGACGGCTGAGGAATACCTCGGCGAGCCGGTCACGGAAGCGGTGATCACCGTGCCCGCTTACTTCGACGATTCCCAGCGCCAGGCCACCAAGGATGCCGGCCGCATCGCGGGTCTGGACGTCAAGCGCATCATCAACGAGCCCACCGCGGCCGCGCTGGCCTACGGCATGGACAAGCAGCGCGGCGATACGAAGATCGCCGTCTACGACCTCGGTGGCGGAACCTTCGACGTGTCCATCATCGAGATTGCCGAGATCGATGGCGAGCACCAGTTCGAGGTGCTATCGACCAATGGCGACACGTTCCTGGGCGGCGAGGACTTCGACCTGCGCGTGATCGACTACCTGGCCGACGAGTTCCAGAAGGACAACGGGGTTGATCTGCACAACGACCCCCTCGCCCTGCAGCGCCTGAAAGAGGCGGCGGAGAAGGCCAAGATCGAGCTCTCCTCGAGCCAGCAGACCGAGATCAACCTGCCCTACATCACGGCCGACCAGTCTGGTCCCAAGCACCTGGTCATCAAGCTGACCCGGGCCAAGCTCGAATCCCTGGTGGAGGAACTCGTCACCAGAACCATCGATCCCTGCCGGACGGCGCTCAAGGACGCAAACCTGAGCGCTTCGGACATCGATGACGTCATCCTGGTGGGCGGTCAGACCCGCATGCCGCTGGTGCAGCAGAAGGTCAACGAGTTCTTCAGCAAGGAGCCGCGTAAGGACGTCAATCCGGACGAGGCGGTCGCCATCGGCGCGGCCATCCAGGCCGGCGTTCTGTCCGGTGACGTCAAGGACGTGCTGCTGCTCGACGTGACCCCGCTGTCCCTGGGCATCGAGACCCTCGGCGGCGTGATGACCACGCTCATCGAGAAGAACACGACGATTCCCACGAAGAAGCAGCAGGTCTTCTCCACTGCCGACGACAACCAGACGGCGGTGACGATCCACGTCCTGCAGGGAGAGCGCAAGCAGGCGAGCTCCAACAAGTCGCTCGGCCGCTTCGACCTCACGGACATCCCGCCCGCGCCGCGTGGCCTGCCCCAGATCGAGGTGAGCTTCGACATCGACGCGAACGGCATCTTGAACGTCTCCGCCAAGGACAAGGCCACGGGCAAGGAGCAGTCCATCGTCATCAAGGCCTCCAGCGGGCTTTCCGACGACGAGATCGACCAGATGGTCCGCGATGCGGAAGCGCACAGCGAAGAGGATGCGAAGTTCGAGGAGATGGTCACCCTCCGCAACCAGGCGGACGGCCTCATCCACGCGGCCCGCAAGGCGGTCACCGACGCGGGTGATAAGGCCTCAGACGCTGAGAAGGAAGCCATCGGGTCGGCGGCGGATGCCCTGGAGGAGGCATTGAAGAACGGCGACAAGGCTGACATCGAGGCCAAGATGCAGGCTCTGTCGGAGGCTTCCGCCAACCTCGCTCAGAAGATGTACGAAGAGCAGGCCGCGGACGCCGCTGCGGGTTCCGCTGAGGCGGGTGACGACGGCGCCGCGGATGGCGACACCGTGGACGCCGAGTTCGAAGAGGTTAATGAGAAAGACGACAAGTAAACGTTGGCCGCAGCCATTATGATCGGCTTTCGGCAGCTGGGGGCGCACGCGAATGACGTGCGCCTTTTTGTGTGAGCGAGATGGCGAAAAGGGACTACTACGAGGTTCTGGGGATCGGCCGCGATGCGTCGGAAGGCGACATCAAGAAGGCCTACCGCCGCCTCGCCATGAAGTATCACCCTGACCGTAACCCCGATGACGCCTCCGCGGAGGAGAGCTTCAAAGAAGCCAGCGAAGCCTACGAGGTGCTCGCGGATGCCGAGAAGCGCGAGGCATATGACCGTTTCGGCCATGCCGGCGTGGATGCCAGCGTGGGCGGCATGGGCGGCTTCGACGGCGGCAGCTTCAGCGATATCTTCAGCGATGTTTTTGGCGACATCTTTGGCGGGGGTGCTCGTGGTCGCAGCTCGGTCCAGCGCGGCGCTGACCTCCGCTACGGCCTCGACCTCACGCTGGAACAGGCCGTCGCCGGAGACAACGTGGAGATCAGGGTGCCCGTCCTCTCCGAGTGCGAGGTCTGCGATGGCTCCGGCGCGCGGCCGGGAACCAGCGCAAGCACCTGTCCGGATTGCGGAGGGGCGGGCCAGATTCGCGTAGCCCAGGGATTCTTCTCGCTCCAGCAGACCTGCCCTCGATGTCGCGGAGCAGGGCGTGTCATCCAGGACCCCTGTGGCAACTGCGGTGGCAGCGGTCGGGAGGAAAAGCGCAAGACGCTGTCCGTGCGGATCCCCGCCGGGGTAGATACCGGCGACAGGATCCGCCTCGCAGGCGAGGGAGAAGCGGGCTTCAACGGCGGGCCGCCGGGAGATCTCTACGTGCAGGTCGAGGTCCGTGAGCATCCCATCTTTGCCCGCGATGGCAAAAATCTCTATTGCGAGGTGCCCATCAGCTTCGTCGATGCGGCGCTCGGCGGGGAGCTGGAGGTGCCGACCCTCACCGGAAGGGTCAAGCTCAAGATCCCGGCTGAAACCCAGACCGGCAAGCTGTTCCGGCTGCGTGGCAAGGGCGTGACCCCGGTCCGGGGAGGGTCCGTGGGTGACCTGCTATGCCGGGTGCAGGTCGAAACACCCGTTCGCCTCTCCGACCAGCAGAAACGGATTCTCCGGGACTTCAAAGCGACCCTGGACGAGGGCGGCTCCCAGCACTCCCCCAGGGAAACTTCCTGGTTCCAGGGCGTGAAGGATTTCTTCGAAGGCTTGAAGCCCTGATCCGTCCCTAGATATCGCCTACTATACCGGCCGGAGCAACGACGGAGCCGGAAGATGACGCGTGTTGCCGTGACGGGCGCGGCGGGCCGCATGGGCAAGACCCTGGTCCAGGCCATCGCCGAGGTTAAGGATTTGCATCTTGGTGCGGCGCTCGAACGCCAGGATTCGACCCTTCTGGGAGCAGATGCTGGAGAGCTGGCGGGCGTAGGCCCTGCCGGGGTCGCCGTGACCGCATCCCTGGCGGAGGCTTCCGAAGCCTTCGACGTGCTCATCGATTTCAGCGTTCCGCCCGCTACCCTGGCGGCCCTGGAGGTCTGTCGTGAGCACGGTCGCGGCATGGTGATCGGCACGACGGGCTTCGATGGCGAAGGGCTGGGCCGGATCCGGAGCGCCGCGGAGTCGATCCCGATCATGATGGCACCCAACATGAGCGTTGGGGTGAATCTGTGCTTCAAGCTCATGGAGATGGCCGCCGGAGTGCTCGGGGACGACGTGGACATCGAGGTCATCGAGGCGCATCACCGCGACAAGATCGACGCGCCATCCGGTACCGCGGTGAGGATGGGGGAGATCATCGCCGCTACGCTTGGGCGTGATCTCGATGCGGTGGCCGTCTACGGGCGGCAGGGGATCACCGGCGCGCGCGAGCGCCGCACCATTGGCTTCGAGACCATTCGGGCCGGCGACATCGTTGGCGAGCACACGGTGCTTTTTGCCGGAAACGGCGAGCGGATCGAGATCACCCACCGGGCGCAGAGCCGCATGAACTTCGCTCAGGGCGCTTTGCGTGCCGTTCGCTTTCTCTCGGGCGAATCCTCGGGTCTCTACGACATGCAGGATGTGCTGGGCTTCAAGAGTGCACTTGGGTAGACTACCGCCCCGAATTCAAGGCGGGATCGGTTCTGGGCGATCTCGCCTTTTTGCGACCTGTTATTGGGAAACGATTTGGTTCGGGCAATGCTCGCTCTCGAGGACGGGAGTGTGTTTCAAGGTCTGTCGATTGGTGTAGAAGGTACATCGGTCGGGGAAGTCGTTTTCAATACCGCTATGACCGGCTATCAGGAGATCCTCACGGATCCCTCCTACGCCCGCCAGATCATCACCTTTACCTACCCGCAGATCGGGAACACGGGGATCAATCCCGAGGACGTCGAGTCCGACCGCATTTGGGCGAGCGGGATGGTCATCCGGCAGACCCCCAAGCGGGCCAGCAACTGGCGCATGCGGCAGCGGCTGGAAGATTACCTCGTCGCGGAAAAAGTGGTCGCCATCGCCGACGTGGACACCCGCAGGCTGACCGGGCTGATTCGGGAGAAAGGTGCCATGGCCGGATGCATCGCGGCCGGCGACGGCATCAGCGAAGCCCAGGCCGTGGCGTTGGCGCGGGACTTCCCGGGGCTTGCCGGTATGGATCTGGCTCGGGTGGTGACGCGTGCCGAGGCCGGCTCCTGGACGGAGACGGACTGGTCGCTGGAAACCGGCTACGGCGAGCAGACCGATAGCCGCTTCCATGTGGTGGCGTACGATTTCGGGGTCAAGCAGAACATCCTCCGCCTGCTGGCCGCTCGCGGGTGCCGGCTGACCGTCGTGCCGGCCACCACTGCCGCTGCGAGCGTTCTCGCCCTGGAGCCTGACGGCGTGTTTCTATCCAACGGTCCCGGCGATCCGGAGCCCTGCGGCTACGCCATCGAGGCCATTCGGGAACTGCTTGATCGTGAGATCCCGATCTTCGGCATCTGCCTCGGTCATCAGCTGCTGGGGCTGGCCAGCGGGGCCGAGACCGTGAAGATGCCCCACGGCCACCACGGAGCGAACCACCCGGTCAAGGACCTCCGCGACGGGCGCGTGGTCATCACCAGCCAGAATCACGGTTTCGCGGTGGATGCCGACAGCCTTCCCGACTGCCTCACGGCGACCCACGTGTCCCTCTTCGACGGCACGCTGCAGGGCATCCGGCGCGCGGACCGGCCGGCATTCGGCTTCCAAGGCCACCCCGAGGCGAGCCCTGGACCTCAGGACTGTCAGTACCTGTTCGACGAGTTCATCGCGCTCATGGAAACCCGCCGTGCCTAAACGTACCGACATCGATTCGATCCTAATCCTCGGTGCGGGGCCCATCGTCATCGGGCAGGCCTGCGAGTTCGACTACTCCGGTGCCCAGGCGTGCAAAGCGCTGCGCGAGGAAGGCTTCCGGGTCATTCTCGTCAACTCCAACCCCGCCACCATCATGACCGACCCCGCCATGGCCGACGCGACCTATGTCGAGCCGGTGGAGTGGGCCACCGTCGCCCGCATCATCGAGCAGGAAAGGCCCGGTGCGCTTCTCCCGACCATGGGCGGGCAGACGGCGCTCAACTGCGCGCTCGATCTGGTCAGGGAAGGCGTGCTCGAGCGCTTCGGCGTCGAGCTGATCGGCGCCAGCCAAGACGCCATCGACAAGGCCGAGGATCGCGAAAGGTTCGACCAGGCCATGAAGCGGATCGGACTGGAAACACCCCGGTCGGCTATCGCACACAGCATGGAGGAGGCCGTGCAGGTCCAGAGCCAGCTGGGTTTCCCGTGCATCATCCGGCCCTCGTTCACCCTGGGAGGCAGTGGCGGCGGGATCGCATACAACGCAGAGGAGTTCGCGGAGATCTGTGCCCGCGGGCTGGACCTGTCGCCGACCAACGAGCTGCTCATCGACGAGAGCCTGCTGGGCTGGAAGGAGTTCGAGATGGAGGTGGTCCGCGACCGCGCGGACAACTGCATCATCGTCTGCTCCATCGAAAATCTGGATCCCATGGGCGTGCACACCGGGGACAGTATCACCGTTGCCCCCGCGCAGACGCTCACGGACAAGGAGTATCAGCTGCTGCGCAACGCCTCCATCGCCGTCCTCCGGGAGATCGGGGTGGATACGGGCGGCTCCAACGTGCAGTTTGCCATCCATCCGGAAACGGGCCAGCTGGTGGTGATCGAGATGAACCCGAGGGTTTCGCGGTCATCTGCGCTGGCCTCCAAGGCCACCGGTTTCCCCATCGCCAAGATCGCCGCGAAGCTGGCCGTGGGCTACACCCTGGACGAGCTCGACAACGACATCACGGGCGTCACCCCGGCCTCCTTCGAGCCGAGCATCGACTACGTCGTCACCAAGGTGCCCCGGTTCACCTTCGAGAAGTTCGAACAGGCGGACTCGCGGCTCACCACGCAGATGAAATCGGTCGGTGAGGTCATGGCAATCGGCCGCAGCTTTCAGGAGTCCCTGCAGAAAGCGCTGCGGGGGCTGGAGACCGGGATGACCGGGCTCGACCCGCTTTTGGAAAGCGGCGGGGAGGAAGCCATCGCGCAGTTGCGCCGCGAGCTGGCCACGCCGGGTGCCGAGCGAATCTGGTATGTCGCCGACGCCTTCCGCTTCGGGCTCTCGCTGGAGGAAGTCTTCGAGCTGTCTGCCATCGACCCCTGGTTCCTCGCTGAGATCGAGGACCTGGTCATCGCGGAAAGCGAGCTGGCCGGCAAAGGGCTGGATCAGCTCGATGAGCACGAGCTCTACCAGCTCAAGCGCAAGGGGTTCTCGGATGCGCGGCTCGGGACGCTGCTTGCGGCCGCGGAGCAGGAGGTCCGCGAGGCGCGGCAGGCCATGGGCATCAGACCCGTCTATCGGCGCGTGGACACCTGCGCGGCGGAGTTTCCCTCGGCCACGGCCTACATGTATTCGACCTACGAGGAGGAGTGCGAGGCGGACCCGTCTGACCGGCCGAAGATCATGGTGCTCGGGGGAGGCCCGAACCGCATCGGGCAGGGGATCGAGTTTGACTATTGCTGCGTTCATGCGGCGCTCGCCATGCGCGAGGACGGTTTCGAGACCATCATGGTCAACTGCAATCCCGAGACCGTCTCCACGGACTACGACACCTCGGACCGGCTCTATTTCGAACCGGTGACCCTGGAGGATGTGCTGGCCATCGTGGATGTGGAGAAACCTAAAGGGGTTATCGTTCAGTTCGGCGGGCAGACGCCGCTCAAGCTCGTGGAGGCCCTCGAGCAGGCGGGCGTGCCAATCATCGGCACCAGCGCGGATGCCATCGACCGGGCCGAAGACCGCCAACGCTTCCAGTCACTGATCAGCAAGCTGGGCCTCAAGCAGCCGTCCAACGCCACGGCCGTGGACGTCGAGACGGGGCTCGCCGGTGCCCGGGAAATCGGATTCCCCATCGTGGTTCGGCCTTCCTACGTGCTGGGCGGCCGGGCCATGGAAATCGTCTTTAACGAGGAAGAGCTGGCCCGCTACCTGCGCCAGGCCGTCACGGTGTCCAACGACTCCCCGGTTCTGCTGGACCGGTTCCTGGACCAGGCCGTCGAGGTGGACGTGGATGCGGTCTCCGACGGCGAGCAGGTGGTCATCGGCGCGATCATGCAGCACATCGAGCAGGCGGGCGTGCACAGCGGCGACTCCGCCTGCGCGCTGCCGCCGTACCAGTTGTCCGCCGACATCCAGGACGAGATCCGCGAGCAGGTGCGGGCCATGGCCCTGGAGCTGGGCGTCATCGGGTTGATGAACGTGCAGCTGGCCGTCCAGGAAGGCGAGGTGTTCATTCTCGAGGTCAACCCGCGGGCTTCCCGCACGGTTCCGTTCGTCTCCAAGTGCATCGGGGTATCACTAGCCAAGATCGCGGCGCGCTGCATGGCGGGCAAGACGCTGGCGGAGCAGGGCTTCACCCGGGAAATCATTCCGGACCAGGTGAACGTCAAGGAATCCGTGTTTCCGTTTACGAAGTTCCCCGGGGTGGATCCGATTCTCGGCCCGGAGATGAAATCCACCGGCGAGGTCATGGGCGTGGGCGACAGCTTCGGGGAGGCGTTCGCCAAAGCGTCCGTGGGTGCCGGCGTCACCCTGCCGTGTGGCGGGCGGGCCTTCATCAGCGTGAAGGATTCGGACAAGCCCGGTCTGCCGGCCCTCGGCCGCCAGCTGGTGGATCTCGGCTTCCGGCTGGTGGGCACGCGCGGGACCGCCAAGTGCTTCATCGAAGCGGGCATTCCCTCGGAGGTCATCAACAAGGTGGGTCAGGGCCGGCCCCACGTCGCGGACATGCTCAAGAATGAGCAGATCGACCTGATCATCAACACCACGGAAGGGCACCAGTCCATTCGCGATTCGGCGGTCATCCGTCGGCTCGCACTGCAGAACAAAGTGTGCTACACCACTACCCTCACGGGCGGCGAGGCGTTCTGCATCGCCATTCGTTACTCGCGGGATCACCAGGGGGAGACGGTTCGCAGGCTGCAGGACCTGCATGCCGAGATGGTCGGGGCATCCTAGCCCTTCGTTCAAGCACGCTGCACAAACGGGACTGTTCGAGCAAGGACATCATGCCGATTCCAATGACGCTTGAGGGCGCCGAAGCGCTCCGCAAAGAGCTCAGTGAGCGCAAGTCGGTGCTACGCCCGCAGATCACGCAGGCTATCGCCGAGGCTCGCGAACACGGCGATTTGAAGGAGAACGCCGAGTATCACGCTGCGCGCGAGCAGCAGGGCTTCAACGAGGGTCGGATTCAGGAGATTGAGGGCAAGCTGGCGGATGCCCAGATCATCGATGTCTCCAAGATTTCCCCCAGCGGCAAGGTCGTCTTCGGCGCGACGGTAACGCTGATCGATGCGGACTCCGGTGACGAGGTGGCCTACAAGATCGTCGGCGAGGACGAAGCGGATATCAAGGAAGGCAAAATCTCCGTGATGTCGCCTATCGCGCGGTCGGTGATAGGAAAGGCGGTTGGCGACGTCAGCGTGGTGCGAACGCCGGCGGGCGAGGTCGAGTACGAGATCGATCGGGTTGACTTGATCTGAAATCGCGGCGCGTGGCCGGCTTAAGCGTGACGCGCCAGATTGGACAAGGCCGCGTCTGGTTCTGGATTCGCCTTGAACAGCACGCACACCTTGCCGATGGTCTGCACGATCTCGGCTTCGCAGACTTCGGCAATTTCGCCGGCGACGGCCCGACGCTCTGCCCGGTCGGGTGAGTGGATTCGGATCTTGATGAGCTCGTGATCGGCCAGCGCCCGCTCGATCTCAGCGACGAGCGTGTCGCTCAATCCGCGTCCGCCGACGCTGACCACTGGATTCAAGTGGTGAGCGATCTGCTTCAAGCGCTTGCGTTTAGCGGCGTCCATGTCCGTGTCCCCCGGGGTGGGGGCGCATTCTAGAGCCAACGTGTGACATAGTGAATCGATGAGCACGCGTGGACCCAGAAAGCGGGGGGGCTCGAGCGGTCGCTGGCTGGAGCGCCACCGCCACGATCCTTATGCCCGGCGCGCCGCTCGGGAGGGGGGCGTGTCTCGTGCGCATTTCAAGCTCGAGCAGCTGGATCGAAGATTCCGGCTCGTCTCCCCTGGCATTTGCGTGCTGGAGCTCGGCGCGGCCCCGGGTGGCTGGACGGCCTACATCGAGTCCCGTCTGGGGCCGCGGGGCCGCCTGATCGTGTGCGATTCACGACCCGTTCACGCGGGTTCGGATACGGTCGTGGTGATCGGCAAGTTTGGCGACGCGGCGGTAGAAGAAGCCATTGCGGCTGCCCTGGACGATGGCGCTGTAGACCTTGTACTTTCGGACATGTCCCCCAACATTACGGGTATCCGGGTCCGGGATCAGGCGGAGTCTCTGCACCTCGCCGAGCTGGCCCTGGAGGCCGCGGAACGCTGGCTGAAACCCGGCGGTTGTTTCGTGGTCAAGATGTTCATGGGCGAAGGCACAGATGCCCTCGTTCGCGAGATAGGCAATAAATTTGCTAGAATTCGGCGTGCCAAGCCCGGCGCGTCCCGGCAGGAGTCGCGCGAAATATACGTTGTTGGGCAGCAGTTCCTTGCTTAGTAGGAGTGGTGTAGGCTACCAACAAAGGCGTCATCCGCGTCTGTCCGCCTGCCGTCGCTGCCCGCGGTTAGGGATGCATCAAGTGAGCCCCCTGCGCCGATATTTGAGGATAAGTCGTTGACAGATATGGGAAAAAATTTACTGCTCTGGCTGATCATCGCGGCCGTGCTGCTGACGGTGTTCAATAATTTCAATGTTAAGTCGGAGCCCGAGTCGCTGAGCTACTCGTCCTTCATCGAGCAGGTCCGCAACGACCAGGTGGACAAGGTCGAAATCGACGGCCTGATCATTCGCGGCGTTCGCGACAACGGGGAGGAGTTCCAGGTGACCCGCCCCGACGTCTATGATCCCAAGCTGCTCGATGACCTGTACAACCACAACGTCCAGATCATCGGCAAGCTGCCCGAGCAGCAGAGCATCTGGGCGCAGCTGCTCATCGCGAGCTTCCCCATCCTCATTATCATTGCGGTGTTTATGCTGTTCATGCGGCAGATGCAGGGCGGTGCCGGTGGCCGCGGCGGGCCCATGGCGTTCGGTAAGAGCAAAGCCCGGTTGCTGTCCGAGGATCAGATCAAGACGACGTTTGCCGACGTCGCCGGGGTCGACGAGGCCAAGGAGGACGTGCAGGAGCTGGTGGAGTTTCTGCGGGATCCTGGCAAGTTCCAGCGCCTCGGCGGCCGCATCCCCCGCGGCATTCTCATGGTTGGCCAGCCGGGAACGGGTAAGACTCTTCTCGCCAAGGCCATTGCCGGAGAGGCGAAGGTGCCGTTCTTCTCGATTTCCGGCTCGGACTTCGTGGAGATGTTCGTCGGCGTCGGCGCTTCCCGGGTCAGGGACATGTTCGAGCAGGCCAAAAAGCAGGCGCCTTGCATCATATTCATCGACGAGATCGACGCCGTCGGACGGCACCGGGGTGCCGGCCTGGGTGGCGGTCACGACGAGCGGGAGCAGACGCTCAACCAGTTGCTCGTGGAGATGGACGGGTTCGAGCCCAACGACGGCATCATCGTGATCGCGGCGACCAACCGCCCCGACGTACTCGACCCTGCGCTGCTGCGGCCTGGGCGCTTTGACCGCCAGGTTGTGGTCAGCCTGCCGGATATCCGCGGTCGCGAGCAGATTCTCAAGGTGCACATGCGCAAAGTACCGTTAGCCGACGATGTCGACCCGGCCGTTATCGCGCGTGGCTCTCCCGGCTTCTCCGGTGCCGATCTGGCAAACCTGGTGAACGAGGCCGCGCTGTTTGCCGCGCGGGCCGGCAAGCGCCTGGTGGAGATGGAGGAGTTCGACAAGGCCAAGGACAAGATCATGATGGGCGCCGAGCGCAAATCCATGGTGATGTCCGAGAAAGAGAAGCGGAACACGGCCTATCACGAGGCGGGGCATGCCATCGTCGGTCGGCTCATGCCCGACCACGACCCCGTGTACAAGGTGACCATCATTCCGCGCGGTCGGGCGCTTGGCGTGACCATGTTTCTCCCCGAGGAAGACCGCTACAGCCTCAGCCGGCAGGCCGTCATCAGCCAGATTTGCAGCCTGTTCGGCGGGCGGATCGCGGAAGAGCTGATCCTCGGGCCTGAGTTCGTGACCACGGGTGCCTCCAATGACATCGAACGCGCGACCGCGCTGGCCCGGAGCATGGTGACCAAGTGGGGCCTGTCGGAGAAGATGGGACCGCTGAAGTACGACGAGGACGAGGGCGAAGTGTTCCTCGGCATGTCCGCGGCCACCCAGACCAAGCCGATTGGCGATAAGACGAAGGATGCCATCGACGACGAGATCCGGGAGATCATCGACACGTCCTACGCGACGGCGAAGCAGCTGCTAGAGGACAACATTTCAAAGCTCCACAACATGGCTGAGGCGCTCGTGGAGTACGAGACCCTGTCGAGCGAGCAGATCGACGACATCATGGCCGGCGCCAAGCCCAGGGCGCCTGGAAACACGCCTCCTCCCACGGGCAAAGCACCCTCCGGGGAATCGCCCATTGGCGATCCCGCCGGGGAGCACTGAATGCCCGGCCGCGGTTGACTGCCGCGGCCGCAAGCTCGATCTCGAGTACCCGCGGATCATGGGGGTGCTCAATCTCACCCCCGACTCCTTTTCCGACGGCGGTCGTCTGATGACGGGCGGGCGCGTGGATGTGGAGCGTGTGATCGCGGCGGCCCACGGGATGATCGATGAAGGCGCCGCCATTGTGGACGTGGGCGGCGAATCAACGCGTCCGGGGGCCCTGCCCGTGGCCGTGGAGGATGAGTGCTCACGTGTGATTCCCGTCATCGAACGCCTTTGCGAGCTTGATACGATCGTATCCGTGGATACGAGCAAGCCAGAGGTCGCGCGGCTGGCTCTGCGGGCAGGCTGCCATCTGGTGAACGACGTGACCGGGCTGCAGGACCGCGAGATGCGCCAGGTCGTCGCCGACGCACAGGCCGCTGCGTGCATCATGCACATGCAGGGCGAACCTCGGTCGATGCAGAACGACCCCGCGTATGCGGACGTGGTCGCCGAGGTTCGGACGTTTCTCGAGGAACGCGTCAGTGATTGCGACGAGGCGGGCATCGACAGAAAGCGGTTGCTGCTGGATCCGGGGATAGGATTCGGCAAACGTCTCGAGCACAATCTGGCGCTGCTCAGAAACCTCGACGCGCTGCGGGTCGCCGGGTTGCCGGTGCTGGTCGGGATTTCCCGCAAAAGCATGCTCGGAGCGCTCACCGAGCGTGAAGTGACGCACCGGGATGCGGCGAGCGCGGTGGCTGCAGCGCTGGCCGTGGAGCATGGCGCCAGCGTAGTGCGCGCCCACGATGTTGCCATGACCGCCGATGCGCTGAAGCTGGTGACGGCGTGGCACGCGACCGGATGAAGGTCTGGCTTGGATAAGGAAAGGCTTACGATGGAAAAGAAGTATTTCGGCACCGACGGCATCCGCGGCCGGGTCGGCGACGCCCCCATAACGCCCGAGTTCTGCCTGCGTCTCGGCTGGGCGGCCGGCAGGGTCTTCGCGCGCAGCGGCGAGTGCCACGTTCTCATCGGCAAAGACACGCGGATTTCCGGCTACATGCTCGAGTCGGTTCTGGAGTCCGGGCTCGTTTCTGCCGGCGCCAACGTCAGCCTGCTCACCGTCATGCCCACGCCTGCGGTCGCTTACCTGACGCGCACCCTGCGGGCCGATGCGGGCATCGTCATCAGCGCCTCGCACAACCCCTACTTCGACAACGGCATAAAGTTCTTCGATGGGTCCGGAAAGAAGCTGGCGGATGCCGTCGAGCTCGAGATAGAGGCTGAACTGGAAAGCGACATGGTGTGTGTTGATTCCGACAGGCTGGGTAGGGCCGACCGGCTCGTCGATGCGCCCGGGCGCTACATCGAATTCTGCAAGGCCAGCGTGGACCGGGCGCTGCGTCTGAGGGGCCTGAAGATCGTGCTCGATTGTGCCCATGGTGCGACCTATCATGTGGCGCCCCGCGTGTTTGAGGAACTGGGCGCCGAGGTCAGCGTGCTGGGCGCGGATCCCAACGGGACGAACATCAACGACCAATGCGGCGCGACTGCGCCCACCCGGCTCGCCGAGCGCGTCGTCAAGGAAGGGGCCCACGTCGGGATTGCTTTCGACGGTGACGGCGATCGAGTCATCATGGTCGACGAGCAGGGCACCATCGTCGATGGAGACGAGCTGCTCTATGTCATCGCCAAGCACCGGACTTCGAAGGGTTGCCTCGACGGCGGCCTCGTCGGCACTTTGATGACCAACTTCGGGCTCGAGCGTGCGCTGGCCGAACTCAAGGTGCCGTTCGCACGGGCCGCGGTGGGTGACCGCTACGTGCTGGAGATGCTTCGCGAGCGCGGCTGGACGCTGGGCGGCGAAGCGTCCGGGCATATCGTCTGCCTTGACCTGACGACGACGGGCGATGCCATCGTGGCGGCCCTGCAGGTCCTGACGGCCATCGTTCAAAGCGGCCGGCCGCTCCACGAGCTCAAGCAGGGAGTGTCCAAGCTGCCCCAGGTCATGGTGAACGTGGCCGCCTCGGATCCGACCCGAGCGGCGAAGCAGCCTTCGCTGCAGCTGGCGGTGAAGGACAAGAGTGAGCTTCTCGCGGGACGCGGCCGGGTGCTGGTCCGGCCGTCGGGCACCGAGCCCCTCATCCGGGTGATGGTCGAGGGTGAAGACCACTCCGAGGTGTCTGCCATTGCGGACGATCTCGCCGCCGTCGTCCAGCAGGGCGGCTGAAGCCGTCCACGCCTCCAAAGCGCCGGGAACCGGCGTTGTCTGTCCAAGCCTCAACGTATAAGATTGCGCGCCCTTAGGTGGAGGCCGGCATGTCCCCACGCAGGCCGCTGGTCGCGGGCAACTGGAAAATGAACGGCTCGGCCGAGTTCGTGCAAAACTTTGCAGCCGAACTCGTCGACCGGGTCGTAGAAGATGCCGTGAGCGTCATAGTCTTCCCTCCGGCGGCCTATCTCGGGACGCTGGTTCGAGCCCTCGAAGGGTGCGCGATAGAGGTCGGGGGCCAGAATGCGCACACGGAGGCGGCCGGTGCTTTCACCGGAGAGGTGGCCCCGGAGATGGTGGCCGACCTCGGGGGTCGCTGGCTGTTGGTGGGTCACTCGGAGCGGCGGCAGTACTTCGGCGAGACAGACGATTTGATTGCGGACAAGTTCGCCGCGGCGCTGCGAGCGGGTCTTGCGCCGGTGCTGTGCGTGGGCGAGACCCTTGAGGAACGTGAAGCCGGGGAAGCCGAGGGGGTCGTGTGCAGGCAGCTGCTCGCGGTTACGCAAAGGTTGGACATCGCTCAGGTGGCCCTTGGTGTGGTTGCCTACGAGCCGGTCTGGGCGATCGGCACCGGCTGGACGGCGACGCCCGACCAGGCTCAGGAAATGCATCGGGTGATTCGGGCGGCGTTGAGCGAGCAGGATGCGAAGCTGGCGGAAGGAATGCGGATTCTCTACGGTGGCAGCGTTAACGCGGACAATGCGGGCGAGCTCATGGCCCAGCCGGACATAGACGGCGGGCTGGTTGGAGGCGCGTCGCTCAGCGCGGAAGGTTTCGCGGCGATCGTTGCCGCTGCCGCCGGGCGGTGAGGAAGGAGTGGGCCTGCCCCTGGGGCGGGCGTTGAGCAGAAAATTCGGTAACGTGTCACATGACAACTTTTGAAACGATTCTGTTGATGCTGCTCGTGGTGGACGCCATCGCGCTGGCGGCTCTGGTGCTGCTGCAGCAGGGGCGTGGCGCGGACGTGGGTGCGGCCTTTGGCAGCGGTTCCTCGAACACCATGTTTGGCAGTTCCGGGTCGGCGTCGTTCCTGACCAAGCTGACGGTGTGGCTGGCCATTGGCTTTTTCCTGATCTCCTTCGGGCTCGCTTATACCGCCAAGGAGCGCGCGGGCGGCATGGACGAGGTCGGGGTTCCCAGCGTCGCCCCCGTTGAAGAGGCCGTCGTCCCGGAGCAGTTGACTCCAGAACCGGAAAGTGTAGATTCCGACATCCCTGATGTTTGAGGGGTTCTGCCGAAGTGGTGAAATTGGTAGACACGCTACCTTGAGGGGGTAGTGGGCTTATGCCCGTGGAGGTTCGAGTCCTCTCTTCGGCACCATTCTCGTCCCGGCTCGATCGAGCGAAAATGTCCTTAAAATCCGCGATGTTGCGTCGCGCGACCCGCCCATTTACCGGTTGCGGGGTGCAGGAGCCGTCACTATAATGCGCCCCTTGCTGATGCGGGGTGGAGCAGTCTGGTAGCTCGTCGGGCTCATAACCCGAAGGTCGTGGGTTCAAATCCTGCCCCCGCTACCAAAGGATAGAAGCCCCTCCTGTGCTTTGCACGAAAAGGTCAGGGGCTTTTTATTACGCCGGGGGGCAGGTCCTCCCAGCGTAGGCAGCGGGAGTTATGACCCTGCTCTGACATCCTTTTAGGTGGCTCGCCGCGTACCGGCTGGGCCGCCCTTGGTCTGCTGCGTAGCCCGCGATGTGGCGCGATCGCACCGGATTTGAGAATGGGCGCAAGCCCATTTTTTATTGGCCAAAGGAAAGCTGGACGGCGTTTAACAAGCTGTTGAATGCGAAGGAGAAACAGATCGAAGCGTTGCTGACGCCCACCGTGGAAGGGCTGGGCTGCCAGATCTGGGGCGTCGAGTACGCATCCCAGGGCCGGCACTCGCGACTGCGGATATACATCGACCGGGAAGGCGGTGTTTCGGTCGATGACTGCGAGCGCGTGAGTCGGCATGTCAGCGACGTTCTGGATGTGGAAGAGGTGATATCCGGCAGCCATACCCTGGAGGTGTCCTCGCCGGGAATGGATCGGGTCCTGTTCAAGGCGGAGCAATACGCTGCGAACGTCGGGGAGCACGTGGACGTTCGGCTCGTTTATCCGTTCGAGGGTCGCAAAAGGATCGTAGGGGTGTTGGCAGGTTTGGAGGCAGACGATTCCTGCGGACATTTAATCGTGCAGGTGGAAGATGAACAGTACCTGTTGCCGCTTGAAAGCGTTCAGCGGGCCAGGATTGTTCCCCAGTATGACTGAGGTGCTACCAAGGCTATGAGCAAAGAGATGTTGTTGGTGGTGGATACCGTCTCCAACGAGAAGGGCGTCCCCAAGGACGTGCTTTTCGGCGCCGTGGAGGCAGCGCTCGCGACCGCCACCAAGAAGCGCTATGACGACGATGCCGAGTTTCGGGTCGCCATCGACCGGGAGTCCGGCGAGTACGACACGTTCAGGGTGTGGACCGTGGCGGATCCGGAAGCGCTCGAAGAAGAGGAGGAGTGGAACCCTGCGGCACAGCTCACCGTGGAGGAAGCTCAAGCGCGCGACCCGAACCTTACCCTTGGCGACGTGATCGAAGAGCCGGTGGAATCCGTGGGCTTTGGCCGGATCGCCGCGCAGACCGCCAAGCAGGTCATCGTGCAGAAGGTCCGGGAAGCCGAACGCGCTCAGGTCGTGGAAGCGTACCTGCCGCGTGTCGGCGAGCTTGTCAACGCGACCGTGAAGAAGCTGGGTCGTGACAGCGTCATCGTGGATCTCGGTAACAACGCGGAAGGGCTCCTGACGCGGGAGAACCTGATTCCGCGGGAAACCTTTCGTGTAGGGGATCGGCTGCGAGCGCTGCTGCTCGAAGTCAACCCGGACAATCGCGGACCCCAGCTCATGCTGACCCGGACGTCGCCCCAGATGCTCATAGAGCTGTTCAAGATCGAGGTTCCGGAGGTCGCCGAGGACGTCATCGAGATCCGGGGCGCGGCCCGGGATCCGGGCTCCAGGGCAAAGATCGCGGTGAAGACCAACGACGGTCGTATCGATCCGGTGGGCGCGTGCGTTGGGATGCGGGGCTCCCGCGTGCAGGCCGTGTCCGGCGAGCTGGCAGGGGAGCGGATAGACATCGTCCTCTGGGACGACAACCCCGCCCAGCTAACCGTGAACGCCATGGCGCCGGCCGAGGTGGCGTCCATCGTGCTCGATGAGGACACCCACGCCATGGACATTGCGGTTACCGAGGACAACCTCGCACAGGCCATCGGTCGCGGCGGGCAGAACGTTCGCCTGGCCAGCGACCTGGTTGGCTGGACCCTCAACATCATGACGGAAGAGGAAGCGGCGGCCAAACAGGAAGAGGAAGCCGTTCGCTACATCGAGGAGTTCATGCGTGCCCTCGAGGTTGACGAGGACGTCGCGACGGTCCTGGTGGAAGAGGGCTTCACCTCGATTGACGAGGTTGCCTACGTGCCCATCGAGGAGATGACGGCGATCGAAGGGTTCGACGAGGAGATCGTCGAGGAGCTGCGCAACCGGGCCAAGGACGCTCTGCTGACGAAGGCGATTGCCAGCGAGGAGCTTCTCGGCGAGAAAGAACCGGCCGACGATCTGCTCAACATGGAAGGCATGGAGCGGCGCCTGGCGTACCAGCTCGCGAGCAACGATGTCATCACGATGGAAGATCTGGCGGAGCTTTCGGTGCCGGACCTCATCGACATCGTCCCCGATGTCGACGAAGAGACCGCTGCCGCTCTCATCATGACGGCCCGCGCGCCCTGGTTCGAAGAAGCGGAGGCGGAAGGGTAAGCCGCCCCGAAGAGGAAAAGAGTCATGTCGGAAGTCACAGTCAAGCAACTCGCAGATACGGTAGGGGCGCCCGTAGACCGTCTGCTCAAGCAGATGCAGGATGCCGGGCTTCCCCACGACAGCGACGATGCTGCGGTCACCGAGGAGGAGAAGCAGATGCTGCTCGCCTACCTCAAGCGCAGCCACGGATCTGACGACGCCGCACCGAAGAAGATCACCCTGAAGCGCAAGACCGTTGGAACGCTTAAGACGGGCCAGGGCAGGACGGGCCGTACCGTCAACATCGAGGTGCGTCGTAAGCGCACTTACGTGAAGCGGGACGAAGCCGAGGCCGCCAGCCCTGAGGCGGAAGCGCCGCCTAAGGCCGCCGGCCAGGCCGAGCTCGAAGCGCAGCGTATCCGCGAGCAGGAGCTTGCCCGAAAATCGGCGGAGGAGGAAACCCGGCGCAAGGAAGCGGAGCGCAAGGCCGAAGAGGAAAAGCGGGTCGAGGAGCTGCAACGCCAGGAGGAAGTCGAACGTCAGGCACGCGAGCCCTCGGCCGCCGAACCGCCGGCAGAGGACGCGGCGGCGAAAGCGGCCGCGGCGACGGCGGAGGCCCAGGCAAAGGCCCAGGCAAGCGAGCGCGGCGGAAAACGCGTGCGGGGCAAGGAGCGCGAGCGCGCCGGCGAGAAGGGTGACGAGTTCGGTGACGGCAAAGGCCGCCGCCGGGAGCTGTCGCTCAAGACCCAACGGCGCGGCAGACGTCGCCAGCCTGCGCCGATGCCCGTTGAGCAGCATGGTGGCGAGTTCAGGCCGACAGAGTTTATCGCTCGAGAGGTCGAGATCCCCGACGTCATCACCGTTGGCGAGCTTGCTCAGCGAATGACGGTCAAGGCGGGCGAGGTCATCAAGGCGCTGATGGGCATGGGCGTGATGGCGACGATCAATCAGAGCGTCGATCAGGACACCGCTACACTGATCGTCGAAGAGCTGGGCCACAAGGCGATACCCATTCACGAAGACGCCATGGAGCAGGCGCTGGAAGCCTCGCTGCAGATCGAAGGTGAAGGGACGAAGCGCGCTCCCGTGGTGACGGTGATGGGCCATGTCGACCACGGCAAGACCTCGCTGCTGGACTACATCCGCAAGACCCGGGTCACCAGCGGTGAAGCGGGTGGCATCACCCAGCACATCGGCGCGTACAGCGTAGACACGCCTCACGGCAAGATCAGTTTTGTCGACACGCCCGGCCACGCTGCGTTCACCGCGATGCGCGCCCGGGGTGCCAGGGTCACCGACATCGTCATCCTGGTCGTTGCCGCAGACGACGGTGTCATGCCCCAGACGGAGGAGGCGATCCAGCACGCCAGAGCGGCGGGCGTGCCCTTAGTGGTGGCGATTAACAAGATGGACCTGGAAGGTGCGGATCCGGACCGGGTCACCAACGAGCTCGCGGCAAAGGAAGTGGTCCCTGAAGAGTGGGGGGGTGATACCCAGTTCGTTAAGGTCTCGGCGATCACCGGCGAGGGGATCAACGAACTCCTCGAGGCGGTGCTGCTCCAAGCGGAAATCCTGGAGCTGACGGCGCTGGAGGATGCTCCCGGGCGGGGCGTCGTGATCGAATCTCGGCTCGACCGGGGCCGCGGTCCGGTTTCCACCGTCCTCGTGCAGAACGGCACCTTGAAGCAAGGCGACGTGATCATTGCGGGCGAGTGCCACGGGCGCGTTCGCGCCATGCTCGACGACAAGGGCGAGCAGGTGAAGGCGGCCGGCCCATCGGTTCCCGTAGAGGTGCTTGGCATCAGCGGCACCCCTGCGGCCGGCGACGACTTTTCCGTTGCGACGGACGAGCGCACCGCGCGCGAGCTTGCCGAGTTCCGTCGGGACAAGAGCCAGGAGCAGCGCGTCGCTATGCAGCAGGCGGCCAAACTCGAAAATATGTTTGCCAACGTGGGAGCCGGCGAGAAGCGCGTGCTGAAGATGGTCCTCAAAGCCGACGTGCGTGGCAGCCTGGAAGCCATCACCCAGGCCCTTGCAGAGATGGGCAACGATGAGGTGGCGGTCAACGTGCTCGGGTCCGGCGTGGGCGGCATCACCGAGACCGACGCGAACATGGCGCTGACTTACGGCGCGGCGGTCTTTGGCTTCAACGTTCGAGCCGACAACTCGGCCAAGGCCATCATCGAGCGGGAAGGGCTGGATCTTCGCTACTACAGCGTGATCTACGAGCTTCTGGACGACGTGAAGCAGGTGCTCTCCGGCATGCTTTCGCCCGAGGTGCGCGAAGAGATTGTGGGCATCGCTGAGGTCCGGGACGTTTTCCGGTCTCCCCGGTTTGGCCAGGTCGCGGGCTGCATGGTCACGGAAGGCACGGTGTACCGCAACAAGCCCATCCGGGTGCTTCGTGACAACGTGGTGATCTATGAAGGAGAGCTCGAGTCGCTCAGGCGCTTCAAAGACGACGTCAACGAGGTTCGCAGCGGCACGGAGTGTGGTATCGGCGTGCGCAACTACAACGACGTCCGCGTTGGCGATCTCATCGAGGTCTTCGACTCCAAAGAAGTGGCTCGGGAGCTTTAGGGTGCGCCCGGTATCGAAGCCGCTGCGGGCCGGGATGCATGCGTGAGTTCGGACGCGATCTGCGAGTTGCCGACTTCGTGCGCGACGAGCTTGCGAAGATCATCCAGCATGAGATGCGGGACCCGCGCGTGGGCATGATCAGCGTTAACGAAGTATCGGTCAGCAAGGACCTGGCATTCGCGGACGTTTACGTGTCCTCCATGGAAGCGCCCACCTCCGCGGAGCGGGACGAGCTGATCGGCGTGCTTAACAAAGCGGCGGGATTTTTCCGGTCTGAGCTCGCGAAACGTCACAGCATGCGCACGACGCCCAAACCTCGATTCCATTACGACGACTTGGTCGAAAGGGGTCCGGCCCTTGAGGCCCTGATTGATTTTGCCGTGAGCTCCGACGCGGGGGACGAGGAGCGCGGCCCTGGCGACGATGCGGGTGATCGGGAGCGTCGGGACCGTGGGTAGACGTGCTCGTGGCAGGGACGTGAGCGGCGTGCTCGTGGTGGACAAGCCGGCGGGTTGGAGCTCCAACGATGCCGTGCAGAAGGCGAAACGGCTGTTCAATGCGCGCAAGGTCGGGCATACGGGCGCGCTGGACCCGCTTGCTACCGGCGTGCTGCCGCTCTGCTTCGGGGAGGCAACGAAGTTCTCGCAGTACCTGCTCTCCTCAGACAAGAAGTATGAGGTGCGGATCAAGCTTGGCGTCGCCACGGACAGCGGCGACGCGGATGGGAACGTGGTGGCGGAGCGAGAGGTGGTCGACGTGACCCCCGCCCGGGTGGAGGACGCGCTGCGATTCTTCCGTGGCGAGATCGATCAGGTCCCGTCGATGTTCTCGGCCATAAAGCACAACGGGCAACCGCTGTACAAGCTGGCCCGGCAGGGGATAGAGGTCGAGCGACAGGCCCGTCGGGTGACCGTTTACTCCAACGAGCTCGTCGCCTTGGAAGGCGACGTGGTCGAGCTCCACATCCACTGCAGCAAGGGTACGTACGTGCGCACCATTGCCCAGGAGCTCGGCGAGGTGCTCGGGTGCGGGGCCCACGTGAGCGCGCTGCGCCGGACCATGGCTGGCCCATACGGCGAGTCGGACCTGGTGACCTTCGCGGAGCTGGAATCGGCTCTCGAGGCCGAAGGCACGCTGGATCGGTTCCTGCAGCCGATCTCGAGCACCGTACGGGAGTGGCCGGAGGTCCGGCTGACTGACAACACCGCCTATTATCTTCGGCAGGGACAGCCCGTCATGGTGCCCCACGCCCCGGCGAAGGGCTGGGTTCGCCTGGCCGAGATCATTGGCGAGGACTCGACCCGCTTTCTGGGGGTCGGTGAGGTATTGGACGATGGTCGGGTGGCGCCGCGCCGCCTGATCGTCGGGTAGGTGAGTTGACTGTAAATATGCACGGTCATCTTGAATCGAAGCACGCATATTGATGGAGAAACCAAATGGCACTTAACGCTGAAAGCAAAGCAGAAATCATCAAGGAGTATCAGATCGAAGAGGGGGATACGGGATCTCCCGAGGTGCAGGTTGCACTGCTCACACACAACATCAATTCGCTGCAGGAGCATTTCCGGTCGCACAACAAGGACCATCACTCCCGAAGGGGTCTGATTCGGATGGTCAGTCAGCGGCGCAAGCTCCTCGACTATCTCAGGAGCAAAGACGCGTCGCGTTACTCGGAGCTCATCAAGCGGCTCGGCTTAAGACGTTAATCCGGACCACTCGGTTCGGGGCCAAAGATTGATACAGGTAGAAATAGAGAAGGAAACGGAGAAATCATTTTGAATCCAGTTACGAAAGAATTTCAGTTTGGTGATCAGACGGTGGTCCTGGAGACCGGCCGCGTTGCCAAGCAAGCCACCGGCGCGGTGCTGGTGACGATGGGAGATACGGTTGTCCTGTGCACCGTGGTCGGGGCGAAGTCCGCACGACCGGGTCAGGACTTCTTTCCCCTGACGGTCAACTACCAGGAGAAAACCTACGCGGCCGGCAAGATTCCCGGCGGCTTCTTCCGCAGGGAAGGTCGGCCGAGCGAGAAGGAAACCCTGACCTGCCGCCTCATCGACCGCCCGATCCGCCCGCTGTTCCCGAAAGGGTTCCTCAACGAGGTGCAGGTGATCTGTACGGTCATGTCTGCCGACAAGGACCAGGATCCCGACATCGCGTCTTTGATCGGAACCTCCGCCGCTCTTGCCATATCGGGTCTTCCCTTCAACGGCCCGATCGCCGCGGCTCGTGTTGGCTATCTGGATGGAAGTTACCTTCTGAATCCCGGGTATGCTGCCCTCGAATCCTCGCTGCTCAGCATGGTCGTGGCCGGCACCGAGTCAGCGGTGCTCATGGTCGAATCGGAAGCCAAGGAGCTGACCGAGGACGAGATGCTCGGCGCCGTGCTCTACGCCCATCAGGAGATGCAGGTGGCCATCGAGGCCATCAAGGAGCTGGCCGCCGAGGCGGGCAAGCCCAAGTGGGAATGGTCGCCAGCCGAGGCGAACGAAAGCCTCATGTCGGCGGTGACCGACAAGGTTCGCGCCGATCTGGGCGGTGCTTACCGCATCACCGACAAGATGGAGCGACAGGCGCGGGTATCCGAACTGCGCTCGCAGCTGGTCGATGAGCTCAGCGGTGGGGACGAGCCCGATTTCACTTCGGACGACGTCGCCGGCGCGTTCGGGAAGGTGGAGAAGGACATCGTGCGTCAGCGCGTGCTCGACGGCGAGCCGCGCATCGACGGCCGGGATCTTCGCACCGTCCGTCCGATCTCGGTCGAGGTCGGCATGCTGCCCAAGACCCATGGCTCGGCGCTGTTCACCCGGGGCGAGACCCAGGCGATCGTGGTGGCGACCCTCGGCACCATGCGCGATGCGGCCATGATCGATGCCCTCGAAGGGACCTTCAAAGACAGCTTTATGCTGCACTACAACTTCCCGCCCTACAGCGTTGGCGAAGCTGGCTTCATGACCGGGCCGAAGCGTCGCGAGATCGGGCACGGGCGTCTGGCCCGACGCGGCGTTCAGGCCATGCTTCCGGACGTGGAGGACTTCCCCTACACGATCCGCGTGGTGTCCGAGATCACCGAGTCCAACGGCTCCAGCTCCATGGCCAGCGTCTGCGGGACTTCCCTGGCGCTGATGGATGCCGGGGTGCCGGTCAAAGCGCCCGTCGCGGGCGTGGCGATGGGGCTGGTGAAGGAAGGCAACAAGTACGCCGTGCTCACCGACATCCTCGGTGACGAGGATCACCTCGGAGACATGGACTTCAAGGTCGCCGGTTCTGCCAACGGCGTCTGCGCGCTGCAGATGGACATCAAGATCGACGGGATCACCGAGGAGATCATGGAGATCGCCCTCGACCAGGCGCGAGATGCGCGCCTGCACATCCTGGGCGAGATGAACAAGGTTCTCGATCGGTCCCGGGAGACTGTGTCGGAGAATGCGCCGAGCATGGTTCTGCTCAAGGTCCATCCGGACAAGATCCGCGACATCATCGGCAAGGGCGGTGCGACCATTCGTGGCATCGTCGACGAGACCGGTGCCGACATCGACATCGAGGACGATGGCACCGTCCGCATCTATGCCGAAGACGCGGCATCGAAAGATGCGGCGGTCGCCCGGATCGAGGAGATCACCGCGGAGGCCGAGGTTGGAAAGGTCTACAGCGGCAAGGTAGCTCGCATCGTCGATTTCGGTGCTTTCGTGAACATCCTGCCGGGCAAGGACGGCCTGCTCCACATCTCTCAGATCGCGGAAGAGCGCGTGGAGAAGGTCACCGACTACCTGCAGGAAGGCCAGGACATTCGTGTGGTCGTCCTCGACGTCGACCAGCGCGGCCGCATCAAGCTGTCCATGAAGGAAGTGGCCAACTACGCGGAAAGCGCCTGATCCTCAGCCAACGCGGCTAGGCTGCGTCGTAGCAAGCGGCGCGCCTGGCCTCAGCGGTTGGCCCGGTTGTGGACCAGATCGTCCACCACGGCGGGGTCCGCCAGGGTGGAGGTGTCTCCCAGATTCTCCAGATCGTCGGCGGCGATCTTGCGGAGTATGCGCCGCATGATCTTCCCCGACCGGGTCTTCGGCAGGCCGGGTGCATACTGGATGAACTCCGGGCGGGCGAAGGGCCCGATCTCGGAGCGCACCAGGGCTTCCAGCTCCCCCTTGAGCTGCTCCGGTTCCTCGTTGTTGCCGACCATCAGCGTCACGTAGGCGTAGATGCCCTCTCCCTTGACGGGATGGGGAAAGCCCACCACGGCCGCCTCGGCCACCGCCTCGTGCAGAACCAGCGCGCTCTCGACCTCGGCCGTGCCGATCCGGTGGCCGGAGACGTTGATGACGTCGTCCACGCGGCCGGTGATCCAGTAGTAGCCGTCGGCGTCGCGCCGCGCGCCGTCGCCGGTGAAGTAGTAGCCCGGGTACTGCGAGTAGTAGGTGTCGATGACCCGCTGATGATCGCCGTAGACCGACCGGATCTGGCCCGGCCAGGTATTCTTGATCACCAGGTTTCCGCTTGCTTCCTTGTCCTCGATCAACCGCCCGCCCTCGTCCATGAGGCCGAGCTCCACGCCGAAGAACGGACGGGTGGCCGAGCCGGGCTTCAGCTCGGTGGCGCCGGGCAGCGGGGAGATCATGATCCCGCCGGTTTCCGTCTGCCACCACGTATCGACGATGGGGCAGCGTTCTTCGCCGACCACTTTGTGATACCACTCCCATGCCTCCGGGTTGATGGGTTCGCCCACCGTGCCGAGGAGCTTGAGGGACGCGCGGGAAGTACGGGTGACGTACTCGTCGCCCTGACCCATCAACTGGCGGAGCGCCGTCGGGGCGGTATAGAAAATGTTGACGTTGTGCTTGTCCACCACCTGCCAGCAGCGTGACGCATCCGGATAGGTCGGCACGCCTTCGAACATGATCGTCGTGGCGCCGTTGGCCAGGGGGCCATAGACGATGTAGGAGTGTCCGGTGATCCAGCCCACGTCCGCCGTGCACCAGTAGATGTCGCCATCGTGGTAGTCGAACACGTACTTGTGGGTCATGGCGGCATGGAGCAGGTACCCGGCGGTGCCGTGCTGCACGCCCTTTGGCTTGCCCGTCGAGCCGGAGGTGTAGAGGATGAAGGAAGGATCCTCCGAGTCCATCACCTCGGGCTCGGCCGTCGCAGGCTGATTCGCCACCAGATCCCCGTACCAGACGTCCCGCTCCGGATTCCAGGAAACCTCGTTTCCCGTGCGCTTGACGGTCACGACCGTGTGCACGTTCGGGCAATCCTTGAGCGCCGCCTCGGTATTCTCCTTCAACGGCACCAGGCGCCCACCCCGGATGCCCTGATCTGCGGTGATCACGGTCCGGCAATCTGAGTCGAGGATGCGATCCTTCAGGGACTGCGGCGAGAAACCGCCGAAGACGACGGAGTGAATGGCGCCGATCCGCATGCAGGCGAGCATCGCGTAGGCGGCTTCCGGGACCATCGGCATGTAGATGCAGACGCGGTCGCCCTTGCTCACCCCGCGGGATCGAAGCCCGTTTGCGAGCTGGCAGACGGCGTCGTGCAGCTCCTGGTAGGTGATCGCCTTGTCGTTGGCGGGATCGTCGCCTTCCCAGATGATCGCCGTCTGGTCGGCGCGGTCTGGCAGGTGCCGGTCGATGCAGTTGTAGGTAATGTTCAGCTTCCCGCCGCCGAACCAGCTGATGTTGCCGCGCGCCATGTCCGCCTCGCGCACCTGGTGAGGCTTTTCGTACCAGTCGACGAACTTGTCTGCCTGCTCCGACCAGAACCCCTCGGGATCGGTGATCGAGCGCTCGTACATCGCCTCGTACTGGTCGTTGTTGATGTAGCAGACGTCGAGCACGGACTGTGGTACGGGAACGATGTGCGTGTCAGACATGGATTCCTTCCTCTGCGGATCTTTCGGCGGGTGGTCTCATCCCGCAGTCTTGCGCAGCACCTCGATGAGACCGCGCGTAGAGGCGTCCTGAGTCACCGCCGAGTTGCCTCCGAGCTGGCCGAAGATTGGCACCGACAGCGTCTTGCCGAGCTCCACGCCGAACTGATCGAAGGAGTTTATGTTCCAGATTACGCCCTGGCAAAACACCTTGTGCTCGTAGAGGGCCAACAACGATCCCAACGTGTATGGGTTCAGCCGACCCATGACGATGGTGGTGGTTGCATGGTCACCGGCCACGCGCCGGTGCGGGTCGTCGGCTTCCTGACCGGCCATCATCGCCTGGGACTGGGCCAGGCCGTTTGCCAGCAGCCATGTTCCGTGAACGTCGTTGCCGTCGGCCTGCCCGGCAATGATGAAATCGGCCGTGAAAGAACGGGTGCCCTGGTGCAACAGCTGATGGAAGGCGTGCTGGCCGTTGGTGCCCTCGCCGCCCCAGATGATAGGAGCCGTGTGTACCGTCACGGCGTTCCCCTTGAGGTCCACGCTCTTGCCGTTGCTCTCCATTTCCAGCTGCTGCAGGTAGTCGGGCAGCAGAGCGAGTCTTGCGCTGTAGGGAAGAATGGCGTGGTTGCTCACGCCGAGGAAGTTGTAGTTCCAGATCCCGGCCAGTGCCATCAGAACGGGCACGTTGTCCTCGAGCGGCGAGTTGCGGAAGTGCTCGTCGGTGGCGTGGGCTCCGGCCAGCAATTCTCGGAACCCATCCGCTCCTGCCGAGATGGCCAGAGGCAGGCCGACGGCGGACCACAGCGAGTAGCGGCCGCCCACCCAGTCCCACATGGGGAACAGCTGCTCGGGGCTCATGCCGAAAGTCTCAGCCGCCTCGACGTTCTCGGTGATGGCCACGAAGTGTTGCTGGAGCGCATCGACGTCGGCCATTCGCTCGAGAAACCAGGAACGTGCTGAGTCGGCGTTTACGCGCGTCTCCAGTGTGCCGAACGACTTCGACGCGACGATGAACAGGGTCGTCTCCGGATCGAGCCCGATCAGGGCTGCGTCCAGGGCGAACCTGTCGATGTTGGCGACGAAACGCACCTGGGGATTTGTCCCTGGGGTTCCGCTCAACGCTTTGACCGCGAGTTCGGGCCCCAGGTGCGAGCCGCCGATGCCGATGTGCACGACGCTGTTGATCGGCTTGCCGGTCGCGCCCCGCCAGTCGCCGGATCGTACGCGCTCTGCGAAGTCGAGCATGCGCGTCAGCGTGACCTCGACGGCCTCCCCGTACGCGGCGGGCCGTTTCGCCAGCGGTGCCCGCAGGGCAGTGTGCAGAGCGGGCCGCTGCTCCGTCGGGTTGACCTCCGCGCCTCCGAACAGGTCTTCTATCCGGCGATCCAGACCCGTGGCGTCAGCCAGCGCCAGCAGCGCATGGACGATCTCCTCGTCCAGCCGCTGCTTGGAGAAGTCGACGAGTAGACCTGCAACCTCGAAGCTGAGCTGCGCAAACCGCTCCGGCGACTCTACCCGCTCGCTCAAAGGCCGCTTGATGCTCTTGGCTGCGAGCCGGGTCAGGCGCTTCCATTCGCTCAGGTCGTCGGGTCCCAACGGCGCGTTCAAAGCAGGGTAGGATTCGGATTGAAGTACTGACGGAGCCCGTCCATGGCGAGTATCTGATCGAGCAGCGACTCGAAATGGACGGCATTGTTGGCGAAGTCGATGGATGCTGCGTTCACGACCAGGAGGGGCGCTGCGTCGTAGAAGTGAAAGAACTCGGTATACGCGTGGGCCAGACTCTCGAGGTACCCGGGCTCGATATCGCGCTCGTAGTCGATTCCGCGGTCGCGGATGCGCGTGCGCAGGATGTCCACCGGGGCCTGAAGGTAGATGACGAGGTCGGGCTTTGGCGGGTCTATGTCCAGCGTCTCGTGAATCTGGCGGTATAGGGCGTACTCGTCCTCATCCAGCGTCATCTGGGCAAACAGGTCGTCCTTCTCCATCAGGAAGTCGGCGATAAGCGTGGGCCCGAGCAGGTCGGCGTGATCGATGTTGGCAATCTGCTGCGCGCGGTGCAGAAGAAAGAACAGCTGGGTCGGCAACGCGTTGCGCCGACCGTCTCTGTAAAAGCTGGTGAGAAACGGGTTCTGCGCAGCGGGCTCAAGCAGTATGGGGTATTGAAAAGCCTCGGCCAGCTTGTTCGCCAGGGTGGTTTTGCCGACCCCGATGGGCCCCTCGATGACGACGTATCGCGGTAGCGACCTTCCTTCCAGTTTCTGCCCGAGCGCGGCCGTCGTTTCGATGGCTAAAGAGTGCTGGGCCGGTTGCGTCATGGAGCAGCTGAGCTGGTCTGGTGCCTCAATAATGGACAAGGCCTCCCTCCGCTTCAACCACGACGGCGCCTCCGCCGCCGTTTCCTGAGAGGCTGGACGGCCCGCCGCTCCTCGGCCATGTCGGCCCGCTTGGCCTGGTCTGCCTGCTGGTAGGTTGTCCACCATTGGGCCGCTTCATCGAGCGGCTCGCTGCCGCTCGCCAGCTCTCCCGCCTCGGCCCGCAGCACGAGAAAGTCGTAGGCGGCGCGGAACCTGGGATGCTGGACCACCCGGTCGATCTGCCGTGGCAGCCTGGTTTCAAGCCGCGCCTGCAGGCTCCAGACGTCGCGGACGAACTGGGAAAACCGGCGTGGCATGGACGTCACGGCCTGTTGCGCGGCCAGGGTCTCCGCCGCGGCCTGAAGCCGGGCTTCTGCGGGTCGCCGCTCGCCGGTCAGGGCAGCGCATTGCGCCTGGTAGTCGTGCCACATGAGCACCGCGAGCAGAAAGCCCGGGGTGACCGGGAGATCGCGGGCGATGCGATCGTCGGTGTTGGCCATGGCCAGTTCGACCAGTCTCGAATCCCCAGGCGTGCCCGGGAACAGCGCAGCCCGCAGCGGCGTGCTGGCGATGACCGCCCAGGCCGCAGCGGCGGAGCCCGACATCATCAGCTTGGCAATCTCGTCGAACAGCCTTGCCGGCGGTATGACGCTGAGCATGTCTGCTGCATCGGGAAGGGCGGCTTCGATGCTTTCATCCAGTTTGAAGTTGAGCTTTGCCTGGAACCGGACCGCGCGCAGAAGCCGCACCGGGTCCTCGCGCAGCCGGACCTCTGCCTCGCCGATGAAGCGAAGGTCCGCTCGCTCGAGGTCTTCCAGCCCTCCAACGTAGTCCAGAATTTCCTCGGTCTCCGGATCGTAGAAGAGCGCGTTCACCGTGAAATCTCTGCGGAACGCGTCCTCTTCGAGGCTGCCGTAAACGTTGTCACGGAGAATGACCCCTTCCACCGAGTGACGACGCTCGTCCTCGTCCTCGGCGTGAGAGCGGCGGAAGGTCGATACCTCGATGACCTTTCGACCGTAGCGGACGTGGGCGATGCGGAACCTGCGGCCGACCAGCCGGGAGCGTCGGAAGAGCTGGCGAACCTCCTCCGGCGTTGCGTCGGTGGCGACGTCGAAATCCTTGGGCTCCGCGCCTAGGAGCAGATCCCTGACGCACCCGCCGACGAGCAGAGCCTGGTAGCCGGCATCGGAGAGTCGCCGAGTGACGTCGAGGGCATCGGGATCCACCTGATCGCGCAGGATGCCGTGCTCGGCTCCGTCCAGCCTGACCGGTTCGTTCAAGGACTGTCCCTGCGCGGGCCCCGTTTGCGGGTCTTCTTGCGGGGAATGTTCAGCCGTTGGCGCCGCTCCCAAAGGCTCTTGCGACTGATCCCCAGCTTTTCGGCGAGCTCCGTCTCCGTCAGCTGGTCCTGGTGGGCGGTCACGAAGCGTACGAAGTAATCCTCCAGACTCGACCGGTCGTCGATGGAGGGCGGCGGCTCGGCGGGAGCCGGCGGGGCGAGGTCGATGGCGAGAAGATGGGGCTCGATGGCGGACTCCGAGCACAGGATCACCGCCCTTTCGACGGCGTTCTCGAGCTCCCGGACGTTCCCCGGCCAGGTGTAGTGCTGCATGGCTTCCTGGGCTGACTGGGTGAATCCTGGGCACGTCTTCGAGAGCCTTTTGCAGGTTCGCGTCAGGATGCTCTCTGCCAGCTGGAGAACATCGTCCCCGCGCGCCCGCAGGGGCGGTATGGGCAGGTTGACCACGTTCAAGCGATAGTAGAGGTCGTCCCGGAACTGGTCGGCCTCGATGAGCTGCTTCAGGCTCTGGTGGGTCGCGGCGATGATGCGCACGTCCACCGTGATCGGGGTGCCGTCGCTGGACAGACCCAGGCTGCCATCGTGCAGCACTCTCAGCAGCCGCGCCTGAACCTTCGCGGGCAGCTCGGCGATCTCGTCCAGGAACAGCGTGCCGCCGTTGGCGGCTTCTAGAAGACCGTGGCGCTCGGCCTTCTGCTCCTCGGCCGGGCGGCCGAAGAGCTCGGACTCGATGAGCTCCGCGGGTACGGTGGCGCAGTTCAGCGTTATCAGCGGCGCTTCGTTGCGGCGGCTCGCCGCGTGGATCGCTCGCGCCACCAGTTCCTTGCCGGATCCGGACTCCCCTTCGATGAGCACCGTGGAGTCCGTGGGGCCAACCTGGGCGATCCGGTTGTACAGATCCTTCATCGGCTCGCTCGCGCCCACCATGTTCAGCGGGTCGGGCGCATAGCCGGGCGCCACAGGACCGCAGCCTCTCACCGCGGCGATCAGCTCTGCCTGCGTAAACGGGGAGATCAGGTAGTCGGTGGCGCCACGCTTCATCGCCATCACCGCCTGGCGAGCATCGCCGACCGAATCGATTAGCACCACGGGGAGCCTGCCAGCAAGATCGATGGCGTCCTCGGCCGTGCCGAACAGCGGACCCACCGTAGCGAGCAGGCAGCGGTACTGGCCGGCATCGATTTGGCGGACGGCTTCGACGCAGTCCGGCTCGTCCACGGTGATGCCGGCGCTCTCTAAAATGCCTCGAACGGTTTCGCGACGATCGCCGGAATCCACCAGAAGTACGCGATCCATGGCGCGTGATGGTATCAAAAAGGCCAGGTTGTGCGCTCGATCGGGCGCCCCGACCTCACAGCCCGATCGAGGGTCGACGGGGGACGGTCTCATGGTCCCAGTGACTGATGCCCCAGGAGAGAATGCCTTCGACCTCCCACTGCGCGGCATCCGCAGGCGGGTGTAAGCCCAGCAGGCGGTAGGCCTGGATCAGGTTCTCAGGCGCACGACCGTCGTCCACCGGTGGTGCCATTGTCTGCTTGGACAGCTTGCTTCCGTCCGGGTTGAGAAGGACGGGAATGTGCGCGTAGCTGGGCGGCTGCAAACCGAGCAGCTGCATCAGGTATATCTGACGGGGCGTGTTGTCTAGCAGGTCTGCGCCCCTGACCACAGACGTGACATCGTCGGCCCCGTCGTCCACCGCGGTGGCCAGCTGGTAGGCCACCAGCCCGTCCCGTCGGCGCACGATGAAGTCGCCCGTCGTCTTGTCCAGACGACTACTTTGCGTGCCCTGAATGCGGTCGACGAACACGATCTCCGAGTGGTCCACCCGCACTCGCGTGGCGCTGTCGTGTCGGGGCTCGCGATAGGACCGGCAGGTGCCGGGGTAGACGGCCTCGTTGCGCAGTTTCCGGCGCGAGCAGGTGCAGTAGAACAGCAATCCCATCCCGGCGAGCCGGTTCAGCGCATCCGCGTAGGCGGCGCCGTTGTCGCTCTGGTGGAGGATCGGCCCATCCCAGATCAGACCGTGGGCTTTAAGGGTAGTGATGATGCTCTGGAGGGCCTGGGGATCGTTCCTGGGAACGTCCAGGTCATCGAAGCGCAGCCGCCAGGCCTCGCCAGCAGCGCGGGCATCCAGATAGCTGGCGGTCGCGGCGAGCAGAGATCCGAGGTGGAGCGGTCCGGTGGGTGACGGCGCGAACCGACCGGCCATGGCGTGTCAGGGTGCGCGGGAGACGGTGCGTCCCGTCAGCCGTGCAGCTGCCGCTCCTTGATCTCGTCGAGGGATTTGCAGTCGACGCACTGATTGGCGGTGGGTCGCGCTTCCAGACGGCGCAATCCGATCTCCACCCCGCAGGTGTCGCAGTAGCCGAAATCACCCTGATCCAGGCGATCGAGGGTCTGGTCGATCTTCTTGATCAGCTTGCGCTCCCGATCCCGGGTTCTCAGCTCGATGCTGAACTCTTCCTCCTGGGTCGCGCGGTCTGCCGGATCGGGGAAGTTGGCCGCCTCGTCCTGCATGTGGTGGACGGTGCGATCGACCTCTTCCATGAGCTCCAGCCGCCACTTGGAAAGGATGTCGCGGAAGTGCTCTATCTGGCCGTCGCTCATGTACGCTTCGGACTTTTTGGGTTTGTAGGGCGTGAAGTTGCGGAACGGAGAATCTACAGCTTTGGCTTTGGTGGTTCGTTTCTTTGCGCGGGCCGCCATATGTTGCCTCTGATCGTCCTTTTCATTGGAAAAACGGCCGGTATTTCGAGCCGGATTTCGCGAAGGGCGCGTAAGCTACCAGAAGAATTTGGTGTTGACCATATAATCCGTCGAAGTTTTTAGTGATTTCTGACGCACTCACCATCGGGAGAATTCACACCAGATGTACGCGCAGCGCCTGGACCGAATCGCCCCGTTCCGGGTCATGCAACTCATGGAAAGGGCAATGGCCATCGAAGCGACGGGGCATCGTGTTGTGCACTTCGAGGTCGGCGAACCGGATTTCGTAACCGCCGGCCCCATCGTTCAGGCGGGCATTGATGCCCTGCGCGCCGGAGAAACCAAATATACCCAGGCGCTGGGCATCCCGGAGCTGCGTGAGCGCATTGCCCAACATTACCGTCAGGAACTTGGCGTTCCGCTTGCTGCCGAGCGGGTCGTGGTGACCTCTGGCGCCAGCGGAGGCCTCGTCCTGTTGAGCGGGCTGCTGCTGAATCCCGGGGATCGCCTGCTGCTCACGGATCCCGGATATCCCTGCAACGAGGTGTTCACGGGGCTCGTCAACGCTGAGCCCGAGCGAATTCCGCTGTTCGCCGACCGTGACTTTCAGCTGCGCGCCGATGATCTCGAGGCGCATTGGGGGCCCCGCACGCGGGGATTGCTGCTGGCGTCGCCGGCAAACCCCACCGGAGCGGTCGTCTCCCGGGCGCAACTTGCGGAGATCGTCGCGGCGTTGGCCCGGATGGACGGCTGGTTGATCCTGGACGAGATCTACCAGGGCCTCATCTACGGTGACGGCCCCGGATACCGCACCGGGCTGGAAGTCTCCGACCAGGCGTTCATTCTCAACAGCTTTTCCAAGTATTACGGCATGACGGGCTGGCGGCTCGGATGGATGGTGGTCCCGGAAGACGCGCTGGAGCGCGTCGCGAAGCTCGCTCAGAACCTGTTCATCTCGCCGTCGTCCGTCGCCCAGCGAGCGGCGCTGGCAGCCTTCGAGCCTGAGGCGGTAGCCGTCCACGAGGCGCGTCGGGCTGCCTTTCAGACGCGCCGCGACCTTCTCCTCCGGGGCCTTAGGGAGCTCGGCCTGCACGTTCCTGTGGTGCCGGGCGGGGCGTTCTATCTATACGTGGACGTCTCCGCGCTCGGCGTGGACTCCGCCGAGTTCTGCTGGCGCCTGATCGACGACTACCACGTGGCGGTCACGCCGGGGATCGACTTCGGCGACCATCTGGCCGACCGCTACGTCCGCTTCGCCTACACCACGGACGAGGACTCCATCGCGCTCGGGCTCGAGCGGATCGCGAGAGCACTTGCGGAGATGGGTGCCAGGTGAACTTCCACCCGCCCCTGGAAGTCGGTCGTCTCGAGCGGCGCTACAAAAGGTTTCTTGCTGATCTCGTGACCGACCACGGCCCCCTGACCGTTCACTGTCCCAACACCGGGGCCATGCTCGGGTGTGATGATCCGGGCAGTGAAGTGTGGTACTCCGACTCCGGGAACGAACGCCGCAAGTATCGTCACACCCTGGAGGTGGTGTGCACACCGGCTGGTCGGGTGGGGGTCAACAGCGCGCGTGCCAATCGTCTGGTCGAAGAGGCGGTTGCCGGCGGCCGGGTCGGCGAGCTTCAGGGTTACGAGCAGATCAAACGGGAAGCGGCGATCCCGGAAGGTAAAGGTCGCTTCGACTTCGTCTTGGAGGGCGAACGGGGGCGCTGCTTCGTGGAGGTCAAGAGCATGACCCTGTGTCTGCCGGGCGGCACGGGCGCTTTTCCGGATGCGGTCAGCGAACGGGCGTTGCGTCACGTCGACGCGCTGATGCGAAGGAAGCGGGCCGGCGACCGAGCGGTGCTGCTGTTCTGCGTCCAGCACACCGGCGTCGACCGGGCGACCACGGCGGATGCGATCTATCCCGAGTACGGTGAAGCGGTTCGGCGGGCCGTCTCGTCCGGGGTGGAGGTGATCGCCTACGGTTGCCGAATCGACAGGGATGCGATCCGTCTGGATAGAGCGCTGCCCGTCGAGCTCAGGTGATCTTCCGAAACTCGCCCAGCACGCTCTGGTAGTCACTGCGATGCCGGAAGCGCGCGCCGTAACGCTGCACCAGGTTCGCCGCCGCAAAGTTGCCGAAGGCGGCGGCCGTGTCCGCCGACATGCCGGCTGCCCAGCCGAACAGGCAGGCGCCGGCGTAAATGTCTCCGGCTCCGTTGGTGTCGACGGCGGTTACGGGGTAGCCGGGTGCCGTGTGCTGCTCGTGGCCGTTGACGGCCAGGCTCCCGCGGGCGCCGAGGGTGACGTTCACGGCCCTGGCCACGTCCGCAAGCTCGCGGACGGCGATGTCGAGCCGGTCCGTTCGCGACCAGGACAGCGCTTCTTCCTCGTTGCAGAACAGATGGTCCACGCCGTTCCCGAAAATCTGCTCCATGCCGTCTCGGAAGAACTCGACCATGCTGGGATCCGAGAGGCTGACGGCCGTCTTCACGCCGGAGTCCTCGGCCAGCTGGCGGCACTCGACGGCCGCTTCCAGGCTTCCCGGGCTGGAGCTCAAGTAGCCTTCGACGTAGAAGAAGCCGGCCCTGGCCAGCGCCGCCTCGTCGATCTCCGCGGTGCTCAGCTGGCTCGAGACGCCGAGGAACGTGTTCATGGACCGCTCCGCGTCGGGCGTCACCAGCACCAGGCAGCGCCCCGACTTCCCTTTGCCGTTGCCGGCGTTAGCGTTGGTGTCCACGCCGGCGGTGCCCATGTCCTGCAGGAAGTAGTCGCCGGTGGCGTCGCTGGCGACCTTGCATGAGTAGAAAGTGCGCACGCCAAAGCATTGGGCAGCGATGACCGTGTTGGCAGCGGATCCTCCGCTCATGCGCTCGGGGTCGTACTCGTTCAGATCGGCGATCAGGGCGTCCAGCCGGTCTTCCTCCACCAGGGTCATGTGCCCCTTGGCGATGTCGTGTCGGCGAAGAAAGCCGTCGTCGATGCGATACTCCATGTCTACCAGGGCGTTTCCCAGGCCGTAGATGTCGTACATGTTCGAGGCTCCCCTTACAGCTCTGCGAAAGCCTGATCTGCGGCTTGAAGCGTGGCTTCCAGCACGTCATCGTTGTGGGCGACCGACAGGAAGCCGGCCTCGAACGCCGAGGGTGCCAGGTAGACGCCGCCGTCCAGCATGGCGTGAAAGAATCGGTTGAATGATGCGGTGTCGGAGCCGGCCACGTCCGCGAAGTTTCTGACGGGCCCGCTCGTGAAGAAGATGCTGAACATGCCGCAGACGTGATTGATCGTCACGCGTACGCCCTGCCGCTTTGCCGACGCTGCCAGGGCCTCGCAGAACCCTGCGGTGCGCTGCTCGAGCTCCACGTAGAGATCTTCGTCGAGCGCGCGCAGGGTTGTCAGCCCGGCTGCGATTGCCAGCGGGTTGCCCGACAGGGTTCCGGCCTGATACACGCTGCCTTCTGGCGCGATGTGCCCCATTACGTCGGCGCGACCGCCGAACGCCCCCACCGGCAGCCCGCCACCGATGATCTTCCCGAGCGTGGTCAGATCGGGCAGGACCCAATAGCGCTCCTGGGCGCCCCCTCGTGATACGCGGAATCCTGTCATGACCTCGTCGAAGATGAGCAGGCTGTCGTTGCGGGCGGTCAGCTCGCGGAGCCCCTCCAGGTAGCCAGGCTCCGGCGGCACGCACCCCATGTTTCCCGCCACCGGCTCGATGATGACCGCGGCGATCTGACCGGGGTACTGCGCGAACGCGCCGGCAACCGCCTCCAGGTCGTTGAAAGGCAGGGTTAGCGTCTGCTCGGCAATGGCTGCCGGAACCCCGGCAGAGTTCGGGATGCCCAGCGTCAGCACGCCCGATCCGGCCTTCACCAGCAGGGAGTCCGAGTGCCCGTGATAACAGCCATCGAACTTCACGATGAGGTCTCGACCGGTGAAGCCTCTGGCAAGCCGGATTGCCGACATGGTTGCTTCGGTGCCCGAGTTCACCATGCGCACCTTCTCGATGCCCGGCACCATGGCCACGACCAGCTCCGCCAGATCGATCTCCAGCTCGGTGGGCGCGCCGAAGCCCAGGGCCTTCGCGGCCTGGTCTCTGACGGCGGCCACGACTTCTGGATTGCCGTGCCCGAGCAACATGGGGCCCCAGGAGCCGACGTAGTCGATGTAACGGTTTCCGTCCACGTCCGTGAGGTACGCGCCCTCACCCCGCTCGAAGAAAACCGGGATGCCGCCGACGCCCTTGAAGGCCCGCACGGGGGAGTTGACGCCCCCGGGAATGGAACGGGCCGCCCGCTGCATTAGCTCGCTGGACCTGTCTCTGTGCATTCGCTCGACCCCTACGCGTGACGAGAACTAGAAGGGTTTGACCACCACCATGATGACCACCAGGATCAAAACGAGTGCGGGCAGCTCGTTGAACCAACGGTAGAACTTCTCGCTGTGGGGGTTGGAATCCGCCGCGAAGGCCCTGACGAGCCGCGCGCAGTAGTGATGATACCCGAGCAGTGCGATCACCGCAGTCAGTTTCACCCACAGCCAGCCGGTTCCCGCAATGCCGCTCCAGCGAAGGACCAGCAGCCAGAGCCCGAAGCCGGTTGCCAGCAGCATCGATGGCCTCATGATCACGCGGTAAAGCTTGCCCTCCATCACCTTGAAGCGGTCACGGCTGATCGCATCTGTGCTGCTGGAGTGGTAGACGAACAACCTGGGCAGGTAAAACAGGGCGGCGAACCAGGTGACGACGAAAATGATGTGAAGGGCTTTCAGCCACAGGTAGCCGGTGGTCATCGTGCGGATCAACCTCTGTAGGTGTCGATGTCTTCCTGGGTGACGATGCCAAGCAGGTTGCTGGGTGCCGAGACGCCTACCCGACGCACGCACAGCGCTTCGGCAGAACTTCCCTGCAGGGCAATTTGTGCTTCGTCGACCGTGCAGCGCACGTCAACGCTGGTCGCGTCCCTGCGCATGCCGGGAATATTGAGCAGGTCGACGTCTTCGGTGTCAATTTGCTCAGCCTCAAGGTGAGCGGCCAGGTCGCTCGACTTCAGAACCCACGGCGTCTCCCCCTCGTCGGACGCGATGGCGATCCACAACGGCCGCCTTTCGAGGGCGCGGCGAGCCGCGTCGCGAGAACAGGCCCGGGGAAGGACGGCCACCTCCCGGCACATGATGGCCGCCACGCCCGCGCGCTGCATGTGGGCCGTCACCGGGCTTGGTGGGTACTCGAGCCCCAGGGTCTTCAGGGTGGAGATGAAGACCGATCGCTGCCTGAAAGCCACGCTGCTCACCAGGGTGGCCACCACGATCATCAGCATGGCGGGCAGAATGAGGTTGGGGTTCAGCGTCAGCTCCAGAATGGCCATGAGCGCGGCGAGGGGGGCCTGGAGCACGGCGGCCATCATCGCCGCCATGCCCAGCATGACGTAGAACCCCTCTGAGATCGCCTCGGCCGGCTCGAACTGGTTGCCGATCATGCCGATGCTGCCACCTAAAACCGCGCCGATGACAAGAGTGGGACCGATCAGGCCGACAGGCAACCCCAGGCCTGCGGCCGCCGCGCTGGTGATCGACTTGAGCAGAGCGACCAGCAGCAACGCGGTTAGGCTCAGCTGTCCCAGCATGGCTGCGTTCACCGTGTCGTAGCCGATTCCCATGATCGCCGGAACCATGGTGGCGGCAAGCCCTGTCAGGGATCCGGCGAGCAGGGCACGGATCCAGAACTGCCAGTGGGAAAGGCGCGCGAAAAGCTGAACGAGCCCGGTGAATGCGGCCGCGGAGCAGCCGATGACAATGCCCGCCAGAATGACGAAGGGTACTTCTGACAGTGACTGCATCTGCAGCGGGGCCACCTCAAAGGCCGGCGCATCGCCAATGAAATAGTGGGTCAGCAGGGTGGAGGTGACCGCGGCAATGATGACCGGGATGAAGCTGCCGATCGTGTACTCCATCATGACGACCTCCATCGCGAATATGACCCCTGCGATGGGCGTGTTGAAGGAGCTGGCGATGGCGGCCGCGCTGCCGCAGGCGACCAGCGTTCTCAGGCTGTTGTTCGGGAGTCGGAATATCTGACCGATCAGGCTCGAGCTGGCGGCCCCGAGATGAATCGCGGGCCCTTCTCGGCCACCCGACTGTCCGGTCACGAGCGCTGCGATGCCGCCGAAAAACTGCACGGCGGCGTTGCGCCAGGGCAGGTAGCCCTGGTGCCTGGAAAGACGCTCCATGACGTGCACGACGCCCACTCGCCGCTGTGCTGCGGACAGGCGGTTCAGCGCGACTCCGATCAGGGCGGCCCCGGCGATGGGCAGGGCCAGGCGCTCGAGGACGCCCAGGGCTTCGAAGGACTCGCTGCCCTCGGGGAGCAGCCAGCCGCCTAGGACGAGCTCGATGCCGGCCCGGAAGAGCAGGATGACGCATCCGGTGACCAGTCCGGCCAGCACGGCGAGCAGCGACAGCTGCGGAAGCGCCTCGATGTCCGCCAGCCGATTGCGGAAGAACTCCGGGGAGATTTTATTTGGTAATCTCAGGGCCCCAATCTCTGCCGAAGGTGCAGAGCCCGAACTGGTGATTCGAATCACTAGTATAGTCTCTGCAACGGCCTGAGGCAGATCACCCCCATGGCGCGCGACCAACTCAAAGGCATCATCAAGGGCGAAAACCAGGTGCGCGTGGTGGCTCACTCCCCACGCAGACGCATGCTGATGGCCTTGATCGTAGCGCTCGTTTGCGCAGGTGGCGCGGCAGGGGGTTTCTACCTCGGCGAATCCAAGGCGGGTCTGGATGTCGCCTACGTCGAGGCCCTAGAGAGATTGGATCAAGGGAACAAAGCGGAGATCGCCGAGCTCCGGAGCAGGCTGGTGGACGCCGATCTCGCCCGCAACGTCGATTCGGAGGCGGCTCGCGAGCTGCGGGACGACATCCGGGCTCTGCGGGACGAGGTGGCCGGTCTCCAGGAGGAGGTGACGTTCTACAAGAGCATCATGGCCCCGGACAGCATCGAACGTGGCCTGCAGATCGCAGAATTTCAGATCACCCCGGGCGAAATGGTCAACGAATTTACCTATCACCTGTTGCTGACTCAGGTCGAAGCCCGTCGGGACTGGGTACAGGGCACCGTGACCTTGGATGTGGTGGGCAGAAGAACGCTGGATCCGTCACGCGAAGATGTAGAACTAGTGCTCTCCCTCACAGAAATCGCGAAAATCGATACCTATCCTCTGAGTTTCCGGTTCCGGTACTTCCAGGACCTCACCGGGAGCATGAAGCTACCCGATGAATTTCTGCCGGAAGCGGTGGTGGTAACCGCCCGGAGGCGCGGTGCGCGGTCCGAACGGTTACAGCAAAAATTTGCCTGGGCCACGAGCGAAGCCGAATGAGGACCGTTTCCGCAACGCGACGGTCGTAAGCACGCCGGGCCCCCACGATCGAAGGGTCATCATGGCGAGAACCAAGGTCCGAGAAGGCGTCACCCTGATTGCGGCTAATACCGAGGTCACGGGGGATGTGAAATTCGATGGTCAGCTCTACGTCAGCGGTCGGGTAAACGGCAACATCCTCGCGGCCGACGGCTGTGACGCCACCGTGGTGGTGAGCGAGGAGGGAGTGGTTTCGGGCGAGATCCGCGTTCCCATCGTGGTCGTCAACGGTACGGTCGAAGGCGATATCTCTGCCTCCGAGCGAATCGAACTTGCCTGCAAGGCCCGCGTCAAAGGAAGCGTGTTCTACGCGCTGGTGGAGATGCAGCTGGGTGCTAAGGTCGACGGTCAGCTGGTCCACGAACAGCCACAGGCGGCGGCGTCCGAGGATGCTGATCCGGCCGGCGCGAAACGCCGGGGAGCCCTGGGCATCATCAAGCAGCTGCCCAAGGCGGGCGCGGCGGCTTCTTAAAGGGCCGGCTTGACCCCGTCCGGGGGTACTTCGATAATTTTCGGCCCTCCACCGCCCCACCGGCCTTTGCTATGCATCGGTCTGGGAACCGAACGGAGCATCACCGGGAAACCGAATGACTGGACAGCTCGACATCGATATCAGCTTCACCGAACGCGCGGCCGCGAAAGTGCGGGACCTCATCGCTAGCGAGGAAGATGCCGATCTAAAGCTCCGGGTCTTCATCACCGGAGGCGGGTGCAGCGGCTTCTCCTACGGTTTCACCTTTGACGAGGAGGTTGCCGAAGACGATGCCGTCGTCGAGCGCGAAGGCGTGACCATGCTCGTCGACAGCCTCAGCTATCAATACCTGATGGGCGCCCAGGTGGACTACAAGGAAGATCTGCAGGGCGCGCAGTTCGTCGTGGAGAACCCCAACGCATCTGCAACCTGCGGATGCGGCAACTCGTTTGCAATCTGACGGGGATCCGGACCGGCGTCACTCCCGGTAGATACCACCAAGGATGCGCCCCCCCGAGGCGCCCGTTACGCCGGGCGCGCTTCCGGGCAGGTCTGCGAGGGTCTGGTGAGCCAGCCACGCGAAAGCGCCTGCCTCCAGAGCATCGCCGTCGACGCCGTGGGCGTCCGTGGTTTCCACCGCGCACGGCGCGAGTTGGGCCAGCCTTTCGATGAGTAGCCGGTTGTGGCGTCCGCCGCCGCAGACCAGCAGCCTTTCGACCGCCCCGCCCCAGCGGCCCACCGCATCGGCAATGCTTCGGGCCGTGAACTCGGCCAGGGTGGCCTGAACGTCGGTCTCGTTCAATGGCCCGATTTCGGGATGTCCGTTCAGCCAGTCGAGGTTGTAGTACTCGCGGCCGGTGCTTTTCGGCGGCGGCCTCGACGCGTACGGATCTGCGAGCATGGCCGCAAGAAGGGCCGGGCTCACGGAGCCCTGGCGGGCCCACGCGCCGTCGCGGTCGTACGGCATCGATCGGCAGCGGCTGATCCAGCCGTCCATCAGGCAGTTGCCGGGTCCGGTGTCGAAACCGGTGATGTCCTCGGAAGGGTCCGCGGGCAGCACGGTCACGTTGCTGATGCCGCCGATGTTCAGGATGATCCGCCGCTCCCCTGAATCCCCGAACAGCGCGGCGTGAAAGGGCGGTACCAGCGGTGCCCCTTGCCCGCCGGCCGCCATGTCCCGGCGCCTGAAATCGGCAACGCAGGTGATGCCGGTGGCTTCGACAACTCGATTGGGGTCGCCGATCTGCAGGGTGAAGGGGGTATCCGTGTCCGGGCGGTGGCGCACGGTCTGGCCGTGACTGCCGATGGCGGAGACTGCCTTGCGGTCCACACCCGCGGTGGCCAGGAAACCGTTGACCGCTTCGCCAATGGCGCATCCGAGCCTCGCGTCGGCGGCGCCGAGACGGTCGATCTCGTTCGGACCGGGCTGAGAGAGACTCAGCAGCTCGTCCCTCAGATCATCCGGCAAGGCCACGGTGTCGCTGGCAACGAAACGTATTGCAGAGTCGATCTCCAGCAGCGCCAGGTCCAGGCCGTCGACGCTCGTGCCCGTGATTACGCCAACGTACAGCCCGCTCACCGGCCCGGTCCGCCCGACGTCATCGGGAGTAGGCGAGTCGCGTCTGAGCCTTGTAGTTTTCCAGCAGGGACGTCATGGCGATCGCCTTGCGGTTGAACCGAGCGAGCTCGGTCTCCTCGATGGGCTCGGCATCGGGTAGGTTCACGGTGCGCGGGTTCTTGTGCACACCGTTGACGAGGAACTCGTAGTGCAGGTGGGGTCCGGTGGCCCAGCCCGTTGCGCCGACGTAGCCGATGACCTGGCCCTGCTTGACCCTGGCTCCGCGACGCACACCCCGAGCGAACTTCGACAGGTGCAGGTACTTCGTGACGAACTGCTCGCCGTGCTTGAGCACGATGAAGTTGCCGTTCGCCTTGGTTCGCGAAGCCTTCGTGACCGTACCGTCACCGGAGGCCAGGATCGGGGTTCCGCTCGGTGCAGCGTAGTCGATTCCCCGGTGCGGCATGGTGCGGTTCACCAACGGGTGCTTGCGGCGCAGGTTGAAGTTGGAACTGATCCGGGAGAACTCCACCGGGGCGCGCAGGAATGCCTTGCGCATGTTCCGGCCATCCGGGCTGTAGTAGCCCGACTCGCCGGCCGCGTCGACGTATCGCAATGCCTGATAGCGCTCCCCCTGATTGACGAACTCGGCCGCCAGAATGTTGCCCGGGCCGATGAACTCGTCGCCCAGGTACAGCTCCTCGTAGATCACGTGAAACTCGTCTCCTGCGCGGATGTCGAGCACGAAGTCGATGTCCCACTGGAAGATCTGCGCGAGGTTCATGGTCAGGCCATCGGTCAGGCCGGCCCGCTGGCTGGCGACGAACAGGCTGTGGTCGATGCCGGCCTGCTTGTAGTTGGTGGTTCGCTCGGGGCTCTGCGTCACCTCGCGCCCCACGAACGTGTCCCCGGCCCGGTGAAACTCCAGGGCGCTGAACGGGCCAGGCGCGTAGGAGAGCTTCACCAGGTTGCTCCCGGAATCCAAGGTGAAGGTGAACTCGTGCCCGGGGAAGATCCGTTTGAGCCGCGGGCCGAAGGGCTCGCTGGCCAGGAGGCGTTGCAGTTCCACGGCCGGGATGCCCTCACGCTGGAAAATAAGGGCCAGGTTGTCGCCGCGACCGACCTCCGCGCTTCTGACCTCGAAAGTCGACGCGTTGACGGCATCCGCAGGGGTCATGTCCTGGATCGACGGAGCGTCGATGCCGGCATCGGCCTGGTCGGGCGCCGTCGAAGTCGGCAGCTTGAGCAGAACGGCTTCGGTGGTGAAGCGTTCGTCGCTTTCGTCCTCGGCAAACTTGGCGACCACCAGCGAGCAAAGGCCCAGGCTCAATACGCCGACCAGAACCAGGTGGGGTTTTGGGAACGAGGCGAGCTTCACTGCAACAGGACGCCCTTTTGGAATCTTTATCGAAAACAGTTGGTTAGACGGATTTTTTGAGATCTACCAACCAGCTTGGCTAGTATATTGATTTCATTCCCGTTGAAAACCCTGCAGGTTGAGCTCAATTGAGCGGGGATGTAATCGGGGCGCTACTGCCATTGCCGTGCATTTGGTAAGGTGCGCGTCCCCTGTTTTGGCCACGAGCGGAAGGGACCGCGGGATGGGCATGGCGCTGATTGAAGAACTGAATGAGCGGGAGCTGATCGCTCAGGTTTCCGATCTGGAGGCGCTTCGCGAGCATCTGGAGACCGGTTCGCGGACGCTTTACTGCGGCTTCGACCCGACCGCGGACAGCCTCCACATCGGCAATCTCGTCCCGCTGCTCACCCTGCGCCGCTTTCAGCTCGGCGGGCACCGACCGATTCTGCTGCTTGGCGGCGCGACGGGCCTCATTGGCGATCCGTCGGGCCGCAGCGATGAGCGCAACCTCAACAGCGACGAGGTCGTAGCAGGCTGGGTCGAAAGGATCAGGCAGCAGGTAGAGGGGTTCGTCGATTTCTCGGGCAGCAATGCCGCCGTCATCGTCAACAACCTCGACTGGACGGCCGACCTGCCGGTGATCTCCTTCCTCAGGGATGTGGGCAAGCACTTCTCGGTCAACACCATGATCCAGCGGGAATCGGTGAAATCCCGGCTCGACCGGGACGAGGCCGGAATTTCCTACACGGAATTCAGCTACATGCTTCTTCAGGCCATGGATTATGTCGAGCTGGCCGAGCGTTATGACTGCTCGTTGCAGATCGGCGGAAGCGATCAGTGGGGCAATATCGTCTCTGGCATGGATCTGGTGCGGCGCAAGCTCAAGAAAGAGGCGTTCTCGCTCACCTTGCCCCTCGCTACGAAAGCCGATGGGACCAAGTTCGGCAAGACGGCGGCAGGTGCGGTATGGATTGACCCCGAGCGCACCTCGCCCTACAGCTTCTATCAGTTCTGGCTGAACACCGCAGACGCTGACGTCGTGCGGTTCCTGCAGGTGTTCACCTTTCTGCCCATGGAGCGGATTCGGGAGCTGGCCGATTCGACCCGAGATGCCCCTGCGCGTCGCGAGGCGCAGCAGGCTCTTGCCGGCGAGGTCACCTCGCTCGTGCATGGCGGCAGCGCGCTGGATTCTGCTCAGCGTATCTCGCGATGTCTGTTCCAGGGGGACATCAGCGGGCTGACCGAAGCCGATCTGCATCAGCTTCAGCAGGACGGGATGGACTGCACCGTTACGTCCGACGCAAGCCCCGGCCTCCTGGCCGTTCTGGCCGATGCCGGATTGGCACCGTCGCGGTCTGCGGCGCGCAAGCTGCTTCAGGGCGGAGGGGTCAGCGTAAACGGCGTCGTCCAGGCTCATCCCGAGGCGGAGTTCGACTGGGGTCAGGCGCTTTTCGGGCGCTATTTTCTCATTCGGCGCGGCAAGAAAAACTGGCATCTCCTGGCGCGCGACAAACACCCCTAAAATGCCTTGCTAAGGCTTTGGCCCTGCGTATAATACGCCTCCCTTGCCCGGGCCCCTCGGCCGTCAGGGCCGCTCATTAAAATTTGGAATACTGAACAAGCCATTCGTGTGGGTGCTTGTAATTCATTGTTGTCAAAGGGTTTTTCAAGCCCGATGGCGAGTGAAATTCGAGCGGCCCCGGCATGCCAACGGGAAGGTTCGGCCTCGCGTCGAGCCAACCTCGCGCCTGCTAGGGGCAAAGCACGTAAATTCATTGAGCAGAGATTGATTCGTGGAATCCGCATTGTCCGCCCCTAGCCGGGCAGACGACGCAGAAACCACACTCTTTATAAACTGA
>JABAHS010073984.1_pt2 | contig 52042 bp, 34 predicted proteins | sample 7062111 | NCBI WGS metagenome assembly JABAHS01 (sample SAMN14534600, study PRJNA622989) | marine sediment metagenome | biome: marine biome [ENVO:00000428]; feature: marine pelagic biome [ENVO:01000023]; material: deep marine sediment [ENVO:00002113]; isolation source: pool of 4 deep marine... | reverse complement strand
TGATGTCATTGAGTCCGTGGATGGCCAAAACGTTGATACCAGATTTTAGCAAATTTAAATAGGCCAGAAGGTTAATCTCCTCGAAGACCAAAGAATCCTCAATGGGACGGTCGGTCAGGGCTGTTGAGTTCCATGGCAATGGTAAGCCGGGCGCATTTCGTTCCGTAAGGTACCGGCCGTTTAGATACGCAACGAATCCATCCTCGTATCTCATTCGCAACATCATTGTTTCGAAAAGAGCAGGATCAATCTCTCCCAAGTCAAATTCAATGCGAATCCACAGCGAGGCATTAACATTCTGCATCTGCTGCTGCACATCAGTGCCAAATTCACTTCCAAAACCAAAACCGGTCGATCCCGTATTCCAGGCTGAATCATCAAAACCAAGTTCAGTCCAGTCAGTACCCAGACCCGCATCGCCGCTGTTAGGCACGTGATAAGATGCAATCGCGCCCGTTGGAACAAGCGTCGTGGCGTGCTGCGCCATACCGTATGAGATATTGGTCAACTGCTGAGGGTATTCCGGAACGTATTGGTGTGCGATGGTATTACCATCATCAGCTACAAGAGCCAGATAATCTCCTCCCTTGTCGAGCTCAAAATTGGTGTGATAGTGACCATTAGGATCAAGATATGGGTAATTATGCGGGTATTCCTCGAACGTCTTCTGCGATGCAAAGACAATGAGGAACTCACCGGGTTCAACCTGGAGACCGTTCGGGAACTGCCACTTTGTCAGGTCTTTTTTATTGTCGGTCAGGTACCAGCCACTTAGATTGATAGTTGTGTCCGTGGGATTGTAAATCTCGATCCAGTCGGAAGATTCGCCGTTTCCATCCAGCAACTCGTTCGGATCAAATGGGGGCTGACTGGCATTGCTGGCCATAAACTCGTTAATGACTACGTGGGGTTCTACTTTCTGCCAATTGTTAGCCAACAGGGCAAAATCAGCCATATTTACCCCACTGACGCCATCCAGGTTCGCAATGCAATCAAGGGTTTGGCAGTATGGGGCCAGCCACTGCCAGGCAAAAGCCTGAACGTCTTTGGAATCAACTACATGGTCAGCATTCAAATCACCTACGATTTGAGCTTTAACATCAGTTATACAGGCAAACAATGCTACCAAAACCAGTGATAGCACTGAGGTTTTTACTGATTTAAGCATCTAAATTTCTTTCCTTATTGATGTTTTTCGGCCATTTATCACGATTTTATCTTTGTAGGTTTTTGGCCTAAAATCCTAACTATTAAACACATGGATTTTATCTATTTTAACATATTTTGGGTACCTAAGTCAATGACTATCGCCCTCAGGCTTCGGGATTTTACAAAAACACAATCCTCAGATGTCCCCATGTAGACAGAAACAAGTACCTCATGGGCTCGTTTATTCACGTATACTTTCAGTATATGTGCGCAAGTCATCAGCTATCAAAATATACGTGGTTTTTTGGAATTTGTTTATAAGCTGATGTATAAACATCAGCTTTGCTTTGCTGTAAGTCTTTGCTTTGATGAGGCTTAAGAGATTAGCACAACGGCCCCATAATCCATTGGTTGCAGGTTCGAATCCTACCGGTTCCCCATTCCTACTTCTTACTTATGNNTACTTCTTACTTATGTAGCCTTATATACCTAATAAGTCACCTTTTACCTTCTTTAATCTTTGTCAAAATGCGTAATGCTCACAAAATGGGAAAAACTCGAACAAGGTATTACTTAAGCTATTGACAAACATCGCAATTATGGTATATATGTAAAACCAAGGTGGATCGTGTAAATCCATCAACTCAAGTAAGTTACTTTGCTTACGATGGATTGGAAACAGTGAAGCAACTCACCAATAGCAAATGGTAACTTCGGGAACGAAGATAGTATTTTATTTAACCAGCAGCATAGTAGGAGGACAATCACTATGAGCGAAAACACGAGAAAGAACACATCTCGTCGCGAATTTCTGAAGAATACCGGCCGAATCGCCGCAACTTCGGCCGTAATGGCGGGTATCGTTCCGCGCATTTATGCAGGAGAGAACAATACCATCAAGGTGGCCCTGATAGGCTGCGGCGGTCGTGGCACAGGGGCGGCATCAAACGCGCTTTCGGTCAGGAACGGGCCAATGAAGATCGTTGCCCTGGCAGACGTTTTCGAGAGCCGTCTGGCCCGCAGTTACAAGAGTTTAAAAAACCGACACTCCAACAAAGTAGACATACCCAAAGACCGCCAGTTCCTTGGCTTTGACGGTTACAAGAAGGCAATGGATTGTCTTGATAAAGGTGATGTAGCGATTTTTGCAACGCCTCCGGCATTCCGCTGGGTGCATTTCGGATACGCAATTAAGAAGGGCCTGCATGTCTTTATGGAAAAGCCGGTTACCGTCGACGGCCCCACGACACGCAAGTTGTTTAAGCTCGCCGACGAGTCTGTTAAGAAGAATCTCAAGGTTGGTGTGGGGCTAATGATTCGCCATTGCCGGGGCCGACAAGAGTTGAAACGCCGCATAGACGACGGTGAGATAGGCGATATTATGATGATGAGGGCGTACCGTATGGGCGGCCGGGCGTGTGCCGTAGGTCCCAAACCGGATGGTATTAGCGAGCTTCTCTACCAGGTTCAGAAGTTCCATAGCTTCCTTTGGGCGAGCGCAGGTATGTACAGCGACTTCTATATTCACCAAATTGACGAATGTTCGTGGATGAAAGGCTCCTGGCCAATCGAAGCCCATGCCACAGGCGGCCGACACTACCGCGGTAACGCAGTCGATCAGAATTTTGATAATTACTCTGTCGAATACACATATGAGGACGGAACCAAGTTTTTCTACCACGGCCGGGCCATCAGCGGCTGTAAAGGTGGATTCGACAGCTATGTACATGGTACTAAAGGTGTGGGGGTCGTCTCGACACGGGGCCACCATCCGGGCAGAGTCCGTACCTACAAAGGGTACAATATGACGAATGACAACCTGATTTGGAAAGTCCCACAGCCCGAGCCGAGCCCGTACCAACTGGAATGGGATGACCTAATCGACGCCATTCGTAAGGACAAGCCTTACAATGAGGCGAAACGCGGGGCCGAAGCAAGCCTTGTGAATTCCATGGGCCGCATGGCCGCCCACACAGGCCAGGTTATCACCTATGACGATATTCTCAACTGCAAGCATGAGTTTGCCCCGGATGTCGATAAGCTAACGATGGATTCGGCGGCACCTCTTCAGGCCGGGCTCGATGGCAAATATCCCGTCCCGCAGCCGGGTAAACTAAAAGACAGGGAATACTAAAATTTAGTTTAGTTTGTGCAGGGTGACAATTTGTACAAATGTTAATATGTAAGGTGTCATGATGCAAAAATATAGCACTGTTTCTTACCGCGTGGTCACATACTTAGTACTTTTGGCGATTAGTATCATTGCGTGTCAGTCTCCGAAAAATGTAGAAGGCAAAGAACGTGAACACAAGAAAAAATATACCGAGACTATTACTTCCAAGAACGGTGATAAGATCTCATTTAATATGGTACTTATTCCCGGCGGAACATTCGAGATGGGCAGCCCGAAAGATGAGCAAGGCCGCAAAGACGATGAAGGACCGCAACATAAAGTGCGCGTCTCTCCTTTTTATCTCTGTACGACAGAGACTACCCTTGAGCTTTTCATGGCCTACTACCGGGAGACGATGACATCAAAGAAAGACTTCTTCGAAGAGGAAAAGGAAACCACACAAAGCAAGGACGATGTTGATGCGCTTACCGGCCCTACGCCTGTTTATGGGGACCTTTCGATGGGATATGGTAAGAAGCATCCAGCCATGGGGATGACCTGGCATAATGCCACGTTCTTCTGTAAATGGCTCTCAAGAAAAACGGGCAGGAAATATCGTCTACCGACAGAGGCTGAATGGGAATATGCATGCCGTACGGGTACTTCTAATGTATTCGGTTTTGGAAACGATAAAAAACAGCTTAAAGATTTCGCCTGTTATGGAGATAATTCTGATGATGAGACCCTCGAGGTAGGCAAGAAAAAACCCAATGGCTGGGGCCTGTACGATATGCAGGGCAATGTACGCGAATGGGTTTACGACTTCTACAATCCCGAGGCGTATAAGGATGCTGCTAAAAAAAGCCCGGCCGTCAATCCAAAAGGCCCGAAGAGCGGTAAGGTTCACGTAGCCCGGGGCGGTGATTATAGTAGTTCGGTAGAGGAACTTCGCTGCGCATCCAGGGCATTCGAAGAAGAGTGGTGGCGCTCCGGCGATCCCCAGATACCCAAGAGCAAGTGGTGGCTGCCCGAAATGGATATCATAGGCTTTCGGATAGCCAGTTCTATAGAGCCAAAATAACCACGTTCAAATAAATAGAAAGCATTAAATGAAAGGACGAGTCTTATGGATGCTTCACAAAATACGACACGGCGCAAATTTCTGAAAAGTACGGCAGCTTTAGCAGGCGGCGCACTGGCAAGTAAATTGACTACAGGCGAAGTTACTTATGCAGGCGGCAGTGATATTATCCGCGTAGGAATGATTGGCTGCGGCGGACGTAACACAGGCGCCGCCGTCCAGGCACTATCGGCGGATCCCGGCGCCAGACTGGTTGCGATGTGTGACATCTTCATGGACCGTGTAAAAGGCAAGCGCCAAACCCTAAAAGATCAGAAAAAAGACCAGGTCACCGTGGACGACGACCACTGCTTCGCCGGCTTCGACGGCTACAAGCACGTGATAGAGGCATCGGACGTAGTAGTGATTGCCAACGCGGCCAAGTTCCATCCGCTTCACTCTATGACTGCAATCAAGGCGGGAAAGCACGTATTCGTAGAGAAGCCCCACGGTATCGACCCGGCCGGGCTCAAACTCATGCAGCAGACAGCCGACCTGGCAAAGCAAAAAGGGCTGTCTCTGGTTTCCGGTCTTCAGAGCCGTTACCACTCAGGTTACGCCGAAACTGTCCAGCGAATCCATGATGGCGCTATCGGCGACGTGGTCGCTATTGAAGAAAATTTCCTCCGCGGTCCATACGGAGTCATCAAGCGCAAGGAGGGACTGACGGAACTACAGTGGCAATGCAGTACACAATACCATTTCCGCTGGCTCTCCGGAGATGATGTTGTCCAGTCTCTGGTACATAACCTTGACCGTACAAGCTGGGCGATGGAGAACAAGGCCCCTGCGAAATGTCACGGATTGGGCGGACGGTCTTCGATGACCGAGCCGATCTACGGTGATGTGTTCGATCATCATTCAGTCGTTTACGAATACGCCAACGGCGCGCGCGTCTACGCCTTTTGCCGCACTACGAACGGATGCTATAACAATTCTTCCAGCGTCGTGCTTGGCAGCAAAGGCAAGGCGAGCATTACAGGGTGCCGGATCTGGGGCGAAACAGACTGGCGCTGGCAGGGAAGATGCAATCCTTACCAGAGAGAACACGATGTACTCTTTAAGGCTATTCGCTCAGGCGAGCCGGTCAATAACGGTGACTATATGGTCCGCAGCACTATGATTACGGTAATGGGACAAATTTCCTGTTACACCGGGAAAGAGGTCACCTGGGACCAGATCAATAAGTCAGACTTCTACTATCCGCCCAAGTCTGAAGATTGCCGCGACGATATGGAACCACCCGTCAAACCCGGTGCTCATGGCAGCTATCCAGTGCCCAAACCGGGTTTTACAAAAATGATTTGATTAGTAAGAGACTTGCAATAAATCCGGATCCTGTTAAGTCTGCAAGATTGTAGAAGCAATCCGCGTAACTGAAAGCTTTAATATAAGGGGCGTTGAGCTAAAAACTAATGAGGTCCATATGAAACAAAAATATTTTTCAGACTATGGAACAAAGGTAAAAATTCCGAGAGCACTTGCCATCGTGGTAATATCATGTCTTTTAGTACTGGCGCTGCTTAATGTTAGTACTGGCTCGCTATGTTTCCTGGGGACGGCCGAAGCAGGTAGCAAACGGCCTGAAACCGAACAGGCCTTTTGGCCCCAGTTTCACGGGCCTAACCGAGATAACATCTCTACAGAAAAAGGTCTATTGAAAAAGTGGCCAAAGGAAGGCCCTGCCATAATCTGGACAGCGAAGGGACTGGGACATGGATATTCCACCGTATCGATTGCGAGTGGAATGATTTATACAACCGGCAATATCGAAAAAGAGACCATTATCACCGCCCTGAATATGGACGGCAAGGAGTTGTGGCAGGTGAAAAACGGTAAGGGCTGGACCGGAGACCGCCCCGGCACACGCGGAACTCCAACCATCGACGGGGACCGGCTCTACCATGAAAGCCCTCTTGGGGATGTTGTCTGCCTTCAAGCAAAGACTGGAAAGAAGATTTGGGAGCTGAATATACTCGATAAGTTCAAGAGTAAGAATATCTTTTGGGCATTGTCTGAATCACTGCTAATCGATGGAGATAACGTTATATGTTGTCCAGGAGGACCTCAAACCTGCATGGTCGCACTGAACAAGAATACAGGGGAAATTGTCTGGAAAGCAGCCAGCGTGAATGAGCCGGCGGGCTATGCCTCTCCGATTGTAGCTGAACATAAAGGTCTGCGAATTATCATCACGCTAACGCTTAAAGGCATGATTGGAGTGAATGCCGATACCGGCGAACTGCTGTGGCATGTCAAACACGTTTCGTATGCGGACGAAAACGTTTTCACTCCCATCTTTCACGATGGGCACGTCTTTATCAGCAGTATAAAGGCGGGTTCGGTGAAGTGGAAGATTAATGTCAAAGACAGCAAGGCGTCGGTTGAAGAGATATGGCGCTCAAACCAACTTGATAATCACCACGGAGGCGGAGTATTAATCGACGGTTACATCTACTCATCAAGCTGTATCTACAACAGAGGCAAGTGGATATGCCTGGACTGGAAGACCGGCGAGATGAAGTATGCAGAGAAGGGTATCGGCAAGGGTTCGCTGACGTATGCCGACGGATTGCTGTACATGTTAAGCGAAAATCGTGCCGTAGGGCTTGTTCGGCCGACACCTGATAGTTATGACCTAATCAGCTCTTTTGAGATTCCAAAAGGCGGTAAAGGTAACAGCTGGGCCCATCCGGTTGTCTGCGACGGTAAGCTATATATTCGCCACGGTGATTTTCTTTATGTATACAGTGTGCGTTGAAAACAAGCAGCTTTAGAAGCTACTATTTTTCAGTATCCTATCAACTGAACTATTCAATCACTACTTCCTGCACACCAGACGACCACCGTTCCTGAAGCTCAATTTCGATTTTGATTCCGTTGGTTTTCACCGGCTCAAAACTAACCTTGTTGAAAGTATCCTTTTGTGTGAGGTAAGGCGTGCTGTTTTCCGCCGGTTTCCAACCGCCTTCGGCATCACGATACAGCACTTTCCAGGATTCGGGTACACGGCATGCACCTCTGCCGGTGTCATCGAACCAGTAAACTTTGATGCTGGAGATTTTATGCTTTTTGTCCCATTCGAACTGAAGCCATTCGGTTGTGTCTTTATGAGGCCAAAAATCGAGCTGCAACGCCGATGAGTCAGATGAGCTTTTCGGCAGAATCTGGTCCTTTATTGCATCCAGAGAAACGTGTATGAACGACGCAGTAGTCTTGCTTCTGTACGTCAGCGTATCCGCGGGTTCGGGCCTGGCGGCCTGCGGTTTTCGAGCCGGCCAGACGGTCATTTGTCCCCTGCCACGATGGGCCCATGCGTAATATGGAATAGCGGTGAATTGCTTCTTTCCGGCCGGCACTATGTCGCCATTCATCATACGTTTAGCCAGCCGGGCCGTACCGGTAATCACAACAACGCCGTTTAAGAGGTCCGGTCTATATTCGGTTTTGAGTTTCGCATCGTCCGGGATAAACAGGTTCGATACTTTGCCATCGTTGTCCGGCCATTCAAGGCAGAAAACGAGGGGTCCGCGTTGAAGGGCCACCCTATCTATATCTGCCTTGACGTTCGGATGGGCGATGACCCGGCGAACCGACATCGGAAGATTCAACTCTATCGTGTCACCTTTCTGCCATTTGCGCTCGATACAGGCAAAGCCTTTCTGAATGTTTAGCGATGCTGGTTTGCCGTTGACTTTCAGCTCGACCGGTTCATTCACAGCCTTGTGAAATTTGTAGAGGTCACTTGGAACAGGTTGATTTTGGGCCCAGCCGGGGATACGAACGTAAATAGCAAACGTATCGCTTTTTTCCGGCTCAACATTGATGTTCACCGCACCCTTCCAGGGATACTGGGTTTGCTGAGTGAGCTTAACCTTATTGTTGGCAGTTTCAATCGTGGCGTTGCCGCCGATAAACAGATTCACATAAATATTATTATTCTTATTGGCATAAGTATAACCCGGTACCGAGGGAATGAACCGGGCAACATTGGATGGGCAGCATGCACAGCCAAACCATGGACTTCGAGCATGCTGACCGGTGGATTCAAGCGGATTCGGATAGAAGAAACGGTCGCCCTCCATCGAAATACCCGACAGCGCGGCGTTGTACAACACGCGCTCCAAAACATCGATGTATTTGGCATCGCCATGCATAAGAAACATGCGATGGTTCCAGAAAATATTGGCTATCGATGCACAGGTCTCGCAGTAAGCCGTCATGTTGGGTAGCTCATAGGCTCCGCCGAAACCCTCATGTCCACCGGCCGCCCCGATACCACCTGTTATGTAAAGCTTGGTGTCGACAATGTCTTTCCAGATAGTGTCAATCGCCCTGATATATTCCATATTACCGGTCAGTGCTGCAACATCAGCCATACCCGTATATAAATAAGCAGCCCGCACGGAATGACCCAGGGCTTTGGTCTGCTCGGTGACGGGTTTGTGGTCCTGCGAGTAGGTACCGTAAAGCCCACCATCACCCTTTGGACCGCGGTTGCCCTTGCGGCCACGCTGATCCAGGAAAAACTTTGCCTGGTCCAGATACTTCCCGTTGCCGGTGGCACGATACAACTTGCATAGCCCGATTTCGATTTCCTGATGTCCCGGCGGATCGGTGCGTTTGCCTTCGGCAAAGACATCACAGATAAGGTCCGCGTTTTTGGTCGCGACGTCCAGGAATGCCTTGTCCCCGGTGACCTGGTAATGGGCGACGGCACCTTCGTACATGTGGCCTACGCAGTACTGCTCGTGAATCGACTGAACGTTGGTCCAGAGTTTTTCAGGCTGCCTTTTGGGTATGGAGTAAAAGGTAAACAAATATCCGTCTTCCCACTGTGCGCCGGCCATTATCCTGACTACCTTATCCAGGTACAGCCGCATCATCGTATCGGGTTGCACCTGCAGCGAATATGCCGCGCCTTCCATGACTTTGTACACGTCCGAATCATTGAAATAGATCCCTTCGTGCTTGCCTTCCATCAAGCCGGCCGCCTTTTCATAGTTTCTAATTCTCCCGGTCTCCTCACATTTCTTGAAGCAATATGGAATAGTAACCTTACGGCTGGTTTCAAGTCGAGGCGTCCAGAAATCATCGTCGACGTGAACCTCGTTAAAGGGTACAGGCTTCACATTATAATCACGCTTTAGTTCAACCTTCTTTTCTTCTGCCAGGCCCGACACAGTGCACAGGCCGATTGTCATCACCGCCGTAAGAACGACTGCAAACATTTGTTTTTGACTTACCATTAGAATTTTCCTCCATTAAATTGCTTTTCACAGAATTCAGCGCTCAATATTAACACTCAGGGCATAAAAAACGCATACGGATATTAAACTATATAGATAAAAACTTAACACTAAATATCTGAAAAATCAAGAGTTCATATTACTCTTTCTGCAAGGATAGAACACTTAATAGAAAATCAAGGAACAGATGGTTAGAGACGAAGAAATACAAAAAAAATTACCCAAAAGCTCTAACTGAAAGCTGACAGTTTCCTCCTAATCCCTGCTCTTCAAGTTCTTGCCCTCGATGAGCTTTATGAAGCCCTTACCCAATGCATCACCGATGAGAAAATAACTCTCCGCATTGCCACACCAGTGATGACCGTGGCTTACATTCGGTGATTGCTCAGGTTCACGCCAGAAGTCATGGGTAATAACAAAGGCAGCGTTATCGATCTGTTCAGCACCCTTCTTCTGAGCTTTTCTGAAAGCCGCCATATTGCCTTTGGCTTCAGGGCCCCCGTTGCCAAGTTCCCCAATAACAACAGGTAGATTCGGCGATTTGAATTCTTTACGCAGGTCCTTTACAAGATTGATGAGATTCTTATCGTACTCCGGTATTGCCTTTGGATCGCACATATCGTTCCAGCCCTGCATCCAGACAAAACCGGCAATCTCATACTCCCGGCCGGCCAGATCAGAAAAATTCTCCTCCATGTTATCGAGAGCCTTATGAATATCTTCCAACATCAGCTTGTAAAATTGCCCCACGATCCCCCCTGAACTGGGAGGACGAAAATCCTTAAATAGACTTTTACCGCCCCAGGCAGTTTTTATGAGCAGTACCGGCTCGTCGTAATAATCACCCACCACATGACCGAACTGCAGTTCAGGACCGATATGACTTGAGCCGCCATAACCGGTGTATCCGATGGTCAGTCCACCAAATCGTTCCCTGAATGCTATCTTCACATCATCACGAACAACCCACTCGCCTTTTTCGTTCTTAAGGTGTTTATAAAGGTGAGATTTGTTCGGGTCTTTCATAGTATTTACAAGGTTTCCCCTGCCGCTATTGTAGTAGCGGGGATGATCCATTGAAACAACGCCCTGCCCTTCCATGTTTGACTGGCCGGCAAGGAGAAACACTTTCACAGGCTTCCTGGATTTTCCCGATACCTTATCGTCCGTGCTGCTTAACCTCACACTTGCATTCCTGATACCGACATCCAGAAGATCTTCACATATCTGCCGTAAATCCATTTCCACGAGATTGGCATTGCAGACAGTATCTCTCCACTTCTTTGGCCAAACAGATTCACCCGACATTGCTCCCAGCCAACTCGCCGTATTGGTAGCAATGCTGTCGGCATCCCTACCTCCCTTGACAGCCGTCAAAACCGTGCGTTCCGGATCGCCTTTGCCGAATACGAAATAAGCCAATGCCCAGGGCTGCTGCTCTGCAAACGAGATAGAAGTATAGAAACCCTCAGCATAATCTACGGGCTCAACATGTTCAGGCATTGGACCATCCACCTCTTTCGAACATTTTTTCACCAATGCTTTCGCATATAACTGTTCATACAGTTCTTCAGGAGTCTTTGCCTTCCTGGCTATACTTACCGCCCGCTCAAAGAGTTTTGTAGCAAGAGGACCTGAATCGTTGATGACAGTCTCAACAATCGAGTCGATTGTTGAGTTTTTCTTAAAGGCTTCCGCCTGTCCGGCGACAACAGAAGATAAAATGTCCTGTTCCAGAGGAGCTTTCCATATACGGCAGAGACTTCCAGCTTCCTTCGATGCAGCTTTGGGATTCGATGCATTGAGAATAGCCACAGGTTGCCACCATCCACCCCCGCCGCCCTGGATATGAGTCAGGCCCGCATGCTCAGCACGGACCTGACCTTTCTCAATCCGCCTTAATACCTTTACAGCCTGTCCCCACCAATTTTCAAAATGCGCATGTTTCAGTAAGTAATCCGCCAGTTTCCCAGGTGTATAAGGAGGATTTGTGTTTAGATAGAAACGGGCAAGGTCAAGTCTGATGAACGTGTCATCAGTTACGCTTCCGGGAGTCTCATGCAGGGCATATCCCGGATTCAGGCCGATCAGGCCGGGGGGTTTCCTATAGGGAAGAAAGCCCCTGAAGTCACCATAATACTTTTGAATCCGTTTGTAATGCTGACATTCAACAGGCCCTCCCATAGCATCTGCAATAGCCGCTCCAAGCCAGCAGCCCATAGCACGATCTCGATAGAACTTGAATGCAGAACTTTCTTTTGTCCAACCAGTATTGCAAGAGAAGGGAAATACGACACCGGCCGCAGCTAATCCCGCAGTTTTCAAAAAATCCCTGCGAGATAATGAAGCTTTATATTTACAAATTTGCGTATCAGGTTTATTTAGAGTAGGCTCTTTCAACACTCTCCTGTTCCTTATAAAAAAACACTAATGAAAATGGATTCTAACCACATATAGCAGGAACAGTTAAACTAATCCTACGAACTCAAAACCAGCGTTTTTAGCACGGATTGTATTAATCTTATCCATATTCCCTGATTTTGCAAGGACACAATTTGAAGAGCGCCTGTTTGTTTGCTTAGGGCTTGAAATTCTGTCACTTGTTTTATATAATATGCACTCGATATAGAAAGAGTTTCTCAACAGTGATGAAAGGAATTCAATGTTAACAAGAAAAACGCTTTGGTTTTCACTAATCTTCGCCTTGTTTTATTCCCACATTTTCATCTCCACTCTTCTTGCTGCCGACCAGCCGCAGTGGGGTCAAAGATATTCCCGTAACATGGTGTCGAGCGAAACAGGACTTCCGGAGACTTTTGACCCGGAGACCGGTGAGAACATCAAGTGGGTGGTTCCACTGGGCACGCAGACCTATTCCACGCCGGTGATAGGAAGCGGTAAGATTTTAATCGGCACAAACAATGAAAAACCACGTGATCCCCGGCATAAGGGAGACCGTGGCGTTCTGCTGTGCCTAGATGAAACTGATGGGAGCTTTTGCTGGCAACTTGTCGTTCCAAAACTGGGAAAAGATCGATTCATTGACTGGCCCCAAGTAGGGATGTGTTCGGTAGCTACTATTGAGGGCGACAGGGCCTACATTCTGAGCAATAAAGGTGAAGTAATATGCCTCGACCTCAACGGCCAGGCCAATGGCAACGACGGACCATACATGGATGAAGGCCGACATATGACTCCAAGTGATGCTGAGCCAATGAAAGTGGCCGAAACCGATGCCGATATAATCTGGTTGTTCGATTTGATTGGAGAAATGGGAGTACACGTGCACGACGGGGCACATAGTTCGATTCTCATCCACAACAATTTCCTGTACCTCAACACCAGCAACGGTCTTAACAGTACCCATACAGGTGTCTTCTCTCCCGATGCCCCGAGCCTGGTAGCAATCGACAAGACAACAGGTCAACTCGCAGCCAGGGAAAATGAAAACATAAGTCGCCTGATATTCCACTGTACCTGGTCATCACCGGCGTTAGGTGAGGTGAACGGTCAAAAACTCGTATTCTTCGGTGGCGGTGACGGCGTCTGTTATGCCTTCGAGGCGTTGGAGTCCGCTCCATCCTCGAAAACATTAAAGAATGTCTGGCGGTTCGATTGCGACCCGACAGCACCGAAAGAAGATATACACAAATACATTAGAAACCGGCAAGAGAGCCCGAGCAATATCAAGAGCACGCCGGTGTTTTACAATAATCGCGTTTTTGTTACTGTAGGTGGTGACATCTGGTGGGGCAAACACCAGGCCTGGCTGAAGTGTATCGACGCTACGAAGGCGGGGGACATAACAAATTCCGGCCAAATCTGGTCATACGACCTACATCGCCACTGCTGCTCTACACCGTCAATTCACAATGGTCTGGTCTTTGTTGCCGATTGCGGTCAACGTATCCACTGTGTAGATGTCAAAACCGGCAAGCCCTACTGGACCCATGAGGCCAAGGGAGAAATTTGGGGATCGACGCTTCTGGCCGACGGAAAGCTTTATGTGGGCACTCGACGGGGTGTTTTATGGGTGTTGGCTGCAAGTAAGGATAAGCGAGTCATAAGCTCGATTAAATTAGACAGCCCTACGGCCAGTACGCCGGTGGCTGCTAACGGTGTTTTATATGTAACCACAATGAAAAAACTCTATGCAATCAAGAAAACTACGGAATAAAAGAGGGCCAGGAAATGCAACTTTTCGGTAAAAAACAAGTAAGATCAACTCCGTTGGAGACTCAACGGAAAAAGTCTCTAACGGGGTCAAAGTGTAAAAATCCGGATAAACATATTAAGCATAACAGTAAACAACATTGGTTTACATGGATTTTTCCAATCGGGGGATTGTTGGCTTTGATATGGTTTTTGATTCGTGTGATTCCAAAGCCCTCCCGGGCAACGTATCCCTGTCAACGGATGGCTTTCCCGCTGGCATCGGGCTTTGTAATCTGGCTTACAGGAGCGATTGGTTCAATAATGGCTGTTCGCAAGGCTAAACGCTGCTTTGTACAATCGCGCTACGTACTATGTGTAATGCTTATTGGTGTAAGTATCGGGTCCATATGGTTTGCCCAGAGCATTACGACAGAGAAGGAACTTTTGGCCGATGAGCCCGTGGCAAATGCTCCGGTGGGAACGGCCAGGGGGATTTACCCGGGACGTGTCGTATGGGTCCACAACCCTGATGCGACCGACTGGGACGGCCCCGGAGACGGATATTGGTGGGAAAACAGTCACACGAATCAGAAGGTTGTTAACGGTATGATGGCCCAATCAATACATGCCTTGAGCGGAGAGGGAAACAGCAGCGCTGCCTGGGACAAGCTCTTCAGGCACTTCAATAAAACTCATGGAAAGGGAAATGTCGGATATAAGCCGGGAGAGAAGATTGTCATCAAGATCAATTTTGTAGGCTGTATCAGGATATGGGACAGACGCCCCGTAACAAAAGTCGAAGATTACAACCTGAGAAGCTCTCATTATATGAACACTTCCCCGCAAATGATAAACGCCCTGCTCAGGCAGCTCGTGGATGAAGTCGGTGTTAAACAAGAAGACATTACGGTTGGTGATACTCTGTGCTATTTCCCAAATGAGTACTACAAACTGTGCCACGACAAGTATCCGAATGTTCGTTATTTGGAATACTTAGGTAAATTCGGTAGAACGGCCGCGAAGCTATCGTCGATCCCGTTTTACTGGAGCACGCCTGATGCGGCGGGAACGAAAACAGACTATGTGCCGGAGTCCTATGTCCAGGCCGATTATCTAATCAACATGGCGAACCTCAAGAGTCATCACGACGTGGCGGGCATCACGCTCTGCGCGAAGAACCACTATGGCTCCCTGGTCAGGAAGCCGGCCCGAATTGAGGGTTATTATGACATGCATAAAGACATGCCGTACACAAAACCGGGCAATGGGCATTACAGGCCACTCGTAGACCTGATGGGACATAAGCATATGGGAGGCAAGACTTTGCTCTATATTATTGACGGGCTTTACGCCGGGAAACACGCAAAAGAAAGGTCTCCGAGGAAATGGAATAATTCTCCGTTCAACGGAGACTGGAGTTCGTGTCTTTTGGTCTCACAGGACCCGGTCGCCATCGATTCGGTCGGTTTCGATTTTCTGCGTAATGAATGGAATGATGCTCCTCACAAATCCGGCACAAACGATTACCTGATCGAGGCGGCACTGGCACATAAGCCACCTTCAGGGACTTTCTATGACCCTGACCATAAAGGAAATGTAGTACGCCTGAAAAGTCTAGGCGTTTACGAGCACTGGAACAATCCAAAAGATAAGCAGTATTCCAGAAATTTAGGAACCGGTAAAGGCATCGAACTGGTTAAGGTAACACAGGCTGTCAAAGAGAAGGCTGCCCCAGTGGTTTCTAAAGTCAACACAAAAGAGGTTCATCTTGTTGCCGGGGCAAATAGATAGATTCTTGACAAGGCCTATTTAGACAGGTAATAATAAGCTGGGCAACATCAGAACAGGCCTTCTTTGATAAACTGCTTAGCCTGGAAATCCTATGTACAGTTAAGTATCCTTCGGTTTCGGAGGAAAATGACAATGATGTCAGCCTGTAAACACAAGAGATGGTGTCTGGTTTTCTCCGTACTATTTTGTTTGTTCCAGCCCCAATCAGGCGTGAGTCTAAACTCAATCAGCAGCGGACATGGTGGGAACCCACAAAGTCGTCAAAAAATCAGGACGAATGAAACTCGGGCCAAGTTCGCCTTCCTCACAAAAATCATCGAACAATTTCAAACAGATTCACAGACTCGTAACCGTTGGCAGAAGATTGCATCGCAAACCCTTCGACCCGAATCACTAATTCTGGTTTCCGACAGCGATCCCACAGACATAGTATTACGCCGCACGGATGCATTGTTGTCACACCTAATATCAATGCCCGGCGCACCGGACCTTTCGGCTGAAGAAATCCGGCTGAAACAGTTGGAAAAAGTCAATACCAGGATTCCTCTCGAAGACAGTAAGGCGCGGTACCAACTCTTTGAGCAGGTGTTGAGACTACGGCGCAAGATTGCATTTTCCAATCCATTGCTGGATTTTGACCGCATCCTGTTTATCAAGCGTCATTTTCTCCCCGCAACTGCGACATGGGGAAGTGACATGCGCGGAAATCACATGTGTGATCAGTACTACGGCTTTCATGCGATTCCCGGCGGCGGGCTGTTTGTGCTGGACAATCCTTTTGGGGAAAAACCGGTCGTTAGAAACATTTTGGTCGATTCAGTGTGTAGAAATGGGCGATTCAGGGGCAAAAAGCTACAGCCCGGCGGATTTCTTTCTCCGGAATTATCCTATGACGGCAGGACAATCCTGTTCGCCTATACAGAGGCTGAGCCGACGAAGTACAAGTGGACTGAAAAAAGTACATTCCACATATTTAAGGTCAATGTTGCCGGCTCGGGCCTGGTTCAACTGACCGACGGGCCGGTAAATGACTTCGATCCATGCTGGCTGCCTAACGGACGGATTGTATTTATCTCAGAACGTCGCGGTGGTTATGGACGATGCCATCCCAGGCCGGTGCCACTATATACGCTACACTCGATGAATGCTGACGGCAGCAATATCATACGCCTCAGTCACCATGAAGGCAACGAGTGGCATCCCAGTATAGACCGTAACGGAATGGTCGTCTACACACGTTGGGATTACGTGGATCGCGGCAACATACAGGCCCACCATCCGTGGATTACCACGCCGGACGGTTACGATGCACGGGCAATCCAGGGAAATTACGGCAAATCAAAGGTTGCCCGACCAACGATGGAAATGGACTTGCGGGCTATACCCGGTTCTCATAAATACATCGCCACAGCAACAGCCCATCACAGCCAGGCCTATGGCTCGTTGATCTTAATCGATCCTCGTATCAAAGATGATGACGCGATGGCAGCACTTAAGCGGCTTACGCCGGAGGTGCCCTTCACGGAAGCCGAAATTCGCTACAGTGATGGCCAGGTATATGCCACAGCATGGCCACTTAGCGAATATTTCTACCTGTGCGTCTATGACTGCAATGGAAGTGCACGACGAGGCACGAGAAACAACTTCGGTATCTACCTCGTGGACGCCTTCGGAAACAAGGAACTGATCTACCGCGACCCGGCAATCTCATGTCTAAGCCCCATACCGCTGCGACCGAGGCAAAAACCACCAGTGCTCACCGGTGTGAGCACAACTCCAAAACAGCCACCATCCGAACACCTCCAAACAGCCCCGGTTGGTGTTATCAATGTCTATAATAGCCAACATCCGTTCCCTGAAGCCACAATAATCAAAGCCCTTCGGATAATTCAGATTTTACCTAAAACTACACCGCTAATTAATAAACCGAGGATTGGCTATGGCAATGAAAAAGGAGCCCGAGCAGTACTCGGCACAGTGCCGGTAGAGACGGATGGCAGTGCCTATTTCAATTTACCAGTCGCTAAACCTGTTTACTTCCAAGTGTTGGACGAACATGGTCTGGCGGTTCAGTCGATGCGCTCCGATACTTACGTCCATCCCGGTCAACGGCTTCTCTGTCGCGGATGTCACGAACCGCTCCGCTCTGCGCCAGTAGTTCCAGAGAGGCTTCCACTTGCATTTCGCAGGCCGCCATCGAGAATACGGCCAGACGTCGAGGGCTCCAATCCATTTAGTTTTCCCCTTCTCGTCCAGCCTGTTCTGGAGCGCAAGTGTGTTACTTGTCACGAAAAGGAGCCTAAAGCACCCGACCTGCGAAAAGGGGACTGGAATAAGAATCCTGATTACAGGTATAGTTCCTACCAGAACCTTAGGAAATATGCCTTTTTCTTCGGAAGTTCTCGCAACGAATACGATCCCTGGACCACTCCTCGAACCATACCGGGCCGGTTCGGCGCCCGGGCCTCCAAACTGTACGAAATCCTCAGGCAAGGACATCACGATGTGATACTATCCAAAGAAGACCTTCACCGTATTACCCTTTGGCTGGACTGTAATTCCGACTTTTTCGGTTCCTACGAGAACACTGAATCCCAGGCCAAAGCAGATATCGTTCAACCGATATTGGAGTGATACCCATACTTCTTCAGTAAAAGTGAGGCAAAATCAGCTTCTAATCAGTCAATGATTTCATATATTGTTTCCTGAAAAGAATGGTTCTTGTTATTTATATGGAATGCAATATACTTGTCTTGGTCAGTTATCGAAGCCATAAAACCGAAAGTCATTTGTCGGGAGAAGCCTATGGAGGCCGTAAATAAAAACATTAAATCCATTATGAATCCCAAGTCAATCGCCGTAGTAGGGGCGACCAACAGGCCCGGCAGCGTAGGGCTGGCCGTGTTTCGAAATATCCTAACGGCCGGTTTTCAGGGAGTGCTTTATCCGGTCAATCCCAAAGCCAAGTACGTCCAGAGCGTAAAGGCCTATCCAAAGCTGGAGGACATTCCTGATGAAGTTGACCTGGCAGTTATAATTGTTCCTGCCAAAATAGTATGTCCCATATTGGAAGAGGCGGGCCAAAAGAAAGTCAAAGGGGGCGTAGTCATAACAGCCGGTTTTAAGGAGATAGGGGGACATGGCGTAGAGCTGGAAAATAGTGTCAAGGAAGTGATTGCGAAATACGACATCTGTCTCATAGGACCAAACTGCCTCGGAGTCATCAATAACAGTGATAAAGTCCGGATGAATGCCAGCTTCGCCACGAAGATGCCAAAAGCCGGAAACATTGCCTTTATTTCGCAATCCGGGGCCCTTTGTACCGCGGTTCTTGATTATGCAGAAGGCAGGAATATCGGATTCTCTAAATTCGTAAGCTTCGGGAACAAAGCCGATGTGAATGAGATAGATTTGCTGCGCTATCTCAAAGATGATCCGGATACCGAGGTAATTCTTATGTATCTGGAGGACATTACCAATGGCCGGGCGTTTCTTGAGACCGCGAGGGAAATCACATGGCAGGCCCACAAACCTATACTCGCGGTCAAATCAGGTCGTTCTATTGAGGGTGCTCGTGCGGCTGCATCTCATACCGGAGCTCTGGTCGGGTCCGACACCTCCTACGACGCCCTTTTTCGTCAGAGCGGTATCCTCAGGGTGGAAAGTGTCGATGAACTCTTCAACCAGGCTATTGCCTTTTCCAAGCAGCCGATACCAAAGGGCAATCGCATCGCTATTGTAACCAATGCAGGAGGCCCGGGCATTATGGCCACCGACGCCGCCATTCGACACAATCTTAAAATCGCTCCCCTATCGGATGAAACAAAACAGAAATTAAAAGAAGAACTTCCTCCTACTGCAAGTGTCGAAAATCCTGTTGATGTGATTGGAGACGCAAACCACGAGCGTTACAAGGCCGCAATTCGACATATCCTAATGGATGACAATGTGGATGGGGCCATTGTGATACTCAGCCCTCAGGCTATGATCAATGTTTTGGAGACGGCACAAATCCTTCCTCCTGTGGTGAAGGATATTAACAAACCGGTGCTCTGTTCATTCATGGGTATTGTCGACGTTTCCGAGGGCGTTAAATATCTGGAAAAGCATGGTATTCCAAATTACCAATTCCCCGAAGCGGCAGTCAGATCAATGGCCTCCATGGCTTTCTATTCTAAAATATTGAATCTCGACAGGAGAAAGGTACGAAGAGTAGCTGCGGACCGAGACACCGCCAACGCTATCATAAAGAAAAAACTTGCAGATAAGGACAAATACTACATGTCTGAAAGGGAAGCGAATGAAATTCTCCAGTCTTACGGATTTCCGGTCCTAACGAGTTTTCTGCTTAAAGATTCTTCTGAGGTCGAGGAGGCAGCGGAGCATATTATCTTTCCGGCGGCCATGAAGATTTCTTCCCGGGACATTGTCCACAAATTTGACGTCGGCGGAGTTCAATTGAAAATCAAGACAAAAGAGGAAGCGCAAAAAGCCTTCGAACAAATGATTGAAAATGTGAAAAGGCATAAACCATCGGCAAAAATCGACGGTGTAATCATAGAGAGGATGGCCAAGCGCGGGGTGGAAGTCATTCTCGGCGGCGCCAGGGATCCGAAGTTCGGGCCAATCTGTATGTTCGGCCTCGGGGGGACATTAGTTGAGGCAATGAAGGATATCACTTTCCGGCTGGCTCCGATGTGGGAGATTAGCGCCGAGATTATGATACAAAGCATCAAGGCATACATTATTCTCAAGGGAATCCGCGGAGCACCACCCTGTGACATCGATGCCATCAAAGACTGCATTCTGAGGCTTTCTCAGATGCTAAGCGACCACCCTGAGATAGCCGAGCTGGATATCAATCCACTGATAGTTTATCCTGAGGGAGAAGGATGTGTGGTGGCGGACAGCAGAATCCTGTTGAAAAAAGCAACGTAGATTCTCTCGGGATGTAATACAGGGAAATCTGTTCCCCGTTTTAACGGATAGTATTCAGACCAAGCTCTCAACAATTAACGTAACCATCTCAAACATTTTACAATGATGAGTTTGATCAACGTAAGTAGATACCCCAAACACATTGTTATCCCGGTGCCGATAACGATTAACCAACTCCAGGCCAGTCCGATCACTTCATACTTAGAAAGTAACATAAGAATTAATACACAGATGGTACTAACAATCATAGCGATGATATTACCCCAACCGCCTTTTCTCTTCGTCAGCAATCCCAGCAGGAAAATCCCCAAGATCGCCCCGCCGGTTATAGAGAATATCTGAAAGGCAAACCAGAGTATATTCTTGACCGGTTCACAAGCCAAAGCAATCAATGCAAGGACCAAACCGAAAAAAACGACACCGCCCCGCGAGACCAGCAAATAATGTTTCTCAGTGGCCTTATTCTTAGTCAGAGGCCGGTAAATATCTGATATGAAAGAAGAGGCAAGCGAACTCAGCGGGGAATCGATGCTGGCCAATATGATAGCAGCCAGAAGCAGGCCCTTGAGGCCTGCCGGAAGGGAATGGGCGACAAAATGAGAAATGACTTCCTTGGCCTTATCAGGCTGGACGACATCGGGATTCTGTTGATAGAACACGTAAAGCAATGTCCCAATCGCCAGATAGAGACACATAATAGGAATCACGGTGATAATCGTTGAGATGAGAGTTTTTTGGCTTTCCCTGTGAGTTTTGACGGTGAGTAAACGCTGGGTCATCTCCTGGTCGGTACCGAACGCCGCCATTCCTATAAAAAAACCGTTTACACTGCCGGCCCAGAAGATAGTGGGTTCGTTTAGATTAAAATCAAATCTGCACGCACTCAGACGCCCCGCCTGTTCAGCAATCTGCCAGGCTTCGGTCAAACCTCCACGGATTTGGTAGATTAGGTATATAAACAAGGCGATGCCGGCAACCAGGAAACAAATCGCCTGATAAGCTCCGGCCCAGACTACGGCCTTTATACCTCCGAACGCAATGAAGATGATGCTAATAACAGTGAACATCAAAAGCGTCTGCACCAGGCTCCAGCCCATTATAAGGCCTACTCCGAGACAAGCGGCGTATAGCCTGACACCTGAGGCAATCAAACGGGTAATGAAAAAGAATACGGCGCCGGCATATTGCGTCTCGGCTCCAAACCGGTGCCGGAGAAACTCGTAAATGCTCGTGCAGTCATACTTATAAAACACCGGGAGAAATAGAAACGCAACCGAAACACGCGCCACGGCCGTGCCTATAAAAAACGGGACATATTCCCAGTTCTCGCTATAGGCAGTAGCCGGAAAACCGACTATGGTCAGGGCGCTTATCTCGGCAGCGGCAAAAGAAAGGCAGGCAACTATCGAGGGTACCCTTCTGCGACCGAGAAAAAAGTCGTTGGTATCTTTTTCCTCCTTGCCGAAGACATAGGATATGACAAATAGAAGAAGCATCGCCACGGCTATGATTAAAATATCTATCCGCCCAAGGGAACCTGTCAAATTTTCAATAGCTAAAGTTGTGAGCATGTCACCTCTATCATTGCTTTCGGTACGAATCCGCCGTATTCATCTGTACCCCAACGGTTACCGGACAATAAATTTACAAGAAAAAGACAACTACGGTCTTTCGGCGATGGATTATATGTATATTCCACAGGATTTGCAATATAAAGGCCAGGCGAGAAATGCGTTTACAGAATTGGCGTAAGTTGATATGAATATGGACAAAATACATAAAACGACGATTTATACTTATTGAGAGCCAGTGATGTCGGATGCTGTTGAAAAAGCCAAAAAGTTCTTAAATGAAGAGAAAGCATTCAGGTTGGGAGAATTACTAACAGAATCGTCCCATCCCAAAACGCGAGCCCTTTCCCAAACGTGCAAATCCAATCTTGGCGATGGTATTCGGCTGCTGCAATCAGTGGACGAAGAAATTCCTCCAGCCGTGGAAAAGGTTTTTCAACAAGATACGTTCAAAAAACTCGTCGAGACATTTGGTAATGCTTTAAAAGAAAAGAGAAGAATATTTTTTACGGGCTGTGGAGCTACGGGACGTTTGAGCATACTTTTAGAGACGGCCTGGCGGCGATTCTGGCAGACACTAAAACAAAAACATCCCGATATCTCTGCAAGACTTCCCGAGATGGAAGATCTTACTTACAGTATTATGGCCGGCGGCGACTTTGCCCTGATTAAGTCGGTGGAAGGATTCGAGGATTTCCCGGACTTTGGCCGATTCCAATTAAAACAAGCCGGTATTAGCCCCGGCGATGTCGTTGTAGCTATTACAGAAGGAGGAGAAACCCCTTTTGTGATTGGCACCGCCTGGGAGGGGCTCGGTACGAAGGCAAAGGTTTTTTTCGTATACAACAATCCAAGCGAAATGCTACAACGTCACGTCCAGCGTTCTCGAGAAATAATCGAAGAGCCACGCATCGCAAAACTCGACCTATCGACAGGTCCGATGGCGATCACAGGTTCGACAAGAATGCAGGCGACAACCGCTGAATTGATGGTTGTCGGCAGTGCTTTGGAGATAGCCTTAGTGCAATTTCTTAAAGAGAATTTAACAGCATCCGAATGGGAGAAACTGGGATTTTCAATTTCATCGCCTGATGATTACCATCAGTTACTTGTCAAGCTGTTAAACCATCTCTCGGAACCCGAAATGGTGGATACTATGGCCCGCCTAACGGCATTCGAAGAAAATATTTACCGTCGACACGGCCTAATAACCTATATGGCCGTTTCAGCCACTCTGGATGTACTGACGGATACGACCGAGCGTTCACCTACGTTTATGATACCTCCCTTTCGCAAGCATGGAGATATTCACTCTCCTCAATCGTGGGCTTTTGTCAAGAATCCGTTCCTTCCTACACAAGAAGCGTGGCGAGATATGCTGCAGCGCGAGCCACGCGGCCTGGAATGGGGACCTGATATTTATAAACAACTAAATATCCCAGCGGCATTGCAAGCTAATCCACCCTCCCTCGATAATACTGAGATATACAAATTCAGAATAGGCAACGAACCGGACACATCACGTATTGATGCACCTGACTCGGCGCTGGTGACAATTGCTGTTGGAGATGAAACAAACCATCTAATTGACGCAAGCCTGAAGCGATTTGGCTCTGGGTATAAAAAAACTGCAGCGATTATCATAGGACCGTCAATTACTGATGTGAAAACGGACGAATTGTTTCATTTTCAGTGCGTACTGCCCGATTCACCACTTCAATTGTGGCACCATATCGCTGTTAAACTGATTCTAAATACTATTTCCACCGCAACTATGGCCCTGATGGGCCGGGTTGTAGGTAATGCGATGATTTGGCTGTCACCAAGCAACAAGAAACTGATAGACCGGGGCTCGCGCCTGATTTCTCAATTGACAGGATGCAGCTATGAACAGGCCTGCATAGAATTGCATAAGGCAATGGAAGAGGTGGAATCACGTTCACAACAAGCCGAAGAAGTCCCCTCTCCGGTTGCGCTGGCCATCGAACACATCGGCCTGGAAAGTGATAGCACTTGATGTGAAAAACCGTCCATTATTCCAAATTTTCAGTTTGGATACATAAGATATTTATTTCTGATTTGCAAAAAAGATTTTAGGTCGGCCTGCCAGCCCTCTCTAAGTTCTTCCAAAGACGACCGACTTGTAATAGCTTCCCGTATTGCCGAGGTTCCACATAACCGGTCGAAGTGGCTGGTTTTCCACTGGAAGTCATTCGGATACATTTGATAAATCTTATCTACAATCAGAATGCCGCTCCAGTAGGGCTCAAGCAAGTCCCTATTGGTTATAAAAATCCTAACACCTTTACACCGCTGGTCTTTGTATTTGGAACTGACCGGCATAAAAGAAACCGGCCTAAAACGAATACCCGGCAAATTCAATTTATTCAATTCTGCTGCCAAACGCCCCGAATCAATCCAAGGGGCGCCGAATTGCGTGAAGGGCAGAGGCGTCCCCCTGCCTTCTGAAACGTTAGTTCCCTCCAGCAAACATAAACCGGGATAGACGATAGCCGTTTCCAGGCTAACCATATTGGGTGACGGTTTTATGAATTTTAATCCCGTCCGGTCGTACCATATTCTCCTTCGCCAATTTTGCATCGGAACCACGGCCAAATCGGCCTTTACACTGTCTTTGAGCCAGCCCTGCTCATTAAACATTCGAGCCAGTTCGCCGGCCGTCATGCCGTGTCTTACAGGAATTGGATACAGGCCTACAAAAGTTGCAAACTGAGGTTTGAGAATATTACCTTCGACCTGAAGGCCGTTTATGGGATTCGGACGGTCCAGAACGACGAAACGCTTGCCGTATTCAGCCGCGGCTTCCATTGCCAGAGACATGGTATAAATATAGGTATAAAATCTTGCCCCGATATCCTGTATGTCAAAAACCAGTACATCAAGGTTTTCCAGCATTTGAGGCGTGGGCTTCAGTGTCTTACCATACAAACTGTAAACGGGGACCTGACAATTGGGATCATTCATACTTTTAACGTGCACTCCAGCCTCTTCTACACCGCGGATTCCATGTTCCGGGCTAAAATATGCGACCACTTTTACGTTGTCCATACTCCTGAACACATCCATTATATGTTGTCCCCTGCTGTTATAAGCAGTGTGGTTGGTTATGATACCGACACGTTTGTCATCGAACAAATGCCTGTACGAGTTGATATTATCCAAACCGGTTTTAACTGAAGCCTCGCAGCCTGAAACAAACACCACGAAAATCAATATTGTGGATACCGTTGTCAATCGCATTTTGTTCCCTACATTATTAAAAGTGAATTTGTTTGTTTAACCGGTCCCTATTATACTTTGAAATTACCCAATTACAATTTACACTCTAAACAAATTATCAGAACAACAGCATATAGGGTAATAATTGAGGGGACAGAACAGGCTGTCTGTGTTAGAATATGCCTTTATGTAGTGTTTTCAGGAAAAAAGAAACAGACATGAAATTGACAAAAACTATCACAATCCTTCTCGCATTACTGCTGCTGACGTTAACAGGCTGCCAGTTAGTTGAGAAAAGACCCTGCCAGCCGGACCTGAGCGGGATTGACCGTATAGTCGAAGAAGAAATCGAGAAAAGTAACATCCCCGGCGCGGTCGTTCTAACAGGGCAGGGAAATAAGGTCCTGTACTGGAAGGCCTTTGGCCATGAAGTTAATGAGCCATTCCAGGAGAAAATGTCAAAAAACACCATATTTGACCTGGCTTCAGTGACCAAACCGGTTGCTACGGCTACGTCTATCTTGATCCTGGTGGACCGAGGAAAAATAAAATTAGATGACTATGCAGGCAAATATCTTCCCGCTTTTGCCTGTAATGACAAAGAAGAGGTTCGGATTAGGCATCTATTAACACATACTTCCGGTTTGCCGGCTTATACAAATGCAGACGAATTAAAAAACGCTTTTGGGACTCCCTGTCCCGATAAAGTGATAGACAAAATATGCAACTTGAAAGCTTTGAGCAAGCCCGGTGAAGAATTTCGCTATAGCTGTCTTGGATACATTACTTTGGCCAGGATTGTAGAAATAGTAAGTGGCGATAACATTGATGATTTCTCCAGAGAAAATATTTTTGCGCCACTGAGAATGAAACAAACTACCTATAATCCCCCAGCATCCAAAGAGAAAAATATTGCGGCCACTCAGATTGTGGAAGAACAATTGCTTCGAGGCACTGTCCACGATCCTCTGGCCCGATTGATGGGAGGAGTATCCGGCAACGCGGGGCTGTTCTCTACGGCCAACGATTTGTCGACATACTGCCGGATGTTGTTCAATTCCGGCAAATGGAAAAGAACCAAGGTCCTCAGCCCTGAGTCTGTCAGGCTGCTGACCACTGTCCAATCACACGACCGGGCCTATGGCTTCGACGTGAATTCCAGTTATTCATGGGTGAAAGGCTCTTATGCCCCGGAAAATGCATTTTGCCATACCGGCTATACAGGAACGTCTATAGTCTGCGATCCGGAAAGTAAGGTCTATGTTATCATCCTTACAAACAGGGCTCATCCGCACGATAAAGGAACTTCGAAACCCATTAGGACAAAAATCGCGGACATCGTTTTTTCAGCTTATAAATAGTATCTCACCTGCCCCCCCTTCCAAAAGAGGCACTCGCAAAGGAGACCCGGATTATGTATAATCTATCGTAATTTATATTCGACTTTAGGAGACCTATCATGGATCGCAGACAATTTCTTCAAGCCGGTGCGGCCGGTTTAGCATTGTCGGCCATAGGCGGCTATGCCCCGATGTTTGCCGGCCAGAAGCCAAAACGTGTAGCCCTGATCGGATGCGGATGGTATGGCAAGAGCGCACACTTTCGCCTGCTTCAGATTGCGCCGGTCGAGGTTGTGGCTTTGTGTGATGTGGACAAGAAGATGCTTGCCGAGGCCGCAGAGATGGTGGCCGCTCGGCAAGCGTCGAAGAAAAAGCCCCATACTTACGGCGACTACCGAGAAATGCTAAAACGTGAAGAACCCGACATCGTGCATGTTGCCACGCCCGACCACTGGCATGCCCTTCCAATGATCGCGGCCGTCAAGTCAGGGGCAGACGTCTATGTCGAGAAGCCTATCAGCACGGATGTGGTGGAGGGTCAGGCCATGCTGGCAGCGGCGCGTAAATATAAAAGGGTTGTGCAGGTCGATATGCAGCGGCGCAGCACGCCCCACCTGATTGAAGCCCGCGACAGAATAATCAAAGAGGGCAAGCTTGGGAAAATCGGTCACGTCGAGATATGCTGTTACTATCATATGCGCGCCCGTGGTAATCCCCCCGATATGGCCCCGCCCGAACATCTTGACTGGGAGATGTGGACGGGCCCGGCCCCAATGCGCCCATATAACAAAATCGCCCATCCTCGCGGCTGGCGGGCATTCATGGAGTACAGTAATGGGATAGTCGGCGATATGTGCGTTCACATGCTCGATATGGTCCGGTGGATGCTCGATTTGGGCTGGCCAAAGCGCATCAGCTCATCCGGCGGCATCCTGGTGGACAAAAACAGTAAGGCCAATATCTCAGACACCCAAACGGCTGTATTCGACTTCGGGGACCTGCCCGTGGTGTGGACGCACCGCACATGGGGCAATGCACCGGACCCCGAATATCCTTGGGCGGCCTTCATCTATGGCGACAAGGGAACTCTTAAGGCCGACGTCCATAAGTACGAGTTCATTCCCCGCGGTAAGGGCAAACCGGCCAAGGGCAAGGCCCTATATGAATATGACAAGTACCCGGAAGACGAAACCGAGAAGGACCTGGAGCGTCACGTGGCGTCCGCCGTGCGGGCACACTGGAAGAACTTCCTGAAGATGGTCGAAACACGAGGACGTCCCGTCTCCGACATCGAGGAAGGTTACATCACAGCGACTTCGTGTATTCTGGCCAACATCGCTATGAAACTCGGCCGAACACTTACATGGGATGCAGACAAGGGACAGGTTGTAGGTGATAAAGAGGCCAACCGGCTGCTGCGCCGTCCTTATCGTCGGCCGTGGATCCACCCTGATCCGAAACGTATTTAGCTACAGATAGTATCTCTGTCTTATAGCTGTTTCTTCTGCTTTTTTGTCTGACGTTCCAACCACCGGGCGGCGTTGGCAACGATTTTCAACGGCTCCTGCTGATGAAAGACATTAAAGTTCTCGTGGCCGGGTCGAAAGTAAAACACTTTCCCCTTGCCCAGATTCCATATTGCCCCGCTGCGAAATCGCTGTCCCGCCTCCCATGTCTCCTCAAAGACCACGGCATCGGGAGCAGGCACATGGAAAGGCTCTCCGTACATCTCCGTTTGGGGAAAGGTGAACTCTTTAGGAATGCCTCTGGCGATAGGGTGATTGGGAAGTATTGTCTTCATCTTGCTTGGCTTGCCATGGGCCGCATATTCAGGGAAACAACAGTTCGGCCGGACAATCCTTATCAGCGTGCCGCCATCCGCTTTTTTCTCATAAGATATCGAGGGTGTTAACTTGGCGTCACGTTTGGGTGCCCTGCGCTGAGATTTGCCAATCCATTCAATTTTAGCTTTGTCACGCTCGGCCGCGGAAAGTTTGGATAGTGCATCCTGTTTTGTGCGCTCTTCCATGGCCACCATAAACGGTGTCGCCCAATGTGCCGAATGCAGCACAATGAAACTAAGTTTCCCGGCTTTTATACGGTCGACGATGCGCCGAGCCGTCTCTACGGAAATCTCGCCCTGCCGGATATGCCCCCACCAAATCAGAACATCACAATCATCAAGCAGAACATCAGACAAACCCTGTTGCGAGTCATCCATGCCAACTGAACGGACGGAAAATCCCTTCTGCTTTTTCAGATAATCGGCAATGTGATTTCCAAGAAAGTTTTTATACATAGACTGCTGTTTCGGCTGCCTTTCGTCCCAGACAACAATTCGTATTGACCTGGCCTCCACACGACCGGCAGTCACCAAGGCAACTACTGATAATGAGAGTGCAAATTGTGTGGTTAATCTCATTAATCTACTCCTTCCAAATAATATCCAACGTAAAGATTGCTTTCTGTGAACAATTTCAGGGAGCCGTGCCTGCACCGATGATTCCGCCCGGCCAACGTTTGAGTGTCAAAGGGTCATGAGCCGGCAACACAATGTCCGTCAATGAGCGGATACTAGCCATTGCCTCCCGGCAGACACGTTCGTTCGGACTGCGGCCCGGTCGGTCTTTCTCTATATTTTCGTACTTGTATACAACATCGCCGGCAATAACCACCGGTCCCATTTGAGTTCGAACAAGTATTCCCTGGCTGCCCGATGAGTGACAACCAAGCGGGAATACCCTCACACCCGGAACAACCTCCTCTTCATCCGCAAGTTGCAGAGCATCAGGTCTTTTATCCAGTGCTTTTCGCACATCAGCGGCTAAACGGTTCCTTCCACCCCCAGTCTGGCCGGTGGTCTCCTTGTACTCAAGCCGATTAACGACAAAGCGAGCATTGGGAAAGGCATCAAAGTAATCGTAATGATCCGGGTGGAGGTGTGTTATTATCACGTGGCTCACATCTGCGGGATCAATTCCATGTCGCTTCAATGCCCTGATTGTGCGTTCCTCGGGTAGTTGCACGACGCCTCCCGGGATATACTTCGCTGTTGACTTGCTGAACTCTTCGGGATTTTTCGGGCCTGTGTCGACTACTATAGGTTTAGGCCCTCCCTCGATGACCCAGATGTACAGATAATACGTGCTGGTCTGCTCACTGTCGGTATCCTGGAAAGTTATGTAGTCACGGACCTCGCATTGGCCGACCTTGATCGCACGTATCGTGTATTTGATAGCATTCTTTGGAGCGGGAGGCCAACGATCCAGGGTGCCGGGATCGTGGCTGGGCAGAACGATGTCCGCTCTCTCGCGGATTTTTTTAATCGCCGCCATGCACTCCTCCCTGTCGCTGAATATACCCAACGGGATATTTCGTTCGAAGTTGCCTAACAACGATATCGTGTCACCTGTCAGGACGGCTTTGCCATGCGCCGTGTTGACTCTATAAGCCATTGATCCCGGCGTGTGCCCTCCTACCCAGAATGATTCAATGCCCGGCAGGATTTCCTGATCCTCAACCAACACGAGACGCTTTCGGCAGGAAGGGGTATTACTAAACTCGTGCATTATCTTTCCATGACCCCAGGTAGGAGCTGCCGTCGTTGCCATCTCCCACTCCTTTTTGCCGATGTATACCTTCGCATTCCTATAGTTCAGCAGGTCGTCCACATGGTCGAAGTGCAGGTGCGTTATAAACACATGACCGATATCATCCGGCGTAAGGCCAAACTTTCGGAGTTGGGCCGTGCCGCTTTCGTTTTTGTTCTGGGTAATCGGCTCACGCAGCACATGGGCCGCCCCTCGGTTCATCTCATTGACGTCACTGAGACCGGCGTCAACCAGTATAGGTTTGTCACCACCTAAAATGAGCCAGATATAAAGAGCAAAATCGTATGTTTCGTTACTATCACCTTGATAGTAGGCATGATTGCCGGCAATCTTACATATTCCATTTCGTAACGGATATATCCGGTATTTCGGTGCTGCCGCTGCCATCTGCCCAATCATGAGGCAAATTACGACGCCTGCTAAAACTAATCGTGACATTAGCGAATATGGCTCGCGTGTAATAGTGTTAAAAACACGTGTTTCTTTTCTTACTGTCATCTTTCGTATCTCCTGTGGGGCTCATCAAATCCATCTCAAATCCCGGCATTCGATTATTCGACAAATGGCCGTCTGAGACATTCATAATTATAAGGGCTGGAAAGCCGAATTGCCATAGAAAAAGGTCTGTAATATTGAACTGACAGTGGTACTATAATTAACATTGGGACAAGATAATGATCGTTTTTTAGCGTAACTACTTTACTGTAATTCCATTATTACCCTTCAAGACACGGCTCAATAATTGGTTTTTGTGAAAAAACAGCTTTTTGCATTGATACGCTGTTTACTTCTTACTACAATATAAATTAGTTATCTTTACTTGAGGCGTTCCCCAAATACTTGTTTAAACAGGAGTCTGCAATGAGTACAACAAATCCAAACGCATCTACCGGCTCGAAATCTCGCCGGGATTTCTTAAAGTTCTCAGGACGTATAGCTGCCGCCTCAGCTTTGGCAGGTGTGGCTACAAACAGATGCTACGCCGCGGAAGACTCGACAATAAAACTGGCACTGGTAGGCTGTGGAGGTCGCGGTACTGGAGCGGTCGCCGATGCATTCTCAACCAAAGGCGGCCCGGTAAAACTCTACGCCATGGCCGACCTATTTGAGAACCGCCTCAAAGGCAGCCTAAACAACCTGATGAAAAACCATAAAGATAAGGTCGACGTTCCGCAGGAACGCCAATTCATCGGCTTCGACGGTTATAAAAAGGCTATTGATTGCCTGGGGCCGGGTGACGTTGTTTTATTGACTACTCATGCCGCGTTTCGACCCCTGCAGTTCGAGTATGCCGTCAAGAAAGGTGTGAACGTCTTCGCTGAGAAGTCATTCGCGACGGATGCACCGGAAGTGCGACGATGGCTGAAAGCCGCGGAACTTTCCGAGAAAAAGAACCTGAAAGTGGGTGTCGGCTTCATGTGGCGGCACTCCAAAGCAAGACAGGAAGTGATCCGGAGGATTCATGATGGAGTTATCGGAGATGTACACACTCTGCGAATCTACCGGGTGCACGGCCCGGTCCACTGCCCTCCCCTGCCGAAGAACGCCAACGAGCTGGTATTCCAACTTCGACATCCAAACAGCTTCACATGGGTCTCGTCAGGATTCTTTATCGACTGGCACTGTCATAATATCGATGTTGCCTGCTGGGCTAAGGGTGCCTGGCCGGTCTCGGCCCAGGGCATGGGCGGCCGCTGTTTCGAGCAGGCGGGCAACCAGTTCGACCACTATACGGTGGAATACACCTTTGCGGATGGCACGAAGCTGTTGGCCTTCTCGCGGCACATGAACGGCTGCTGGAATACCTATTCCGACTATGCCCACGGCTCAAAAGGCTCAGCCGTAATTATGACCAGACTTGGAGACCCAAGGCCAAAGATATACAAGAGTCACAATATGGTTAAGAAAGAGCTGATATGGGAGTTCGGTCAGCCAGATCCCAATCCATACCACGCCGAATGGCAGTTGCTTGTGGATGCTATCCGACAGAACAAGCCGCATAACGAAGCCCGGCGGGCAGGCGAGGCCGAAGTTGCCGCGTTGATGGGGCGAATTGCGACCCACACCGGCCAGTACATTACCTGGGATCAGGTGTTGAAATCCAACTTCAAATTCGTCAAAGACATTGACAACATGACCTTTGATACACCCGCTCCTATTAAAGCCGGGCCTAACGGCATCTATGCAGCCCCTCAGCCGGGTATAACGAAGGAGATCTAAAAAGGATAGCGACAACGAGTTTTTGTGATTCCGTGGCGACTGTGACGGCTATTACCTGAACCGGAGCGAATAAAGGTCGGCATCCCGCAGTACAAATCGAAGACGTACCGCTTTGCCGGTCAAGCTGCTAAGGTCACTCTTGTCGTGCCATGTGACGCAATATTCGATTTCGTCCCCGTAGATTTCAGCAGAGTCGGTTATACCAAAACCTTTGATTGGATTACCTTTCGCATCCTGGATTTCGACCCGGATGCTTCCCGCTGCCGAGGTAGAGAAATTAATCACCAGTTCGCCACCCGCAAAGATAAGCGGTTTGGTTACAAATTCTCCGCCGCTTAATGGGGCCCGAACCGATACAAATCCATCAATTCGATAGGTGTATCGTCGCGTCTTGGCACCAAGACCGTCGTAGTAACGTTCGTTACTATAGATTGACAGTTCCCTGCCGGCTCCGGGCAGGCTCGATTCGGTTTCCACCATCCCCAGCCATATGTAATTGCTTCTATTATGCCATTTGTCCCTGTTTCGGCCGGGGCGGACAATAGCTTCCGACCATCGATGAAATATCCTGCCGTCCCGGCTGGTCATAAGTATACCTTCGGTTAGTGAACCACGCTGTGGTATATAGCGGGTCGGCATGCCGATGAAAATGTGCGGCGCCCGGTAATAAGGCTGTATCTGGTTTGTGTAAAGATGCTCCTTGGGAGCACCGGGATATTCAAGCCAGACAGGCTTTGTCCAATTTATAAAATCCTTTGAAGTCGCTGTTTTTATGTCGCGTACACCATCATGAAAATCTCGAAAATAGCAACGATATTCCTTTCGGACCGAATCCCAGAACGCCAGGTTCTGTGAATCAAAGGCCCCTTCCGTTATAACAGGCTCGCTCTGCATAAACTGCCAATGAATCCCGTCCGCGCTTTGGAACGCGAACAACTGTTTGTGTCCTTCATCTTCGCCCCTTGCCACAGCCTTGTATCGTTTGTTTGCGGTGCAGTTGGGATTCGAGTCCTTAAACGGCGTGAAGTTATGTGAGCCGGGTCCTTTTAAGATTATATTGTTGTCTTTAGAACCTTCAAATTCCACGAGGCCTAAATTTGGCCTTTTCCAATGCATCCCATCGCTGCTTTCAGCGTAACAAACCATCGCTTTGTGCAGTTGTTTTTGTGTTTTATTGTCGTGGTTCCAGCCGCGGTAGTACATTCGGTAAAAGATCCCCATCTTTGAAAATCGTGTGGTAACCACTGGTATTACCCTCCCATGGTTTATCATGTATAATGACGACCTCACGGCAGATGGGCCTGTGCAAAGTCAGATTCACTCCTTTCATCCGCTCGATAAGGAAATCATCTACGAATGATTCCAGCCTACTGCCGATATTCAACACTTCCGAGCTATTCACGTCTGCCGCAAGTCCAGAAATATACTTAACCAGAATACGCCCAAGTATCTGTTCACCACGTTCATTGGCGTGGATAGGGTCACGCTTAAACCAATCGAGGTCTTTCCCGCATTGGCGGATATATTCTCCCCACGCAGCCCCCATATCGAGAAAGGCGGCCTCAACATCAATAGCGAGTTTCTCCAGTCCTTTGCGGTAATCACTGAAATGATTAGGATCGCTTATCTTTTTCCACTGGTCCTTGTCAGAGGGATTAACCTGGCCAAACGCTCCTGTCATCAGGAGGATGTCCGCTCCGCAACCACTCCGAATTTGATTAATCACCTCGAGAATTGAGTCGATATCTCCACGCTGACTAATGCCACCTATAATCACCAGTTCGGGCTTATGGTCGAGCACAAATTTCTTCACTCGGCCGGGCTCTTTATACCACCAGCAGCCGGTTGAGCCACGCACAGAGGTAATCTTTTCTATCCTGCAATTCGGATACTCTCTTTGAAGTAAAAGATTCCAACAGGATCGACTTGTGTCGTTTACTATACTGTCACCGAGCATAACGACCCGCAGTGTGCCACCCTCGGTCAAACGGTGTCTTGTTTTTGGCAGATGATTCAGGCGACTGGATGGAGGTTCGTATTGGACCGGTGGCATATCTGAATAGGTTCGTTCAATCTGGTCCAGCGTCCGCTGGTTTGTTCGAATGATAATACCGTCGTCGCCTCTTACTTGTGCCGTTATACAAAGAACGGAAAGAAGCATTAATCTCGCTTTAAGGGTCATGCGTATATCTCCTCACAATCCATGACTTGACGTCCAGAAAAAGCTCTCAATACAAACTAAATAAAACATACCCACAATCATAAAGGTCCAAAACATAGCTGGCAAGACGTATTCACACAAAACAAGAAGCCCCTTCTTTGTCAATACGTTTCTTCTCTCTACCTACTATGAAATCCGGCCCAGGATGCGATCCAGAGAGTCCGACGTCTGGTAGACCAGGGCCTCTGGGTAGTAGAGGTATGGATGAAAATACTCAAAGGTGACATACCCGCGATATCCCACCTTATCCAATTCCTCCATTACAGCCGGCCAATTTATCGTCCCGTCCAGCAGCGGCCGAAAGGTTTCGAGCGAATAATCTTTGATTTTCTTCGAGAACTCCTTGAAATGAAGATTTTTGATGCGTTTACCCATCATCGGCACCCAGTGCTCAGGATGCTGAAACATCGAGATATTTCCCGTGTCGAAATGAATCTTCACATATTCGCTCTGGAACGAGTCAACAAAATCGTTCATCTCCATAGGAGTCATGAGATAGCCATTGAAGAAAATGTTTTCAATGTTCAGGCAGACCTTTAGTTTTTCGGCCTGCCGGGCTAACTTCCTCACGGCCTCTCTGGCCCGGCGATCACAGACGTCGTTGGGGACCGGCTCGTAATCGTCTCGCCAGGGGATATGAACCGCACCGGGCACTACGAGCACGTTTTCCACTCCGAGGTCGTGAGCCGCCTGAGCGATTTTTCCTGCCAACTCCATGCCCTTTTTGCGTTTGTCGGCATCGTTGCTGGTCAAAGGGTAAGGCCAGAAAAGAAAGGAGCAAAGCCCGCTAATTTGGATACCTACCTTATCGGCCAATCTGCGAATGTTGTGGTAGTCTTTCTTTCCCGACTTGGGTGAAAGGTCGTTCTCCAGGTCGTAGTTCAATTCGATACCCTCAAATCCGGCGTCCTTGGCCAACTTGAGGCACTCCTTTAAATTCATTTTCTGGGGATAAGGAAAAGCCCACTGGTTGATTGATTTCTTCATATCATAACGTTTGGGAGAACCTCTTCGCGGGTCCGGCTTACGTTTCGTCGTCCCCCCTTCTGCCGGGCTCCAAAACGCCGCCGCGCCGGCAGAAGCCAATACTGCTTTAAGCGCGCTGCGGCGAGTCAGAGGGACCCCATTTCGCGACTTTTTGCGAAATGGGAACCCAAGACAATTGTGCCCGGGGGGTAAGATGCTCGCCTGCGAATTAATTGTGTGGTCACCTTTTGGCCCACGTTCCAAAGAGATAGAAACTTTCATGGTGTAAATTATTTCCTATTTTAAATGTTTATCTGAAATCTCCTGTTTGCAACTGCTCAGTTACACCACTGAAACGTTCAGTAAAATATCAAGTCTTCAATAAATATACAAGCATCAGAGCCGCCACGGCGAACGCATAGCGCGGAATAGTAATCTGTTCGCCGCCTCATCGTCGAGAAATTGCTCTTTGGCCGGGTTCCACTTCAGGGATCGCTGCAACTTGTGGGCGATGATGGTCAAATGTCCCAGTGATGCCGACCGATGGCCTATCTCTTCATTGGAGCTGGGCTGCTTACGTGTACGAATGCATTCAACCCAGTTGGCATGATGGTTGTTCTCGCCGATGTTAACATTGCGAGTTTTTAGCTTCATTTCCTCGAAGATTTTCTCAGGACCGCCCTCTATTTGCCCACCGGTTGACATTGACGTGACCCAGCCTTTCTCTCCGACGAATATACCTCCGAAGTTGCCTGCCAATCGGGCCGTTGAAGGAACCGCCTTATAAACATCCTTTACCATCCCCCAGTGATCAACCAGGTGAAGCAGTGTCCCATTGGCGTATTTGCAGGTAAGAGTCGGGTACGCTCCGCTGCTTGGATAGATGAACTCCACAGGACCGCTTTCTTCGGCCCCCAGCGCATACTGAATTACGTCCGCACTGTGAGAGTGATGCCATGTCACCGAAGCCGCTCCGAAATCTTCACAGAAGGCCCAGGGTACCACGCCGGGCGACGGATTGAGGTGGTATGCGGGATTATACGGGTGCCAAATGGCCGGCCCGACCCAAAGGTCCCAGTCCAATCCACCCGGCACAGGTACACCCGGCAGCATGATGTCCAGGGGTGCGTAGGATTTGCCTGAATTCTCCACGTCCATTAGATGCCGATAAGGCCCGAAGCGGGGCGCTCCGAAGAAACCACCTAATCTTGTCCATTGAGTGAAGACTTGTTTGACCTTACCAAGTCCACCTGCACGCACAAACTCGCAGACCTGTCGAATTGTCGGGATAGAACGATACTGTGTTCCGGTTTGAAAAACTCGACCATATCTCTGCACCGTCTCAACAAGCCGGCGTCCCTGTTGAACTGTAATTGAAATCGGCTTCTCGCAATAGACATCCTTACCCGCTTTGGCCGCGTCAATTGACTGCAAGCTATGCCAATGGTCCGGAGTAGCGATTACCACTGCATCAATATCGGTTCGAGCAAGGAGTTCGCGATAGTCATTATAGGCGATGCATCCCTTATAATTGCCGTTAGGATGCCGCGCGGCGTAAATTTCTTCCACTCGACGTTTGCCTTCCTCACATCGCAGACGGTCTACATCGCAAACAGCCAACACTTGAAAGTCCCTGTCTCCGGATAAACGGCGTAAGTGGCCCCTCCCCATCCGTCCATTACCAATCAAGGCCACTGTAATCCGCTCACTCGGCGCCACATTTCCATCCGCGCCTCGCGCTGAAGATGGGATGATCCACGGTGCGGCTACGATACCTGAAACGGCAGCCGTATGGCCTAAAAACTGACGCCGCGTAAGCCTTTGTGTGTTTGTCTCTTTGAAGTGTTCGATTTGTGTCATGTCTTGTCTTTCTGTGCTGTTTGCAGGCTCACCTTGTTGAAGAATTCTATGCATTTGGCAATCTCGGGCATCGAATCATACCAGTCGTAGGAATATTCGAGGCCGAACATGGTCGGCCTGATACCCAACCGGTGGATTTCCCGGATAAATTGTTCGGTCTTGCTAACACCGCTCCCCCACGGTACATCGTGACCTCCAGGGCTCAGTTCGTGTAAATCATGCATCTGCACTGTGATTAAACGCTCCCGGAGTGTTTTGATGGCCTTCAAAGGATCAATGCCGGAACGCATCCAATAGCCAAGGTCGCCGCAGGCCCCGATTCGCTTACTCCGGCTCTGACAGACCTTCAAAACGCCTTCAGGATGCCAATACTGCGGCGAGCCCTTCCGGTCGTGATTGTGAATGGCCACGTTGATATCGTAGTCGTCGCAAAACTTCTCAATAGTATCCAGAGCGTCCGGAGACGGTTCAGACATGAAGGTCTCAATGCCAATCTTTCGCCCGAATTCGAAAACTTTCCGGCAACCGGCCTCATCTCCCGGGATCTGGTGGATGTAATACGTCAGAAGAGTAATCCCGGCTGAGTCTAATTTCAGCCGGATTTGTTTCAGCTCATCGTCAGTCAGGTTGGGATCGAAGTTTTTAGGAATTTCCTTGCTTACCTTCTGAAAGCTCAAGCCCCCCATATAAGGAAGACCAAGCTGGGCAGTTCGATCGATCGTCTCGAATAGCGTATATTTATGAAAAGTGTAGGCCTCAATTCCGAGACGCCAGCCAAGCTTTTCCTGCGACCTTATGGCCGGCGTCAACTTGGCGCTGGGTATGGTCGGCGCGGGCAGGTCGCCCAGGGCAAACTGAGCAGCCGCGAGATAAAATCGTAACATCTTCGGATCCCAGAAAACGTAGGGATTGTGCGCGATAGTGGAGTAGAAAACACGTCCCCTGCCGTACCGCCTCACCCATGCCAAGGCATAATCGTTATCCTCGCGGAAGCAGTTGCCGCGCGGTTGTCCCTGGAATTTAGTTTTCTCGGTATCGATACTGAGTAGCACGCGGACCCTGCCCCTCGAATAAGGTCCATGGAAACGAAAGAACTCGTCCCGGTATTCGAAATCTTTACCGCCGAAAGGCTGATTTACGGGGTGATCGGGCTCATCGAGTTTAATGAAAACGTGTTCGGTATTGTCACGATGGTTCGCGCCTCGCGCACCGAGCATTATGCCAAATTCCGGCCAATCCTCATGAGCACCGGGCCATCGCGTGAAGGCCACCGAGGTTCCGTGAACACCAAGAAGCCCGCCGCCGCTGTAAACAAATTCGAGCAGGCTTTGCCTCAACCCGGAGTCTTCAAAGAGATTGCCAACTGTGTTGTTTAGAAATACGGCATCAAATCGCTTTAGATTTTCGGGCTTGAAGACGGATGGGTCTTTGCTGATAACCGTCTCAAAAGCACCGGTCTTTTGACCCATCAGAGTAAAAGCCAGATTGGCCGTAGGAATGGAACCGTGCCCGCCATATCCGACATTGAGGTCGAAAATCAGGAGTTTGCGATGTTTATGAGGTGTAGCGAAGGCTTTAATTGGAACAGCCTTTTCAATTCGCTGTCGCTGCGTCGACTCGATTGCTGCTTTTGCCTTAGCTATGGCAGGTCTGAGCCACGGCACCGCGAGTATCCCGGCCGCACTACTGAGAAATTCACGGCGAGTTCTGTCCAAATGATGAGTTTTCATGATAATACATTAACATAAATCCTTGAAATTGCAAGCAATAGATAGAATACTATCTCAAGACCAGATGGACTGTACAAACACCTGGACAGAACTTAAATAGAGCAAATCCTTTAGTCAGACCGGCCTCGACAATCCAATCGAATCCAAAAACGCATGCCCTGTTTCTATCAATCATTTGTATCTTCGGCTGAATCGGAATATAATTAACAGTGTATAAAGAATTATAAATTACATGGAGACCTGATGAGGTTAGTAAAAGTATTTATCACAACAACTATAGTGATGTCATTTGTCGCAGGTTGTAATACTGCGCAACAGCCAACTCGCGCTCTTTACGAAGCTGTTCTCCCGGCCAATCCACATGATAAACAAGTGGCCGTCGTTGAAATAGCCACGGCCTCATGTCCAGATAAACCAGATTGCAAATGGTATCAGGTCAAGGGGACAAAGGTCAATAAAAAGACATTCACCATTTGGTTTCTCGCCGATGCAAATCCGTTCTGTGCCCGGCCACGAAAGAATATTACCTTTCATCGCTACATACTACAGGAACCCAGCAAGTCACCCATAGAATACATCGACGAGCGAACAGGGAAAGCATTGTTACCTTTGTTCAATTTTGTAGAAGAACTTCTGCCATGTGCTGAAGGCAACAATCAAAACCCAATTTTTGAGAAAGGTACATATTTAGGTCATCCTCTCATCCAGAAAAAAGTGCCTGAACCAACAGCCTTCCGGCCTCCTTCCGGGATTACCAAACTTACTCTCCGAAGCGACTTGATAATTGGCACCAGCAGGAATTTTCGTGATGACGGCAAGGGACGCAAAAGCAGGAAGGACAACTACAACTTTGTTCCGTTTACAAAAGAAAATTACGATGAGATGATAGCCGCCGGTATTAATTATTTCACTGCCAAAGGCAAGCAGGTGGACTGGATTTGTCGACAAGCCGTATTCTACGACGGTTTCAGTCCCGATATCGCTTTCCCCGAAGAGCTTTATCGCTCCAACTTCCTCGGCCTGCAAATGTTTATCGATGAGCCGGCATGTCGCCTGGCCGGCAAGTATCCACCGGGTGCATCTCTCGCCAAAGCCATTGAAATGATACACGAACATATCGGAGAAAGAGTAAACAGCATCAGTTACCGTAATGTACTCGCCCGGAACGGGATCAATCTCGGTTCGTTAAAACTAACGGAGCCTGCTATCCCAATCTGGGAAACATACATTGGCACCAGCTACTATCAGATGGAGGCCAATCCCTTCGGCTTAGTGCAGGAATGCCGATGGCGAATCGACCCGAACGCCGACTCCCAACAGATTCTGATGTTACAACGAATAAATGAGGAATTTGATGTGGATATTCCCGTCAATCCCCATAATCTATTTATGTGGTTTTATGCACAGATGCGTGGTCCCGCACGGGCACTCAACACCAAATGGGGCATGAGTATTTATGGCCAGGCTGAGCCGCATTTGCGCTTCCCTTCAATGAAACTGGCCTATGACATGGGTGCAGAATTCATCTGGTTCTGGACCTCCGATCACGACCACCATGTCCCTTATACTGAGCAATTGGCTCTTGCCCGCCGAATGACCGATTACGCCAAAACTCATCCCCGACCTGATTTGGATAAGCTGCGCAGGGCGGGCACAACCGCTATCGTTCTTCCCTACGGCTACACCCTGCCAACGGTATGGCAGCTATTCACCTGGGGCACGCATATTTACCCACTCGACCGAAAGAATCGCTTCGATCTAACTTACAAAGAAGTCCTTAGCCCGGCAATCAACGAGATTGCCTACTGCCTGAAAAATAAAATTTCCTACGATGTCGTGCCCGCTGGAAAGGCTTTTGACCCGGTTGGGTACGAAAAAGTCGTATGGATCGGAGAAGATGGCATCGTTAGATCCCCCGTTGATGACAGTCTCAAACCGTCCAAATAAAGCCGACTATAACTAAACACTGTCGACCTAAGCTCCGAGGAGTCACAGAGTAACTTGAGNNAAAGCCGACTATAACTAAACACTATCGATCTAAGCTCCGAGGAACCATGGAGTGACTTGAGCGAGAGCAAATATCCTTCGCTTCGATTATTAATCTGAGCGGAATCCTTGCGTTGTTTGCCTTTACCGGATACTATGAGTTTTTTGACATTAGGAGAATTTGGAAAGAACATTCGGAATTCCGAATTCACAAATGAATTTTGATAAGTAAAGGATTGATGAAGATGATTAACGTTGTACACCTTGGAATTGGTCCGCTCGGACAGAAAATGGTCAAGTATGCTTTGGAGCGTGGATGTTTCAACATCGTAGGGGCTGTCGATCCCGCTCCTGACAAGGCCGGCAGAGATCTTGGCGAATTATGCGGTATAGAACCGCTTGGAATCAAGGTCAGCACCAATCTCAATGATGCGATTAAGGGTAAGTCCGCTGAGGTGGCATTAGTTACAACTGTTAGTAGTATTGTCTCGCTTGAAAGTCAGGTTGTAGAACTTGCCAAAGCTAAACTTCACGTTATTTCGACCTGCGAAGAACTTTTCTTCCCGTGGAATACTCAACCTGAGGTTTCGAAGAGGATAGATGAAGTATGTCGTGAAAACGGCGTTGTATGCCTTGGTACAGGAGTCAATCCCGGATATCTGATGGATTTTCTCCCTTCAGTTTTGACCGGCGTGTGCCAGAATGTCAAAAGTGTAAAAGTCTGGAGGGTCCAGGATGCTTCGATACGCCGAATTCCATTCCAGCAGAAAATAGGCGCAGGCCTTACACTGCAAGAATTTGAAACCAAAAAGAAAAGTGGTACGCTAAGGCATGTAGGTTTACCTGAATCCGTAGATTTTATCGCTAAAAGACTTGGCTTCAATCTCGATCGTAATGTTGAAACCCTTGAGCCCGTAATGGCGGACAGAGATATAGATACCGGATACAAACCGATATCAAAAGGGATGAGTTGTGGAGTGCAACAAATTGGCAGGGGCTTTGTAGGCGAAAGGGAGGTTATTACTTTAACTTTCAGGGCTGCTGTTGGAGAACCTGAATCTTATGAACAGGTTCAGATAGATGGAATCCCGCCAATCCATTCCAGAATTACCGGCGGCGTTAACGGCGATATCGCCACATGTGCCATCACTCTGAACACAGTCAGGTCTGTCCTTGAAGCAAGTCCCGGCCTCAAGACGATGGGCGACATCCCTCCAATTGCTTATTTCAAGGACTAACGACACAAGGTAAATAGGGCCTAAACATTATGTGGGACTCTGCGATTATCATCTTGTACCTCTCTGTAATCCTTTTGCTGGGATTGCGATGCGGCAGGGGCATGAAAAGCCTGCAGGAATTTTCGGTTTCCCACAGGTCATATACGTCAATAGTGATATTTGCGACCCTTTCAGCTTCGTTTATTGGTGGTGGATTTTCGATAGGAAACGCTGAGAAGGTGTTCCGGTTTGGTATTGTGAACATCGTAGCCCTTTGGGGATTTAGCTTAAAAGAGATTCTTGTTGCCAGGTACATTGCGCCGAAGACGGGCAATTTTACTAATGTCATTTCAACCGGTGATATCATGGAGCAGGGCTATGGGAAGGCGGCAAAAGTGATCACTGGCTTCTTTTCGGTCTTCTTTTGTGCAGGGATCGTGGGTGCTCAGGTGCGGGCTATGGGAATTATCTTCAACGTATTTCTCGACATCGAACCGATTTGGGGCATCTTGATTGGCTGCGGAATTGTTATTGCATACTCAACGGTTGGCGGGATGCGGGCGGTAGTATTAACGGATGTCATCCAGTTCTGCGTGCTTGCAATTGGGCTGCCTGCGGCGCTTGTTTTTGGTATAGTGAAGTTGGGAGGCTTTGCCGCTATCAGAGAAGCTGTACCGACAGGTCACTTTTCCATACCGGGCGAAGCGATGACAATCGCTGCGTTCCTGTCGCTGTTTCTCACTTTCCTGCTGGGCGAAACACTTGTCCCCCCATACGTACAACGTTTGTTCATGGGCAAGGATTCTTCACACACAGCCCGAGGCACCATGCTCAGCGGCATCTTTTCGATACCCTTCTTTGCGATTACAGGCGCCATCGGATTAGTGGCCCTGACACTTAAACCGGAATTGAATCCGAATCTGGCCATGCCATACGTTGTTCGTACAGTGCTGCCGATTGGTGTGCGGGGCATCGTCATCGCAGGAGTAATCTCGATTGTGATGTCCTCAGCCGACTCATTTCTAAACGGAGCGGCTACCGGCTGCATCAATGATATGGTCAAACCACTTCGGAAGAATCCGCTGTCAGAACGGCAGGAACTGCTTTTGGCCAAACTCACGAACTGTTTTGTGGGAGTCATCGCCGTTATTTTTGCGATCACGATAGATAGTGTTCTCGATATTCTGATTTATTCTTATAATTTCTGGGCGCCGGTCATCCTTGTTCCATTGGCAGCAGTGCTCCTTGGCTTTCGAGCCACGAAGGCGGGCTTCCTCGCCGGCACCGTTGCCGGTATCTCCGGAGTGTTAATATGGAACAAGCTATTGAAATCACCGATGGGAGTAGACGGCCTGGTTATCGGCGTGCTCTGCAACCTCATTGCATTTACAGTAACCAACAAACTGAGCATCAATGATACCAAGTGATTAAACATATAGAAAATAAGGCTAATTCAGAATGTTTAGCACATAAAACAATTAATTTCTTTATAATTTACCCTAAAAGACTTTGGCCCATAACATATAAATCCATAAATTGTAATCCATAGGAAAAGTCGAGAGTGACAAAACTCAGCAGGAAAATTTTCTCGAGGACCAATAAAAAGTATTATTCTTCCGAAATCATAGCTTCTCTCCTTGCTCTTGTTCTATCTGTAACTTCTGCTGTCTTAATAGACAAGATTACTGATTCCGACGCCTTGATTAGCGTTGTCTCTGCACTTGGAGGTACATTGGGCTTTTTCGCAGGAACATTAGGAATATACACCTTGCTGCATATTCGGCAGTATCGCAGAAAAGAACGCCATTTTACCAATGACATGAAATCGATCGTAACGGCGAATATGTACGGCATCATGGCTATGTACGCCTTCAGAATTCCCTGTCAATATATCCTTCAGAAAATGGGTATAATCCCGGCCTTCTCTGCAACCATAGCCCAGTTTCTGTCAGGTCTGATTGGCACTGCCGTCAGAGTATATCGCAATTATAAAGCGAATATTTTTGGTGGCTTAAATCATCAACAATCCCCCTCAGAATAAAACATGCCGCCACTAACACACATTTGATCTTGCATTTGCCCTTTTAAAAAAGTAATATGTCTGAGCGAATACTAATTGTATGTGTGTTTTCTTATTGCACATGGGCCCCGGCATGATAGGGATTTCATGAGGTGGAGGCAATAAATATGACAACTCACAGTAATCCAAAACAGACCTGCTGTAACCGACGCCACTTCCTCAAGTCCGCAGGTTGGGGCATAACCACATTAGCATTATCCGGTGCTATAGGGCGGGCAGCGTGGGGCAGGAAGACAACCAAGCGGAACATAGTCTTTGTACTCAGTGACGATCACCGCTACGACTTCATGGGTTTTATGCAGGAAGCCCCTGCTTTCCTCGAGACCCCGAACATGGACCGCATGTCAAAACAGGGCGCACACCTGGTCAATGCGTTCGTTAGCACCTCTCTTTGCTCGCCGAGCCGGGCCTCAATCCTCACCGGCCAGTACATGCACCACCATCGCATAGTAGACAACCAGCGGCCGGAGCCGGAGGGAACGGTGTTCTTCCCACAGTACCTTCAGAAAGCCGGCTACCAAACGGCATTCATCGGCAAATGGCACATGGGCCACGAACACGACGATCCCAGACCCGGTTTCGACCACTGGGCCAGTTTCAAGGGTCAGGGCACATATTTCGATCCAACGCTCAATATTAACGGAAAGCGTAAGAAGTTCCGGGGATACACGACAGATATCCTGACCGACCAGGCGCTGACATGGCTCAAGGATGAACGCAACGCCCGCAAGCCATTCTTTCTGTACCTCTCATTCAAGGCGGTCCACTACCCATTCCAACCTGCCGAACGCCATCAGGGCCGCTACGCCAGGGCAAAGGTTAAACGCCCGGAGACGATGGCCAACACCGAACGCAACTATCAGACCCAACCGCATTGGGTTCGTGAGCGGCGATATAGCATCCACGGCGTTGATCACATGGAGACGGGACAATACGACAATGACCCTGTCCCGTCATTTGATGACCTATACCGGCAATACTGCGAGACCGTACACGGACTGGACGAAAACCTCGGGCGCGTCTTGAACTATCTTGACGAATCGGGCCTGAGTGATTCGACACTTGTGATTTATATGGGTGATAACGGCTTTGCGCTCGGCGAACATGGATTCTACGACAAGCGTGACGCGTTTGAGGAATCAATTCGAGTGCCTATGCTCGCATATGCACCGGGAATGGTCAAGCCCGGCACAAAAGTTACACAGATGGTGCAGAATATCGACATCGCCCCGACATTGTTGGACGCAGCCGGCGCGCGAATACCGAAGGCGGCGAATATGGATGGACGGTCTTTTCTGCCCCTGCTGCAAGGCGAATCTACTCCCTGGCGAGACTACATCCTTTATGAGTATTACTGGGAATGGAACTTTCCCGCTACGCCGACGGTGTTTGCCATTCGTAACCAGCGCTATAAGTATATCTTCTACCATGGCGTATGGGACCATGACGGATTCTACGACCTTCAGACCGATCCGCACGAACGACATAACCTGATCAATGTCCCTACATACCAACAACAAATCGAGATGATGAAAAAGCAGCTCTTCGATAAACTTGAGGCAGGTGGTGGACTTGGCATTCCGGCACGCCGGCCACTCGGCGAACGCCTTGACCAGCGCAAAAACAAACGGTGAACCTCTCTAACGTCTTCATTCCTGCTTTTTCATTGCGGATTTTCTACTCCCGTACTACGGAACAGGTATAGTTTTTGCAGTGTGCAAGATGCGCTTGACTTAGTGAAAGATAAGCGTTAGAGTAGAACCACCTATACAATTTCTTGCCTGGCAGAAAAGGAGTAATTAATAATGCACAAGCAATTAAACCGTCGTGATTTTCTCAAAAGCGTGGTTTGTACCGGTTCAGGCCTCGTCATTTTATCCAATAGCCGGCTGGTGCGCGGTACTCAAGCCAACAACAAGTTGAACGTGGCCGGGATCGGTGTCGGCGGTCGTGGCGCTGCCGATGTCAACGGTGCGGCAAGCGAGAACATCGTCGCCTTATGCGATGTCGACATACAACGCGCAGCCCAAACCTTCGAGCGATACCCCGAAGCCAAACGATACAAAGACTTCCGCAGGATGCTTGACGAGATGCAAAACAAGATTGACGCGGTGGTCATTGGTACGCCCGACCATACTCATGCCCCGGCAGGCATGATGGCCATGAAACTCGGCAAGCATTGCTACTGTGAGAAACCACTTACCCACAGCGTGTACGAGGCCAGGATGATGGCGGAAGTCGCACGCCGGAAAAAGCTCGTTACACAAATGGGAACTCAAATTCACGCCGGCGGCAACTACCGTCGTGTGGTAGAACTTGTACAAACCGGCGCCATTGGTACAGTGCGCAATGTCCACGTATGGCTGGGCGCAAACTTCACCAGCCCGCCCAGACCGACAAACATGTCACAGCCGGAAGCTCCCTCGGACCGACCCGAAGTACCGGAAACGCTCGACTGGGACCTGTGGCTGGGACCCGCGGCCTACCGGCCCTACCACTCTGCTTACGCACCGTTCGGATGGCGCTACTGGTGGAACTTCGCAAACGGTCAACTCGGTGACTTCTTCTGCCACTACTGTGATCTTGCATTCTGGGCGTTGAAATTACGGCATCCGGTAACCGTGGAAGCCGAGGGCTCTGTCCACCCGGAAAGCGCCGCTCGCTGGACGATTGCAAAACAGGAATATCCTGCCCGCGGTAATCTGCCACCGGTCACACTGACATGGTACAGCGGCGGCGGCTACCCGGCATTTATGAACGAGGGCAAAGTTCCACAGTGGGGTAACGCAGTGCTTTTCATCGGATCAGAAGGGATGCTGATTGCCGACTACGGCCGACACCAGTTATTGCCCGAAGAAAAGTTCGTCGACTTCGAGCGGCCCGAACCATTCATTCCGGATTCCATCGGCCACCACCGCGAATGGGTCGAGGCCTGCAAGACGGGCGGGCCGACTACGTGCAATTTCGATTACTCGGGTGCACTGACTGAGGCAGCGTTGCTTTGCAATGTTGCTCTGCGTACGGGCAGGAAACTCACCTGGGACGCCAAAAAACTCAAGGCCATCGGTTGCCCGGAGGCAGACGCATTCATCAGGCGTAAATACCGAAAAGGATGGACGTTATAGGATTATATCCCGGCCTCAACAAATAAGGGCTTACCAAAAGCTTCTCCCTGTTTACACGGACAGATACTTGCATTTCCATCTCGTATGGCTTAGTATTTTCGGATAATACTGTGAGAGGTCCTTTCATGTGAACTTCGAGCGATTCACATAGTAGAGACCCTCGTATAATACAGTAGATTTCAAACAGTGGTATTACCCCGGCATCGCCGGGGATTTACAAAACAACTGTAATGACAAAAGAACCGAAACCAAACGATACACTGCTCCTGGAGATGCGTCACATCGACAAATCTTTTCCCGGCGTACATGCTTTGAAAAACGTCTCCATGAAACTGAACCGAGGTGAGGTTTTGGGCCTCGTTGGCGAGAATGGAGCCGGTAAAAGTACCCTCATCAAGGTATTAGGTGGCGCGCATCTTCCGGACGCCGGAGACATTTTCATAGAGGGCCGAATTACCCATATCTCTTCTCCAACCGCCGCGCAGCAGGCCGGCGTATCGATCATCTACCAGGAATTCAACTTAATCCCCGATCTTACCGTGACCGAGAACATCTTCCTGGGAAGAGAAAATACCAGAATGGGTCTGGTCAGGGCCGCCGAAGAACACCGGAAAACTCTACAATTGTTCAGGAAAATCGGTATCAATATTGATCCCAACGCCCGCTGTAGCGAACTAACCGTGGCTCAACAGCAAACCGTGGAGATTGCCAGGGCGCTTTCTGTAAACGCAAAGATCATCGTTATGGACGAGCCCACAGCAACACTCACCACCCAGGAAACTGAACACCTCTTTGCCATTGTCCGGGACCTTAAATCGCACGGACTCGGTATCATTTACATAAGTCACCGTCTTGATGAAATTTTCGAAGTTGCCGATCGGGCAATGGTTCTTCGCGATGGAGAACACGTCGGCACAGAGAATATCAACAACATCACCCGTGAGAAACTGATAGAGATGATGGTCGGGCGTCCTGTCGAATCCGAGTTTCCAAAACGCACTGCCAGCCCGGGCCGTGAACGTCTGCGGGTCGAGGACCTCTGCCGGGGCAAAGCGGTCCGCAACGTGAGTTTTAGCGCGCGGACCGGCGAGGTCCTGGGATTCGCAGGACTGGTCGGGGCGGGACGCACCGAGACNNTGACGGTAAACAGACAGAAATCCGTTCCCCCGCTGATGCCATACGTAACCGTATATGTCTGCTGACCGAAGACCGTAAAGGACAAGGATTGGTTTTGATTCATTCGTGTCGGGAGAATTTTGGTTTGCCTAATCTGGACCGGTTCGTACGCGGCTTGTTCCTTGACCAGCGAAGGGAACGCAAGGAATTCTCCGGTTTCATCGACAGCCTGAAAATCAAGACTTCCAGCCAGGAACAGCTCACTATGAATTTGTCGGGTGGTAATCAGCAAAAGGTGGTGCTTGCCAAATGGCTGGCGCGCAACGCCGATATCATGATATTTGATGAACCTACGCGGGGAATTGATGTAGGGACAAAATATGAAATCTACCTTCTTATGAACCGGCTGGCCGATGAGGGAAAGACTATCATCATGATCAGCAGCGAGCTGCCGGAAATACTTGGCTTGAGCGACCGTATCATCGTAATGCATGAAGGCCGGGTCAAGGGAGAAATAACTGACGTGGCAAACACTACACAGGAAGATATCTTGTCCATGGCAATAGCCTGAGGGATCACCAAACACTAAAGAATGCGATTGGGGATCCCTGATATTGACAGGAGCTGAATATGACAAGAAAGCTGCTAAGCGATTATGGAATGTTTTTTGTCCTGTTATTACTGTGCGTATTGTTCAGTGTTCTAACATTGAAAGAGCAAGTTCCTGAAGGCAGTACTGCCGCAGCCCGGCTTGTCGAGCAAATCAACAACGAGTTCAAGAAGTCGGACATAATCCTGGCAGTCGGTGCTGCCAATACGGGCTCCGGACCCTTTGCTGAATCGCTATTCAAAGATTTGAGAGCAAAGGGATTCAGCAAAGTGGACAAAGTGGTGGGCACTCCACGCGATTTAAGGCTGAAACTGGAAGAAATCAAGGGCCAGGGAGGCGTCCTCGCCGCGATTGCCACTACAGGCGACGTGCCTAAATGGCTGGTAATCGAGCTTATACCCGAGAAATATCCCGAATTCTCCGGCCATAAGGTATTGGCGCCGAAATCCTACATGTGGCCGGTCTTTCTAAAACGCTCAAACCTGCTCGCTATCGTTGACAGAATCGTGGTTATCGCATTAATCGCCATCGGCATGACAATGGTAATCATAACAGCGGGAATTGATCTGTCCGTCGGCAGTCTGATAGCACTCTCTGCCGTAATAGGTACCATGCTTATGAAAAAGATGGGCGGATTACAGGCCCCGGCATGGGTAGTTCTCGTCGGATTCCTTGCAGCAATTCTATCCTGTGGCCTTGTTGGAGCCCTTGGAGGGCTGGTCGTCGCCCGGTTCAAGGTGGCACCATTCATAACAACGCTGGGAATAATGATGATGGCTCGGGGACTGGCTTTCATGATTACAGGGGGATTTTCAATCTATCAGGTGCCCAGGGCCCTTCCCTGGCTGGGTCAGGGTCGCCCACTTGGCATCCCCAATACAGTAATCCTCCTGGCCGTCCTTTACGTGGCCGCGCATATCTTTATGGCACACACACGCATGGGCCGTTACATATATGCTGTAGGCGGTAATAAAGAGGCGGCACGCCTCTCCGGTGTACCTGTCAAGTTCGTCATCGTTTTCGTCTATATTATCAGCTCACTTGCGGCGGGACTGGGCGGCTGCATCCAGGCGTCACAGCTCAATACCGGAACACCTAATATCGGTATAATGTATGAACTTTACGTCATCGCAGCCGTTGTAGTCGGCGGCACCAGCCTGTCCGGCGGTTCCGGAAGAATCCTGGGCACGCTCATAGGCGCTTTTATCATCTCGGTCATACAGAACGGAATGAATTTACTCGGAATCGAGAGCTATACTCAGCAGGTGGTGCTCGGGGCTGTAATCCTCGGCGCGGTGCTTCTGGACAAGGCACGCAGCAGCGGAGGCTTGATCGCTTTTTTGCAGAAGAAAAAAAGGAAATACTGAATTAGAAGGAGATAAATGTCATGAACTGGAAAAGAATTATCACGTGGTGTGTTCTTGGAACTGTATTGGCAGCCAGTTTCTCTTCGTGTTCGAAAAGCCCCAAGTACAAGGGTAAAATTGNNCCAATGTCATGCAGGAAGAAGCCGCGAAGTACGGATACGAGATAGTGGCCTTGAGCGGCGAACTGGATCCTGCCAAACAGAACAACCAGATCTCGGACTTCGTGGCACAGGGATACGACGCGATTTTTCTTAATCCGGTTGATTCCAGGGCCGCCGGTGAAGGTGTAAAGAAAGCCCATGAGGCAGGTATTCCGGTATTTACATACGACGTTCAGGTAACCGATGAAGAAGCAAAGGACATGATAGTTTCCCATATCGGCAGCGATAACTACCAGGGCGGCCTGCTGGCCGGCGAAAGTATGATGAAGGTGACAGGCGACCAGGGCAGAATAGCTATCATTACCTATCCCGAGGTCACTTCCTGCATCCTGCGAGTCAATGGCTTCAAGGACTACCTCAAGGAACATAACAGCAAGTTGGTTATTGTCACTGAACTTTCCGGCAAGGGTAACAGGAGCGATGGCTATGCAGTGGCAACCGACATCCTGACGGCGCATCCGGATATTGTGGGGATATTCGCCATTAACGACCCTTCGGGTCTTGGCGCCTACTCTGCGGTCCTCAAGGCCGGTAAGACAGAGCAAATCACCATCGTCGCATTTGACGCCTCTCCGGCCGGTAAGCAGGCGGTGTTTGAAAAGAAGCTCTACGACTCGCCCCAGCAATTCCCGCGCAAGATGGCCAGAGGAACCGTAGAGGCGTTTATCAAGTACCTCAGCGGCGAAGAGGTGGCCAAGAAAAACTTCATCCAGTGCGCTCATTACTACTACGAAGATTCTGTCGACGATGAAAGCCGGGTCACCGAACAGTGGTAAGAGAAATTTTCTGGTGGTAAGAAGCTGTTTTACGGCCGGGAGNNTGGTCTTTGTGAGTATTTTTTGACCCTACTTGATAAGTAGGCAAGGATCAAAGGATTACTTGATAAGTAGGCAAGGATCAAAGGATTACTTGAAAAGTAGGCAAGGATCATGTGAAATAGGTTCGATAAACTCACTACAGGTTGGGTTTGTTTTGGGTTCGATTGGGTTCGTATAGTCGTTTTATTGGCTAAAATTGGGTTCGATTTGGGTTTGTTTGGCTTTGTTTTGTCCTAATTGACCAAGTGTCCAATTGCTCGTAATTCCTTTTCAGTAAACCGGTTACGT
>JABAHS010003867.1_pt4 | contig 52102 bp, 40 predicted proteins | sample 7062111 | NCBI WGS metagenome assembly JABAHS01 (sample SAMN14534600, study PRJNA622989) | marine sediment metagenome | biome: marine biome [ENVO:00000428]; feature: marine pelagic biome [ENVO:01000023]; material: deep marine sediment [ENVO:00002113]; isolation source: pool of 4 deep marine... | reverse complement strand
GCTGTGCTGCCGGCGTCCTGCGTATAGGAAGGATAAACCTCCTATTTGTCACATGGCACGCCCCCCCGGGCGTGCGTCGCTCAGACGGCTCGGACTCGCCAATGGTCTCTACAGTGGCATCGTGGCGTGCTAGTCCACCCCGACGACGGGTTCGTAGAGGCAATTTTCTGCGCCCGCCGGCAAGCGGAGGGTAAGCTCGAGCGCGTCGACACTCGCGCGGCACGGGACGCCGATGCGTGGCCGAGGCGGACCACGGACGCAGACGGTAAGCATGGAGCGAGCGAAGGCATTCCCGTCGGCGCGCGCACGCCGCACCGCCGGCGCAGGACCACAGTCCAATGTTCCGCGAGCCATCGACCGCCTGCCGCGCCGGGTGCTTGCGCGTCGGGAACCCGTGGCGACGCCCGCGATTGCTTCAGGACCGCTTTCCCGAGGCGACCCCCGGTGGGGCACGAAGCCTGGCGTGCCTGCGAGGCGCTGGTCGAACGGGTCCGAATCGGCGGCGATTATGGGATCGGCCGGCGCCGAAGACAACCAAATCCGAACGCGGGTAGGGTAAGGCCGCCGCCATGGCCGGCGACCCCTCGCGGTTGGCCGCCGGCCAGCGCCAAAGGCCGTTCGGGTCAGTGAATGGCGGGATGTCGCGGACACGGCGGCGGCAAGGCGGAATCGCGTCACACGAACGCCCTCGACCGGCTGGCTGACGAGGCCCAACGTGACGCGCTGCGCGCCGTCCCGAGGGGCTGCCAACGCCTTTCACAGACGATTCAACATCTGCGACAATCCGCCCCCCACAGACCGGCGCAACGCCAATGCAACACAGCAGCCGCGGACCGAGAGACCGGCATCGCCGACCCGCACTCGTTGTTCTGCGCCCGGGCACCGCATGAGCGTATCGACACCGGCGAGCTCGCGCCCCGGTGCGTGGACCGCGCACGACGCCGCGGCGCTCTACGGCATCCACGACTGGGGCGCGGGCTACTTCGAGGTCTCCGAACGGGGCGAGGTGACGGTCAACGTCCGCATCGGGGAGAAGGACGTCCGCGTGGCCCTTATCGACATCGTAGCGGGCATGAAGGATCGCGGCCTGGGCATGCCCGCCGTCCTGCGCATCGAGAACCTCCTTGACCACCGTGTGGAGGAACTCAACAACGCATTCGCCCGCGCCATAGAGCAGACGGGCTATCGCAACCACTACCGCGGCGTGTTTCCCATCAAGGTCAATCAGCAATGTCACGTGATCGAGGAGATCGCCGCGTTCGGCAACCGCTACCACCACGGTCTCGAGGCCGGCAGCAAGGCGGAGCTGCTTATTGCCCTGTCGCAGCTCACGGATCACGACAGCCTGCTCGTGTGCAACGGTTACAAGGACGCGGAGTTCATCGAGCTGGGGCTGCACGCGCGACAGATGGGCGTACGCTGCTTCTTCGTGCTGGAAACGCCCACGGAGCTGCCCATCATCATCGAGCGCAGTCGGGCCATGGGCGTCGACCCGCTGCTCGGCGTGCGCATCAAGCTGTCCGTCAAGGTCGAAGGCCACTGGGAGGAGGACAGCGGCGACCGCTCCATTTTCGGCATGTCGACGGCGGCGCTGCTGAACGTGGTACGCCAGCTCAAAGAGGCAGACATGCTCCACTGCCTGAAGCTGCTGCACTGCCATCTCGGATCCCAGATACCGAACATCCGCAACATCCGTAACGGAACACTGGAGGCGTGTCGCTTCTATGCCGGCCTGGTCGCGGAGGGGGCGCCGCTCGGGTATCTCAACATGGGCGGCGGGCTGGCCGTGGACTATGACGGCAGCCGCACCAACACCACGCACAGCATGAACTACCGCCTCGACGAGTACTGCGTGGACATCATCGAAACCGTTCGTGACAGTCTCGACCCGCTCGGCATATCGCATCCCGTGATCATCACCGAGTCGGGCCGGGCGACGGTCGCCTACTCCTCGCTGCTGCTGTTCGACATCCTCGACGTGCGCCGCCACGAGCCGAAGGCGCTGCCCGAGGCTGCGCCCCCGGGGAGCCACGAGCACATCGAAAATCTCTTCGCCGTGCTCGAGGCGGTCGACACCCTCAACCTGCAGGAATGCTACAACGACTCGATCTACTACCGCGACGAGGTGCGGGAGCTCTTCCGCCACGGCCAGATCAACCTGCGCGAGCGGGCTCTCGCCGACAACGTCCATCTTGCCGTGCTCGAGCGCATCGTGGGGCTTCTGCCACAGGCCCGTCGCGTCCCGCCTGAGCTTCAGCAGCTGCCGGAGCGCCTGGCGGACGTCTACTACGGCAACTTCAGCGTCTTCCAGTCGCTGCCGGACATCTGGGCCATCGACCAGCTCTTCCCGATCATGCCGATCCACCGTCTCGAGGAAGAGCCGACGCGCGAGGCAATCCTCGCTGATTTGACCTGCGACTCCGACGGCCGGGTCGACCGTTTCACAGGGCCTCAGGGCACACGCGCGACGCTGCCGCTGCATCCGCTGCATCCCGGCGAAGACTACTACCTCGGCGTCTTCCTGGTGGGCGCCTACCAGGAGACCCTCGGCGACCTGCACAACCTGTTCGGCGACACCAACGTCGTGAGTGCGCACATCGAGGCGGACGGCCATTATAACTTTGTGCGCGAGTTCCACGGGGACAGCATCGCCGACGTGCTGAGCTATGTCGAATACGAGCCCAAGGTGCTGCTGGAGCGGTTCCGGCGCATCGCCGAGGGCGCCGTACGCCGCGGCAGCATCACCGTTGCGCAACGAACACAGATGATCGAGGCATTCAGCGCGAGCCTGCGCGGCTACACCTACTTCGAACGGTGACACGGCACGCCACCATAGCAAGCAACCACTGAACTCTCACCCCTCACCGGAGAAAACCGACACATGGCCAAGATCGTCATCATCGGTGCTGGAGGCGTCGGCGGTGTGGTAGCACACAAATGCGCCCAGCTGCCCGAGGTATTCAGCGAGATCGTCCTCGCGAGCCGCACGCAGTCGAAGTGCGATGCCATTGCCGCGCAGCTGCCTCGACCCATTCGAACCGCACTCGTTGATGCCGACAACGTGGCGGAACTCGTAACGTTGTTCGAGAAGGAGCGGCCGGCGCTGGTCATCAACGTCGCCCTGCCCTACCAGGACCTGACCATCATGGATGCCTGCCTGGAGACCGGCGTGCACTATCTCGACACCGCCAACTACGAGCCGCCCGACACCGCCAAGTTCGAGTACCGGTGGCAGTGGGAATACCAGGACCGCTTCCAGGACGCAGGCCTCACGGCGCTGCTCGGATCCGGATTCGACCCGGGCGCCACGAACGTATTCACCGCCTATCTCGCCAAGCACTACTTCGACGAGATCCACGAGCTCGACATCATCGACGTCAACGGCGGCGACCACGGCTACCCCTTCGCCACCAACTTCAACCCGGAGATCAACATCCGCGAAGTGACCGCCGAGTGCCGTCACTGGGAGCACGGCCATTTCGTCACGACGCCTGCGATGTCGAAGAAGGCCCGCTTCACCTGCCCCGAAGACGTCGGCACCTACACGGTCTACCGCATGTACCACGAGGAGCTCGAATCCCTGACCAAGCACTTTCCGACGCTCACGCGCGCACAGTTCTGGATGAGTTTCTCGGACAACTACCTGAAGCACCTCGAGGTCCTGGGCAACGTCGGCATGACCAGCATCGAGCCCATCGATTTCGAGGGGACGCAGATCGTGCCTCTGCAATTCTTGAAGCGGCTGCTGCCCGACCCCGCGAGCCTCGGCCCCCGCACGCGGGGCAAGACGTGTATCGGTTGCGTCGTGCACGGCACCGAGAAAGGCCGCGAGAAGACCGCCTATCTTTACAACATCTGCGATCACCAGGAGTGCTACGCCGAGGTGCAGTCCCAGGCGATCTCCTACACCACCGGCGTGCCGGCGATGATCGGCGCCAAGCTGATGCTCGAGGGCATGTGGCGCGAGCCCGGCGTGTGGAACCTCGAGCAGCTGGACCCCGACCCGTTCATGCGCGACATGAACCGCTACGGTCTGCCGTGGACGGTGGTGGAACTCGACCGCCTCACGCTCGACGACTGACGCCGGTGCTGTTCACGGATTTCTCGCGCCTCGACCTCGCGCGCCTTCCCTCGCCGTGTTTCGTCATCGACGAGGTCGCGGTGGAGCGCAATCTGAACATCCTCAAGCGGGTTGCGGAGCAAAGCGGGGCCCGCGTGCTGGCGGCTTTAAAGGCCTTCGCCCTGTGGAGGCTCGGGCCGCTGACCGCGCGCTACCTGAGCGGCACCTGCGCCAGCGGCCTCTACGAGGCACGGCTCGGTCATGAGGCATACGGCGGCGAGGTACACGTGTTCTCGCCGGCGTACCGCGAGCGCGACCTGAGTGAGCTGCTCGGCTTCGCCGATCACATCGTCTTCAACTCCTGCTCACAGTGGCTCCGGTTTCGCCCCCTGGTCGAGAACGCCCGTTCGCAACGCCCGGGGCTGCGCTTCGGCCTGCGCATCAACCCGGAGCATTCCGAAGCCTCCGTCCCTCTCTACGACCCCTGCGCGCCGGGCTCGCGGCTCGGTATTCCATTTTCGCGGCTCGACGCCGCGACCCTCGACGGCATCTCCGGCCTGCACTTTCACACCCTTTGCGAGCAGGATCTGCCGCCGCTCGAGCGCACGCTGCGAGCGGTAGAGGAGAAGTTCGGACACCTGCTGCCGCGCATGCAGTGGGTCAACTTCGGCGGCGGACACCACATCACCCGGCCCGACTACCAGGTCGAAGGGCTCATCGAGCTGATCAGGCGCTTCTCCGAGCGCTACGGTGTGCAGGTCTACCTGGAGCCGGGGGAAGCGATCGCCATCGGCGCCGGCATCCTTTGCGCCGAGGTGCTCGATCTGACGTGGAATCAGATCGATCAGGCGATACTCGACACCTCGGCGACCTGTCACATGCCCGACACTCTCGAGATGCCTTATCGGGCGGACATCAGCGGCGGCGGCGAGCCCGGGGAGCACGCCTACACCTATCGCCTCGGCGGACTCACCTGTCTCGCCGGCGACGTCATCGGCGACTACAGCTTCGAGCGTCCGCTCGAGGTCGGGCAACGGCTGGTGTTCGACGACATGGCGCACTACACCATGGTGAAGACCACCACCTTCAACGGCACGCCGCTGCCGGCCATCGCGCTGTGGAACTCCGAGACCGACGTACTCAAGCTCGTGAGGGAGTTCGACTACGAGGACTTCAGGCGGCGCTTGTCGTGAACCGGTCGGCGCCCGCGGCCCGCCACGGTCGCGCGACGGCGATCACGCTCGGGAGACGTGCGCCGCGCGGTCAACGCCCGCGCGCATCATACGGCTAACGCGCGACGGTATAATGCGTTACAATCCGTCGCGGCGATCCCTCATCCGCCAGGGCGACACGGCCACGGCGGGGAGCAGCGCCCCTTTTGTTTCCATTTCGACGATACGATTTCATTGCCCGAGAAGTGCGCCTCGTGACGAGCGCGGCGCTCTCCTCGGGCACAACTCAAAAGCAGGAGACCTTGAATGGCCGCGACAAAGAAAGCCACCGCCAAACCGATGACCCGGGCAAAGATCCTGGCAGGCATTGCCGAGGATACCGGCCTTAGCAGGAAAGAAGTCGGCGCGGTCTTCGACTCGCTCAGCAAGACTATCAAGAAGAACCTGGGCCGCTCGGGCCCCGGGGTGTTCAACATGAACGGCCTGGTTAAGATGACCCGGGTCACGAAGCCGGCCACGAAAGAACGACCGGGCGTCAACCCGTTCACGGGCGAGCAAATCATGATCAAGGCGAAGCCCGCTCGCAAGGTCGTCAAGGTCACCGCACTCAAAGCCCTGAAAGACATGGTCTGAGCGCCGGGCCGCGCGCTCGCGCGCGGCCCACTTTCGTTCTCGTGCTGCGCAGCGTCGAGCTACCTGGGCGTCAGCACGAATTCGTAGCCTGCGATCCACCCGGTGTCGTCCCCGCGCCGGACCTCCTCCAGCACGATCGTCAGATCATCCACCACGGGGTCCACCACGGGGTCGATGGTGAAGTAAAGCCGCGTGACCAAATCCCGATACTCGGGGTGCGTGATGACGAAGTGCATGTGCCGCGCAAATGTGCCCGTGTGCCCGGGTAGCACCGTGACGATCTTGAACGCTCCGCGTTCATCCGAGTCCAGGTGCACGCGCCAGCGCTTCGGGTCATGCACCCCGTTCTGGTCGGCGTGCAGAATCCGCACGCGGGCGCCCGCCACGGCCTCGCCGCAGGTGTCCAGCACCCGGCCCTGAAGGAAGAGGGGCTCGCCGCCGTCGCCCTCACGCCACAGACGGGTGTCGGCGGGGGCCGTCGAAAAATCGTGGGGACCCGGGTGCGTCGCCGGTGTCGGTTGGCGCGGGGTGCAGGCGAGCGCCGCGGGTTGCACGCCGCATGCCAGCGCCGCAACCAGTGCGAGCACCCCATTTCGAGCCGGGATCTTCATGAGCGGTTCAGCCTGACGATACGGCCACGCGCGCCGGAAGGCAAATGGCGGGCCGTGCCTTCCCGCGCGCGAGGCAGTGTGCCCGCCTTCGCTGCCGGGCGACAAGCATCGCTCCAGCGTGCGATTTTCGGCCACGCGACGAGGTGCTTCCAGGCGCATCGCGACTTGCGCACCGACGGCGACCGGCTCGAGCTACAGCGCAACGACCGTCCCGTTCTGAGCCGCCTCGAAAACAGCCAGCGTGGCCGCCAGCGTGCGCGTGGCGTCCTCGGCCGGCACCCGCGGCTGCTCGCGCCGGCGGATCACCGCGCAGAAGTGGTGGCATTGCTCCGTAAACGCATCGACGCTGCGGACGGCGACTTCGTGCCTGCTGATCGGGTGCTCCCAACCCGTTGCCGAGGCGTCCTGGCGCCAGAGCGCCAGCCGCGGAAACTCCAGCGCGGCCACGGAGCCGGTGAAGCGGTGGGTGTTCTGATGGGCAGCCGGAAACAAGGGATTCTCGCCGGTTGCGAATTCCCACGCCCAGGGCGATGCCGTCACATCCGAGAGCAGGAACGTCCCCAAGGCACCGTTCTCGAATCGCATGACGAGCGCCGCGGTCTCTTCCTTGTCGTGACCGCGCACCGCGTTGGCGGTCATTGCGCTGATATGCGTCACCTCGCCGCAGATGAACCGCAGGCTGTCCAGCTCGTGAATGAGATTGGTGAGCACCGGCCCGGCGGCACGCGTCTTGCGCCAGTCCGGCGCAAAGTAGCTGTCGGGCTTGAGCACCGTCCACTGGCCGCTCACGGCCACGAGCGCGCCGAGCGATCCATCCCGCACGATCTCGGCCGCCCGGTGCAACACCGGGTAATACCGCCGGTGATGCCCGACCAGCACGTGCCGGCCGACTTTTCGTGAACGGTCAACGATGGCATTGGCCTCTTGCATCGTTGCTGTGATCGGCTTCTCGACGAGAACATGCGCACCGGCGTCGAGTGCGGCCAACACGTCGGCGCAGTGTCGCTCAGTCGGTGTGGCCACGACAACACCGTCCGGCCGCGCGGCTTTGAGCATTGCGCCGGCACTGCTGTAGCACTCGACGCCATGGGCCGCCGCCACCGCCTTGGCCGCCGGGGCCGGGTCGGCGAGCGCCACCAGTTGCGCATCTGACTCGGCGGCGATCGCGCAGACGTGCCTCGCCCCGATCATCCCAACGCCTACGACGCCGAGGCGAACACGCTCGCCTGCGCTAGCGCGTGATGGGGACATGATGCGATGACACCGGACCGCGTTCTCCGAGCGTGAGCCCGCCTAAGCTTGCAAGGTGGGAACCAGGTCGCGGATTCTAACAAGATCGCGTCGTCGCTGAGCGCTCGTCGACGCGGTGCCCCGGCGAGACTTGGCAGCCCAGCGTCGGCCGGGTTGCCATCGCAGACCGATCGTGCATGCCTGACCGCACACCGCCTCAGAATGCCTTGATGGTGCAGCCCCCGTCGATGACGATGTTGGCGCCCGTCATGTAGCTGCCGGCGTCGGAGGCAAGCAGCAGCGCCGGCCCGGCGACTTCCTCGACTTCGCCCCACCGCCCCAGAGCGGTGGCATCGGCGAACGTGGCACGCTGCGCCTCGCTGAACATCGCACGCGGCAGATCGGTGAGAATGGGTCCCGGGGAGATGCAGTTCACGGTGATGCCGTGGGCGCCGAGCTCCAGAGCCTGGGCATGGGCCAGACTGATGAGCCCGCCCTTGGTGGCGCAGTAGAGCGTACGCTGCGGAGCGCCCACGATGCCGAGGATCGAGGCGACATAGACGATGCGGCCCCAGGCCCGCGACTTCATAGCGGGCACGAGGGCGCGCGTGAGCATGACGCAGCTCGTCAGATTGAGCTCGACGATGCGATCCCAGGCGTCGTCGCTGATCTCCTCGACGGGCTGGGGCGCGTTCGACCCGGCGTTGTTGACGAGAATGTCGACCTTGCCCAGCGTGCTCTGCGCCGCCTGCGCGAGCTCGGTCACCTGGCGGCGTTCGGCCATGTCGGCCACGTGCACCTCGACGCGTCCGGTCGCCTCGGCGCGGATCTCGTCGGCGGTCGTCTCCAGCTCATCGGCGTGGCGGCTGGCGATGAGCACGTCCGCACCTGCGCCGGCGAGTGCCGCCGCGATGGCCTTGCCGATTCCCTTGCTGCCGCCGGTGACGAGCGCTGCGCGCCCCGTGAGATCGAACAGATTCCGATTCATCCCTTGCTCCTTCCAGGACCGGCGCGCAAGCCGCCTGGCGATGGTCTATCAATGACGGCCCAAGGATAACAGCCATCGCGCACCTTCGCCTACGGCCCCGATTCGGCCGGCCCGGAGCGCGAACGGTCGCTGGACGCACCGTGCCGGCCCTGGTCTCGTCGCACGAGCGCCGCCAGCGTGGTCACGCCGGCGCCATCCAGTTAGACTGGTAAGCGAACGGGTGACAACGCTAGGAGGAGAAAGCCAATGCCTACTCGCCTAGAGAGCACCGAAGAAGTTGTGAAGAGCATAGAGGCGCACACGGAGCGGCTCGGCAATCACTTAGTCAACCTGTTTCAATTCGTCGCGCTCTTCGTCATCGGCGCCACCATCGTCTGGTCGGCAACGACGAGCTACTGGGCGATGATTCTGAAGAACGTCGCGTCGGTGGACGACATACTGCTTCTGTTCATCTATCTCGAGCTCGGCGCGATGGTGGGCATCTATTTCAAGACCAATCGACTGCCCGTCCAGTTTCTCATTTACGTGGCAATCACAGTGATGACCCGCTCGCTGGCGAGCAGCCTGAATGTAACCGACATGCCCGAGCTGCGCCTGCTGTCGATCACGGGCGCGACCTTGATGCTCGCGCTCGCGGTGCTCGTGCTGCGCTACGCGGCGCACCGGTTTCCGCCGTTCGTCTCGCACGTCGAATCGGATTACCCGACGACCGCGCCGGCGGCCACGACACGATCCGACGGCGGATAAGCGACCGCGGCTCCCGCGACCGCCCTCGACCTGTTAGCGGCCGGCCGGATTTTGCGCAAGAACGCTTTGCGATCCGAGACGCAGACTGCGTCCCCGGCTGGACGCGAAGCCCTAGCGACGGCGTCGACCGGCGCTCTGCGTCAATGTATCTAGCTTCGCGTCCATGTCCGCGAGGCGCTCCTCTACCCGCTTCATGTGCCGCTCCAGCGACTCCTCCTCGTCATGCTCGAGATTGTAGGCGGCGTGCTCTCTTTGAATGAGATCCACCACGATGCCGATCATCATGTTGAGAAACACGAAAGCGGCAAAGAAGATGAAGCTCAGATAATAGATCCAGCTCAAGGGGTAGACGGCCATGGTTTCGTACATGACGTCGGTCCAGTCCTCGAACGTGACCACACGGAACAAGGTGAGCATTGAGATGGAGATGTCGCCCCACAAGTCATTGTTGATATGCTCGAACAGAAAGCTCCCGAACGCCCCGTATATGTAGAAGATCACGAACAGGAACACGGCCACGTACGCCATTCGGGGGATCGCCTTGACCAGCGCGTTCAGCAGGATGCGCAGCTCGGGAATGAACGAGATCAGTCGCAGTACGCGCAGTACGCGCAGCAGCCGACCGAGAATGACCATCTGACTGCCTTCCACCGGAATCAGGCTCGCCGTCACGATGACGAAGTCAAAAACGTTCCAGCCACCGCGAAAGAATGTCACCAGGCTCTTGCTCGCCGCCATGCGGATAAGTATCTCGATCAGGAAGAATACGGTGACGGAAAGGTCGAGAACTTTCAGCACGCGCAGACCGGACGCGGACATGTCGTAGGTGTTCGCACCGATAACCAGGGCCGAAAAGACGATGATCGTTATCACCGCGGCCTGGAAAAGCTTGTTCTCGTGCAGCGCACTCATTTTGCTCTGCACCGTGCGGGCGAAATCATTCATAATGCAGCATCCGTCGCTTGCAGAGCGGCCGGCGGACGCACAGGGCGCCGCTTGCCGCCGGAGCAGCACGCCATACGCCGATGTGTCCGCAGAACGCAGACTGCGCTGTCGATAGTGGGTGAGAAAGCATTCGCCGGTCGAACAGCGAAACGATAAGGTTTCTGTTCTTCGTTGACAAGCCGACCAGAATCCCTTTTCGGGTGGTGGTATTTACTCGAAACATTAGATTACGCCGTCCCCGCATCCGCGACCCGATGCGGCGGGGCGCGATAGCATGACGCCGCATGGATGACGTAGCGATTGCCCGGGCAGTGCATGTCGTCGGCGTCGTGCTGTGGATCGGCGGCGTCGGCTTCGTGACGACCGTCCTGCTGCCGGCGATTCGACGCCTCGAACGCCGGGAGGATCGTGTGTCCTTGTTCCAACGAGTCGAGGCCCGGTTCGCGTGGCAGGCCCGCGTCACGACGCTCATGGTCGGTGCCTCCGGGTTCTACATCGCGGCGGCATGGGATCTTTGGCATCGCTTCGCCAGCGTCGCCTACTGGTGGATGCACGCCATGGTGCTGATATGGCTGCTCTTCACGGTGATGCTCTTCGTAGCGGAGCCCTTGTTCCTGCACCGCTGGTTCGCACGCGCTGCCCGAGAACAGCCGCAAAGCACGTTTCGCCTCATCGAGAGACTTCACCGCGCGCTGCTGGCTGCCGGTGTCGTCACGGTGCTCGCCGCCGCGGCCGGGAGTCACGGCATGAGGTTCTAGCGCGCATCAGCTCGTCGGCGGTGACGCAGACTCCGTCACGGAAAGGGAATTCGGATGCGCGCCGATGGCCGGCGCAGAGCTCACTTGATGCCGGCGCGCATGAAGCTCTGAACGAACTGGCGCTGAAACAACATAAACGCAATCAACAGAGGTCCCGACGTCATCAGCGTGGCGGCGGTGATCACCGACCAGTCGACACCCTGGTCCGTGGACGAGAACACACTCAGGCCCACGGTCAGGGGACGGGTAGTGACGGAGTTCGTGACGATCAGCGGCCACAGGAAGTTGTTCCAGTGGTAGCTGACCGAGACCAGGCCGTAAGCCACGTAAACGGGCTTCGCGAGCGGCACGTAGACCTTCCACAGAACCTGCAGGAAACTCGCCCCCTCAACACGCGCGGCCTCGTCGAGCTCTCTCGGCACGGTCTTGAACGTCTGGCGCAAGAGAAAAATGCCAAAACCCGAAGCCATGTAGGGAAGACCGATCGCCGTGATGGTGTCGAGTAGGCCCAGAAACTTCATGGTGCGGTAGTTCTCGACGATGAGAATGTCCGGCATCACCATGAGCTGAAGCAGCACGAGCAGGAATATGAAATCGCGTCCGAAAAACTCGAATCGGGCAAACGCGTATGCGGCCAGGGTGCAAAGCACGAACTGCGCCACGAGAATCATTGTCACCAGGACGACCGTGTTCAGGAAATAGCGTGCAAAAGGCGCGGCCTCCCAGGCCTTGGCGAAATTCTCGAGCGTCAAGGGAGCGAGCAGCTCGAAGCGAACCGCGTACGCGCTCGGATGGAACGCCGTCCAGAACGCGTAGATTAGCGGCAGAAACCAGATGAGCCCCAAAAGCCAGGCGCCGACGGTATTGAGCAGTCGGTCGAAGTCCGTCTGACGCAAAAAAGCACTCATCGATAGTGCACCCGTCGGTCGAGATAAAGGAACTGCCCGACGGAGGCCGTTGCCAGAATGGCGATCAACACCACCGTCAAGGTAGCCCCGTAGCTGGTGTCCCAGAACTTGAAGGCGTTCTCGAATATGTAGAACAGCAGAAGCGAGCTCGCGTTGTCCGGCCCACCTTCCGTCATCAGGAAGATGTGATCCACCAGCCGGAAGGAATTGATCACCGCGTTGATTGCGACGAAAAGCGTCGTCGGCATGAGCAGGGGAAACGTCACCCGCCGGAAGAAGTACCATTTCCCTGCCCCTTCCAGGGCCGCCGCCTCGGCCAGCGACGGAGAGATGCTCTGCAGCGCCGCGAGATAGAAGATCATGAAAAACCCGGCCTCCTTCCACACCGCCACCACGATGATCGCGCCGAGCACGGTGTCGGGGTCGCCGAGCCAGTTGTGACTGGGAAAGCCGAACAGAGCCGTGATCTGATCGATCAGCCCGAAGCCGGGGGTGTAGAAAAACATCCAGATGTTGGCGACGGCAATCAACGGCAACACCGTCGGCGTGAAATAGGACATCCGCAGGAAGCCGCGACCCGGGAGCTTCCCGTTCACCCAGATCGCCATGATGATCGCCAGCGCGATGGACACCGGGATGGTGCCGACGGCATACCAGAAGTTGTTCCAGAGAACCTGCCAGAAGATGTCGTCCTCCAGCAGGACGACATAGTTCTCGAGGCCGATGAACCGCGCCGGGCGCTTGCCCCGCGGCGTCGAGAAGAAACTGTGAATGACGGTCACGATCGCCGGGTAATGGGTGAAGGCAGCCAACATCACCATAGCGGGCATGAGCAACAGCCACCCGTAGATCGCACCCCGGCGTCGATCCACGGGGTTAACCCTCCACGCTCACGGGCGGCACGGGCCGACGGCGCGGTCGCGCGAGCCGCGAACACGGGCCGTGCCAACCTCGGAAGGCCGCTCTGCCACTGGCTTCACCCACCGTCGCGAGAGTATGGATTCGACATAGCCCGAAGATCGGCAAATTCCGCCCGGAAGTCCCGGGGCGGGCCATGGCGCCCCGCCCCGAAACCATCAGGTCTCAACGATAAGCGCGCAATATCCGATCGGCTTTCTGCTGCGCTTCGGCCATTGCCTCGGCGGGCGTCTGCTTGCCGATGATGGCGGCCTCCAGGCCGTCGTTGAATATCGTCGTCACGCGCTGATTCTGGTAGGTCGACAGCTCGGCCGTGGCGAACTCCAACTGATCTCTCGCCACCAGCGCCGGCGGAAAATCCTGGGTGTAGGCCTTCATGGCCGGCGTTTCCCAGGCATCCGGGCGCGGCGCCACGTAACCCGTGGCGATGGTCCACTTCGCGGCCTGCTCAGGCGCCGTGATCCACTTGATGAACTCCAGCGACGCTTTCTTCTGCTCGTCGCTGGAGTCCTTGAAGATGTAGAAGTTGCCGCCGCCGGTGGGGGCGCCGCGGCGCTTGTTGGCCGGCAACATGGCAACCCCGAACTCGAACGGCGCGTTGGTACGCACGTTGGTAAGGTTACCGGTCGTGGTCCACATCATCGCCGTTTCCCGCTCGAAGAATGCCTTCGGCGTCGCGCCCCACTCGATGATGCCCGGGGCCATGACCTTGTGCTTGGTGCTCAAATCAACCAGAAACTGGAGGGCCTCGATGACCTTGGGATCGTCGAAATAGGTTTCGTTGCCATCGGAATTCATCACGAACGCATCGTTCTGCGTGGTGAGCCCCTGGAAGAGCCAGTACGGGAAACCGGAGCTCGGAATGCGCACCCCCCACTGGGTGACATTGCCGGATGCGTCCTTCTTCACCAGCTTCGTGCCGAAGGACACCATCTCATCCCATGTCGCCGGCGGTGTGTCCGGGTCCAGACCCGCCTCCTTGAAGGCTTCCTTGTTCCAGTAAAGAACGGGAGTCGACCTCTGGAACGGAACACCGTATGTCTTGCCACCGGTCTGGCTGTTCTCCATGAAGGCCGGATAGAACCCTTTGAGCCACGCGCGCTCGGCATCGGTGGTGATCAGGTCCTCAAACGCGACGATCGCGTCTTCCTCGATCAGCGTGAACATGTCGACCGAAAGGATCACCGACAGCTGCGGGGGATTGCCGCCGCGCACGGCGGTAAGCACCTTGGTTATCGTGTCCTGGTAACTGCCGGCATAGACCGCATCGATGTTCACGCCCGGAGTCTTGGAAACGTACTCCGCCGTTAACTCGTCGATCGTATTGGCCGCCTTGCCGCCGACGGCAACCGGGAAGTAGAACTGCAGGCTTACGTCCGCCGCGGCTTGGCTCGCCGCGCCGACGCCGAGACAGGCGGTGAGGACCATCGAGGCAACTTTCGACTTCAATCTCATGTGGAAAACCTCCATACCTTGGGTGGAATAAACGCTGCGACGCGCAGCGCGCCGCCGTCGCTTTGGTCCGTGTGTTTTTTGAAACCGCTATGCGAGCTCACGAACCGTGGAATCGCCGCGCCGCTCGCCCGACGACGATCGAAAAATATGCACGCTGTCGGTGGGCCAGGCAAGCCGGACGGTGCTGCCGGGCTGCACGCTGATGCGCCGGTGGGCTCTCACAGCCAGACTCTGGCCGCCGACGACGCAATCGACGATGGTGTCGGCGCCGAGATACTCCAGATTGGCGACCTTTGCCGGCACCCCTGACGTATCGCTGATCTCGATGTCCTCGGGACGCACACCGAGGCTCAAATCCTCACCGGGCTCGGGCAAGATGACCGGCCCGTCCATGCCCTCGATGACCGCGGCGCCCGCTTTGTCCTGCAGCGTGAGAATATTCATCGGCGGCGTGCCGATGAACCGCGCCACGAACGTGCTGGCCGGTCTCTGGTAGATCTCCTCCGGCGGCGCGATCTGCTCGACCTTGCCGTCGCGCAGCAGGACTACCTGATCCGCCATGCTCATGGCCTCGGCCTGATCGTGGGTGACGTAAACCATCGACATCCCCAACTTGCGCTGCAAGGCGCGAATCTCCTGGCGCATCTCATGACGGAGCTTGGCGTCGAGATTCGACAGGGGTTCGTCCATGAGGCAGACGGGCTTTTCCGCAATGATGGCCCGGCCCAGCGCCACCCGCTGCTGCTGCCCGCCGGAAAGCTGGCTCGGGCGTCGGTCGAGCAGGTCGGTCAAACCGAGCAACTCCACGGTACGCTGCAAGCGCTCGCGCTGCTCCGTCTTCGGCGTCTTACGCACCTTCAGGCCGAAGAGGATGTTCTCTGCGACACTGAGATGCGGAAAAAGCGCGTAGGACTGGAACACCATGGACAGACCGCGCTCGGCCGACGGCACGTCGGTCACGTCGCGCCCGCCGATCGATATGCGACCCGCGCTGACGCTCTCGAGCCCGGAGATGAGACGCAGCGTCGTCGATTTGCCGCATCCGGAAGGCCCAAGCAGCACCGTAAAGCGCCCGGCAGGCGCCTCGAAACTCACGTCCTCCACCGCGGCCGTACCGCCCCAATACTTGCTGACGCCGTCAACCCGGATTGCCGACACTCGTGTTTCTCCAAGGGTTAATCAATTGATGGCGCAGTGGATAGACGGCCCCGCGACGATGTGGCCGCACGGCGATATTACTACACCGGCATCGAAATTGAACCCGCGCCCGCCGCTGCCCCCTTCGCCTGCCTCGGCGGATGGGCGCTGCCGGTGTAGAATCTACGGCCATTGGAGAAACCCGCAGCATGATCACGCCAACTCTCCGGGCTGCAGCTCGACGGCGCCGACCTCACCGCGCAGGCGCCGGCGCGGAGTCTCCTCAGCGAAAACGCTCGCGCTGCGCGACCTCAACCGGGATCGACCACTGACGATGAGCGCGGGCTATGTCTGCTGGCACTGCGGCGCCGCGCTGAAGGCGCTCGCCTTCCCGATACGACGCTACACCGAGTGTCCCTCATGCCGCGAAGAGCTGCACGTGTGCCGCATGTGCAGACACTACGACCGGTCGCTGCGCCACGGCTGTCTGGAGGAACGCGCCGACCCCGTGCTGGAGCCCGAGCGCGGGAATTTCTGTGACTGGTTCCGCCCAAAACGGGGGGCATTCGGCGAGCGGGCCGATGATCGCAACGCCGCCGCGCGTGGCGAGCTCGACAAGCTGTTCGGCGCCGGCGGCGACAACGGCGAAGCCACTGCCCCCGCCTCCCGCTCCCCTGCCAACGGCGATGCCCGAGAAGCACTGGACAGGCTGTTCGGCGACAAGGGAGACTCGTCGCGGTGACAAGTAGCAAGCGCAGGGCCGATCGATTTCGTCTCTGCGCAATCGCTGCGAAGCTTAGCCGGCGTCCCGCGCGCCCGCGTTCGGGCGGCGCTACGGGCAGCCACCGCAGTGACAACCGCACATGCCGCCACATTTTATGAACTCCCGAGCTTCGCGAGCTGCGCTCGGCTGTGGCCGCGCCGATGACAGGCAGAAACGACGTGTCTGAGCGCATCTCACAGTGGCTGCGGAAACTCGGTCTCGGTCAGTACGCCGAAACTTTCTCCGCAAACTCGATAGACGAGCACATTCTGCCAGAGCTTTCGGATGCCGACCTCAAAGAACTCGGCGTTGTCGCCCTGGGCCATCGCAAGACGATCCTGAAAGCTATCGCGAACCTCTCGCAGGTCGGCGATGAAGCAGTGCAGTCGCCGGCACGGAGTGAGCAACGCAGCGAATCGCCGTCTGCCGACCCGGGTGTCGAGCTTGCCGCATGGCAGAGGCATCCCGGCGAGCGCAAACCGGTGACGATGCTATTCGCCGACATAACGGGCTCCACGGCCCTCACGGAAAAGCTCGACGCTGAAGAGGCGCATGACGTGCTCTACGGTGCTACACAACGTATGTGTGAGGCAGTGGAGAAGAACCGAGGAACGGTTTGCCGCTTTATGGGCGACGGGCTGATGGCAATGTTCGGGGCGCCTGTGGGAAGCGAACATCACGCCGTCGATGCCTGCGAGGCAGCGCTGGCGATGCAAGAGCTCACGCGACTCTACGCCAAACAAATAGAAGCCCGGTACGGGAGCAGCCTGCAAATACGTGTGGGTCTTCACTCAGGCGAAGTGGTGGTCCTTCGGGTCGGTGAGGGTGAAAACGCAGAGTACGATGCGTCCGGCCCAACGGTGTCCATCGCAGCGAGGATGGAGCAGACGGCGCAACCCGGTGAGAGCTACATCACAGGTGCCACGCGCCTGCTCGCCGAGCACAGAATCGACGCCGAGGAGCTCTCACCCGTGGCGGTGAAAGGCATCTCCGAACCGGTGCCCGTTTACGTCCTTCGCCGCATGCGGTCACTCGAGCAAGCGATATCCGCGCGGGCACACACGCCCTTCGTGGGGCGGCGGGGCGAACTCAATCAGTTCCGCGCCGTTTTGAATACCTGTATCGATGAAGGCCTGGGTCAGACCGTCTACGTGCGCGGCGAGCCCGGAATCGGCAAGACGCGGCTCGTCGGAGAGTTCAGTCGAATGAGCGCGTCCCGCGGCATGGCGTGTCACCACGTCGTGATTCGCGACTTTGGGGTGGGCAGGGGTCATGACGCGATTCGCGCTCTGGTGCGAAGTTTGCTGAACATCCCCGCCGACGGCGATGAGCGGACTCGAGCTCGGGGCGTCAGGTCGGCGATACAAGACGCGTTAATCGACCCGGACCGGGAGATGTATCTCAACGATCTGCTGGATCTGCCGCAACCGACCGAGCTGCGCGCGCTGTACGACGCCATGGACAATGCCACGCGCAACCAGCGGAAGCAGGCCGTCGTGTCGGATCTGCTGGTCGCCGTCAGCCGCCGGCGACCGATCCTCACCGTCGTCGAGGACGTCCACTGGGCCGACCCGCTCGCTTTGGCCTACCTGGCGCTGCTTACAAGAACGGTGTCGGAGTGCCCGGCGCTGCTGGTAATCACGGGACGCGTCGAGAGCGAGCCGCTCGATCAGCAGTGGCGCAGCCGGACTGAGGGCGGTCCTTTCGTCACCATCGACCTCGGACCTCTGCGCAGACAGGATTCGATCGAGCTCATGAAACAGTTTATGGATCCGAGCGACCCCCTGGCCGACGATTACCTCAAGCGCGCCTCCGGCAATCCGCTTTTTCTCGAACAGTTGCTGCAGAATCCTCACGACGGCTCCGACGCAAGCCTGCCCGACTCCATCCAGAGTCTCGTGCTTGCCCGGTTGGACCGACTGCAACCGCAGGCCAAGCACGCGCTGCAAGCGGCCTCGATACTGGGCCAGCGCTTTGAAGACACGATGCTGCGTCATCTGCTCGGTGCGCCAGAGCCCGACTACGCCCAGCTGCTCAGACACCAATTGATTCGTCACGACGGATCGGGATATGCGTTCGCCCACGCATTGATTCAGGAGGGTGTGTACGGCTCGCTGCTGAAGCGCCAACGTGAACAATGGCATCGGAAGGCAGCATCGTGGTTCGCAGACAAGGACGTGCTGCTGCACGCCGAACATCTCGCGAGCGCCGAAGACCCCGAAGCGCCCAGCGCCTTCCTGCGGGCCGCACGCGAACAAGCTGGGAACTACCACTTCGAGCGCGCTCTCACCTTAGCCGAACGTGGGCTCGCGCGTACCGCAACGCAGTCCGACCGGCACGAACTGACCTGTCTGAAGGGCGAATTGCTGCGCGATCTCGGAAACGTGAAGTCCTCGATCGCCGTCTACGGAGAGGCTCTGGAGAGCGCCGACGATGACGAGCAGCGCTTCGATGCCTGGATGGGTCTCGCCGCCGGCCATCGCATGAAAACGAATTTTGACGCCGCACTGAAGCTGCTCGACAAAGCCGAAATTGTCGGAAAGAGCGGTCGCCTCGTTTCGCGTATGGCGGCACTGCATCATCTGCGCGGCAACCTGCTCTTTTCCCTCGGCAGAGCGGAGGACTGCCGCAACGAGCACCTTCTCGCTTTGACATGCGCGCAGCAAACCGAGTCCGCCGAAATTCAGGCGAGGGCGCTCGGTGGGCTGGGTGACGCCGAATACGCCCGCGGACGATTGATAACGGCCGGCGACCATTACGGCCGCTGCATCGATCTTTCGCGCAGACACGGCTTCGGGCGCATCGAAGTCGCACACCTCGGTCAGCGGGGCCTGACCCGGCTCTATTCCGGCGACTGGCGCGGCGCACGAGACGCGGGCGTCGCCGCACTCGACGTGGCCACCCGGATCGGCGATCGCCGCATCGAAATGAACGCGTGCATGTGCGTGTGCGCCTGCAACTACGACATCGGCGAGCGTGACTCGCTCGCAGAGTATGCCGAACGCACCCTCGTTGCCGCCCGGGCGCTGGACGCTCGCGCCTGGAAACCGGTGGCCATGATGTGGCAGGCGATTGCCTTTCAAGAGGCAAACCGTCTGGACGAGGCGCGCGAGTTACTGATGGAGGCCGCGTCGATTATCCGAGAAGTAGGCCGTGCGTTCAACGCGGGGCGCGTTCTCGGTGCTCTGGCGCTTGTGACGGCGGACGATGACCAAGCCCGAGAAGCCGCGTTGTCCGAGGGAGAAGCCGCGCTTCGCGAAGGCGCGATCAGCCACAACTACTTCTGGTTCTATCGATTCGCGATGGATGCCCTGCTCGGCATCGGGGAGTGGGAGCGGGTCGAACGATATGCCGCGGCGCTGGATGAGTACACCCGCTCCGAACCCCTCCCGTGGACCGAGTTCTTCATCGCCCGTGCGCGAGCGCTCGCCGCATTTGGCCGGGGTAAGCACGGCAACGCCACCCTGCGGGAGATCGAGCGCCTGCGAAACGAAGGCAACGTGGCCGGGCTCAAGGGCCCTGTGGAGGCACTCGAGAGCGCGCTTGCGGCGACGTGATTCGAGGCGCTCCGCCGCTAGCGGCCTCGGTTTAACGCGCCGCGGTCGACAGACCCGTCGCCGCGCCGTGGCCGAGCGCGTCAGCCGAACATGCCTTTGAGCGTGAAGAAGAACAATGCGGCCAGGACGCCTCCGATCGGCAGTGTGACGAGCCAGGACACGATGATGCCGCCGATCACGCGAAGATCGATGGCACCGATACCTCGCGCCATACCAACCCCGATCACCGCGCCGACGGCAATGTGCGTCGTCGAGACGGGCAGACCGGTGCGCGACGCCAGCACGACGGTCGCCGCCGCTGCCAGCGTGGCACAGTAGCCGCGGCTGGGCGTGAGCTCCGTAATCCGCGTGCCGATGGTTTTCATCACCCGGTAACCCATGGTCGCCAGGCCGACAACGATACCCACTCCGCCGATAGCGAGCACCCACACCGGTAGATCGGACTTCTGAGCCACCTCACCGCCGGAGCGCACGATACTCAACACGGCGGCGAGGGGGCCGATGCCGTTGGCCACATCGTTGGATCCGTGTGCGAACGCCATGGCGCACGCCGTGAACAGCATCATCGGCGTGAACACCTTCTCGACGCTGGCGAAATGGAAGTCGCGGTCCGCGCTCGCGTCCACCCGAACCCGCTGAATCAGCACCCATCCGATGGCTGCTATGATCAGACCGAACGCCACCGCCGCGACGAAGCTCATGCCGATCGACAAATCGAGCTTAAGGTGCTTCAGACCTTTGAACATCGTCACCAGACAGATAATGAAGCCGACCAGAAACACGTAAGCAGGCCCCCAGCGTTTGGCACTCTCGAAGGGGTTGTCGCTGTTCAGGATCAACCGTCTCACGCTCAGCATGAGCAGGAAGGCAAAGAATCCGCCGAGCGCGGGTGACACCACCCAACTCGCCGCGATCTGTCCGATCTTGCCCCACTCGACGGCCTCGATACCGATACCCGCCAGGGCGAAACCCACAATGGCACCGACTATGGAGTGTGTCGTCGACACCGGCCAACCCCGCGTCGACGCAACCATCAGCCAGACGCCGGCCGCCAGCAGCGCCGCCAGCATTCCGTACACGAGGATCTCCGGATTGTCGGCGATCGGCGCGGGATCGATGATGCCCTTTCGAATTGTGGAGGTGACATGACCGCCGGCCAGAAAGGCGCCGGCAAACTCGAACACCGCAGCGACAATGACCGCCGTCATTACCGTGATGGCCCCGGAGCCCACCGACGTGCCCATCGCATTGGCGACGTCGTTTGCACCGATACCCCATGTCATGTAGAGACCGAATATGATTGCAAGGACGACAAACACGCTCCCGTATTGTGCAATGATCTCCATGAACAGACTCCGATTCAGAGTTAATTGTCAGCGGACACAGACTTGTCTAGCGAGCTATGAGCAGTCGCAGACGATCCCCCACTTTTTCGGCGAAGTCAGCGAGATCACCGATCCACTCGATGATGCGATACCACATTATTACCGACACCGGTTTCATGTTATCCTCTTCCGCGAATAATCGACGTGTCAGCTCGAGCCCGAGCTTGTCCGTCTCATCCTCGATCCGATTCAACTCCTCGATCATTGCTTCCACTTGACTGGCTTCGCGACCACGGAAACCCATCTCAAGCAGTTCGTCCAGTTCCTCGATGACCTTCAGCGATTGCTCGCAAACGTCGACGCAGCGTCTGACGAGGGCGCGCAGGGGTTCCTGGAGGTTCTCCGGGGGCTCCATCGGCCGCTCCACCAGTAAACCGGCTATGTCCTGGGCCGTGTCGGCTATCGAGTCCTGCATCTGCAGGATGTCCAAGAGATCCCGCCGATCCACGGGCATGAACAGACTCTTCGGAAGACCTGCCCGCAGCTCGTTCTTGATCATGTCCGCCTGAGCTTCGAGCTCGAAAATCTTGTTCTTTGCCGCCTCGACACCACCCTGGTCGCCGGCAAGCAATGCTTCGAACAGCACCGGGACTTCGCGCGCACACTGCAGGACCACGCGCATGTGTTCCTGCAGGTATTTAAGCGGGGAGCGTTTCATCAGTCTTGCCAGCGGATTGGTCGGCATCGTTTTCGTTACTCCTCAAAATTGGGGCCGAGCGCCGCAGCCCGCTCGACTGCGTCTGCCGCACCAAAACCCCAGGCGAATTTGCTAATATTTTCCCTATATCATGAAACCTAAAACCTTGACAGCCATCATGGAATCGCATCCGCCGACGCCTCGCGTTGGATCGCGCTGCGGTAACGTCGCTCCAGACACCGCGGCGCCGAGTGGTGGGGCGGAACGATGACAGCAAGAAGGTCGATTTTCCAGGGGCTGTGGCCGGGCGTCTCCGATGCTCCGGACACCGCGATCTCCCCGCCCGTGTCGAGGGTCTCGCTCACCGGCCGAGCCGTGCGGATCGCGGTGTCGAGCGCAACGTACCAGATCGACCTGGGCCGCGAGCGACTGCATCTCGAACCCGATTTCGCCCTCGACGAGAAAGCCCGCCGCCACGTGCCCGGCTATGTCATCACCAATCCCCAAAAGGCATCGTCCGGCATGCGCTACGGCGTACGACTGGGTGCTGAAGAGCGTCTGCAGATCGGCGGGCCCGAGCTCGCGCACGGCACTCTTTTTGCCGATCCGGCCGAAGCGTCACGATACCGACTGCAGATCGCCCACGAGGGCGATACTCTTATCGTTGGCGTTAGTCGCGGAGACGTCGAGGCCGGCCTAACCGCGATCGTGGATGAAGATCGGCCGACCTCAATCGAGCGCCGGCGACAGGCACTGGAGCAAGTGATGCGGATTTACGGAGGGCCGCTCGCACCCCTGCCCACCGACCTCGCGCTGCAGGAGCTGCAAGGCGTCTGCGACCTGCTGCGCGAGGAGTGTTATCGCGAACCCGACGCGGACGGTCTGCCCGGCGGAATTCTCGCCCTGCCGGCGTCCGTGACGCCCGTCATCGTCGGCGATCTGCACGCCAACGTAGACAACCTGCTCAAGATCCTCAGCACCGACGGCATGCTCGACGGGCTGGAACGCGGCAGCGCCGTGATGTTGCTGCTCGGCGACGTCGCCCATCGGGATGTCGGCGACGACCTCGAAGAGCTGCATTCCTCCGTCTTGTTGATGGATCTCGTCTTGCGCCTGAAGCGGCACTATCCCGAGGGGGTCTTCCTGCTCCTCGGAAATCATGAAAGCTTCTCGCCCGACGTCATGAAGGGCGGTGTGGTTCAAGGCGTCCTCTGGGACCACCACCTGCGGAAAACCCGCGGCGACGCTTACCGCGACGCCATGGCGAGCTTCTACGATCGCCTGCCCGTGATCGCCGTGTCTTCGACATTCCTCGCCTGCCATGCCGGTGCGCCGCGACGCAGAACGACACGCGAGATGCTGCGCGACGTGCGCCGCCACCCGGCGCTGTTGCACGAACTCACGTGGAACCGCTTTCGCAGCCGGCGCTCGCCCGCCGGTTACACGGCTGGGGACGTACGTCGCCTGCGAAAGGCCCTCGAGGTCGAACGCAGCGTCCCGTTCATCGTCGGACACCAACCCTGCTCCGATACCGATACGCTGTGGTTGAACGTGGGCAGAATCGATGACCACCACGTCATCTACAGCTCCCGAACCGACGAGATCGGCTTGTTCACACAGGTAGACGGCCGGGTCGTGCCGCAGACCCTATCTGCCGAACCGCTCGTAGACTGGGTCAACGCCCACCTCGTCGACTGAAACCCCCGTCGGCCGGGACACCGCGGCCGAGGCAACTGCTCAGGTGCGGGTGACGTGGTCGCGAGCCGCTCGAGCGCCGTCCTGGTCGACGATTTGCCTTGGCGGACCGCCGTGCCGATCTCGCACATACACGCGCATTCCCTGCTTGGAAAAATGAGCCGCCACCGCCCGGTAGGCCTCCAGCTGCAGCTCGATCTTGTGAAGATCGAAAACCGGCTCGATCCGATGGCTGACTTTCCATGTTGCGTTTCGGGACACCTGCAGAATCGTCTCGGCGGACACCAACTGGAAATCAAAAACGTATCGCTGCCGCCAATCGACACTGAACAAGCCTTTCTTTGACGGAGGAATTCGTATCCGGCCCAGATCGACCGCCGACGGGGAATCCAGCCACGCCTTGTCGAATACCGCGAGGCTTTCTTCGAAACCGATAAACGGAAAACCGAAATGCACCTCCCGCGGCCGAAACGTCAGGATTCGGTCCCGCCACCAACCCTTGCGGGCGAGATCGAGGTACCCCTCCTCCGGCCAGCCGCCAAGCTTCCTCAGCAGCTCCGATTTGCCGCTTGCCGGTGGCCCCGTGACGATAATCTGTCGAAACGACACACCGCGCGCAACGGCGACTCCCCGGATCGACTCTAAGTCCTCTACCTCGACACTCTCAAACTTCACGACTGCTGTCGGCGCTTGCGGTTCGCGAACAAGACTTCGCGTTGACGATGATTGTGCCCATCGGCGCGGCCAATTCAAAATAACCATGCTTCCCGAGTAAAACAAGCCGGATCACCGCTGCGCGGGTCTCTCATCAGAGCTCGTCCGCAAGCGCCTCTCACGAGCTCATCGGGCAGCAAACAGGGACACGTCACGGCGACGCCCGACGCTCGCACAGGGTTTGCGCAACCGCAAATCGTGACGATGCCCTCGTCAGGACAGCTCTCGGATCAGAGCCGCGGCCTCCTCGAGGTCCGGAGTCTCGAAACCTTCGCTGAAGGAATCGTAGATCGGCGCGATCAGCTCGCGGGCGCGGTCTGCATCGCCGTGCGCGGCGGCGAGCGCGAAAGCCGTCCCCAGTCTGATCACGCGATCGTTCGAGGCAGCCACGGCGTGCCCGCACTTCGATGCGAGACTTGCCGACACCCGCCTCACCGCAGAGCAGGACGACCGGGCCCTCGGCCTCCCTGGCCAGCTGCCAACGCCGCAGGAGTATTCCCAGTTCCTCATCGCGCCCGATCAGCGGCGTCGTTCGCCGGGCGTGCGCCGCGTCGAAGCGACTCACGGCCCGCACCCCGCGGACCCGGTAGGCGCAGACGGGCTGGGTCATTCCCTTGAGCTCTTGCGGCCCCAGCGCATCCAGATCGAACCGGCCCGCGACGAGATGTTCGGTTGCTTCGGAGGCGACCACCGTATTCGCCTCCGCGATGCTCTGCAGTCGGGCCGCCAGGTTGGGCGTTTCGCCGATGACGGCACTCTCCTGGGCCGCCCCTTCACCAACGATGTCGCCGACGACGACCGTGCCGGTGGCGACGCCCACGCGCACCGCCAGGACAACGCCGGTATCGAGCTCGGGAACGGCATGCACAATCTCCAGACCGGCACGCAGCGCCCGCTCGGCGTCGTCTTCGTGGGCAAGGGGATAGCCAAAATAGACCAGCACCCCGTCGCCCATGTATCTCGCGACGTACCCGCCGTACCTCTGGATCGCCGCAGTGACGGCCGTCTGAAAAGTGCGATTGATGTCGCGGAGGTCCTCGGGATCGATGGTCTGCGAGAGCGCCGTCGAGTCCACCATGTCGGCGAACATCACCGTCAGCTGACGGCGCTCGGCCTCCGCCGAAGACGGCGGTACAAGGGTCGGCGCCGGCGTCGATGCAGAGTCTCGCGAGCGCTCCAGTTCACGAATTGCCTTCAGCAGCTTCTTGCGCGGGCCGAGGGCGAGGCCGATTTTCTCGAGATCCGCCTCCTCCAGCTCCGACAGCACCTCGAGGTCGATCTCGTTTTCGGCGAGAATCTGCTCATACCTGGCCAGACCGCGCCGCCGCAGCCAGGATCCGATATCACTCATGAGACGAGAATACTCCGAGCGGCCTCGCCAGAGCTACCGCCCCCCCCCCGCGCGCGTCGCGGCGGCTGCCCAGTGCGANNACCCCCCCCCCCCCCCCGCGCGCGTCGCGGCGGCTGCCCAGTGCGACAACCCGATCCGTTGTGCCGCGCTCTCGCGCCCAGGGCGCTGAATCACGCTCCCGCAGTGTGAACTGCCCGGATAACCTATTTCGCGTGCGGCGACCCTCCCGCTGGATTCTTGACTCGCTCAAGGGCCTGTGGTCCATTCAATCGAGGAGCACACTTCATGCCGACAAGGTTCCCGCTCATATTGCTTTTGCTGTTGTTTGCGCCGCCCGCCTGGGCGTCCGGCGGCGACTCTAGCCAGTCCGACGAGGGTTTCGGCGAGTACGTCAAACCGTCGTTCCTGCTGTTCGGGGACCTCTATTCCATCCCGTCGAACCACCTCGAGGAATACGACGGCGAATCAGGCTGGTGGAGCCGGCGCGTTTACGCGACCCTCGATTTCGCTCGTTTCGGTCTCGGCGATGCCGTGGCCCGGCTGCGCCTCGAGGCCAATCAATCGGACGAGCCCGGCAGCACGGATTACGAGTACACGACGAAGGACGCTTATATCGAGCTGCGACCGTCCGGGCACAAGATAACGCTTGGACGCTCACCCACGATCACGTACGACGTCATCGAGAAACACTGGGGATACCGCTGGTTCGAGAAGACGCCGATGGACATCCAGGGGGCCGCGAGTCGCGTCGACGGCGTGACGGCCAGCGGCAGTCTCGGGGGCGACGGCCGCCATCGTTACCGAGCCGCTGTCGGTGAGGCCAAGCAGGCGGGCTTCGACTCGGATAACGTCGTCAACGCACAGGTCGCCCTAGGGTTTGCGCCGAACGAGCAGTGGCTGTTCGATCTCTACGTCGATTACCTTGACGAGAGCGATTTCGATCAGAGGGCGAACACCTACCAGCTCTTCGCGGGATGGACGGGAGAGACGAGCCGGGCCGGATTGCAGTGGTCGTTGCGCGACTTTCGCCATAGAGACGACGAGATCAACCTGCTCTCCGGTTACTATGTCCACGAGTTAGGGCGGATCGCCGCGGTCGGCCGCTTCGACCGCCTGTTCGATCCCAGCGTCAAGGGAAACGGCATCGCCTACCTTCCCTTCGACCCGACGTCCGAGGCGACGCTGCTCATGGCCGGGATCGATATCGCTCTTCATGAGAACGTTCATCTGATGCCCAATGTGAAATACGTTTACTACGACAGGAACACCTCAGGGGAACGTCCCGAGGACGACGTCTATCTCAAGCTCACCGTTTTTGTCGAGCTGCCGTGACGTCGCACTGGCTCACCAAGCAGAAAGGTCGGAGCATTGAAAATCGTCACCAGGAGGAATGACCCGTGAGCTCTGAAGTCCATGAAGCGCTTGCGTCGACCAAGGGGTTTTCCGATTTGAGCCCGGACTCGATCTCCGTCGAGAGGCTCGGGGGACTGACCAACCGTAACTACCGCATCGACTGCCCGCGGGGCTCCTTCGTGCTGCGCCTGGCCGGCGAGGGCACCGGCGATTACATCGATCGCGCGGCGGAGCACCACAACGCGTCGATCGCCTCCGCGGCCGGTGTCAACGCGGAGATCGTACATTTCGATGTCGCAAGCGGCACCATGATCAGCCGCTACATCGAGCATTCCGTGACCATGGACATCGAGCGCTTCCGCGACCCGGGCGCCCTGGCTCGCTCCGGAAAAGCGTTTCGCCGGCTGCACGACTGCGGCAAGCCTTTTCAGGGACAATTCGAGCTGTTCGAGCAGATCGATCGCTATCTCGCGGTGGTGAAGGACCTCGGCGCGGAGCTGCCGCCCGGCTACACGCCGGTGCAGCGGGACGCCGAGCGGGTGCGAACCGCCCTGGCCGCGCACGCACTGCCGAGCCGGCCCTGCCACTGCGACCCCATGGTCGAGAACTGCATCGACGACGGGGAGAGAATGTTCATCATCGATTACGAGTACGCCGGCAACAATGATCCGATGTGGGATCTCGCCGACCTCTCCGTCGAGGGCGCGTTCGCCGACGAGCAGGATCACGTTTTCATGCAAGGCTATTTCGGACACGAGCCCGGCGCTTTCGACGTCGGCCGCATGGTGATGTACAAGGCCATGTGCGATCTGCTGTGGACGCTGTGGGGCGTGGTGCAGCACGCCAACGACAATCCCGCCGAGGATTTCTGGGCCTATGCCGTGGGCCGCCTCGAGCGATGTCGCGCACTCATGGCACGCGACGACTTCTCGCGGCAGATCGCGGCGGTTGCCCGGGGAGCGCAGTAATGTCGACCGCAGCCGCGAGCGGGGAATCGCTGGACGCATCGCAGTACGCCACGGCGTCGATACTCAGCTACGAGTCGGTCTACGGCGAGGATTTCGTCAGCCCCGGCGGCCGCGACATGGCCAGGGAACTGATCGCTCAGCTGGCGCTGCCGCCGGGCTCCCGGGTGCTCGACGCGGGCTGCGGTCTTGGCGGAAGCGCGTTCCTGATGGCGCGCGAGTTCGGTTTCCTCGTCGAGGGAATCGACCTGTCGCGCAACATGTTGAGCCTAGCGAATGCCAAGCTCGCGGCGCACGCACTGCGCGAGCGCGTCAACTTGAAATACGGCGACTGCCTCGAGCTCGACCGCGTCGAGCACTACGACGCGATCTACAGCCGGGACGTCTTCCTGCACATCGCCGACAAGCGGCGGCTGTTTGCGGTGCTTCATGCCGCACTGCGGCGCGCAGGGAAGCTGCTATTCACGGACTACTGCTGCGGCGAGCCGCCCTGGACGGAGGATTTCGCCGAGTACGTGCGCCGGCGCGGCTACGATCTGCGCACGCTGCCGGCCTACGCCCAACTGATCTCGGCGGGGGGATTCGAAGCGGTCGTCTACCGTGATCTGACCGACAGGTTCATCGAGATCCTCAATGCCGATCTCGAAAGAATCGCCTCGCTCGGGCTCGACGAGGCGGAGCGGGAGAAACTGGCGCACAGCTGGAGAGGAAAGCTCGAGCGCGCCCGCTCGGGAGATCACCGCTGGGGGCTGTTCACCGCCGTGCGCGGAGACTGAGCCACGGATCGCAGGCACACACGACCCATGAGAAACCCCGGCGCGTCGCAGCGCAGCGACCCCGCCTCGCCCGGCGCGGGCGCAACGAGCAGCGGGCATCAAGCAGCCCGGGGCCTCGGAGGCTCGCGGGCAGGCGTCGTGCTGCTCGCCCTGGGTGCTGCGTCGTTGGCGGCGGTCCTGTCGCTCGACCCCATCGCCCAGGACCCGGGCTACCATCGCTTCGCGGATCAGCGTGCCCTGCTCGGGATGCCCAACTGGCAGAACGTCCTGTCAAACGCCCCGTTTCTGCTCGTCGGCCTGGTGGGGCTGCGCCGGATTCTCGCGAGCCCTCCGCAGGAGGCGCCGTGGTCCTGGGGGGCGTACTTTATCGGGGTCGCGCTCGTGTGCTTCGGCTCGGCCTACTACCACTGGAGACCCGACAACGAGACGCTGCTCTGGGATCGGCTGCCGATGACACTGGCGTTCATGGGCATCTTCGTCGCCCTGCTCGGCGAGCACCTGAGTCCGAAGCTCGAGCGCTACCTGCTGCTGCCGGCCCTGGGGCTCGGATTTTTCAGTGTTTACCACTGGAGTCGGGTGGACGACCTGCGGCTGTACATCTGGGTTCAGACGATCCCCCTCCTCGTCGTGCCGGTTCTGCTGTGGTTGTTCGACGGCAACTATACGCACCGCCGCTACCTGGTCTATGCGGTTGCCTGCTACGCCCTAGCCAAGGTCGTCGAGTTCAGCGACGAGGCCGTGCTCGGGCTGACGGGAGGTCTCATCGGCGGACACGCCGCCAAGCACCTGCTGGCGGCGCTGGGAAGCTGGATGCTCTACGAGATGCTGCGACGACGAAAGCGGGCCGGCACAGGCGCCGCGCCGCGTCGAACCGGGCGATCGAGCCCATCGGTTTGAAATGACCGACCTGCGCAGCCGGGACAAGGCGGAGCTGCTCGCCCAGCTTGCCGCGCTGGAGGACGCCGGCGTGCCGACGGCTCGTGCCCTGTTCATCGCGGCGGGCCGGCGACGACGCCGCGGCATATCGCACCGGGCGCGCAAGGCGGCGGCCGCGCTTGCCGACGGTCGGAACCTGGCGCGTGCGGGCGCCGACACCGGTCTGTTCGATCCCCTGGAAGAGGGTTTCATGGAGTCCGCCGCCGGCTCCGGTAACGTCACCGCCGCACTGCAACGACTGGCCGAATTTCATCGCCGGCGCGCGGAGCACCTGAGAACACTGAAGGTTCGTTTGCTGCCCCCGGTCCTGATACTGCTGCTGGCAATATTCATCGGCCCGCTCAAGGATCTGGGTCTGGGCAACATCGACGGCCCTGAGTATCTGCGGCGGACATTGCTCGTGATCTTCACACCGGTGCTTCTCCTTGGGGGGCTCTTGCGTGTCCGCGCATGGCTGCAAGGCGCACGTGCCCGGCGAACCGGATTTGCACAGCTCGCGGACCGAGCGCTTATACGCATGCCCTTGTTCGGTAAAACGCATGTGCGACGATGTGTCAATCGCGGACTCGAGGCGCTCGTCCTTCTGCTCGAGAGCGGTATGTCGATCTCACGAGCCCTATCGCTGGCAAGCGGCACAGTTGGCAACGCTGTGATCGCCGACGAGTTCCGCCGTGCCGCTGCAGACACGCAGCTCGGCCTGACTCTGAACGGGTCGTTTCAGCGCGGTGCCTTCGTCTCTCCGCTCGCCCTGCAATTCATCGCCACGGGAGAAGAGTCGGGCAGACTGTCCGAGATGATCGAGCGATACGCCACCCGTCACAGGGCGAAGCTCGAGAGCTTCGATCGCGAGCTCGTGGCGTGGGGTCCGCGGATCGCTTACTTTCTGATGCTAATCTGGATCGCGGCCGGCTTCGTCCTGTCCGCGGGCGGACTGCCCCGCTTCGGCTGACCGCCGCTACGGCGGGGACGGCCACCGGTCCGGTTGAGGGCATAGCGCTCGCGTTGTCGACATTGCGGGGCCAGCACAGGGGAATGACGACACCTCATCGCCCCTCCGGCATCGCGCTCGAGAAGCCTCCAAGCGGTCATCTCGACAGCGCCGTGAAGAACGCCCCGATGGCCTCTGCCGTGCTCTCAGGCGCATCCACCGTCGGCCAGTGGCTCGCATGCTCGAACTCGCGGCTACGGATCCCGCTGCCTGCTATGAAATCCTGCGCATGCCGCCCGGTGCTCCGCCGCGACCAATAGTACAGGGCGGGAACGCTCAGGTTCGCGTAGGCGTGCCCCATGGCGTCACGTTGGCTGAGACGCCACGCATCACGACCGAGTTGCCACATGGCCACTGCATCGGCCGCAGCCACGGCGCGCTCGTAACGGCGAAATATCGGCTGCGTCTCGGCCAACTCGCGAATCTGCTCCAGGAACTGGGCCTTGAAGTCATTCGCGTTTTCCCACTCAATGGCACACCCGGTGAAGTAGGCGTCTTCTTCGCACAGATTGCCCTCGATCGAGAAGACGCCGAGAACCGCTCCGGGCAGCCGCTGCACAGCACACACCGCGATCGCGCTTGCGACGGAGTGAGCGACGAATCCGATCGGCGCGCTGGGGGAAATCTTCTTGACCAGTTCCACCGCTGCTTCCGCATGATCGACAATCGTCTCGACTCCGGCCTGTCTGGGCGACATGCCGAACCCTGGCAAATCGACGGCGACGATCTCGAATTCAAGAGCCAGGTCGGTGCCAAACAGGGGTGTGAACATCAATCCGCTGTCGGCGAACCCATGCAGGCAAACCAGCTTTGTTCTCTCCCGCGCACCCGCACGACGCACGTACAGGTCGCCGAGGAACGCGCCTGCCCTCACGGGGCCGGATCGATCCCGCCGGGCGGGACGTCGCTCGAGCGCTTCCTCGAACCGATCCGCCGGCCGCTCAGCGCGCAAACGGCTGTTGGAACATCGCCCACACCGAGTTGCCCTCCTCCGAGACGGCCCAGTCGAGACGCACCACGTTGCGGAACGTCATGAATCGTAGCCCCAGACCGCCGTCCACCTTGAGATCCTTGGTAAAGAGGTCGCCGTCGTACTTCGGCGCCACCCGCCCCGCCTCGACGAAACCGACCACCTGCCACCAGTCGATCTCGAAGTAGTCGAGCACCGGTATGTCGCGCAGCGGGTTGGTTTGCGGTATCAGGCGCAGCTCCGCGGCATAGTAAACCGCCGACTTGTCGTGGAAACGCGCCGACGGGTAGGCCCTCATGCGATCGTAGCCTCCGAGGAATGAGCCGTGCTGCGGCGGCGGACGGTGATTGACGATCTGCGGGTTATCGGCGGCGGTCTCCCACGTCGGTGTGTTCGAAGTCCAGAAGTTCAGCGCCATCACCTGCTGGCGAAACCAGCCCGAGGTCCCCAGATCGAAGTACTTGGAGGCCTCGAACTCGAGGTTGGTCCAGCTGTTGCTGCTGTCGAACCAGCCGAAATCCCGGGTCAGGGTGAACTTCTGCCGACTGCCGGACGCCGGGTTGCGCGGGAAATCGGTGTTGTCGTAATCGACCCACAGCTCGAGGCCGTTGGTTGCCGCCGAGAGCTCGTCCTCCTGCGTCTCCTCCTCGAGATCGCGGTAGTGATAGAACGCCCGGGTGGCAAGCGTCGTCTTGCCGCTGGTCATGGGATTCCAGTGCTCACCCCCCGCGGGGCCGGAGAGCAGCAGGCCGCGGTCGAGGCGGTACAGCGAGATAGGGTCTTCGCGCGCGTTGCCGATGGGCAGTGGGTACTTGACCGTGAACTCGAACTGGATGTCATCGCTGATGCCGGTGACGAAGTCGTCGGGGTCGGAGTCGTTGGAGCCTGCTTTGATCTCGGTCGGATCTCGGTCGAGATCGACGTAGAAACGCGAGTCCGTGAAGTGACCGAGCAGCAGGAAGGTGTCGGCAAACAAGCGCCGGGTTCCAGGCAGGCGGAAATTGTACGCGCCGCCCACCAACGAGTACGAATCGTTACTGGTGCCGTAGAGCGCCCCGAACAGTCCCGCCTGTCGCTGGAGGTTGCCGGACACGCCCCCGGCCACGCCGATAGCCGTTCCCAGGGAGTCGGTATTGAAAATGTAGGGCAGCCATCCGCTGGTGGGTTCGTCGATGCTCATGTCCTTGTCCAGGGCGATGAGCTGGGAGCGAGCGGACTGAGGCATCAGCAAAGTCGCACACAGGAGCACTGCTGTCAGGACTCCCCCGGTCGAGGCAAAGAAGACCTGGCGTTCGGGACGAATTCGTCGATCCTGTCTTGCACTGGGCATGGTAAATCTCCCGCCGGCTCGTGTTTCAGCTCATTTCGCGAACAAGGTGCGGACATTATCATCGTCGCTCCCGAACCGTCACGCACAGGTGCTCGCACGGGCCGTGGAAACGACGAACGGCGGCGCGCATTCCACCTTGGGTTCCGCGATCGACTCGAGCGGCGCCGACGAATATTATCTGTTGCTGATGCAGCGCCGCGCTTATTGAACGTCGGACGCCAAGCAGCGCACCCAGACGAATAAACGGAGATCTCGCAGATGAACAGCAGATCGGGGAAGGCAGATCCGCCGGCGCAGGGCTGGCGGTTCCGTACCGGACTATCACTCTTCGTGTTGGGGGGAATTTCACCCGTGTTCGTCCCCCTCGCCGCGGCGATGCACATCTCGCCCGAGTGGAAGACCATCGTCTCCGGCTTGCTGGTGCTCGGCATTCCAGAGCTGCTGTGGCTGGCCGCCGCCACCATCATGGGAAAGAGCGGTTTCGACTACCTCAAAGGCAAGGCGTTCGGCTTCTTGCGTCGCTACGCGCCGGCGGACGTCGTGAGCCCGACGCGGTATCGCGTCGGCCTGGCCCTGTTCCTGATGCCCCTGCTCTGGGGCTGGCTCACACCCTACGCGTCCGGCATGACGGCCGTCTTCGAGCCGTATCGCTTTACCATGGCTGTCGCCGGCGACGTCATGCTGCTGACCAGCCTGTTCGTGCTGGGCGGAGAGTTCTGGGACAAGTTGCGGGCCTTGTTCAGCCACTCGGCCAAAGCAAGCTTTGCGGGCTCGCCGGGCGCGCCCGGCGCCGCGGCGTGATGCGGGCGCTGCGGCCCGACGCGGGCTCTACAGGTCCGCGACGGAGAGCTTGAACACCTCGACCGACTTGTTCTTGCCACCGTCTCGCCGGAGACGAGAACGCGCGTACCGTACTCCTTGTTGAGCTGCTCGAGGCGCGCCGCGAGATTGACCGCATCGCCGTGCACGGTGTAGTTCATGCGATCCCCGGAGCCGACGTTGCCGGCAATCACCGTTCCCGTGGTGATGCCGATTCTCGCTCGCAGCGACCTGCCCGCAAACGTTCGCCGCGCGACGATCTGCTGAATTTCGCAAGCCGCCTTGACCGCCTCGTCCGCATGCGCCGGGTCCTCTATCGGAACGTTGAACGTCACCAGCATGGCGTCCCCCTGGAACTGGTTGACGATGCCCCCGTGCCGGTTGATCGGTTCGATGACTGCCGGAAAATACTCGTTGAGCATCTGCACCACTTCCGCGGGCGACATGCCCTCCACGATGCCGGTGAAGGTCTCGAGATCCGAATAGAGGATCGTTGCCGTCGTCTGCACCGGCTGCAGGCTGCCCCCGCCGGCGATGATGGCCTCGGCAACGCTTTCCGGGACGTATTTACCGAACACCTCCCGCACCACGGCGGTATCACGGAAGACGTGCAGGGCCGCCGCCATCCGCCCCACCTCGTCGCCGCCCTCAGCGGGCAGCTCGACGTGCAGGTTGCCTTCTGCGATCGCCAGCATGCTGTGGCTGAGCGCCGTGAGCCGGGCAACGATATTGCGGCCCACGTAGAGCCACACGATGAGTACGGAGCTGACGAGACTCAACACCACCACCGCCACCAGGAAGGTCGTACTGAACCGCTGCACCGACCGGGCGTCGCGATTGGCCAACTCGATGTCGTCCTTGGCGCCGCCCACCAACGCATCGACGGCGACGGTCAGCCTGCCCACCAGCTCCACGTTCTGCTGCAGAAGCCCGCGTCCCGCTTCCTGCAGCGCGAGCTCTTCCCTTCGCAACGCCGTAACACTGCCCTCGCCTTCGACCAGGGCAGAGAACGCATCGATCTGCACACCCATCAGCGGGCGCAGCTTCTCGTCGAAAACCGCCGCGAGCTCGGCGAGCTTCTTCAGTCGACGCCGCAGACGAAATTCCGCCACCGTCAGCTGATCGAGCTGCTCCTCGGCCCACACCTGCAACAGATTGTCATTGACGACCGAAGCCTCGAGTTGCGCTTCCTGCAGTCTCTCCCGCAACTCTTTCGCTTCGATCTGCTCTCGCAGCGCTCTGTTGCGATCGACCGCACTGAGGTCTTCGTCCTGCGCCGCACTGCGCAACTGATTGATTTTCGACTCGGTCACCTGCACCCAGGGCGTCAGCAGGCGCTGCACAGCGTTGTTGATGGCGATGACCCGTTCGCTCAGCTCACGCTTTTTCTCGCCAAGCGCCAGATTTGCCGCAACGAGGCCATCGACCTGGCTGAGGTTGTCCCGCAGCTGTGCCGCCGCGCTGTCGAGCGACCCGAGCGCCGCGACGTCGATGGCCGTGCTCTTCAGGGCCGCGAGCAACGATTCCAGCCGCTCGATCTCCGCGAGGATGTCGGCCGACTGTCTCTCGTGTTGCTCCAGGGTGCGGGCCGCGAGCAGGGCGGGCGCCCCGGCAACGATGCGTTCGGCCTGTCGTGAAATCTCGAGCGCGTCCAGCGCCGAGGGAACGCGTTGCTCGGCGATCAGGTCCAGCGCTTTGCCAATCGCGACGAAAGAGTAGACCGCGGCGATCGCCGCGAGAATAGCGAAGGCGCTGATGCCGAAGAAGGCCAGCAGCAGGCGCCCGCGCAGGCCGAGACTTGCCAGGGCGCGTTTCATGTTTCAGGGCTACGCATCGTGTGCCCGGCCGGAGCGCTCGCGCTTCGTCGCCCCTGCGCCGCATTGCCCGAGGCGAAATACCCAGGATGCTGACGAGTTCTCGACCGCGCTGCTCACCATGCAACGCGCCGGAGCCCGCTAGCGGTGCACGATATCGCTCTTCATCCCGTAAGCGATCGCCAGCATTTCTGCCCTCTCGCGCTCGCCGATGCCGTTCTTAACCATCGCTTCGAGGATGTCGTCGATCACGGCGACGAATTCCGCTTCGCTGACGTTCATTCCCTTGTGCGCCTCGGGCATACTCATGCCCTGGTACTCCTGTGGCCCCCCGGTGCCGGAGCCGATCAGGTCGACGACGAGCTCGATGAGCTCGGCGTCGCTCTTCTTGGCGTTGTCATAGCGTGGGCTGATCACCGGGTTGGCGTGGTGCAGGGCGAGTATGTCGGTGACGACGGCGCGTATCTTCTCCTCGCCGCCAAGCCTTTCGTACAGCGTCGGTTCTGTCATCGTCTCGTGTTCCTCGGTGGCATCGTTACATTACGAACAGCCGCGGGTGGGGCACACTTCTGCGGCACAAACGCCGGCGACGTCTCGCGGGCGCGCAGTATACACCCCGGCGTCATCCGTAAACAGCTCAAACGGAGATCGGCGGGCTCAGAGAAAACGTTCCGAACCGCGCCGGATTCCAAACCACCCGCCTGCAGAGGCATTTTACTGCCCCGGCTGGTTGAAGCACGATTTGGTGACCTCGTCGTACATGACGGATCTGTGCTCCGTCGAGTGATACATGTCCCAGATCCGGTCTGCGATGAGCCTCGAGATTCTCATGAATTCGCGGTTGCAGTGATGAGGAGATGCTTCATCGAATGTCCGCTTCTCCAGATCGAACCCGTTGTCGCGCAGAAGAAACAGATAGTGTAGCAGCTCGTGACCCACTCCATAGGTCACCAGCTCGTGGTGCCACGTATCGATGGTGCGCGGCGCGATGCTGACCATCAGGGGGTATTGCGGATAGTTCACGGTCGGATACTGAAAGCCCATACGTGCCTTGTGCGGAACTTCCCAGTCGAGCACGAGGGGCGGGGGCGGAAAGTCCCCGGGAGCGCCGACCTCTTCCTTGAGCATCTCCCATACCGCGTTGATGTCCGAGTACCTGAGTGGCGGTTCCGTGAGTTCGATGAAATCGATCGAACCGCGATACACCTTCCCTTGCAGAGGCACAAGGCTGAGGCACGAAAGCACCAAGAACGCCAATACCAGACCCTGTTTCATAGCGTCTCTCCCGGCCGTTCCCGAGGCACATTGCCGCCTGCCCGGTTACCACACGGCCGGCAACAGGCAAAGCTCGACAGCCTCGAGAAGTCGCTTGACGCCGACGAATGACACGATTGGCACCACTGCCGTGCCACGAGCGAGCGCGGCGGCAACGGCCCTGCCGAGCAGGCCGGGAACTGGGGTCGAACCGGCTACTACACGCGGTGTCTGCTAGCGAGCCTCAAGTGCTCGAATCCGCCGGCAACCGGCTCGCCGAGGGCCCGGGTGCGTTGCGGCCCACGGCGGCTCGCGCGCAACGACGAGCGGACGGATCCTCTGCGCGCTCTGCTCAGCACCAGCTCGCCTCGCCGGCGCGGGAGTCGTGCAGCAGCTCCTGGACGTTCGCCTCGATCACGCGGTAGCCGACGTTGCCGTACAGCTTCTGCCGGCCTTCGTTGAGGATGAAAGTCGGGCTGCCGGACACGCCGAGTCGCTCGCGCTCCTGGTAATCGTCGGCCAGGGCGGCGTAGGCGCTGCCGTCGTCGATCCGCTCGCGCGCCTGCTCCACGGGCAAGCCGAGCTCACGGGCGACATCGCACTGGACGTCCCAGCGGCCGATGTCGCGACCGTCGCGGAAGAACGCCAGGCGCAGGGCCCACATCAGGCGCTCGTCCGGTCGCTGCGACGCCTCGACCTCGCTCGCCGCACCGGCTGCCAGCAGCTGTACGGCCTTAACGAACACGTGGGGCCCGGTCGAGCTCGCCGGCCGCGCCTGCACCCATAAACCGGGGTTCAGCTCGATGTGATCGAAGCGTGTCGCCACATCCCTCAGATGCGCGTTGAATCCAGCGTAGCCGCCGCGCTCCGCCCAGCCCTGTCCTATCTTTTGCGCCGTGCTGGCAAAGACCGGGCAAAGACGCTGCTCGATGGCCACGCGTCCGCCGAAACGATGGCGTATCTCGTCGACGCGTATCTGCGCCACGTACGCCCACACGCAGAGAATGTCGCTGAAATAAGTGATAGTTACCAAGGGGGTCCTCCGTGCCGTTCACGCTTCGGGTCAAGTCTGCGCGAAACTCGCGTCGGCGGCCAGCCGCGCCATACAACGCAGCGGCAACGCCCGCACGACCACGCGCGAGCGGGGCAGTCATGGGCGTTTGTGCTCGACCTAGGCAGCCCCGGCGCAAACTCCGGCGCCGCCCCGCAAAGACACCCCCGATGAGTGCCTGCGCCACGGCCGAAGGGTGGTTCCGCTGTGTTTTTCCTCGAGGGCGCGTCACCGGTTCCGGCCATCACACCAACGGTAATAAGCGACCATGGGCGAGAGGAACCACGGATTGCCGCCGTAAAAAGGGCGCGTTGCAAAGACGACGTCGTCGAAGCCGGTTTGGCCCTGGCCGCGAGCGAGCACTTTCTGGCCCACCCGCATGCCGAGATAACCGGCCATCGACACTCCCGAGCCGCAGTAACCCATCGCGTAGTAGATGCCGTCGTGCCGGCCGATGTGGGCGAGCGCGTCGAAGGTGTAAGCCACGAATCCCACCCAGGAATGGCTGATCCGCACCGGCGCCAGCTCGGGGAACAGCTGCGCCATGTCCGCGTGGAGCCGAGGCGCCGTTCGACGCGGATCGGTCTCGCCGTGGGATACCCGGCCACCGAAGAGAATCCGACGCCGGTCCGGAGACGCACGATAGTAGTAGACGACCTTGCGGGTATCGCCCACGACCCGGTTCCTCGGCATCAGGCGGGCCATCAGGTCGGGCTCGATGGGCTCGGTGGCGATGATGTAGCTGCCGATGGGAATCACCCGGCGCCGCAGCCACGGCGTCAGCCTGCCCGTGTAGCCGTTGGTCGCGACCACCACGTCGCCGGCGCGTATCGTGCCTAGCGGTGTCTGCACCCTGAACGCAGGGCCGTCGCGGTCGAGCGCGGTCGCGGGGCACCGACTGACCACCGTGCCGCCGGCGGCGAGAACGCGGGACAGCAGGCCGCGATGAAAGCGGGCGGGATGCAGTGCCGCGTGACGCGGGAAGACCATGCCGCCGCAATACGCGTCGGTGCCGAGCTCGGTGCGCTGATCATTCTTCTCGACGAGATAGGCCCCGGTCTCCAGGCTAGCGGGTTCCCGCCCGACACACGCCGCCAGGCGCGCGAACTGGGCGGCGTTGTGTGCGGCATGGAATCGCCCGCTGACCTCGAAATCGCAATCGATTCCCTCGTTCGCGATGAATTTTCCCAGCCACGCCAGCGCATCGTGCCCTTCTCTCACAATGCCCAATGCCCGCTCCAGGCCGTAGCGCTTGCTCAGCTCTTCGAAGTCGGGCTTGACGCTGGTGCTGATCTGACCGCCATTGCGCGTGCTGCAACCCCACCCGGCATCCTCGGCATCGAGCACCACCGTGCTTCGTCCGCCGCGCAAGGTCTGCAGGGCCGCGCTCAAGCCCGTGTAGCCGGAACCGATCACCGCCACGTCGGCCTCGGGCGGCGGCGGCGCCGGGTCGAGGTCCGGACGCGGTACATCGTCCCACCATTACGGGTCGGTGCGGAAGTCCTTGCTGAACAGCCTGCGGGCAGCCTCTGCTGATGTCACGGAATCGCCTGGAACACTGAATCAGCGCCGAACACGATCATCGCCTCGCAGCGCAAACCGAACCACGTCCCGCAGCGACACGACGCCCGTCATCGCCGCGGCATGGTCACGGACACCCCAACGGCGGGAGGATCGTCCGGGCGACAGCGGCACACGCCGATGGGCCAATCGGCGGTACACCCCGGTGGCCGCGGTCGTCATGCGCCTATTCCCGCAAGCTCCTGCCCGGTCACGAAGAAACGCTCTCGCTGTGCTCGCTCGCATCCACGCCGGCCCTGCGAAGGCCCTCCACGAAGTGCTCCAGGTCCCCGGAGTTCTTGTAGGGAAGATTCCTGAGCTTGTGTTCGATAGAGTAATGAGGATTGATCCGCAGCGCCTCGCACCATGCGGCCTGCGCCTGCGCACACCGCCCTGAGAACCCATAGCACGCCGCCAGAAGCACATTTGAAGCGTCGGAATCCGGGTTTCGTGTCAGCCGACGCTTCAGAGCGGCAATCGCTTCGTCGTAACGGCGAAGATGAAAGTACGCCAGAGCTCGAAGGTGCAGGATCATGTCGGGAAAATGCGGATCGAGACGTACCGCATCTTCGAGCACGCCGAGCGCCTCCTCCGATCGCCCTGCGAAATGCAGAGCCCAGGCGAGATCGAAACGCGCATGAGCGAGATTCGGATCAAGCGCGATGGCTTTCTCTGCTTCGGCGATGGCCAGCTCGTGCTGCCTCGCCCACAGATGGGCCATCCCCAGCTGAACGTGGGCAAACGAATCCTGCTCGTCCAGCAGGACGGCCCGTCGTGCCGTTTGCGCATGCAGGCTTACGGAACGCTCGGCGGATTCGCTCCAGTTGTTGATGGCATCGGCCAGGTGGCTGGCCGCGAGCCACGCACAAGCCGCGGCGAACTTAGGATCGAGCTCCACCGCTCGCTCGAACATCGACCGGGCATCCGCGTTGGCCTGCCGGGTGAATCGCCACCACTGCTCGCGCCCGCGCAGGAAGCAGTCGTAGGCTTCCAAATTTTCGGTGGGATGGCGCCCCGGCAACGCTTGGCTGCCCTGCGTCAGCTTGGGCGCAAGCGTCGCCACGATCTCCTGAGTGACCTCGTCCTGGACGGCGAAGATGTCGTCCAGCTCGCGGTCGTAGCGCTCCGCCCAGACGTGACCGCCGGTGGCGCCGTCGATCAGCTGGGCCGTGATGCGCACCCGGTTGCCGGCCTTGCGGATGCTGCCCTCGAGGGCATAACGAACGCCGAGTTCACGGCACACCTCGGAAACATTGACCGCCTTGCCCTTGTAGGTAAAAGCCGAGTTGCGCGCGATGACGAACAAGCCGGATATTTTCGACAGGTCCGTGATGATGTCTTCACTGACGCCGTCGCTGAAATACTCCTGCTCCGGGTCACTGCTCATGTTGGCAAACGGCAACACGACGATGGAGGGCTTGTTTGGCAGATCCGGCACTCGGTCCTCGACGGCATCGTCCGCAGCCGCCTCCGCCGATGCCACGACGCGTTCCGGCTCCGGGACCTGCTCTCCGCTTCTCAGTCGGGCGACAAACGCTCTGACCGGTTGCTCGAACCCCTTCAGCGTCTGCTCACCCAGACTGTCGAAGTCGAAGGGCAGGCGGCGGGGCACGGTCTCCGATACCGACCCTTGAACCACCACACCTCCGGGCACGGCCAACTGCTCCAGCCGCTGAGCCAGCACGACCCCCGCGCCGGTGATGGTATCGTCGGCGACGATCACCTCGGCCAGACTGATGCCGATGCGCAGTTGCGGGCGAAGGTCATCGTCACGAGCCGCGCCCGAGTCGGCGTTGCGGGTTTGGTACGCAAGCGCGGCAGTCACCGCATCCGATGCCCGGGCAAACTCCGCCACCAGGGCATCGCCGCGTATTTCCCGAGTGGAACCGCCGTGGGAAGTGATCGTTTCGGACAACCGCCGGAAGCTGCCTCGAATACGCTCATGCGCCACCGATTCGTTGAGCTGAACCAGTTCGGTCGAACCAACAACGTCGGCGTGGAGAACAACGGCGAGCTTGCGCGAGAGATGCGTTGCCAACGTGGACGCCTACTTCATCTTTATGGACACTTCCCCAGTTTACCGTGCCGCTCACCGCCTAGCGAGAGAGGACGTCGACAGGCTCTCGTTGCGGAACCACGCGGACCATCGTCCGGGCCGAATGAACGGCGCTCGTCCCGCATCGGCGTTCGTTGCGGCTCGGCAAGGATGGCCCGGCAGGCGGCGAAAGTCGAACCGGTCGCGGAGCAGCGGCGACAACCCCGCCGGCGCCGCATGCGCCGCGCCCGCGGCTGCGCCCATGGCGCTCGTCTCGACCTCGCGAAGATCGCGACGCCATTCGCGCCGGCGGGCTGCCGCGGCGAAGGCATTGCCCACCCCGCCGACGCGCGTCACCAGCGCCCCTTGCCCGCCGGGCAAACGGCAAAGCGTGCCGGGGTATCACGGATTGTTGCACCGCAGCATCGAGCCGGGTTTCGCGCGCCGGGCATCGGCCCGGGCTCGAACGCACCGAGCTTCCCACCGGGACCCCGGCACGCCGGCGGCGTTGCGACGCCGCACGGATGCGTTTGCTCGACGCGCCGGGGTTGCCGCATGTGCGCACGCCGCCGTCGCGGCGGGGGGTGCGCGACGCCAATGGCCGATGACAGTCGCCCCCCCCGCCGCAAGCAAGCACCGGGAGTGAGCGAGTGTGGTAATGAACCGCTCGACCGGCGGCCGACGCGAGCCGCGCGATGCGGGTTCACAACCCGGCGACACACCCGGGCAGGCTCGCTGGTTTCGACTTGCGAGCGGAGAGTTTATATTGTTTGCCCGCCCCGACGATTCCGCGTACCCCAACTCACTCATGCTGATCAGATCGTTTCACGGGAGACAGAAGGCGCCGTGAGCTTCGAAGAGGTGTTGGACCAGGCGATCGCATTGCTCCAGCGTCGAGAGCGCCTTACCTACCGCACGCTCAAGCGGCACTTCCAGCTCGACGACGAAGAACTGGAGGATCTGACGTTCGAGCTCATCAAGGGGCAGCGACTCGCCGTCGACGAGGATGGCGAGGTTCTGGTCTGGGCAGGGGGGACGACAACCTCATCGCAGTCCGATGTCGAAAGTCCTCCGGCCAGCCAAGGCACTCGGCCAACCCGCGCAGGGGCGGGCGCTCCGGAAGCCGAAAGACGCCAGCTGACCGTCATGTTTCTGGACCTCGTGGAGTCCACGCCTCTCGCCGAACGACTCGACCCCGAAGAGCTCAGGGAGGTCGTTCGTGCCTATCAAGAGGTGTGCGCCAACGCCGTCGCGCGCTACGACGGCCACATAGCCAAATATATGGGCGACGGGGCAATGGCTTACTTCGGCTACCCCACCGCCCACGAGGACGACGCCGTCCGCGCGACTCACGCCGGACTCGGCATCATCGCCGGCATGAGCCGGCTGAACGCCAGCCTCGAGCGCGAGCACGACTTACGCCTTCGGGTTCGAATCGGCATTCACACGGGGCTCGTGGTCGCAGGCGAGATGGGCGGCGGGCAGACGCGCGAGGCGCTTGCCGTGGTGGGCGAAACCCCGAATATCGCGTCCAGAGTCGAGGGAGCCGCCGAGCCCGACACGGTCACCATCACCTCGGCCACCCACAACCTCGTCAAGGGCTACTTCGTCTGTAAGCCACTCGGGGCACACACCCTCAAGGGCGTCTCCCAGCCGGTGGAGATTTATCGTGTCATTGGGCAGAGCGGCGCCCGGAGCCGACTGGACATCGCCACCGCTCACGGCCTGACGCCTCTGGTCGGCAGGGAGCACGAAGTTGGGTTGCTCTTGGAGTGCTGGGGTCAGGCCCAGGACGGGCACGGTCGAGTCGTCCTGCTGTCAGGTGGGAGCGGCATCGGCAAATCGCGGTTGGTGGAGGTGCTCAAAGAGCACGTCGCAGCCGATGCACACAACCCGCTGGAATGCCGGAGTTCTCCGTACCACCAGAACACGGCCCTGTTTCCCATTACGGACGCGCTGCGGCAGAGCTGGCGGCTCGACGCCGACGACAGTGCGCAGCACAAGCTCGACAAGCTCGTCCGGGAATTGAGCCGCTACCGCCTTCCCCTGGAGGAAACGGTGCCGCTCTTCGCGCCATTGCTGTCAGTGTCGCTTACGGGCGAACGTTTTCCGCCCCTCGACTTGTCTGCTGAGGGTCGACGTCAAAAGATACTGGAAAGCCTCGTTGCGATCACTCTGGAAATCGCCGAGCAGCGACCGCTGCTTTTCATCCTGGAAGACCTGCAGTGGGCCGACCCGACGACGCGCGAGCTGCTCGACCTGCTTCTCGAGCAGGCGCCCACCGCCGCGCTCTGCGTTGTGCTCACCTGCCGTCCCTCCTTCCAACCGTCTTGGGGCAGTCGTTCCTACCTCACGGAAATCACGGTCAATCGCTTGGCTAGGAATCAGATCGAACGGTTGGTGGAACGGGTAGCCGCTGACAGAGCTCTGCCGCGGGAGGTGATGCAACAGATCGTGGAGAAGACCGACGGAGTCCCATTGTTCGTGGAGGAAATGACCAAGGCGGTGTTGGAGTCGGATGTGGTGGAAGAGGCCGACGGTCGCTACGTGCTGGTGGGACCGCTTTCGTCGCTGAGCATCCCGAGCACCTTGCAGGATTCGTTGATGGCGAGGCTGGACCGGCTGGTCACCGCCAAGGCCGTGGCTCAGTATGCGGCCGTCATTGGTCGCCAGTTCTCGTTCGAGTTGCTCGCTGCGGTCTCGCAACTCGATGAAGCGACATTGCAGCATGAACTGGGACGATTGGTCGAGGCGGAGCTCTTGTATCAACGCGGTTTGCCGCCTCAGGTGACGTACGTGTTCAAGCACAGCTTGATTCAGGATACGGCCTACGAGTCACTTCTGAAGAGCACCCGGCAGCAGTATCACCAGCGCATCGCCCAGGTGCTGGCCGAGCACTTCAGCGACATCGCCGAAACCGAGCCGGAGCTGTTGGCCTATCACTACACGGCGGCGGGCTGCCGCGCCGAAGCCATTGCGTACTGGCAACGGGCGGGTCAGCGCGCCCGGGAAAGCTCGGCTCATGCAGAAGCCATCGCCCATCTCGGCAAGGGCGTGGAGCTGCTCGAGTCTCTTCCCCGCACTCCCGAGCGCGATCAGCAGGACCTGACTCTGCACGTGCTGATCGGCAATTCTCTCGCCGTGACCAAAGGCTGGGCCGCCCCGCAAGTCGAAGACGTGTACGACCGGGCGCGGGAGCTCTGCCAGCGCACGGGGGACACAGCGCAGCTTCTGCCCGTGCTCTGGGGCTCGTCGCAGGTGTACATCCTGCGTGCCGATGTGCCGAGACATCTGGAGATCGGCCAGCGCCTCATGAGTCTGGCCCAATCGCGGAAAGACCCTCTATCCGTGATGGCGGCACACTGGGTGACGGGCGTCAACCGCTTCCATGCCGGTGACTACGCGGCCAGCCGCGAGCACATCGGCGAGGCGTATTCCCTGTACGACGCCGGGCAACACCGCTCTCAGATGGCGCTCTTTGGCATAGACCTCGGCGTCTTTGCGCTTTCCTACATGGCGCACGCCCTTTGGTGTCTCGGCTATCCGCAGCAGGCCGTGCGCAAGAGCCATGAGGCGGTCGCCTCGGCGCAGAAGCTGGCGCATCCCTTCAGCCTCGCGGTGGCGCTGGCCTATGCCGCCATGCTTTCGCAGTTTCGCCGCGAGGCGCAGTCTACGCGCGAGCTTTCGCAGGAGATCGTGGAGCTGTGCGAAGAGCACCGGTTTGCCTACTACTCGGCATGGGGGCGCCTCGTCCAGGGCTGGGTGGGGGTCGAGGGCGCCGAGGCAGAGCATGGCACGGTCGAGATGCAGCGGGGTCTGGCCGATCTGCGGGCTACGGGCAGCAGCCTGAGGCTTCCCTATTATCGCGCCCTGCTGGCCGCCGCTTTCGGCAGGACGGGCCAGGACAGCCAAGGGCTCCTGGCGCTCGACGAGGCCTTCAGCGACGTTCGGCGTACCGGAGAACGCTGGATCGAGGCCGAGCTCCACCGGCTCAAGGGCGTACTTCTGTTGAAGAAGTCTTCGGACAACCGCGCCGAAGCCGAGAGCTGCTTCCACGAAGCGCTCGACATCGCCCGCCGGCAGAAGGCGCGGTCGTGGGAGCTTCGCGCCGCCACCAGCCTGGCGCGCCTGTGGCACTCGCAGGGCAGGCGCCGGCAAGCTCACGACCAGCTCGCTGCCGTGTGCGGCTGGTTCCGCGAAGGCTTTGACACGGCGGACCTGCAAGAGGCCCAGGTTTTGCTCACGGAATTGTCATGATCGGCAATTTGCGCATCCTGCGGTGGAAGCCCCGCTGCGTTCCACAGCGCTCCTCGGCAGGGGCGAACCGAGTCCGGGGGCGGCTTGACGACAGCTGGCTGGAGCCCCCGTGACGAGGCACCGCGGGCGGGACGCGTGTCACCCGCAGGACTGATCCGCGTCACCGGCCGTCACGCCCTGCCCGCATAGAGGTTGCTGCGCCGCCTTTCTGTCGCCGCTCCCGGACTGCGCCGGACAAGACGTGAGGAACGCCGCGCCCGGGCTCCCGAGCGGTCAGGCGCCGTCGCAGGGTAGGCTTCGGGTATTGCGTGGGGTCCGTCTCCGGCACAGCGCATTGCTCCGGCTGTGCCGCGGCGCGCTTGCGGTCTCTTCAGTCTCCCTGTCAATCGAACTGCAGTGCGGCGCGACACAGATTCCCGGAAGAAACGCAAACGTGTATGCTTTCCGCGACCGCCCGAAGCCGGAAATTCCAGCGCCCGCTTCCAATCATGGAAGCGGTCTACTGTTCTCCGGCAGCGGAGCGGAGCGCACCCACCCGGAGGAACACTGGCATGACCCGGATCGTACGAACCGCCACGTTGCTGCTTCTCATCGTGGCCAATGGCGTCGCAAGCGACGAGCCGCGGGGCACACCTGAGGAAGCGAAGGCGATGGTGGCCAGAGCGATTGCCGCCTACGACGCGCGCGGCGAGACCGCCTTTGCGGCCATTACCCCGCCCGGCAGCGATTTCCGAGACCGTGACCTCTACGTATTCGTCATCGGGCCGGACAACCGAACCGTGGCCCACGGTCAGGACGCGAGCCGCATCGGCAACGATCTTGCACAGACGGTAGATGCCGCGGGCAAGGCGTTCGGCCGGGAGATGATCGAGAAGGCCGACGAGAAAGGTGTGTGGGTCGACTATATCTGGCGCGATCCGCTTACGAACACCGACGCGGAAAAAACGAGCTGGGTGGTGCGTCACGACGGTTACATTTTCGGCTGCGGAGTGTACAAGCCGTAGCGACCCCAGCAGGCCGGCCCCGGTGCCGAGAAGCCTGCGAGCACCGAAGTGCCTGGCTACACCACCAGGAGCCGTCGCGGATAGTCGGTCAGGAACCGGTAGCCGTCGTCGGTCACCACCACCGAGTCTCCGATGCGGCCACCGAGTCGCCCGGGCAGCGACACGCCGCCGTCCACCGCGAAAGTCATCCCGGCCGCGAGCGGTGTGCGATCGTTCTCCGCGAGCCGAGGGGATTCGAGGTAAGCCATGCCGATCGCGCGCCCGGTGCGGTACCCCGGCTCGAACCCGTTCGCACGGTAGACCGCGTTGGCGGCCTGCGCCACGGCCCGAGCCTCTATGCCGGGGCGAATGGCGGCGAGGGCCGCGGCCTGCGCGGCGATAGCCGTTTCCTGCACGCGTGCCGCCTCCTCGGTCGGCTGGCCGACGAAGAACACCCGATCGAAACCGAGCCGGTAGTGGCAGAACTCGGCCATGTTGCAGAAGCAGAAGTACACCGGGTCGCCGCGCTCGAGGGGCTTGACGCTGGCGCGCCGATGCACCATGGCGGTGTCGCGGCCGCTCTGCATGATCTGCAGGTTGTGGACAAGCGGCGAAACGAACGCCTCCCAGCCGCGCGCGGTAAGGAACTGCGCTGCCTTGCGCGTCCCGGCGGCGATTACCGCCAATGCCGACTCGTACTCCGGAACGCCCTCGGCCAACGAAGCCTCGGCAGCGCTCATCATCGCTCCTGCCACCTCGCCGGCCTGGCGCATGATCTCGATCTCGAACGCCGACTTGATTGCGCGCATCTCGCCGAGAAGGCCGGACACGTCGACCCGGGGCACGCCGGCGAAGCGCTCGTCGAGGAAGTCGCGCACGACGGCCGGCAGCGCCGAAGACTCGACGCCGATGGCCGGCGGCCGCTCGCCGAGCACTCTCGCCGCCACCGTCTCCCAGCGATCACCGCCGGCATCGTGCCACGGACGCACGTCGTCGACCCAGCTCATGGCGCCGACCATCTCGCTCTCCATCAGCGGCGTCACCACCACGGGATCCCGGTCGGGACGCAACACCAGCAACGTGGGCCGACCGAACTCCATGCCGAGATGACCCCAGAAGCCGGCCAGGTAGGCGATGGAGCTCTCGTCGGTGATCACCGCTACCTCGACGCCCTGCCCAGCAAGCCGGCGCTGGAATTCCGCGCTCCGTCCGCGTGCGTGATCGCGAAATTCGCTCATGAAGGCGTTGTGGACGACGTTTCGCCGCGCGGGTCGACCAAACCCCTCCCTTCTCCGTTGCGGCAATGCGGTGTGACGCCTGTGTTGCGCGTGCTCAACATGCTCTCCTGATCGGATCCGGGTGAGAGCCACCGCCGACATCGACCCCTGGCAACGCTCCACCGTGCTCGAAGCGGCCGAGATGACCACCGGGCTGCTCGACCGACTCAACCCTCACTGCCCTGACGTCCCAACCGTCAACAAGAGCTCACGTGACATCGCAGTTCAACCCAAATCGCAGATAAGAGCAAGACTGGAAAACCGGCCGAGCCCTGAACCATAATTCGTCCCTCGAACGGGGCCCGCTTTCGGTCCCCGCGCCGCCCGGCCGGTATGGGCAAACACTCGCAGCCGATCGCTGATGGCGATCAAGTCCGCACGTTCCGCCGAGCAAGCCAACCGTCTCGAATGTAAGCGATGACCTCTCCACACAAAGTCGACAAGGCGCTGCGCAGCCGCGTGAGACTGCTGGGCGATCTGCTGGGCGAGGTGTTGCGCGAGCGCGCGGGCCAGGAGGTGTTTGCTGCCGTAGAGACGCTGCGCAAGGGCTACATCGCCCAGCGTCGGCGCCACAGCGCGCGCGGCGCGGCACGTCTCGACAGACTGATCGGCGCCCTGGACGAGGACGTGCTGGAACAGGTCATACGTGCCTTCTCGACCTATTTCAGCCTCGTCAACGTCGCGGAGGAGTACTTCGGCCATCACCACCGGCGTCGGCAGGTCCGTTCGGGCAAGCCGCTCTGGTACGGCTCGTTCGATCACACGCTGCGTGAACTGTGCGAGCGCGGCGTCACGGGCGAGGAGATCCTGACACTGTTGGGTGACGCACAATACTCGCCGGTTTTCACAGCCCATCCCACGGAGGTAAAACGCCGCTCGGTGCTGGAGATCCTGCGCCGCATCTTTGTCGTCAGCGAGACGCTCGACGCCCCCGGGCTAAGCGCCTATCAGCGGGGCGAGATCACCGAGCAACTGCACGCACTGATCGAAATCCTGTGGAAGACCGAGGAGCTGCGCCGGGGACCTCTGTCGGTGGAGGGCGAGGTCAACAACGGCATCTACTACTTCCAGGAGTCCGTGTTTCACGCCGTACCGACGCTGTACCGAAACCTGGATCGCGCATTCACGAAAGTATTTCCCGATGTTCACTGCACTACTGCCGTGCCGAGCTTCATTCGCTTCGGCTCGTGGATCGGCGGAGACCGCGACGGCAATCCACACGTCACGCCTGCCATGACGCGGCTCGCCATCGAGAAGCAATCGCGGGCTGCGCTCGGCGAATACCTGCGCCGCGTCACCCGACTGATCGGCACCCTGACACACTCCTACAAGGTGGTCGTCTCGGGGGAGCTTGAGCGATCGCTACACCGTGACCGACTGATCGCGCGACGCGCCTTCGAGAACGAGCCGCAGCTGTATCTGCACGAGCCGTATCGACGCAAGCTCGGCATCATGCGCTACCGTCTCCAGCAGAACCTGCTCTTCGTCGAACAGCGCATGGCGGGGTATCCGGCCCGGCGCCGGCATGCTTATCGCTCGCCGCAGGAGTTACTCGACGATCTCGAGCAGATTCGCACGTCGCTGGTGGATAACGGCGATGCACGTGCCGCCAGCGGCGCTCTGGCAGATCTCATCCGCCTCGTCGAGACGTTCGGTTTCCACCTGGCGAGCCTCGACATCCGCGAGGATGCGGGCAAGCATCGCGCGGCGCTCGGGGAGATCCTGCAACAATGCGGACGCAGCGTCGCTTACGGTAGCTTGAGCGAAGAAGAGAAGATTGCCGTGTTGTCGGCTTGCCTCGCGGAGCCGGATGCACTGTTGCTCGACGAGTTCGCGCTCTCTCCTGAGACCCGCAGGGTCCTGGACGTCTTTCACATGGTGAAAGAGATTCACGAGGAGGTGGGCGAGGAGGCCATCGGACACTATGTCGTCTCGATGACCCACGAGTGCAGTCATCTGCTCGAAGTGATGCTGCTGGCCTCTCTGGCGGGGTTGGTGGGTTGCAGCGCAGAGACGGGCTGGTTTTCCTCGCTTCGTGTCACGCCACTTTTCGAAACCATCGACGATCTCACGCGCGCCCGGGGCATAGTCCAAGCCTTGCTCGCCAACGACGTGTACCGCGCCATGCTTGCGGCGTCGGGAAACATGCAGGAAGTCATGCTGGGGTACTCCGACTCGTGCAAGGACGGCGGCATCCTGGCATCGTCCTGGCAGCTATACCGGGCCCAGAGCGAGATCGTGGCGATCGCGCGGGAGGCCGGCGTGAAGTGCCGTCTGTTCCATGGCCGCGGCGGCACCATCGGCCGCGGCGGCGGACCGACCCACGAGGCCATCCTGTCGCAGCNNTGCGCTTTACCGAGCAGGGAGAGGTCCTGTTCTATCGGTACAACAACCCGGAAACAGCGGTCTACGAGCTGACGCTGGGCGCAACCGGCCTCATGAAGGTGAGCCTCGATCGACAAGCAGACCTCGCAACGGCCCAGGACGAGTTCGATGACGTGATGGATGAGCTCGCGCGGGTGGGAGAGTCGACGTACCGCACGCTCACGGAGCAGACACCGGGATTTGTCGACTACTTCTACGACGTCACGCCCATCGCTCCGATAGCTCAGATGAATATCGGCTCACGACCGTCGCACCGCGACCGGGCCGATCGTTCGAAGGCTTCGATCCGGGCGATTCCCTGGATTTTCGGATGGGCTCAGTCGCGGCACACCTTACCGGCCTGGTACGGCCTCGGCACGGCGCTCGAGAGCGTGATCGAGACACGGCCCGACGGTCTGGCACTCCTGCGTCGCATGTACGAGTCGTGGCCTTTCTTTCACGCACTGATCAGCAATATCCAGATGGCCCTGGCCAAGGCCGACATGGATATCGCGCGCGAGTACGCTGCCCTCGCTCACGAGCGAACCACGGCCATGTCCATTTTCGGGACGATCCACGAGGAGTTCGAGCGCACCGCGCGCCGAGTGCGGGCCGTTGCCGATGCCGACGATCTGCTTGCGGACAACCCGACGCTCGCCCTGTCGCTCAGCCGGCGTAACCCTTACCTCGACCCGCTGAACCGTATTCAGGTCCGTCTGCTGGCCGGGTTCAACGCCGGCGAAGACTCAAGTCCGGGAGACACGGGCGATCCGCGACCACTGCTGCGCACCATCAACGCCATCGCTGCCGGCCTTCGCAACACTGGGTGACGTTCGACGGCGCTAGGACGAATCATGGATGTCGAATCGCTGAAATCGAAAGTCGAGCAAGCTCTCTCGGCCTTGCTTGAGCTCGCAAGCGGCCCTCAGGTCTATGCGCAACTGGGTCTCATCCTCTTGGCGATCATTTTCGCCTACTCGTTCGCTGCGTTGCTGCGAAAGCATTCGCCCATTCTTAGAGAAGTCCCCGTCTCGAAGCCATGGTTGACGCTGAAACGGGCCATTCACAGAGCAGGTTATTTACTGTTTTTTCCGCTGCTTGTAATTGTATTTCTCGGGGCCGCCGTCGAACTGAGCGAGCTCGTCGTACAGCAGAGCTGGCTGATACGCATCAGCCAGAGCCTGGCCGTGGTGTTCCTGCTCTATTCCATCATCGTCCGCTTCATCAAGTACCGGTTCATCGACCTTGTGCTCAAGTGGGTCATGATCCCGATCGCGGTCCTGCACGTGTTCGGCTGGCTGGACGACGTCACCGCCTATCTGGACACGATCGACCTGGAGGTCGGCAACATCAGGATATCGGCCTACGGGCTCGCAAGGGCCGTTGTCTTCGGGTCCATTCTCTTCTGGTTGGGCCGCGTCTCGAACAACGCGGGTCAACGGCTGATCCGCAAACAGGAAGATCTCGACCTGGGAACCCGCGAGGTCTTCGCCAAGTTGTTCCAGGTCGTTCTGTTCTCGGTCCTGTTCGTTCTGCTGCTGCAGATCATGGGCATCAACCTGACCGCTCTCGCGGTTTTCGGTGGGGCGCTGGGTGTCGGTCTCGGGTTTGGTTTGCAGTCAATTGCGTCGAACTTCATATCCGGAATAATCATCCTGCTCGATAGGTCCTTGAAAATCGGTGACTACATCGAGCTGGACGATGGC
>JABAHS010129973.1_pt1 | contig 52522 bp, 46 predicted proteins | sample 7062111 | NCBI WGS metagenome assembly JABAHS01 (sample SAMN14534600, study PRJNA622989) | marine sediment metagenome | biome: marine biome [ENVO:00000428]; feature: marine pelagic biome [ENVO:01000023]; material: deep marine sediment [ENVO:00002113]; isolation source: pool of 4 deep marine... | reverse complement strand
TCCCACGGCTGCCCTGCACAGCCGTTACACACACTCCCCGGGGAATCTGCAACTTGCCTGGTCCGACGAGAGACAGCCGCACAGGCATATCCAGACAATGGACGTTGCGGGCGGGCAGATTGACGGGAGCACTGTGGCATGCGCTCCACGCTCGCCATCGGCGTCTCGTTCACAAGAACATGCAGTTCTGCTATCCGGAATGGCCCCGCGGGCGCGTTCGCAAGGCCGCCAAAGGCGTGTTCGAGAACGCGGGGACCACGTTGCTGGAATCGCTCCGGATACCCTTCATGACCCGCGAAGACGTGCTGGGTGCAGCGCGCATACGCGGTGAGGAGCATCTCGAGAAGGCCCTAGGGAGTGGCAGAGGCGTGATCATCATCACGGCCCACACGGGGAACTGGGAGCTGGCGGCCCAGTTTCTTCACTGCTATACGGGCAGGCCCTTCACGCTCGTGATCAAACGACTGGGGAACAGGCTGGTCGATCGCTTCCTCTCCCGCGTGCGCACCCGACACGGGGTCGGCATCATAGACAAGAGGGGCGCCTGGCCGAAGATGGTCGAAGCTCTTCGCGCTGGGGAAATGCTGGCAATCACCATCGACCAGAGCAAGGCCAGAGGAGTCGATGTCTCTTTCCTCGGGCGGCAGGCGAGCGTCGGCCCGGCGCCCGCATTGCTGGCGCTTCGCACGAAGAGCACCGTCTTACCGGTCTTTTCCATCCGTGAACCCGACGAAACGCTCAGCGTCCGGATCATGCCCCCCCTCGAGCTGAGGCGGACCGGGAACCTGTCTGCCGATCTCGAGTACAACACGCAGCTCATGACCGACGCGATGGGGGCGGTGATTCGGGCGCATCCAGAGCAGTGGGTCTGGTTCCAGCGGCCCTGGAGGAAAGCCCACCCGGAGCTCTATCCGGAGTGGGTGGCACGCCGCGGGCGACGCAACAAGCGCAAACAAAAAGCGTACACCTGACGCATCAGCTGCGCGGCGCAGATTCCGGGCTCCGCCGGGTGTCTTTGAACGTGCCGCCGGTGGGCCCCCTCTCGGGTGGAGCCCGGTCCGTGGGGTGGGAACGACCTTCGCGACCACCGGCTGTCCCCGAGCGGGCCAGGTCCCCTCAGGCCACTCGCGCGTATGCGAACGCGATTTCGCGCCACGCTATGGACACATCCGTCACCATTTCGGCACCCCTTTGCTCGAAGCCGGCTCCCGCACCCCCGGGCAGTGCGCCCCGCCGCTCGGCTCGATCCCGGCTCCGCTGGAGGCCGCCCGCAAGATCCGCAGTAACTGCCGAAAATGCGCAGGTGCCTTTGCTCCCAGAGCGCTCGTTTTGTGAACCGGGTCTTACTTCGAGGGCCGCCCGTGCGCGAGCCATACTGGCACGGCGTGTGCATACAGTACCGATGGGCAGCACCCTCCGGGTTCCTACCCGGACACCCCGGCCTGAAGAGCGATTTTTGACTGTCGATGGCGATGCAACACGGTTCCGAAGCACTTCAGCTGGCCGACCTGGACGTCGAGGTTACGACCCCGGCCAACACGACCTACGTCGGTACGGCAAAAGCCTTCTCGCCGGGGCAACGCAGCCTCTCGCTCACACCTCCCGTCTCCCCAGGGCAACCGCCCTACACAGGGGACGACTTCATCATCAAGGGCGAGGAACTCGAGGTTCGGTTCTCCCTGCTCATACGCGACCAAACGCGGCTCTTCCGGCTCCGCGCCCGGGCGACCCGCTCCGAGAGCGACGGTCTGACCGTGCAGTTCGTCGACCCCGATCTGGCCGCGCTGGTGGCACTGCAGGAGCTCGTCACCCGCGCGGAGAACGCCTCGGCTCGGGCTGCAAAGGGTGAGCGCGGGCCGCCCAAATCCGAAAACGCGGAGGTACCATTGTCCTCGAAGCCGTCCCATAGTGACCAGACGCCGAGCTCACCCGACAACGTTGTCTCGCTGCAAGCATCGCCGTCCCAGCGGCCGAAAAAGACCGCCGATTTCGGGGCGGATCCCTCGCCGGACCCAAGTGGCGTCACCTCGTCCGACGACGATCGAAGCGCCGAGCAGCCCGACCTCGACGACAGTCACGGGGACACCGTGGTGGGGCGCAATCTAGCGAACCTCATCGACGAACTCCACGAGGAACACAGCGAGCTCAAAGCCGGCAGGTCCCGCGAGGACGGGCCAGACGAAGCGCCGGCCGCACAGCAGCTCGAAACGGACAGCGGACAAAGTGAGCTGGACGAGCAGATCCAGCACATCATCTCCTCGGACGCGGGAGAGCTCGAAACCGATCTGCACGAATCCGCAGGGGAGCGGGCTTTGGCGGTGCGGCCGCAAGAGTCACCGGGCGTACGGACAGCTTCCGCGGCACCCGACGACGCGCTGTCCGGCATCACGCAGACGCTGGAAGCCGAACTGCGTCGCTACGCCGAAGAGAACGCAGCAACGCAACGCAGACGCTTCGAACAGCGCGTGAACAATACAGTCGCGGAACTGAAGCAACTCGCCACCGAGCGCATGCGCAAGAACGCGGAGAAGATCCGGAGCGCTTGCCACTCAGCCTACGCCCGCAAGGAGGCCAAGCTTCAGCAGCGATACGAAAGACTCATGAGCCTCGCCGAGAAGGTCCGCCGCCAAAAGACGGAGATCCGTGAAGCGAGAAAGCAGCTCGAGGCAAAGCTCGAGGCGGTTGACGAGTTGCATCGCCAGGTCTCCCGCATCGGCGAAACGATGAGTCGGCAGGTCGACGATCTCGAGGACATGGTCGGGCACGACGAACCTTGACCCAAATCGGCTTGCGCCCTTACTGAAGCCACCGAGACGCCGCCGGCGGCTTACCCGCTCGTCCAGCTCTGCGCGTCGTCCAGTTCGAAGCACGTCCGGCAGACGCGACGAAAGCTGCGAAAGGCGACCAGCTCCATGTCCGGTGTGACAAAGCCCTCCCGGGGCGGCTCTTCGTGCAGCAGATCGGTGCTGAGGTACTTCTTGTTGCAGTCCGGAAAGACGGTGACCACCACGGCATCCCGGCCCAGCGACGCGTGCACCTTGGCTGCCGCGACAAAGTTCGCGCCGGACGAGATACCGACGCCGAGCCCGAGGTCCGCGGCGAGCTTCTGCGCCATGAGAATGGCGTCCCCGTCGTCCACGTCGATGACGGCGTCCACGATGTCGAGATCGACGATGGGCGGGACGAACTCGTCCGAGATCCCTTGAATGCGATGCTCGCCGACGCGGCAGCCGGTCGAGAGCGTCGGCGAGCTGGCGGGCTCGACGGGGTAGAGCTTGACCCCGGGGCGCCGCCCGCGCAGGAAGCGGCCGACGCCCATGAGCGTTCCGCCCGTCCCCACCCCTGCGACGAACGCATCGGGCACCAGCGAACGACTTTCGAGCTGCCACCAGATCTCCGGCCCGGTAGTGCGGGCATGGGCGTCCACGTTGTCCTCGTTCGCGAATTGCCTCGGCAGAAACGACCGCCCGCTGGCGCGGGCCAGGGCCTCGGCCCGCTCGATGGCCCCGAGGAATCCACCCTGGTCGGCGCTCACGAGGTGTAGCTCAGCTCCGAAGCTTCGGATCAAGCGCATACGCTCGGTGCTCATCCAATCGGGCATGAAGATCGCCACCGGATGGCCCAACGCCCGACCGACGGCAGCAAACGAGATGCCCGTATTGCCGCTGCTCGCTTCCACGATGAGATCACCCGGCCGGAGCGCGCTCTTGTCGTATCCGAGCGCCAGGATGTGCAGGGCCATCCGGTCTTTGATGCTCCCCGTCATGTTCATATTTTCCGCTTTGACGTAGACGGTCCCCTCCCGACCTCGGAGGGTGTAGTCGATGGCGAGCAAGGGCGTGTTGCCCACCAGGGACCGCAATCCACGGACACGTTGTCGGCAAGCAGGATCGCTCATAACGGACAATCGCGAGTTCTCGTACGCTCGTGGCGCAACCCGCGCGGGAGGCGACCTTCGACGAACGCCCTTCCGCACACTGTCGGCCGCTGGTCGACTCTGATACAGCCGAAGGGCCCCACGCCTTGATCCAGGTCAAGAGCGAGACTCGGTTCAGCGGATTTCGCCATATCGCGTGTCGCGTTCCCTCGATTCGCGGTGATGTGGTGCTGCGCGGCGATGCGCGCGATCTGCGGCCTTGATCGCTTGTGAGCAAGAAATGACGCGGCTTTCGGGCGATTCGGTCGGGGCCATGCACAACATATGCCCGCCCGAACGAATATTGCATGCCGTTTTGCACGAGCGAACGATGGCAACAAGTTTTGCACTTTGAGGCGATTCGCGTTATGGTTATGCGCGTCGAGTGATGGAGCACGGTGCTTCAAAACTCTACGGGCCGCTGCACGGGAACGGCTTTAAAGTTACCCGCGCGCAAAAGCCGCTCTGGCCTCGCCGGCTTCGAATCACCCTTACCGACTGCGGCCTTTCGGGAGTTATCCCGCGCCTGTTGCGCGCTTGCGACTCAAGGCTCGTCCGCGTCTTTTGACGCGTGTCTTGATCCAGACGCAATGCGTCTGCGCCCATTCCCTCGTCGCCCGGGGGAACCCATCGTGTCGACAATTGCAGCGGCCACACGACGGCGCTCGGCGCGTCGGATTCGTGCACCCAAGAAAATGCGGAGGGTTTCATGCCTGCTTTACCAGCCAACGACATCTACCGGTCCGAGTACACCAAAGCGTTCGTCTCGAACTGGGACGAGCTGATTAATTGGGACGGTCGCGAAGAGGGGGAAGCGGAGTTCTTCGAGCGGCTCCTGAACGCCTACGGCGTCGAACACATCGCAGACATCGCTTGCGGCACTGGCTACCACACGGTGAACCTGGCACACAAAGGATTCAAGGTAACGGCGACCGATGGGACCCCGACGATGCTCGAGCGGACCAAGGCCAACGCGCGCGAGCACGGCATCGAGCTGCACGACTTGCGTTGCGTCGACTGGCTCAATCTCAAAGGCGAGTTCGGCGAGTGCGCGTTCGACGCGGTCATCTGTCTGGGCAACGCTTTCACCCACCTGTTCGAGCATGAGGCTCGACGCGACATGCTCGCCGCCGTCTACGCCGTCCTCAAACCCGGCGGGCTCGTGATCATCGATCACAGGAACTACGACTCGATCCTCGACCAAGGGTACAGCAGCAAGCACCGCTACTATTACACGGGCGAGAACGTCGAGGTCAGACCGGTGGAGATCTCGCGCACCATGGTCAAATTCGAGTATGCCTTCGACAGCGGAGAGACTCACCATCTCACTCTATATCCGCTGAAGCAGAACTATGTTTCCCATCTCTTCGAAGATGCGGGCTTCATGGACATCACACGCTACGGGGATTTCGAGCGGCCTTACGATCATTACGATCCCGACTTCATCCAGCAGGTCGGATTCAAGCCGAAGAGGCCGGTTCGTCACAGCGGCCCTGCCGACAAACTGACCCTCACGCAGCGCTTCGTCGCAGCGACCAAACGCTACTACGACGGCGCCGCCGATCAGATTTATCGCGAGATCTGGGGCGAGAACATCCACCTCGGTCTGTTCGAAGATGAAAAGGAAGGTCTGCCGGCGGCAATGGCCCGCTCGAATCGCCGCATGGCCGAGGGCGTGGGGCTCGGCACCGAGCACGAGGTGCTCGAAGTGGCCTGCGGCTACGGCGCCCTCGCGCGGTACCTGGCGCGGACCTTCGGTTGCCGGGTGCTCGCGTCGAACATCTCCGAGCGCGAGCTCTCGTGGGCGCGGGAGCTGACCGAAAAGGCGGGGCTCGCTGACAGGGTGCAGCTCGAGTACGGCGACTTCCACGAGCTTCCCTATGCAAACGGCCGGTTCGATTTCTACTGGTCGCAGGAGGCATTCCTCCACGCCGTCGACAAGGCGCAGGTGCTCAGCGAGGCCTACCGTGTCCTCAAGCCCGGCGGGACCCTCGTGTTCACGGACATCCTGGTCCGCAGCCATACCCCGGACGAGATCCGCGAGCGCATCTACGAGCGCGTGAACGCGCCGGAGATGTGGGATGCGTCCGATTACCGGCAGGGACTCTCCAATCTCGGCTTCGACATTCGGGTGGAAGAGGACTGGTCGTCCAATGTCGCGCCGACTTACGGATGGGTACGCGGGCAGCTCGAGCGGCGTCGCGGCGAATTCGAGGAGCGCATCGGCAGGGAGCTGGTGGACCGCACTTCCCGTGCGCTGCAGTTCTGGGTCGACCGCGCGCGCGAGGGTTACATCGGCTGGCTCTACGTGGTCGCTCGAAAGTAGCGATCGGCACGGGTACCGCGCCCGCCGAGCCGCGCGTTTCGACGGCGCGCGGCGGGCGTGGCACCGGCCGACAGCCCGCGCAGCGGCGGGGGCGACGCCGCCATTCAAACCCCGCAGGGCACGGGCAAGACAGCTTCGCACAAGGCGAACAAAACAGGAGAGCTCGATGAGCAACGAATGGCTGTTCACCTCGGAGTCGGTCTCCGAGGGCCACCCCGACAAGATCGCCGACCAGATCTCGGATCGCGTCCTCGACGCGATACTCGAGCAGGACCCGCACGCACGCGTCGCGTGCGAGACGCTCGTCAAGACCGGGCTGCTACTCGTCGCCGGAGAGATCACGACCCACGCCCGGTTCGATCTCGAGGAGCTCGTGCGCCGCACGCTCCTCGACATCGGTTATGGCGGCTCGGAGGTCGATTTCGACGGCGACACGTGCGCGGTTCTCAATGCAATCGGCAAGCAGTCTCCCGATATCGCGCGGGGCGTGGACCGTGAGCATGCGGCGGATCAGGGTGCGGGCGATCAGGGCCTCATGTTCGGCTACGCCGCTAACGAAACCGACGTGCTGATGCCCGCTCCTATCACCTACGCACACCGCCTGGTGCGTCGGCAGTCCGAAGTGCGAAGGGACGGCACGCTGCCGTGGCTGCGACCGGACGCGAAGAGCCAGGTCACTTTCCGCTACCGCGGCGGGAAGCCTGTGGGCGTCGATGCAATCGTGTTGTCGACGCAGCACGATCCGAGCATCAAGCAGTCGGATCTGCGCGAAGCCGTCATGGAAACCATCATCGAACCGGTGTTGGGAGATGAGTGGCTGGCCCGGTGTCCGTCGGAGCACATTCACATCAACCCGACCGGCCGCTTCGTCGTCGGCGGCCCGGCGGGCGACTGTGGGCTGACCGGTCGCAAAATCATCGTCGACACCTACGGTGGCATGGCCCGGCACGGGGGTGGGGCGCTCTCGGGCAAGGACCCGTCGAAAGTCGATCGCTCCGCGACGTACGCCGGACGATACGTCGCCAAGAACGTGGTCGCGGCCGGCCTGGCCGAGCGCTGCGAGATCCAGATCTCCTACGCCATCGGCGTCGCGGAACCGACCTCGATCACGGTGGACACCTTCGGGACGGGCCGGGTCCATGACCGGCGCATCGAGGAGCTCGTACGCCAGCACTTCGACCTTCGACCCTACGGGCTCATCCGGATGCTCGACCTGCTGCGTCCCATCTACGCGCAGACCGCAGCCTACGGGCACCTCGGGCGGGAGGACATCGAGCTGCCCTGGGAGCGCACCGACCGGGCTGAGGCCCTTCGCGGCGACGCGGAGCGGGCGGCCATCGCCTGAGCCATTTAGAATAGTCGCAGGGCCCGCGGCCCGCGGGCCACGCCCGACCCCGAGGAGCGCTGCAGCGGGATGCCGTCCTGCCAGGCTCGGGGCGCCGGGCGCGACCGCAACGAAAACGGCGCTCGAGCGACCGAGAGATAAAAAGGGGCCGAACGCAATGAATGCCGTATCAGAAACCGTTTCGTCGGATTGTGTCATCAAGGATGCGTCCCTGGCCGATTGGGGCCGCCGGGAGATCGCCATCGCCGAGAACGAGATGCCGGGCCTGATGGCGCTCAGAGAAGAGTATGCCGGCCGGCGCCCGCTCGAGGGTTGCCGCATCGCGGGCTCGTTGCACATGACCATTCAAACCGCCGTGCTCATCGAGACGCTGGTCGAGCTCGGCGCGGAGGTGCGCTGGGCGTCGTGCAACATCTTCTCCACCCAGGATCACGCGGCCGCAGCCATCGCCGCCACGGGGATCCCGGTGTTCGCCTACAAGGGCGAGACGCTCGAAGAGTACTGGGATTACACGCACCGCATCATGGAGTGGGCGGACGGCGCCTTACCCAACCGCATCCTCGACGACGGCGGCGACGCCACGCTGCTGGTGACGCTCGGTGCGAGAGCCGAACGCGACCCCTGGGTTCTGGACAACCCGCAGAGCGACGAGGAACGCGCGCTGTTCGCGGCCATCCGCAAGCGTCTCGACAGCCGGCCCGGCTGGTACGCGAAGCTCGCAGAGGCCATCGGCGGAGTGACCGAGGAGACGACCACGGGCGTCAACCGGCTCTACAAGATGGAACGCGAAGGCATGCTTCCTTTCCCTGCGATCAACGTCAACGACTCCGTTACCAAGTCGAAGTTCGACAACCTCTATGGCTGCCGCGAGTCGCTGATCGACGGCATCAAGCGCGCCACCGACGTGATGATCGCCGGCAAGATCGCCGTGGTGCTGGGTTACGGCGACGTCGGCAAAGGCTGTGCGCAGGCGCTGCGCGGCATGGGCGCGACCGTCTGGGTCACCGAAATCGATCCCATCTGCGCGCTTCAGGCCGCGATGGAAGGCTATCGCGTCGTCTCGATGAACGACGCCGCCCCCCGCGCCGACCTCTTCATCACCGCCACCGGCAACTACCACGTGATCACGCACGAGCACATGCAGGCGATGAAGAACGAGGCCATCGTCTGCAACATCGGGCACTTCGACAACGAGATCGACGTCGCCGCCCTGAGGCGCTACGAGTGGGAGAACGTCAAGCCGCAGGTCGATCACGTGATCTTCCCCGACGGCAAGCGGATCATCCTCCTCGCCGAGGGCCGGCTGGTGAACCTGGGCTGCGCCACGGGTCATCCGAGCTTCGTGATGTCCGCCTCCTTCACCAACCAGGTGATGGCCCAGATCGAGCTCTGGCAGCGGGCGGATACCTATGAGCGCCGAGTTCACGTGCTGCCGAAGAGACTCGACGAGAAGGTCGCGTCGCTGCATCTCTCGAAGATCGGAGCGGCCTTGACGCGGCTGCGTCCGGAGCAGGCGGATTACATCGGCGTGACTATCGACGGACCGTTCAAGCCCGATCACTACCGCTACTGAAGCGGTTGGGAAGCCGCGCCCGGCTCCGGAGCACCCAGCGGCCACCGGCTGAACAGCCGCTGGCCGCTGCCGCGCTCGGGCGCCGTCTGTCCTTTTTTGGGTTCTTCGCGGATTTCTGGGAAACGCGCCGACGCGCGTCGTCCCGGACGGGTCGCGGGGTGTGTGCCGCGCAGTCGCAAGCCGCGAGAAGAGCGGGGCCGGGATGGGGCCCGAGAGCCATGGAGCCGTGACGCGTGCTCACGAAGCCCGCGCAAAGGTCCGGCAGGCACGGCACGGCCCCGCGTGCGTTCGAGGTTGCCAAGTCCTTTCGGGGCTTGCGACGCAGAGGTGCGTGCCCCGGGACCCAGCGCCCTCACGAAAAACCGCACGTCTCCCGGAAATCCGCGAAGACCTTTTTTCGGTGCAGCGACAATCGGTCGCATAGCAGCGGAGGCCACACGTGAAGCAGACCGCACTGACAAGGGGCGCCAAGGGGTCGGCCGAGCTGGTCGTCGCCCACGAGCATACCGCGCCGCACGTAGGCAGCGGCAAGATCGCGGTGCTCGCGACACCGGTCATGGTCAACCTCATGGAAGCGGCTGCGCTCGATGCGGTGGAGACCCGCCTTCCGGAGGGCTACCAGACGCTCGGGATCCGACTCGAGGTGTCTCACGTCGCGGCGACTCCCATCGGCATGCGCGTATACGCCCGCGCCGAGCTGATCAAGGTCGAGGGACGCAGGCTCGTCTTTCGTGTCTCGGCCGAGGACGAGAAGGAGCTCATTGGGGAGGGCACCCACGAGAGGATCATCGTCAACGTCGCCCGCTTCGATCAGCGGGTGGCGGAAAAGCTGACCTAGTGCGCCGGAGGAGCCGGCTGCCCCCGCCAGCCGATACTCAGGGCGAGCGGGCGATATGCGCGCCGCCGCCGCGGACGAGAACGTCATCCTCACGCCGCCCGCGGGCCTCTCGCTCGAGCAGGCCCTCGAGTTCATCGACGACGACGAGCTGGTCGAGGTGACGCCGCGCAGCATCCGGCTGCGCAAGAAGTGGCTGAAGGAGAGCGAACGCCGGCGCGAGGCGCGCCAGCGTGCCTAGGCCGCATTTCTCACCACAAAGGGGACAGACCTATTTTTCATTGAAGCCTGTCAGCTCGTATATACCGAGGCGAAGAATAGATCTGTCCCCTTTTGTCAACGCTCACGCACCGCGCCACTGAAGTGGCTGTTCCTCCATCGCGGCGAGCTGCTCGCGCAACGCGAGCACGTGCTCGTCCCAGTAGCGCCGCGAATTGAACCAGGGAAAGGCGATCCGGAAGGCGGGGTCTTGCCAGCGCCGGGCGATCCAGGCGGCGTAGTGCATGATGCGAAGCGTGCGCAGCGCCTCGATGAGGTGCAGCTCCCGGGCGTCGAAGGGACGAAACTCGGTATAGCCCGCCAGCAGCTCCTCGAGCTGAGGCGTCTGCTCCAAGCGGTCGCCCGAGAGGAACATCCAGAGATCCTGGATTGCCGGGCCCATGCGTGCATCGTCGAGGTCGACGATGTGCAGCTGCTCGTCGAGCACCAGAACATTGCCAGGGTGGCAGTCCCCGTGAAGCCGGATGTAGGGCACGCGCCCGGCCCTCTCGTAGCACGCGTGCACGTTGCGCAGCAGATGCTCACAAAGACTCGTATACGCGGAGGCGAGATCGGGCGGGATGAAGCCGGCCTCGATCAGGTAACCGCGCGAGGCTTCGCCGTAGGAGGCCACGTCGAGCCGCGGGCGGTGCGCGAAGCTGCGCAGCGCCCCGCGCAGGTGGATGCGAGCGACGAAGCGGCCCAGCCGGCGCAGCAGGGCCATATCGTCCAGCTCCGGTGCCCGGCCGCCCCGGCACGGGTAGAGCGCGAGACGAAACGGACCGTGATGGTGCAAGGTCTCGCCGGCATCGGCCAGCGGCGCGATGACCGGGATCTCGTCCTCCGCCAGCTCCCCGGCAAAGGCGTGCTCCTCCAGGATCGCCTCGTCGCTCCAGCGGCCGGGCCGGTAGAACTTCGCCACCAGCGGCGGCGCATCCTCGAGGCCCACGCGGTAGACGCGGTTCTCGTAGCTGTTCAGGGCCAACAGACGCCCGTCGCACCGATAGCCCAGGCTTTCAACGGCGCTCAGGATGTCGTCCGGCTGCAGCTCCTGATACGCGAGGTTGACTTCTTCGGTAGCGTGCATCAAGGCTGCGCCGCAAGCGGAAAACGCAAGTGTAGCATTGCGCGGCCGCCCTTCGGGCGTGGCAGTGCGGCCCCTTAGGGGGAGTACACGATGGCGCGGATGGGGGTCGGTCGAAAGCCGGCCGCGGGATTGTCGCGCTCGGGGCAGTTGGAGATAACCACCAGCAGATCCATCTCGGCGCGCAGGTCCACGTAGGCGCCCGGCTTGGACAAACCTTCGGCGATGGCTAGCGCGCCCTCGGCGTCGACCGGCACGTGCATGAAGAAGTTGATGTTGGCGACGATGTCCTTCTCTCCCATCCCGTAGTTGGCCAGCTCGGCTTCGAAGTTCGACTGGCAGCTCCGGGTGTTGGTCTTACCGAAGCGAACCTCGTCGATCTCGATGGAACAGCAGCCCGCAAGCGTATCGTGGGAGCCGCAGGTGTCATCCGCGATGGTCATCATCCTGCGTGCACGCACCGACCACAGGACGCTGCCTTTTCCCAGGTAAATGTTCCTGTTCAGCTTGATGGTATTGGCCGCGTTGTAACGCTCGGCCGGATTGTCCAAGCAGTAGCACAGGAAGTCCACCGCCTGCTGCCCCTGCAGATCGATCAGACGCAGCATCTCGCCCTCGTGGATCTTCGCGCTCCACGGCTCGCACGCCGGAACCACCGTGTCCTCGCGAATGGTGCCCGCCGGCACCGGACTCTCGGTTGTCGTCGCCATGCATTCGCCCTCCAAGGTCATGTTATTGCCAGTGTCCGCGCCGTGGATGCACCTACATCGTGAGCGATCGACCTACCCCCGAGTCCTGGCACGGTTCGCCGCTTCGGGCTATCCGGCCCAGACCCAGCTTAGGTTTGGCGGTCCGCCGCTGCAAGCATCCCCCCTCGCCTCCCGAACGATTGCGGCGGGTCCGCTCCCCCGACCTCGACGTCTTCGTCTCGCTCGGCGATGCGGTGAAGCACTTCACCTACCACCGCAGTGCGAGCCATTCCCTGTCCGTGCTCGCGGCGCTCACGCCACTCGTCGTCTGGCTCATCCTCAAGGTACAGGAGCGAGTGCCCAGCGCCAGAAACATCGAACGTCTGCGCGCGCTCTGGGACCGCATCTGGTCCGGCCCCGAAGTCGAACCTCCGTAGCCTCGCCATGAGGATCGTGGAGGATTTCCCGCAGCAGGTGCGGGTCATCGAGAACGTCTGGATCCCCATGTCCGACGGGTGCCGCCTGGCCGCGCGCATCTGGCTGCCCGAAAACGCCCAACGCCATCCCGTCCCTGCGCTGCTCGAGTACGTGCCCTACCGTAAGCGCAACTTCACGCGCATGCGCGACGAGCCGCTCCACCGATGATCGCTATGCCGACGACGTCCACCATTCGGGGGGCTGCCTGCTCAATGAGAATCTGAGCCGGAGGTCGGTATTCCTTTCCTGCGCGACCACACCGCCCGATCCCGAGTTCGTGGGTGAGCGCTGGCGCGAGCAGTGGCGCTACCGGCTCGAGAACTACTGGCGGGGCTGCGCGCACCGTGCAAGGCAGTGATCGCTCCGCGGTCGCACGCCGTGCCCCCCGACGCGCTGCCCGGCCCGGCCATCGGCTTCTTTCAGGAGGCGCTGCGCTGGTGGGACTACTGGCTCAAGGGGATCGACACGGGGATCATGGACGAGCCCCCGCTGCGGGTGTAGATGGAGGAGTACGTCTTCGCGGCCCCCATCTACGAGGTACGCCCGCGCCGCTGGGTGGCGCAGGACGAGTGGCCTTCGCCGCGGCTCGCTCCGCGGCGCCGGTACCTGAACGTGCTGGCTCTCGGCGAGCGACGACGTCGCTCCCGACGCCGCCTCGACGCGGGGGAGCTACGGCATTCTGCACCTGGCCCAACGCGAGAGCCGCGAGCATCCGCAGTCATCGTTTGCTCTTTGCGATCACCCGAAAGTCGCGCCGGACGTGGCTCCTGCCGGATACTCTAACCGCTCTTGATCTGAGTCAACTCGCTCTCGCCCGTACCGTCTGAGAGTAATGGAGCGGTCGCCGCACCGCGGGCGCCATCGGTGCCTGCCGGGGCGGGTGGACGAGCGAAGGCAATTCAACGCCAGGGGGGGCTGCACCAATGGACGAACCCGTGACGGACTCGAGCGAGCGCTTGCAAGCGATCTACGAACAGCTCAGCGAGGAGCATCGGCGCCTCATGGAAATGGTCAATCGGATCCAGGCGGCGCGGTCGAGCGAGGCACTCAAAGCGATGCTGGAAGACCTCCACCAGTCGCTGATGGCGCACTTCGCGCACGAGACGTATCCGGATGGCTTCTACCAGGCTATGGGTGCCTGTGCTCCCGAGTACGGAAGCAACCTGCGCGTGCTGGTGGACGAACACTTTCGTATCCTGTCCCGGCTGTGGAGCATCAAGGAGCGAATCGACCCGGAGCAGCCCGATATTCCACCTCGACTCTCCGACGAGATAGCGGGACTCACGATGATGCTCGCCGACCACGAACGCCAGGAACACGAGCTGGCAACCCGGCTCCTGGACCGCGCGGGGGTCGGACCGCCGTAGGGTATTGAATCGATTAGCAATTGCCCTGAAACAAGCGTCTTTTTGTGCCTTAGACGCTCATTTTCAGGGGCGAAACGAGCCCTCTAACCTCCAATTAAGACGCGAGGGCACGGATGGCGCACCCCGCGGCCGCCAAGCCCCTCGTTTGTCCCCCAAAAATGACGCCCTAAGCGCTGAGAAGGCCCTGTTTCGAGCCACTTTTCCCGCGAGGTCAACCGCTTGCGTCGGTCCGACCGGGGCGGGGCAAGGTTGTGCCGCCGCGCGATATTCGACATCATCCTGCACATGACGCTGTACGGTCTGACGGGGTTCACGCACAGCGGCGCCCGGATACTGACGCTGATGAGCCCGCAAGGCCGCGCGGTCGTCGCCGAGCACGTGCGTCCCGGGACCGATGTCATCGCTTACGCGGACGCCGGTATGTTGCCGCGCTACCAGGAGAAGCGCAGCGGGGCGCTCGCGCGTCTCGTCGCCGATTACGACATCGTCGTGCTCTCCAAGCCGCAGTGGGACCGCATGAAGGCGGCGCTCGGCGATCGCATCTGGGGCTGAGCCGATCCCGGAGCTCCCGTCGCCGGCGCGCTCCGACAGATGAAGGAGGTGGGAATTGTACAAGTCGTTGCTCATCGATCCGGACAAGTGCACGAGCTGCCTGCAGTGCGAGATGGCCTGCTCGCTCGAGCACGAGGGCCTGTTCAATCCTGCCTACTCCCGCATCAAGATCTTCGAGTTCGAACACGGGCGCCGGGCCATCCCCTATACCTGCACGCAGTGCGACGAGGCGTGGTGCATGCACGCCTGTCCGGTGGAGGCCATCACCATCAACCCGGACACCGGGGCCAAAGAGGTGAACGAGGCCGTATGCGTAGGCTGCAAGGTCTGCACCATCGCCTGCCCCTTCGGCACCATCAACTACAACCAGGACACCGGCAAGGTCATCAAGTGCGATCTCTGCGGCGGCGATCCCAAGTGCGCGGAGGCCTGCCCCACGGCCGCCATCACCTACGTCGATTCGGACTGGACGGGCTACGAGCGGATGCGCGAGTCGGCCTTGCGTGCCCACGCCCCGCGGGACGCATCGGGAGGGTAACCAGATGGGCTGGCAGAAAAAGATCCTGCGTGTCGACCTCGCTCGGGGCACCGTGCGCGCCGAACCCCTGAACATGGAGTGGGCACATCAGTATCTCGGCGAGCGCGGTCTTGCCACCAAGTACCTCTGGGAGAGCATGGACCCCGCGGCCGACCCCATGGGGCCGGAGAACGTGCTCATCTTCGCCACCGGTCCGCTCACCGGCACCATGGCCTCGACCAGCGGCCGCTACGCGGTGGTGACCAAGGGCCCGCTGACCGGCGCCATCGCCTGCTCCAACTCGGGCGGCAAGTTCGGCGCCGAGCTGAAGTACGCCGGCTACGATCTGCTGATCCTCGAGGGCCGATCGCCGCAGCCCGTCTACCTGCACATCGTGGACGACGAAGTGGAGATCCTCTCCGCCGACGATATCTGGGGCACCACGGTGTGGCACACCGAGGAGTGGCTCAAGGCGCGCCACCAGAATCCGCTGCTCAAGGTCGCCTCCATCGGCGTCGCCGGCGAGCGCGGCGTGCGCTTCTCCTGCATCGTCAACGACCTGCATCGCGCCGCGGGGCGCTCCGGCGTCGGGGCGGTGATGGGCTCCAAGAACCTCAAGGCCATCGCCGTGCACGGCAAAGTGGGCGTACGCGTCGACGATCCCAAGCGATTCATGCACATCGTCAAGGAGACCCACGCGCTGCTGTGGGACAACGACGGTCGGCGCGAGCTCACCGAGCTCGGCACCAACGCCATGATGGACAGCATGCAGGAGTTCGGCGGTCTGCCGACCCGCAACTTCCGCGAGGTGCAGTTCGAGGGCTACGACAAGATCGACGCCGCGGCCATGAAGGCGACGAAGCCCAACGGCCACCGCAACCTGATCACCAACAAGGCCTGCTTCGGCTGCACCATCGCCTGCGGGCGCATCGCCCACATCGACAAGGACCACTTCACCATCGTCAACCGCAAGGAGTACTGGCACGCCTCGGGCGGGCTCGAGTACGAGACCGCGTTCGCCTTCGGCCCGGTGGTGGGAGTGGACGATATCGACGCCCTCACCTTCGCCGGGTTTCTCATGAACGAGCACGGCATGGACCCCATCTCCTTCGGCGTGACCCTCGCCGCGGCCATGGAGCTCTACGAGATGGGGGTGATCACCGAGGTGGACACGGACGGGGTGCCGCTCAACTTCGGCAACGCCGAGGCGCTCACCGTCATGGCCGAGAAGACGGGCAAGCACGAGGGCTTCGGGCAGGTGCTGGCGCTCGGCTCGAGACGCCTGTGCGAGAAGTACGGGCATCCGGAGCTGTCCATGACCGTCAAGGGCCAGGAATTCGCCGGCTACGACTCCCGGGCGCTCCAGGGCATGGGTCTCGGCTACGCCACCGGCAACCGCGGCGCCTGTCATCTCAAGCACGACGTGTTCGCCGAGGACATGGAGGATCAGACCGGCCACGGTAAGGCCAAGCCGTGCAAGGACTCCCAGGATCAGATCGCGACCATCGACTCCACCGGGTTGTGCCTCTTCACCACCGCCGCGTGGGGCATCGAGGAGTTCCAGCGCCAGATCGACGCCGCTTGCGAGGGCGAGTGGACCGTGCAGCGACTGCTCGAGACCGGCGAGCGCATCTGGAACGTGGAGCGGCAATTCAATCTGGCTGCGGGCCTGAGCGGCGCCGATGATCGCCTCCCCGATCGGATGTTGAAGGATCCGGCGCCGTCGGGCACCGCCAAAGGGCGCGTGAACGAGCTCGACAGGATGCTGCCCGAGTACTACGCGCTGCGCGGCTGGACACCCGAGGGCGTCCCCACGCCCGAGACGCTGGCGCGTCTCGGGCTCGGCAAGTAGTGGGAGGCCTCCGACTCATGCGCCATGTCATCGTCGGAGCCGGACCGGCGGGGGTGATCGCAGCCGAGACCCTGCGCAAGGTGGATGCCAACGCCTCGATTACGATCATCGGCGACGAAGCCGAGCCTCCCTACTCGCGCATGGCGATCCCCTACCTGCTGGCCGAACACATCGGCGAGGAGGGCACATACCTGCGCCACGCGTCCGGCCACTACAAGGGGCTCGATATCGACGTGCGGCGCGGCCGCGTCGAGACCGTCCGCGCCCGCGACCATACTCTCACCCTCGGCGACGGGAGCTCCCTCGCCTGGGACCGGCTGCTGATCGCCACCGGCTCGCGCGCCAGCCGCCCGCCGCTTCCGGGCATGGATTTGCCCGGCGTCGAGAATTGCTGGACGCTGGCCGATGCGCGGCGTATCGCCGAGCGCGCCAAGCCCGGCTCCCGGGTCGTGCTCATGGGGGCGGGCTTCATCGGCTGCATCGTGCTCGAAGCTCTGGCCGCGCGAAGGGTCGACCTCACGGTGATCGAGACCGAGGACCGCATGCTCCCGCGCATGATGGACGAGACTGGCGGCGACATGATCAAGCGCTGGTGCGAGCGCCACGGCCTGAAGGTGCTGACCGCCACCAGCGCGCAAGGCATCGAGCCGAAGGGCGACGCTCTGCAACTATCGCTGGATGATGGCACGTCGCTGGCGGCCGATCTCGTGGTGTGCGCCACGGGCGTGCGTCCCGACCTCGACCTCCTGGACGGCACCGGGGTGGAGACGGACGTCGGGGTGCTCGTGAACGAACATCTCGAAACCAACGTCGCCGGCATCTTCGCCGCAGGCGACGTCGCTCAGGGTCCGGACCTCTCCACGGGCCGGCGCGAGGTGCACGCCATCCAGCCCACCGCCAGCGAGCACGGGCGCATCGCGGCGCGCAACATGGCGGGCCTGACCACCCCCTTCGGGGGCAGCCTGTCCATGAACGTGCTGAACACGGTGGGGCTGATCTCGAGCTCCTTCGGACTGTGGAGGGGCGTGGACGGAGGGGAGCGGTCCGTGGCCGCCGACGCCGATCGCTTCAAGTACCTGCGTCTCGAGTTCGCCGACGATCGCATCGTCGGTGCCCTGGCGCTGGGCCTCACCCAGCACGTCGGAGTCATCCGCGGCCTCATCCAGACCCGCGTGCGCCTCGGCACCTGGAAGGATACCCTGATGCGGAACCCGCACCGGGTCATGGAGGCGTACCTCGACTGCACGCAGGGGACCATTGCTTAGATTTCGCTGTTCGCGGATTTCCGGGATACTGGCGGCCTTGCTATGCGCTGCTGGGTCCCGAGGTATGGGCTTCTCCGTCGCAAGCCCCGAAACAGCTCCGCAAACTCGAACGCACGCGGGGCCGCGCCGTGTCCGCTCGAGGCTTCTTTGGGCTTATGTTGAACATCTGTCGGGCCCCATAGCGCAGGGGACGACTCTCGGCCCCGCCGGTCGGGGCTTGCGACTACGCGGCACATGCCCCGGGACCCATCTCGGAGAACGCAAGTCAGCGCCTCTTGCCGGAAATCCGCGATGAGCTTCAACGTGCGGGTTTCAGTGCGGACATGGTGCAATCCGCCCGCTTACGCATGAAGATCACAGTCAAAGCGACCGGCCTCCTCGCGAAGCACCTGCCCGCAGGAGCCGAGGGGAACACCGCGCCGATCGAGGTCAATGAGGGCGCCACGCCCGCGGACGTCATCGCACAGCTCGGGATGCCGGGCGAAGGCCGCTATCTCGTGGCGGTCAACGGCAGCGTCGTGCCCGCAGCGGAGCATGCAACCCACCGGCTCACCGACAACGACACCCTCGCCATCATGCCGCCCATTCGTGGGGGTTCGCCGTGATTCACTCCTTCATCATCGCCCACTACCGGGACGAGCATGATCTCGGAGCGCCTCGGGCCTCGTGGCGCGGTCGACCGCCCTGCCGTGGCGAACGACGATCCCCGGAAGAGCTTCGACGTCGTCGATGCCGGTGCGAAAGTTCACGATACAAGCGCGCAGGGCGAATTTCCCCGCGATCACGGCATTGGAGAGGAAAGCCTCGCCGCTTCTCTTGAGTCGCGACAGGAGCTCTTCGTTGAGCTCGTTCAGATAGGCTTCGACGTTTCCCCCGCTGCCTTGCAGCTCCGGCGGAACATATCGGAACGTCGTGATGCTCAGCCCCTGCGTGAGCGCTTCGAGCTCCGGCGCCTCGCCGACGAATCGAAAGAGCTCACGGGCGAGACGGATGTCGTCCCCGATCATCCGCTCATATCCGGCGCGCCCTGCTTGTCGCAAGCCGAGCCACACCTTGAGCGCTCGGAAACCGCGGGAGTTCTGCATTCCAAGACCATAATAGTTGGTGCGGGGCTCTTCTTCCTCGCCCGCGAAACGGTAGTAGGGCGGCGAGTAACTGAAAGCCTCGGCGAGCGCGCCCGGGTGTCGGACGAGCACGCAACCGGCCTCGAGCGGCGCATACAGCCACTTGTGCGGATCCACCGCGACGGAATCGGCTTCTCGTAATCCGTCGAGCTCTCTTGGCGCTACCGCCGTCATCGCTGCCAGCGCGCCGTAGGCCCCGTCGACGTGAAACCAGAGATCGTGCTCTCGCGCCAGCTGCGCCATTTCCGGCAGGGCATCCACGGCGCCGGTGCTCACCGTACCGGCATTGCCGACGACGAAGAAAGGCCGGTGGTGGCTTGCCTCGTCATTCGCGACCTGGCGACGCAACGCCTCGATGTCCACACACGAGTCCTCTCGCGTCGGAATCCATCGAATGTTTTCGGTCCCGTATCCGAACAAATCCGCGGTCTTTTGAATCCAGGTATGGGTCTCGGTGGATGCGTAGATGAGGAAACGTCGCCGATCTTCTCCGAGTCCCTTCTCCCGGATCTCGGCGCCGGCTTTCGCGCGGCGCGCGGCCAAGAAGCATGCGAAGTTGGCCATGTTGCCGCCGCTCACCAGCAGGCCTTCGGTCTCGGAGGGCAGCCCGAGGAGCTGGGCGATCCAGCGAACACACTGACCCTCGATCTCGCTGGCGATGGGCGAGAGCTGCCATCCGCCGACGTTGGGGTTGATGGCCGAGGCGAGCATGTCCGCGAGCGCCCCGAGGGGCGCAGCCGACGAGGTGACATAGCCAAAGAAGCGCGGATGACCGTTGAAAAGCGAGTGCTCGACGAGAAGCGGTACGGTCTCCTCGATAAGGCGGGAAGGCGAGGTCCCCTCCTCCGGAAGATCCGGCGGAAGAAGGGCGCGGAGGGCGCTCGGCGTTTCGTCTCGATTCACTGGCCGCTCGGGAAGCGATTCGAGAAAATCCGCCACGGCATCCACCAGGGCGTGCCCGGCCTCCCGGAATGCTTGCGGGCTCATTTCCATCGGCGCCTGGCGGTGCCGTCGCGTCGGGTCCCCGCTCATCCATCTCCTCCGCAGGTCGTCTTGTGCCAGGAATCGAATGCGACCCTACCAGTCGAGATAAGTCAACCTCGCCCCCTGCACGCCGGTACTGCGAGCGTCCACGACCCGGCCGGGCCGTCCGCGTGGTGGTTTCCGGTATACTTGCGTGGCGCCTGGATCGGGCGCACGTCGAATTCGACTGAGCCCGCCAGGCAGCCGTAGGCTCGTTTCAATCCGCTCGATCCGCCGGCTGCGCCAGAAGCTGCCACCAGCGGCGCCTTCGAGAAGGGAAACACCCATGAAGGAACTCATCCTGCATCACTATCCTCAGTCCCCGGTCTCCGAGAAAGTGCGGGTCGTATTGGGGATGAAGAAACTCGCGTGGCGCTCGGTGCACATTCCCCGTTTGCCCCCGAAGCCCGAGCTGACGCCCTTGACCGGGGGCTACCGCCGAACGCCGGTGATGCAGGTGGGCGCCGACATCTACTGCGACAGTCAGTGCATCATTCGCGAGCTCGAGCGTCGTTGGCCGGAGCCGACTCTGTTTCCCGCCGGCGGTGCGGGCTTGCCCTGGGGGCTCAGTCGCTGGACCGACGGTCCGCTGTTCACACTCGCGGTGTCCCTGGTCTTCGGCGCCCAAGCCGATGAGCTGCCCCGGGAGTTCGCCGCCGACCGGGGACGGCTCTACTTCGGCCCCGACTACGACCTGGAGGCTTTCAAACGGGACCTTCCGCATATCCTCGCGCAGCTCCGCCCGCAGCTCGGCTGGCTCGAGCAGCGATTGTCCGGTGGTCGCGCGTTTTTACTGGGTGACACGCCCGGTCTCCCCGACGCACTTTGCTATTACGTGGTGTGGTTCATTCGCGGGCGCTACGCTGGCGGACCCGGCCTGCTCGAGCAATTCCCTCAACTCGTCGCGTGGGAGGAGCGCGTGCGCGCCATCGGCCACGGGCAGGCGAGCGAGATGGCGGCGGAAGCGGCCCTCGACATCGCTCGCGCATCGGATCCGGAGACGCCCGTCAGGGAAGATCCCGACGACTCGCAGGCGCTTTCACCGGGTATGCACGTCGGTGTGACGCCGGACGAGGCCGGCGGCGATCCGACGGTCGTCGGTGAGATCATCCGCGTGAGTGCCGAGGAGATCGGCATCCGCCGCCGCGATGAACGCGTGGGCGACGTCGCGGTGCACTTCCCGCGCGTCGGGTACCGGGTGAGCCCGGCATAAGCCCGGCTCCGATGACCGTCTTGCGGGGCGGCGCTCCCTGCCGGAGGGAACAGCTTACCGCGGCATGAGACCGGGCCAGTTGACGTCTCCCTGCCGGATGTAAGCCCGCATGTCCTTCTCCCAGATTCGTTTGACTCCGTGGGAGTAGTTGAGGTAGAGCTTGTTCTCGTGCACCGTCCATGCCGTGGGGTCGACCGACGCGAGGTACCCCTGGCTAACGGCATAGGCGCAGTAGCCTCCATACTGCGGCGCAAAGCGCTCCGGGCTTTTCTGGAACATGGCGAGATGCTCCGCGGATGCGAAGCGCCACTCTACGCCCTGCCATTCCAACGCGTAAGCGGATTCGCCCCCCACCGCGCGACCGTCCGTGAAGTACGCAACCGGGTCATAGCCGCGTATCGCCAGGCCCCGATGGGTGAAGTACACCTCCTTCGCCAGACTGGCGCCGCTGGTCGTCAGAAGTACACTGACGAAGAGTAACCGATAAATCGCCTTTCGCCTGTTCATGGCCTCTCGCCTCGACGCATTGCATCATTGAGCACTGGTTCCGTGCATTAAGGCACCTTTCGCCACGAAATTCATCACGAATACTTAACATTTCCCTCGCCGCGCGAGCTCGTCCCTTCAGAACTTCCCCTTGCGCCTCGCACGCCAGGCAAGGGCCATTGACGCTCGCGCGCACCAGCGCTGGGCGCGCTACGCTTCTATGCGGGCGCGCCCGGCCTAACCAAAGCGAGTGCATCCTGAGCTTCGGGATTTACTTCAAGGTCCTGACGCAACAAGGCAGGAGCTAGCCGATGTCCGACCAGTTCATATTGATCATCGGGATCGTCGCATTTCCTCCTGATGCTTGTCGGCCTGGGGCTGACCGTGTACGAATTTCACATGCACATCTTCTCGCCGGAGGAGTCACGCAATCCCCGTGCTCGCAAACCGGACGACGTGCACTGAGAACCGGGAGCGCGGTACAGCAGGTTTCGCATTACCATGATAGACGCTACCCGGCGCCTGCAACGACGATGGGGCGCCCGTGGGGAACCATGGTGAGCCCGGGATGCCACGCGTTTCGTTCTCCGTGGCCCGGCTCCACTGGCACAGCGTCCGGCAGCGAGGAGCCTACTTGGGCCAGCGCAATCAGAGCATCGACGATCGCATCCCCTTACTGTCCCGCGCGGTAAAAGTTCGGCGCTCGGAGCTTGCGGGCCTGGTCGGCGGATTTCTGTATTTCTTCTTCCTGCTCTGCAGCTACTACATGCTGCGCCCGGTGCGCGACGAGATGGGCGTGCGCGGCGGCGTCGAGAACCTGCAGTGGCTGTTCACCGCCACCTTCTTCGCCATGCTGGTCGCCGTGCCGATCTTCGCCGCGCTCGCCTCGCGCTTTCCGCGCCGGCGCCTGATCCCGGCGGTGTACGGGTTTTTCATCCTGTGCATCGTCGGTTTCTGGGGGTGGCTCGAGTCCGGCGTCGCGGGTTCGTGGGCTGCGCGTACGTTCTTCGTGTGGCTGAGCGTGTTCAACCTTTTCGTTGTCTCCGTCTTCTGGTCGTTCATGGCGGATACCTTCGATCACCGACAGGCCGCCCGCCTTTTCGGCGCCATCGCCGCTGGCGGCAGCGCTGGCGCCATCCTGGGCCCGGGCATCACCGCCAGCTTGGCGGCCGAGGTCGGTCCCGCGCCGCTCTTGCCGCTCGCCGCCGGCGTGCTTGCCCTCACCCTGCCCTGCATGTTCGGTCTCGCCCGCTGGTCGAGCCGCCGCCGCGACGGTGCCCCGCGCACGGGCAGAGCGGCGGAGGAGCCGCTGGGCGGCGCGATTCTCGAAGGCGTGCGGGCCGTGGCAGGCTCGCGCTACCTCGTGGGCATTTGCGTGTTCATATGGCTCTACACCACCCTGGCGACGTTCCTGTACTTCACGCAGGCCGATATCCTGAAGACGGCGATCCCCGACAGCGGTGAACGCACGTCGGTGTTCGCCGCCATCGACCTGGCCACCAATGCGCTCACGGTAGGCATCCAGCTCTTCGCCACCGCGCGGCTCGTCGAGCGCTTCGGCCTGGCGCGCACCCTCGCGCTCGTCCCCGCCCTGGTCGCCGTCGGCTTCCTCGCCCTGGCGACGGCGCCGGCGCTGGCGGTCATCGCCACGGTGCAGGTGGTGCGCCGCGCGGGGAACTACGCGCTGGCGCGGCCCGGGCGGGAGATGTTGTTCACGGTCGTCTCGCGCATGGAGAAGTACAAGGCAAAGAACTTCATCGACACCGTGGTCTACCGGGGCGGCGACGCCGTCGCCGGCTGGGCCTTCGCCGGCCTCTCCGCCGCAGGGCTCGGGCTGCGCGGGAGCGCGCTCGTCGCCGTGCCGCTGGCGCTGGCGTGGCTCGTTGTCGGATACTGGCTCGGGCGCCGCCACCAGGGTCGGGCCCGCGCGCTGGAGGAGGACATTCGCGATGTTCGATCACCCTTACCGGAAACGTCCTGACGCCGGTCGGTGCACGCGCCGGACCTTTATTCGACTCTCCGGCGCCGCCGGCGCGCTGGCGGCGCTCGGCCCGCTGGCGCCGGTCCGCGCCGCCGGTGAGGCGATGCGCAGCCGCCCCATCCCCTCGTCCGGGGAGCAGATCCCCGTCGTCGGACTCGGCTCGGCGCGCACCTTCAACGTCGACCCCAAGGACGAAGCAGCGCTCGAGCCGCTGGCCGGGGTGATGCGCAATTTCTTCGACGGCGGCGGTCGCGTCGTGGACAGCTCGCCCATGTACGGGCATTCGGAGCAGGTCATCGGCACGCTGGCTGCGCGCCTCGGCATCACCGACGAGCTGTTCATGGCCACCAAGGTCTGGACCCGCGGCGAGGCCGAGGGCATCGTCCAGATGGAGCGCTCGGCCGAGCGCATGGGCGTGGCCCGGCTGGAGCTCATCCAGGTGCACAACCTGGTGGACCTGCGCACCCAGCTCGCGACGCTCAAGCGCTGGCGCGAAGAGGGACGGGTGCGCTACATCGGCGTCACCCACTCGAGCTCATGGAGCCACGACGACCTCACTGCCGTCGTCGAGTCCGAGCCCCTCGACTTCGTGCAGCTCAACTACAACATCCTCGAGCGCAACGCGGAGCGGCGTCTGCTGCCGGCCGCAGGGGACCGCGGCGTAGCCACGCTGATCAACGAGCCCTTCGAGAAGGGAAGCCTGTTTCGGCGCGTGCGGGGAGAGAAGCCGCCCCGGTGGGCGACCGAGTTCGATTGCCGGAGCTGGGCCCAGTTCTTTCTCAAGTTCATCCTCGGCCACCCCGCCGTCACCTGCGCCATCCCGGCGACCAGCAACCCGAGGCACGCCGCCGACAACGTGCGCGCGGGCCATGGCGCCCTGCCCGACGCCGCGCAGCGCGAGCGCATGGCGCAGACGCTGGCGGCGTTCTGAACCGGCGCGGCGCGCCGCGCCTGACTCCGCGGTTCGTGGGCGGTACGCTATAGTGTGAGGCGTGGCGCGAGGAACGAGAGAGGGGGGAGACGATGCTCGAAACCACCATCGCCGGCAGCCTGCCGAAGCCCTTCTGGCTGGCGGAGCCCGAGAAGCTGTGGGCCCCGTGGCGCCTGGAAGGAGAGCAGCTCGCGCGCGGCAAGGAGGACGCGGCGCTCCTGTGGATCAAGGAGCTGGAGGACGCCGGCATCGACATCGTCACCAACGGCGAGCAGTTCCGCGTTCACTTCGTGCACGGCTTCCTGGAGTCCATCGAGGGCATCGACTGGGACAAGAAGACCCCGATGGGGATCCGGGACAACCGCTATGTGGCCGAAGTGCCGACGGTCACCGGCCCCGTTCGCCGCACCGGCTCCGTGCACGGTGACGAGGTGCGTTTCACGCGTGCACATACCCGGCACCGGCTCAAGTTCACGCTCCCCGGCCCCATGACCATCTGCGACACCATCGCCGACGATCACTACGGCCGGCGCGCGGACATGGCGATGGCGTTCGCCGAGCTCCTCAACGAGGAGGCCCGGGAGCTCGAGGCCCTCGGCGTCGACGTGATCCAGTTCGACGAGCCCGCCTTCAACGTGTTCATGGACGACGTCAAGGCGTGGGGCATAGACGCCCTGCACCGTGCCATCGAAGGGCTTCGCTGCAAGACCGCCGTCCACATCTGCTATGGCTACGGGATCGAAGCGAACATCGAGTGGAAGAAGACGCTCGGCGCCGAGTGGCGGCAGTACGAGGAGATCTTTCCCGCGCTCAATGAGAGTCGCCTCGACCAGGTGTCGCTCGAGTGCGCCAACTCCAAGGTGCCGCTCTCGCTCCTGGCCCTGCTCGCGGACAAGGAGCTGATGGTGGGCGTCATCGATGTCGCGTCGCTCGCGGTGGAGACGCCCGAGCAGGTCGCCGCCACCCTGGAGTCCGCACTGGAGTTCGCCGGGCCCGCACGCGTGCTCGCGTGCACCAACTGCGGGATGGCACCGCTGCCCCGCGCGGTGGCGCGGGGCAAGATCGAGGCCCTGGCGGCGGGCGCCGCCCTGGTGCGCCAGCGGCTCGGTGGCGGGTAAGGAGCTCGGCCGCCGGCGCGAAGAGTCTTGGAGCACACTCCCTGAAACCGGGCACGACTTTGATTCGCAAGCTGCACGGAGGCGCGTCGATGCGAGCCTGCGTTCGATCATCACCCGGAGCTGCCGTGGCCGTGAGCACGCCGGGACGCCGCGTGTCCGGCGTCACGCACTCGCCTCGGCCCGGAAGAGCTCGTCTATCAGCTCGGCGTCGGGCATGCGCGCCAAGGCGCTTTGACTCTTGTCTCGACCCCCCGTCACGTATGCGGCCGTAATGTCCTGGACGATCATCGCCCGCGCCGATGCGTCGAGCCCCCCTTCTTCCTCCACCTGTCTCGAGACCCGTTCGGCCCCGGCTTCGAGCAGGAATGACCCGCCCTCCTCCTGGAGCTTGAGCCGTAGGAAGCGCCGGTAGGTCACCGCCACGACGTTGCGCCCCTCAGGCGGCCAGCCCCCGGCCCCGCGCGCGGGGCCGCGGGACCGGATGGGCGCACAGCGCGGGCGGCATCAGGCGGCCCCGCGCCCGCAGCCGCAGACCGGCGAGAAAAGCGGGCTACACACTGGCCAGCACCTCGATGACGGTGCGGCAGAACGCCGGCAGGTCGGAGGGCACGCGCGAGGTGACGATGTTGCCATCACGCACCACCTCCTCGTCCACCCACTCGGCGCCGGCGTTGGTCATGTCGTCCTTGATGCTCCAGAAGCTGGTCACGCGCCGGCCGCGCACCAGCCCGGCGGAGGCGAGCATCCAGCCGGCATGACAGATGGCGGCCACCACCTTGTCCTGCTGGCCGGCCTCACGAACCAGCGCCACCATTCCCGGCACCCGGCGCATGTGATCGGGGGAGTAGCCGCCGGGAACGATGACCGCATCGAAGTCGTCCGCACTCACCTCCTCGATGCCGGCGTCGCTGCTCGCGCTCAGCCCGTTCTTGCCCTTGAACGTAGCGCCGCGCTCGGGTCCCACGAGCGTCACCGAAGCACCCGCCTCGCGCAGGCGCAATACCGGATACCAGAGCTCCAGATCCTCGAACTGGTTGTGCACCAGCACGGCGACGCGTTTGCCGTCTACTTGCATGGCTTCACCTCCCGATGGTCTATCCCTGGACGCCCCTGCCATTGATCCTAAGACGCCCCCGCGCTTTCGCCAATCGTGCGCTGGCCGCCCACCGTCCACTCTCGGCGGGTCAAGAAGCGCGACCCGTGTTCCGATTGCATGGGAGCGCCAGGGACGGCGAACCGAGCATCGACTACGATTACGAGCAATGAGCGCCGATCACCCCTCCGCAACGCCGACGCACTCCTGGCGCGAGGCCTTCTTCGCCTACACGCGCCCGCGCGTCGTGGCGTTGCTCTTTCTCGGGTTCTCGGCCGGGCTGCCGTTCCTGCTGGTGTTCTCGACGCTCTCAGCCTGGCTGCGCGACTCCCAGGTGGACCTGGCGACCATCGGCTTCTTCAGCTGGGTGGGGATCACCTTCTCGGTGAAAGTGTTCTGGGCTCCCATCGTGGACCGCCTGCGCCTGCCGTTGCTGAACCGGCTGCTGGGCCGGCGCCGCGGGTGGATGCTCCTCGCCCAGGTGGGGGTGGCCGCCGGACTCGCCGGCATGGCGGCGACCGACCCCTTGGGCGAGCTCACCCGACTCGCGTTGCTTGCGGTGTGGGTGGCGTTCGCCTCGGCCACCCAGGATGTCGCCATCGACGCCTTTCGCATCGAGTCGGCCAGCCCCGAGTACCAGGGCGCCATGGCGGGTATGTACATCTTCGGCTATCGCGTCGCGCTGCTGGTCGCCGGCGCGGGAGCGTTCTACATCGCCGAATTCGTGGACTGGCGCACGGCGTATCTGACCATGGCCGTGCTCATGGGCGTGGGGATGATCACGACCCTGGTGGTGCGCGAGCCCGAAGCCACGGTCAGCCGGGACAGCATGGCGCGCGAGCAGCGGGTGGTGGATTTTCTGGCCCGCTCGGCGCATCTCCCGCAGTGGCTGCGCAGCGCCTGGGCCTGGTTCATCGGCGCGGTGGTCTGCCCCTTTACCGATTTCTTTCGGCGCATGGGCGGGCGCGTCTGGCTCGTCCTCGCCCTGGTGGCGCTCTACCGGCTGAGCGATATCACCATGGGCGTGATGGCCAACCCGTTCTACCTGGACCTCGGTTTCACCAAGGACCAGATCGCCAGCGTCGCCAAGGTGTTCGGCTTCGGCATGTTGCTGGTGGGTTCTGTCGCCGGCGGCGTGCTGGTGGTGCGCTTCGGTATCCTGCGCCCGCTGCTCCTCGGTGCGGTGCTGGTGGCGTCCACCAACCTGCTGTTCGCCTTCTTGGCCAAGGCAGGACCCGACCTCGCGATGCTGGCGGTGGTGATCAGCGCGGACAACCTCAGCGGCGGGCTGGCCACCGCGGCGTTCATCGCCTGGCTCTCGAGCCTCACCAACACCGCTTACACCGCCACGCAGTACGCGCTGTTCAGCTCCCTCATGACCCTGCCGGCCAAGTTCCTCGGGGGGTTCTCCGGCATCGTGGTGGAGGCGTACGGTTACTTCAACTTCTTCGTCTACGCCGCGCTCATCGGCATACCGGCCATTCTGCTGGCCCTGCACTTCGCATTACGCCAAACGCCGGTCGCCGACGAAGACGCTGTGCCCCGCATGGAGGAGAGCAGGTAAGCGACACCCGCCACCGAGCTCATCCCGTGGGCAGGGAAGGGTGGTGCGTGCGCCCAACGAGCGTTTCTGCCGATGCGCTTGGGGCCGGGCCCGGCGAACCAAGCGATCGCCCGCCTCCCACCGCGGCGTCATTGTCCCAGGCTGAAGAAAGGTTTGACTGAGAAGTAGACCACGAACCCGATGATGGCGGCGTAGACGAGGGTCTGGAGCGGGCGCTGCCGGATACGGCCCAGAAAGGATTCCGATCGACCTTCGCGCTTTCGCTCCTCGTATGCCGCTCGCACCTTTCGAGCCCGCTCTGCCTGGTATTCCCCGATGAGCCGGTTTGCTTCGTCCCGCTGTGCATCGTCCTTCAGCCAGATGGCGCCCATAGAAACGCCCCAGGGGCCGGGCGGTGTCTCGTAGTAGTCGATACGGTGCGCCTCCAACAGCCGGCGCACCTCCTCGGCCTCGTCGTCGGGCACATGTCTCAGGTTCAGAAGAACCGTGGCCAAATCGCTGAATCCGTCAGAGCAAAAACACCATCGTCACGTCGACTTCGTCATCCGCTTCGCTGGTGACCACCCATGAAACACAGCACTGTCTGACGGGGCAGCGATTCCAGGCAGGCTGACGTTCGCGGGTAATCAGCAAATCCCTTGAGGCAGCTCTCGCCGTAACATCGTCGCAGATTTCTCTCGTGCAATCCTGCACGGCCGATCATTGTACTCGGCGCTGACCGCAGGCGAACACGCGCGCCGCAACATTGGTCCGGGGCCACCCGATGGTTTTCAATGGTTGACCAACCGGCAAATCGGTTAATGTGGGCCGTGGATGACAAGCTCGGGAGGCGAAGATGGCAATCACGGTGGATTTCAGCGGGAAGGCGGTGGTCGTCGTCGGCGGCACGAGCGGGATCAATCGCGGGGTCGCCGAGGCATTCGCCGCGCACGGAGCGAAGGTAGCCGTGGCCAGTCGCAAGCAGGACAAGGTGGACGATACGGTCATGTCCCTCCAGCGCCTCGGTGCCGAGGCGATGGGCTTCACCGCGGACGTGCGCGAGCCCGACGCCGTGGAGGCCGGGCTGGACACGGCCCATCAGCGCTTGGGCGACTTCGACGTCGTCGTATCCGGTGCCGCCGGCAATTTCCCCGCCCTCGCCAACGATCTCTCCTGGAACGGCTTCAAATCGGTGGTGGACATCGATCTGCGCGGCACTTTCCACGTGATGAAGGCGGCGTTTCCCCGCCTGAAGAAGCCGGATGCGTCTGTCATCAACATCTCCGCCCCGCAGGCTTTCATACCCACGAAGGCTCAGATCCACGTGTGCGCCGCCAAGGCGGGCGTCGACATGATCACGCGCACGCTGGCGCTCGAGTGGGGGCCGAGTGGCGTGCGCGTGAACTCCATCGTGCCGGGCCCCATCGAGGGGACCGAGGGGATGGCCCGCCTCGCGCCCCACGGGCAGGCCCATAGGAAGGTCATCGACGGGGTGCCCTTGGGCCGCTACGGCACGGCCGCCGACATCGCCCACGCGTGCCTGTTTCTCAGCTCCGAGCTCGCGAGCTACATTACCGGTGCCGTGCTGCTGGTGGACGGCGGCTGGGCGCAAAACTACTGTGGTGGGATGGGCGACGATCTCGCCGCACTCGCAGCCCGCAATGCTGCCCGCTAAAACGCAGCTGCTCGGTCCCTACGGAACGCTTGTTTCGCAAGCATGGTTCGGCGGACTCTCCCCCTCATCCGACACGAGGGGCGCGGTCGCCAGAAAGGACACAACCGTCGTTCGAGAGGTGGATACCCGTGGATGACGTCAAGAAAGTCGAAAGCGAGCTGCGGGATGAGATCACCAGCCTGCGTAGGCGTCTCGACAGTCTCGACCAAGATGTCAAAAGCAAGGCAGTGCAGACAGCCATCGCCGAGGAGGGACAACGTGTCGAGGAAAATTTACGTAAAAGCATCGAGGGATCGCTTCGCTTCATACGTACGGGATTGCTGCTGCTAGGAGCGGCAATCTCCATAATCATCGGCGGCCTAGGTTACTTCGGGCTCGAGGCGCTCGTGCCCTCAGCGGTCAACAAGCTGGTGGAAGAGCGCGCATCCACCATGCTGTCCGATCTCGAAGACGAAGTCGAAACGCGGCTACACGATGCGAAGAGCCTCTATGGGGAAGCACTGGAACGTCACCGGGAGCCCCCGGAGAGTCACCTCATTGTTCTTCTGACGGACTTCGGACCGAAGTCGCCGGATATGGGCATACTGACCGGTGCCATTTACAACTATAGCTATCGCGCACGGGTGGAGACGCTGACGACGGGGATCGAAGCCTTTAATACCTTCGAAGCGGCCTGGACCCTTCGGCGCGCAATGGAGTTGTATCCGGAGGATACGATATTCGTGACTATAGCAGGACATCCAGGCCAAGCGGCGCTCTACGCGCCGGTGATCGTCCGCACGAAATCGCCGGCGTTCACATTGGTGGGATACACGAACGGGGTATTCGATTTTGCGGTAGAGAGGTTCGGGCACGAAAGATCCTATCGTCTCAGCTGGCCCGCGTTCTATAAGACATTTACTGGATCTTCGGAACAAGCGCTATCCGAGCGACCAGAGGCGGTGGCCAAGATTCTCGGGCCCGTAGCGAGTGTATTATCGACCGGAGAGACCCCTTGGGCACCCAGGGACGCGGCCTGGGAAGGATTGGTGAATGCCGATGAGTCGTATCATTTCAGCGAGGACGTGTCGAGATACCACACACGGTGGGATCGGGCGTCCAATGCGATCTCCGCGACGGTCATGGAGATCGACCGCTTCGGCAACGCGACCACGAACATCACGCGGGCCGACCTCGAGAGGATCGTGGATCTGGACGACTTGGACACGAATGCGATCATCCGCGTCTACGCCCGCATATCGCCCGGCTCGGCCGACGAGGAACCCGTCGAGCTGACGCTCGGTCAGGACTACTCAGCCGGCGGAATCGTCGGGGAGGGAGAGCCTGTCGCGGTGCTGAGTCGAGGGTTGTTGCAGCTTGCGCTCTTCAAAGGGAGCTTTTCCGCGACGCACGGGGTGGATCAGCGAACCCCGCTCGTCCTCTGCGCAGACGCCGCCGCTTGCGAAGGCAGACTTTAGGGCGTCGCGCCGGAGCGGTGCGGCGCCGACGTGCAGGTTCGCGTAGCATGGGGAGCGACCGGGTCAGCGGTTATGTAGCGGGCAAGCCGCGCATCGCCTACGACCGTCGGGGGGCAGGGCCGCTGGTCGTGTTCCTGCACGGTATCGGCGGCAACCGGACCAACTGGCACGATCAGCTCCCGGCCTTCGCGCAGCACTATACCGCGGTCGCGTGGGACGCGCGGGGTTACGGCGAGAGCGAGGATTACGATGGCCCGCTCGAGTTCTCGGCCTTCTCGGCCGATCTTGCGCGGTTGCTCGATCATCTGCGCGTCCAACGAGCGCATCTGGTCGGGCTTTCCATGGGTGGGCGCATCGCCCAGCACTTCTACTTCGCCAACACCAAGCGGGTCGCGACGTTAACCCTTGCCGATACGCATGCAGGCTTCGCGCATCTCTCACCCGCCCAACGCACCGCCTATCTTCAGGCTCGCCGCGAGCCTCTCGTCGCGGGCGAAACCCCCCGCGACATCGCCCCCGGGCTTGCCGCACGATTGGCGGGACCCGCAGCGGGCGAGGGAATCCGGCGGCGACTCATCGACAGCATCGCCGCACTGCGCAAGGATTCGTACCTGAAAGCATTGGAAGCCACGGTCTCACAGACTCACATCGGATCGCTCAGTGACATCCGAGCGCCAACCCACCTGGTCGTCGGGGAGCATGACCGGCTCACCACGCCCGAACTCATGCGTGAGATGGCGCGCGAGATTCCAAACGCATGCTTCACCGTGATCGACGGGGCGGGCCACCTGAGCAACATAGAGAAACCGTGCGCCTTCAACGCCGCGACCCTGGCCTTCCTCGCCGACCACCGCGATCTGGCCGACACTCCGCGCTAGCCTGCGCGCGAAGCGAGGGCGTAGAGATGCCCGTAGATACAAGGCGCGCAGCGCAGGCGTACCTCGGTGGTACGCCGGGGCAAAGCGAGGTCAGCCCCAAAAGGCGCCAGACCATTTTTCATGAGCGGGTCTATCCCGGGCGAAAGATAGATCTGCTCGCTTTTGCAGTCGCGGACCGGCGGGAACTGGCAGGCTACGACCTCAATGCCGATGGTCGGAGGCAGACGCCGCTTGCCGCAGCGTAAGCTCACGCAAAGAAAGAACCACACCCAGCATCAAGCCCGTCAGGTCCGTGGCGACCGCGCCGCGGAACGCACCCGCCGGCACCATCAGCAGGAGCCCCGCAAGCATGAACCCCAACCGCTGTAGGGACCCCAACCCACGCACCAGATAGCCGACCGCGCCCACCGAGATCAACCACACCCCGGCGAGCGCGGTGACGACGGCGAGCGTCACTTGCCACGCAGTGCCAAGCAGAAGCAGGCTCGGCGAGGCCACGAACAGAAAGGGTACGACGTAAGCGGGCCAGCCGAAACGCACCGCTTCGAGCCCCGTGCGCATGGCCGGAGCTCCCGCAAGCGTGGCAGCGGCAAAGGCGGCGATGGCGACCGGTGGGGTGATCATGGACATCATTCCGAAGTAGAGCACGAAGAGGTGCGCCGCCTTGGGGGCGACGCCGAGCTCGACCAGCGAGGGGGCGACCAGTACCGCGAGCAGCACGTAAACGCCGATGGTCGGCATGCCCATGCCGAGCACGATGCAGATGAGCGCGGCGACGAGGAGCAGCAGCGGCACGCTCTGCGCGCCGAGCTCGACCAGCACGAGCGTGAGCGCGAAGCTGAAGCCCGTGAAGTTGAGCACTCCCATGATCAGGCCGGCGGCTGCCGTGATCATCAGTATGTCCAGCACCACGAGCCCCGTGCGATACAGGCTGTCGTAGCTCACACGAACCGTCGCGCGGACCCGCGCCCACCGACCACCACCCTCGCCGGCGGTCGTGAACGGCGCCAGGACCAGCAAGGTCAACACCGCGTAGAGCGCAGCCTCCTCGGGCTGTAGGTGCAGCCAGAACAACGCGCTGACGAGGACGACGAAGGGCAGCACGAAGAACCATCCCTTCGCCAAGGTGGCGCGGATCGGTGGGATGACGTCCTCGGCGACCCGCATGACGCCGGCGCGCGCGGCCCGCAGGTCGGCCTGGATGAAGAGCGCGGCGAAATACAGGATTGCCGGCACCAGGGCGGCGAGCACCACCTCCGGGTAACCGATCTCCAGAAACTCGGCCATCAGGAAGGCAGAGGCGCCCATGATCGGGGGCATGAGCTGTCCCCCAGTGGAGGCGACCGCTTCGATGGCCCCCGCTACCGGTGCGGGGTAACCGCCGCGGCGCATGAGCGGGATAGTCACCACTCCCGTCGAGACCACGTTCGAAACTGCGCTGCCCGAGATGGACCCGAACAGTGCCGAGGCGACGATGGAGATCTTCGCCGATCCGCCCCGGTAGCGCCCCATGAGAGCGGTGGACAAATCGGTGAAGAAACGCCCGCCGCCCGAGCGATTCAACAGGTGGCCGAAAAGGACGAAGGCAACCACGATGGTGGCGCCGATCAGGATGGGGGTGCCGAGGAGCGCGTTGGGGTCGAGGGTGAGATCGGCGGCCATACGCTCGTAGGCGAGGGAGCGTCCCTGGAGGCGACCCGGGACCAGATGTCCGAACAGGCCGTAGACGAGGAAGGCCAGCACGATGGCGGCCAGCGCCGGCCCCGCGGTGCGGCGCAGCCCCTCCAGCACCAGCAGCAGGAGCACGCTGGCGTAGACCACGCTGCTCGTCGGCTCGTAAGCGGCCTGCTCCACCAGCCGCTCGTAGCGCACCGCGACGTACATCGCGGCTCCGAAACCGGCAGCAGCCGCCAGGGCGTCGTACCAGGGGACACGCGATCGTTCGCCGCCTCGCCCGGGGACGTGCAGGTACACCAGCGCCAGGGCCAGCGCCAGCATCACGGCGAGGAACTGTTCGGTGTAGAGCGCGAGCCCGAGCGTGCGGTGCACGCCGAGACTCCAGGCGACGGAAACCAAGCACAGGCTCACCGCCAGGACGGCGATGAGCCCACGCACGAGAGGCGGTTGCGATTGCGGCTGCGCCGGCGCCCGGCGCCCGGACTCAGCCACGCTCTGTCAGATCTTGGGTGCCTTCGGCGGCCAGATCCCCACTTCGCGGTAGTACTTCTCAGCCCCAGGGTGGTACGGGACGCCGACTTCGAGGGCCATGCGGGCGGGATCGAAGCGATTGTAGATACCGTGCGCGGCGGCTAACGCCTTTTGGTTCTGGTGCACCGCCTTGACCAGCTCGTAGACCGCCTCGTCGGGGACGTCCTTGCCTGCAATAAGGGTGTACTCATAGCCCATCAAGGTCACCGGCGCCACGATTCCGGTCAGCTTCGGGTGCGGCTTCACCTCTGCCAGATAAGCGTTGGGGGCGACCGCTTGCAGCGCCTTCTCGGCCTCCGGCGTATTCGGCAGCGACAAAAACCGTACACCGACCTCGGCGTCCGCTTTCTTCACGATGGACGAGCCCGGCGCGAGCAGGGCGCCTTCCACTTCACCCGTGGTCAGCAACCCGACGCCCTTGACGAAGTTCGGCACCGGCACGCGGCGGAAGTCGTCCACCTCCATGTCCACTGTTCGCACCATGGCTTCGAGAAAGGCCTCGACGAGCTTCTGACTGGTGTAGTCGGTGGGAAAGGGACGACCCGCCAGGTCCCTGAGCGACTGGTACTCGGAATCCTTGCGCACCATGATGCCCACTCGAAAGGGCACCAGCGCCGCCACCATCCGGACGTCCCGGTGCGAGCGACCCTCGAAGTTGCCTGTCCCGCCGTAGGCGTAGCCCACCTCCACGGTGTTCGAGGTCGAGAACTCGATCTCGCCGTTGTTCACCTGGGGAATGAAAACGTTCGACCCCCCGAGCCCGACGGCGCGGACCTGCAGGCTGGAGTGTTCGGTCGCGACCTTGGCCACCGCGGAGGCGATGGCGTAGCCGAGCGAGCCCTGCGGCAGCGTACCGATGGCGACGGTGTCCGCCGCGACTCGACCCGTAGGCGCCGCCACCAGAGCGGCCCCCAGCACGGCACTCAGAAACGTCCTCATGATCCTGACCCTCCTTTTTTTTAGTTTGTCGCGGATTTTCGGGAAAGCGCGAAGAACCCTTTCTTGTGTTGTGCCGTGCACCAGCATCGCCTCTCACGCAGCGGCGCTCCGCACGACTTTGGTTCTCGTGTTGGTTCCGGGGACAGCCTAAGGGAACCCCCTACGGGAGGCAAGGCAATGGATCCATCGGCCGACCCTGTTCCCACAGCACGCATTCTCCGCCCGAGCATTTGCAAAAAACCCCTGCGCCCGCCGGCGCCGTTTATAGAACCCGAGCGCCGGCCCGCGTGGCGGGCGACGCTTGAACCCGATTCGGAAAGGTAAGGAGGCAATCCATGCAGCCGCGAACACTCGTATCGCTCGCTCTCGGCGGCGCCGTCGCCCTGACGCTGTTGACAGCCTGCCAGTCCGAGCCTCGAAGCATTCACCAGGCTCCCAGCACTGACCAGATTTCGAGCTCTCCTGAGGAAGGGGAGCCGTCGAATCCTTCGACCCATGCCCAAGGCAAGCGCCGCGAGAACGCGGCCATGGCCGAACCTCGGGCCAGCGTCGAGGCACCGGCCCCGCGGGCACCACTCAAAGCGGGCGACCTCGCGCATCTACGCCGGCCTTCGGAGGCCGTCGACCGTGAGCGCTATGCACACCTCGAAGACCACCCCGTGAAGCGCGTGGCCGAGCACCCCGTCTCCACGTTCAGCATCGACGTCGACACCGGTTCGTACGCCAACGTGCGCCGATTCCTCAGCCAGGGGCGGTTGCCCCTGCGCGACGCCGTGCGCGTGGAGGAGATGATCAACTACTTCCGTTACGACTACCCCGCTCCGCGCGAGGGCACCCGTCCCTTCAACCTCGTCACCGAGATCGCGCCCACACCGTGGAATGCCCGCACGCACCTGCTGCACATCGGCATCAAGGGCTACGAGCTTACGAACGAAGCGCTTCCGCCCGCCAACCTCGTGTTCCTCGTGGATATCTCGGGCTCGATGCGTTCCTCCGACAAGCTGCCGCTGCTGAAATCGGCGCTGAAGCTGCTGAACGAGCGTCTGCGCCCGGTGGATCGCGTCTCCATCGTCGTGTATGCCGGCGGCGCAGGCGTCGTCCTGGAACCGACGGCAGGGGATGAGATCGCCCGCATCCACGCCGCGCTCGAGGCGCTCGGCGCCGGCGGGCGCACCCACGGCGCCGCCGGTATCCGCCTCGCCTACGCCATGGCGGAACAAGGCTTCGTGGACGGCGGCATCAATCGCGTGCTACTGGCTACGGATGGGGACTTCAACGTCGGCACTGTGAACTTCGAAGCGCTCAAGAACCTCGTCGAACAAAAGCGCGAGACCGGGATATCGCTCACCACACTGGGCTTCGGCACCGGCAACTACAACGATCGCCTGATGGAGCAGCTCGCGGATGCCGGGAACGGCAACTACGCGTACATCGATACCCTGAGCGAAGCGAACAAGGTACTGGTGAGGCAGATGGCCGGCACGCTGGCCACCATCGCCAAGGACGTGAAAATCCAGATAGAGTTCAACCCGAAGATGGTGGCGGAGTATCGCCTGATCGGCTACGAGAACCGTGCGCTGCGGCGCGAGGACTTCGGCAACGACGGCGTGGACGCCGGCGAGATCGGCGCGGGCCACACCGTGACCGCGCTCTACGAGATCGCCCTGGCGGGATCCGGCGGCCAGCGCCTGGAGCCCCTGCGCTACGGCGGAGCGGACCCGCTTGCGTCGGAAATCACGGACGGCGAGCTCGCCTTCCTGCGGCTACGTTACAAGGCGCCCGACGGCGACCGGAGCACGCTCTTCGAGAAGCCGATCTTCGCGGCGGAGGCGAAAGACGATCTCGCCTCGTCTTCGGTGAACTTTCGTTTCGCCGCTGCGGTGGCCGGCTTCGGGCAGGTCCTCAAGGGCGGACGGTACACGGGCGAATGGGGATATGAGCAGGCGGCGACGCTCGCCAACGGAGCCCGCGGCGCCGACCGCAGCGGCCACCGCGGGGAGTTCGTGAACCTTGTCCACCTCGCCCGCTCGCTGGCCGGCGAGAACGTCCAGGCCATGCGGGAATGACACCTGCACGATGCGGCCGTGATGAGCCCATCGAGCTGCCGGATGCGCGAACGGGCTGGCTGGCAGGCCTGCGCGATCCGGTGGTGGGTCGTGCGCTGCTCGCGCTCCACCGCAGGCCGGCCCAACCCTGGACGCTGGAGACCCTGGCGCGGGAAGTAGGCGCTTCGCGCTCACACCTCGCCGGATGCTTCGCCCGGCTCATCGGGCAACCACCCATGCAGTACCTGAGCCAGTGGCGCATGCAGCTGGCCGCGCGCATGCTCGCCGACGGCTCGGCCAAGGTTGCCTCCGTCGCTCTGGACGTGGGCTACGCGTCGGAGGCGGCCTTCAGCCGCGCCTTCAAGAGACTCGTGGGCGTCTCGCCCGCGCAGTGGCGGCAGCAGGCGGGAGCCCCAGTGACCACTGTCGGGCCTGCATGATTCGATCCGTCGATTGTCACTCTTCCCAGTCGAGGCGGCGGCGCACGGGGTAGGGTCGGCGCATCATGCCCACGCAGTGCATGCCGATGAAGCGCTCCATCGCCTCCATGCGCTCCCGCGTCGGGGCGTTGGCGGCGCGCAGCCGGTCCGCGGCAGCCTGGGCCTCGCTGCGCAACGCGTCGTAGTCGATGGTCGTGAACCGCCCCCGGTCCAGCACCATGCGGCCGCCCACCATCACGCTGTCGACGCCGGTACCGTCCTCGCAGTTGACGACTTGGTTCGGCAGATCGTTGGCGGGCACGTAGTTCACCCTGGACAGGTCGAGGAAGACGATGTCGGCCTGACGACCGGGCTCGAGGACACCGATCCTGCGGCCCCAGCCGAGCGCCGCCGCGCTGTCGCGGGTGGCCATGCGCAGCACGTCGGGCGTGCCCAGCCAGCGCTCGTAGTCCGGTGTGGTGACTCGTGAGACGAACGCCGCCAGGCGCACCGCGGCGAACATGTTCTGATTGTCCGAGGTGGCCGAGCCGTCGGTCCCGATGCCGACGGTGACGCCGGCATCGAGCAGCGCGCGCGCCGGCGCGATGCCGGAGCCGAGGCGCAGGTTGCTGCCCGGATTGTGCGCCACCGAAGCACCCTCCCCGGCGAGTATGCGGATGTCGTCGTCCTCCAGCCAGATGCAGTGGGCCCCTGTGAAGCGCGGGCCGATGGCGCCGACGTCCCACAGATGACGGGTCAGCGTAGTACCGTAGCGCTCGACCCCGGCGAGCGCCTGCACTTTCGATTCCGCCAAGTGCATCTGGAGGCGCAGATCGAACTCCTCGGCCAAGCGCACACAGCCCCGCATGAACTCGTCGCTACAGTGCAGCGGAATGGTGGGTCCCAGCGCCGGCTGGACCCAATCGCGGTCGAACGGCCACGCCGCGAGGATCTCGCGGCAGGTTTGGATGCTCTCGGTGTAAGGCGCCACCCGCAGTGCCTCGACCTGGGCGCGATGCGGCGGCGGCAAGGCATCGAGCAGGCCCGGAATGGCGCGATAGAGGTTGTTGTCCGCCATCATCGGCGCCAGCACGACACGCATGCCCACGTCCCGGTAGCCGCGGGCCGTCGCCTCCATCCCCTCGCGAGAGGGACGCGGGAACTCGAAGTACATGTCGTAGGCGGCGGTGCAGCCCTTCAGCACCATCTCCGCCGCGTTCAGGCGGGCAGCCAGGTACTTGTCCCCCAGCGAGAAGCCGCCCCCCGCCCACGGCAGGGCGTTGAGGAACAGCTCCAGCGACCAGCGGTCCCCCAGCCCCTTGCCGAGGCTGCCGTGGCCGTGGGTGTGCGCATTCACCAGCCCCGGCATCAGCAAGCGCCCCCTCGCATCGAGCTCCAGCGCATCCTCCGGCATCTTCGAGCCAGGCGCCTCGATCGCCCGAATCGTGCCGCCCTCGATGAGCACGTCGGCCGCGCGCACCGAGCACTCGTTCACATCGAGCAGTCGCCCGTGGCGGACGACCTGGAGAGGTGTCTGCGGAACACTCATGATGCGACCTCGCGGTTTGGATCGCTTCCCTCTCTCACCGGGGAATGGCTGGTCATGTAGTGGCCGATGACCTGCACGTCCGCGCCGGCGCGCGGGGTCTCGTACACCAGCTCTCCCTCGAACATGACCACGACGCGATCGGCGAGCTCGAGAATCTCGTCCAGATCCTCGCTGATCAGAAGCACCGCGGCGCCCTCGTTGCGCGCGCTCACGATCTGATTGCGAATCTCGGCGGCCGCGGACAGGTCGAGGCCGAAGCAGGGGTTCTGGGCGATGAGCACGGAGACCTTGCCGGACAGCTCACGCGCCAGCACGGTCCGTTGCACGTTGCCGCCGGAGAGCGTGTCGATGCGCACATCCGGCCCCTGTGCCCTGATACTGTAGCGATCGATGAGCTCCTGTGCCTGGCGGCGAAGGGATCGATGGTTCACGAGAAACCCCCAGCGAAGGTGAAGCGGTTCGTCGAAGTTGCGCAGCGCAAGGTTCTGTGCCACCGACATCGAGCGCACGCAGCTGTTGTGCAGCGGCTCCTCTGAGAGGAGAAAGAGAGCGTGCGCCCGCATCTCCCTGCGGCTGCGCAGATAACGTTGCCCGCGCACGTGGATCTCGCCGGATTCTTCCGGGCGTTGGCCGGCGAGCACCTGCACCAGCTCGCGCTGCCCGTTTCCTGACACCCCCGCGATGCCCACGATCTCGCCGCCTCCGACCGACAGGGTCAAACCGCGCACCGCCGCCAGCCCCTTGTCGTTGAGCACCGTAAGGTCACGGATCTCGAGGGCATCGCTGCGCTTCGTATTCTCCGCACGGGGCACGACCGCCGGAATGTGCTCGCGACCGATCATCATGCGCACCAGCTCGTCGCGACCGAGCTCCCCGACCGCGCCGGCCCCCACGACTCGCCCGCCCCGCAGGACCGTGACGTCGCGCGCGAACGCCTCCACCTCGCGCAGCTTGTGCGTGATCAACACGACCGAGAGCCGCCCGTCCTCGGCCATCTCCCGCAGCAGACCGAGCACCTGGTCGGCCTCGGCCGGAGTCAGCACGCTGGTCGGCTCGTCCAGGATCAGGAACCGGTGGTTGAGGAAAAGCTGCCTCAGAATCTCCAGCTTCTGCTTCTCGCCGGCCGCCAGCGAAGTGACCGTGCGGTCCAGATCCAGGTGGAACGGCATGTCCTTCTGAAACTGCGCGAGCCGCGCATGCCAGTCCTTCCAGTCGATCACGGCAGGCACGTGCTCGAGGCCGAGCACGAGGTTCTCGGCGACGGTCATGTTCGGCACCAGGGTGAAGTGCTGGTAGACCATACCGAGACCGAGGCGATGGGCGTCGCGCGGGTTGTCGATGCGCCGCGGCCGTCCATCCACCCGCATATGCCCGGCGTCGGCGTGGTAGTAGCCGAGCATGCATTTGACGAGCGTGCTCTTGCCGGCGCCGTTCTCGCCGAGGAGCGCATGGAAGCCGCCCGGCGCGAAGCCCACGGACACGTCATCGAGCGCGTGCAGCGCACCGAAGCGCTTGCTCATGCCCTCGACCTCGACGCGAGGCGGCGCGTGGACGGCGGCGTGACCGGTCGTGGGTGCGCTCATTTCTGGTTCTTCGCGGATTTCCGGGAAATGGGCGCTTTCGCCGGGCGGCGCTGGGTCCCGGGGTACGCGCCTCTCCGTCGGTAGGGCGGGATGAAGCGCAGCGTAATCCCGCCGCGCAGGGCGGGATGAGATCCCGCTGCACGCGGGCGTGACGCAACCCCGGCCGCACGGTGGGATTCGCTTCGCTCATCCCACCCTACGCGGCACATACCCCGGGCCCCACTTTCAACAGTGCTCGTCGGCACGGTTCCCCGGAAATCCGCGAAGAGCCTCATTTGTTGATCGAGAGCTCGTTCGGTGCGCCGATCAACGCGCGCTTGGGTGAGGAGCTGTAGATAAGCAGGGCTAGAGTCAGCATATACGGCGCGGCGTTGTAGAGGTAGTAGTTGGACGCGATGCCGACAGTTTGCAGAGCGGGACCGAGGGCGGTCGCGCCGCCGAACAACAGCGACACGTAGAAGCAGTAGATGGGATTCCACCGCGCGAAGATCACCAGCGTGACCGCCATCAATCCCTGGCCGCTCGACAGCCCCTCGTTCCAGGTCCCGGGATAGTAGAGCGACAGGAACGAGCCACCGACGCCCGCCAGGAACCCGCCCACGAGCGTGCCCAGGGTGCGCACGACGCGGATGTTGTAGCCGAGCGCCCCGGCGGCGTCGGAGCTGTCGCCCACGGTGCGCAGAATCAGTCCCCAGCGCGTGTTCTTCAGGCTCCACTGCAGCAGCGGCGCCAGCACCAGACCGACCAGGAACAAGGCGTTGATCTGCAGTGCCGAGCGCACCTGCGGCACATCGCTCCAGGTGCCCAGCTCGAGGTGGGGCAGCCGCGGCGCCACCGGCAACACGAACGGCTTGCCCAGGAAGAACGCCAGGCCCGTGCCGAAGATGAAGAGGGAGATGCCCACCGCGATGTCGTTCACCCGCGGCAAGCTGCAGATGAGGCCGTGCAGCGCGCCCAGGGCCGCGCCGGTGCACCCCGCGACGAGCACGCCGAGCCACGGCGAGCCGGACAGGTAGGACACGGCGTAGGCGCTCATCGCGCCCATGACGAGGGTGCCCTCCAGGCCGAGATTCACGCGGCCCCCCTTCTCGGTGATGGTCTCGCCCAGGCTCACGAACAGGTACGGCGTGGACACGCGGATCGCGCCGCCGATGACGGCGATCAGCACACCCCACCACCCAAGGTCGGTCGTCGCTTCCATCGTCACCCCTTCAACGCCGGAACACCCGAAAGCGGCCGTACAGCGTGTTGCTTGCCAGCACCGCCATGAACAGCATGCCGTGCAGCACGGTGGACGTGGCGTCGGGGAGGCCGAAACGCCGTTGCAGAAGCCCGCCACTCGCCGAGATGCCGCCGACGAGCACCGCGACGAAGATGATCGCTATCGGGTTATGGCGCGCGAGGAACGCGATCAGGATCCCCGCATAGCCGAAGCCCACCGCGAGCGATACGCTGGCAAAGCCGTGCACGGCGATGATCTCCATGGCGCCCGCGAGGCCGGCTCCGGCGCCGCCGATGAAACAGGCCGCGACGGCGAGGCGGTGCGTGGAGAGCCCCACCATCTGCGCCGCCCGGGGGTTACCACCCAGCACATCCAGCCCGAAGCCGAAGGTGGTGCTGCGCGTCACGACGAAGAGCGCCAGGCACGCGCCCACGCCGACGACAAGGCCCCAGTGCACGTCCATACCCGGTATCGAGCCGACCATGAGGGCGGCGGGAATGCTCCAGCTCGCGGGTTTCAGAACCTCGGAGAAATCCCGGATGGGACCGGAGACGAGGTGATTCATGAGCGCAATGGCGATGTAGTTCATCAACAACGTCGCGATCGTCTCGTTGACGCCACGGTACTCGCGCAGCACCCCCGCGGCGCCGATCCACAGCCCCCCCGCCAGGGCCCCGCTGATCCCCAGCAGCAGCACCCCGAACGCGGGAGGGACGCCCCCAAGATGCACGCCCACGAGCACGGTGGCCACGCCCCCCACGACGAGGGCGCCCTCGCCGCCGATCACGAGCAGCCCGGCCCGCGCCGGGATCGCCGTGCACAGGGCGGTGAGCATGAGCGGCGCCGCCTGGGTGAGCGTCGTCTCGATGGAGATGCGCGTCGCGAACGCGCCCAGGTACAGGGCGTGATAGACCGCCAGCGGATCGACGCCGAACAGCGCGACGAAGCCACCGAACACCGCCAGGGTCAGGATGAAGGCCGCGGCGTTGATCGCCACGGCCTCCATCCCGGAGCGCAGAACCGATGCAGCCAAGGCGGCGGTCCGGCTGCGGCTTGCGTGTTACTGCTTCAACCCGGTCTTGCCGACCGCTCCCTCGACCAGGAAGTCCACGGCGAGCTTGAACTTGTTGTCCTCGTTGTCGATGACCTCGCCTGCCTCGAGCACGACGTTGTCCTCATTGTCCTTGAGCGGACCCTTGTAGAGCTGGAAAGTATCATTCGTGAAGCCTTCCCGAACCTCCAGCACCGCGTCGCGGACGTTCCGAGGCACCGCCCGCCCGAAGGGGCTGATCGCGACCATGTCGCGCTTGAAGCCCCCGCGCAGGAGGTTGGGGTAGTCGCCGCCCGTGCGCCACGCCTCGACGAAGCGGGAACCAGCCGCCCAGTTCCACTCCGCACCCGTCAGGAAACCGTTCGGGGCGAGAGTGCTGAGATCCGTGTGATAGCCGCAGCTGTAAATGCCGCGGCGCTCGGCATTCTCCATGGCGACCTTCGGGCTGTCGACGTTGGCGATGATCACGTCGACCCCCTGATCGACCAGGCTGCTCACCGTCTCCGCCTCCTTGACCGGATCGTTCCATTCACCGGTGATGACGACCTGGCAGGTGATATCGGGGTTCACGGACCGCGCACCGAGGACGTAGCCGTTGCAGTTGTTGAAGATGAAATACAGCGGCTTCGATCCGATGAATCCAAGCTTGCCCGTCCGGGTCATGTGACCCGCAGCAATGCCGCAAAGGTAGTGCGGTTCCTCCATGTACCCGCGGTAGCCGATGGTGTTTACCGGATCGCCTTCCTTCCACAAGCCGCCGGCGTGCACGAACAGAACGTCCGGGTACTTGGGTGCCAGCTTCAGAATATGCTTCCAGAAGCCGAACGACGTGGGGAAGAGAACGGTGGCTCCGTCGAGCTGAATCATGCTCTGCATGACCTTCTCGACTTCGACCGTCTCGGGTACGTTCTCCTGCTCGACGACGGTCACGTTCTCCATCTGCGCGATCTTCCCGGCGGCGACGCGGTGAGCTTGATTCCAGCCGAAGTCGTCCCGGGGACCGGTGTAGATGAACCCGACGGTGACCGGCTTGGCGGCGGACCGCGCCACACCGGGCAGCAACGCAAGCAAACTGCCCGCGCCGATGACGTTGCCGCTGGTGCTCAGAAACTTCCGGCGGGTGTAGCGATTCTTGGTGGCCATTGCGGTGGACCTCCCTCTGTGGATCCCTTGCGGGTTCTTCTTGTAGGAAGAGCGCCCTGGGTGCGGTGGTCTGAGGCGAAGTGGTATGTGGCGCGAACCACCGCCCGCGGGCACCGTCGCTAAGTAAGTATTTGCTGAATAATATACCCGGTCAAGACCGGGACCTTGTCGGTCTCGGTGAACGCACGGGAGGGCGGACGATGGGTCGGCCGGCGAAGCTCGGCCGCGGCTCTACCGGGTAAACTTCAGGGTCATCGCATATCCGCCCGATCTGGTGTCATCGGGTGGGCCTGCCCGCGGCGTGCGGCTCATCGAACGAAGGAGTGATTGTATGCACCGCAATGGTGCACGCCTGCGCCGGGTACACGCGTGGGGCGTTTTGGTTCCGGCCCTGGTGGTGGTGCCGGCTCTGCATGCCCAGCGGGCGCCGCCGGTGGACGTCGCCGTGGCCGAGCGCGCCGAGATCATCGAGGAGCTGCCCCTCACCGGGACGCTGACCGCGCCGCGCACCGCCCGGCTCTCCCCCGAGGTCGATGGCCGTGTCGCGGCCATCGCGGTCGACGCCGGGGATCGCGTGGAGAGCGGCGACACCCTCCTCGCGCTCGACGACGAGCTCGCCCACCTCGAGCTCGAGCAGGCGGATGCCGCCGTGCGCGAGGCCGAGGCCGAGCTGGCCGATGCCCGCCGGCGCCTGCGCGAAGCACGGGATCTCATCGAACGTCAGAGCATTCCCCAGACCGAGGTGGAGACGCGCGAGGCGCAGGTGCAGCGCATGGTCGCCGTCGTCGCGCGGCGCAAGGCGGAGCGCGCCTACGAGAAGGCGCGGGTCGAACGCCATACCCTGGAAGCGCCGTTCGCCGGCGTCATCGCTCGGCGCCTCACCGACCTGGGCGAGTGGGTCGAGCCCGGCACGGCGGTGCTCGAGCTGGTCGCGGTGGACCGGCTGCGGCTCGATCTCCAGGTGCCGCAGTCGTATTTCGGTCGGGTGGATCGTGAGACGCCGGTGGCCGTGCGCCTCGACGCGCTGCCGGATCGAACCCTGGAGGCGACCATCAACGAGATCGTGCCGGTGAGCGATCCGAGCGCGCGCACCTTTCTCGCTCGGGTGGGTCTCGACAACGCCCCCGGGCGCATGACGCCCGGCATGTCGGCACGCGCAACTTTGCGCATCGACACCGGGCGTACCAGCGTGGTGGTGCCCCGCGACGCCCTGATCCGCTACCCCGACGGGCGCGTCACGGTCTGGGTCGCAGGCCACAACAGTGAAACCCACACGGTGAGCGAGCAGCGGGTGCAGACGGGGCTCACCTTCGCCGGGCGAGTGGAGATCATCGCGGGGCTCGAGGCCGGCACACCGGTGGTGGTCCGCGGCAACGAGAACCTCCGCGAAGGCCAGCAGGTGCGCGTCCAGCAGCGTGGATCATGAACCGCCGTCGGCAGAAGCAGCCAGGAGAAGCGCCGTGTTCGAAGCCCTGATCCGGCGCGGCACGCTGATGACCGTGATCGCCGGCGTCGTCGCCACGCTCGGCGTCGTCGCCGCGTTCACCATTCCGGTGCAGATGATCCCCAACCTCGAGGTGCGCGAGATCCAGGTGCGCACCTCGTGGCCCGGCGCGACGCCGCAGGACATCGAGAAGGAGATCCTGATCGAGCAGGAGGAGTACCTGCGCACGATCCCCAGCCTGCAACGGCTCACTTCGAGCGCCTCCTACGGCGACGCGCGCATCCAGCTCGAGTTTCCCTACGGCGTGGACATCTCGGACACGCTGATCCGGGTGAACAACGCGCTCTCGCAGGTGCCCGACTACCCGCAGAACGTCGATCAGCCGCGCATCATCGCCGAGTCGTTCTCGCAGAACTCGTTCATGTACTTCCGCGTGACGCCGCTCGAGGGCAACCCGCGCGGCCTCGACATGGACATGATGCGCGACTTCGTCGACGACAACGTGCGCACGCGCATGGAGAACGTCCCCGGCGTTTCCAGCGTGAACATCTGGGGCGGCGCGGAGCGCCAGGTCCAGATCCTCGCCGACCCGGCCGCGCTGGCCGAGCGCAACCTCACCGTCGCCAACGTGCGCGACGCCCTGGTCACGCGCAACCGCGACGTCTCGGCGGGCGAGGTCGAGGCCGGCAAGCGCCGCTACCTGCTGCGCACCATCGGCCGCTTCGAGAAGGTCGAGGACCTCGAGCGACTCATCGTCGCGCGCCGCGGCGACGCCATCGTGCGCCTCGGCGACGTCGCGCGCGTAAGACTCGGGCACTTCGAGATCCGCGGCGAGTCGTTCGCCGACGGCAAGCCCGTGATCAGCCTGGCGGTCAACCGCGAGCTGGGCTCCAACGTCATCGACATCAAGAACCACATGCTGGCCGAGGTCGAGCGCATCAACCAGCAGGTCCTGAATCCAGCGGGCATGCACCTCGTGCTCACCGCCACCGATACCCTCTACGTGGAGCAGTCGATCGCCACCGTCTGGCGCAACCTGGCGCTCGGCGCCCTGCTCGCCACGGCGGTGTTGTTTCTGTTCCTGCGCTCGGGACGGGGTACGTTGATCGGGATCATGGGGATCCCGGTGTGCACCATCGCGGCCTTCATCGGCCTGCTGGTGACCGGGCGCACCATCAACGTGATCTCGCTGGCCGGCGTGGCGTTCGCCATCGGCATGACGCTGGACAACACCATCGTCGTGCTGGAAAGCATCGAGCTCGAACGCCGACGCGGGCTGGATCGCTTTCGCGCCGCAGTGGCCGGTGTGCAGCGCGTGTGGCCCGCGGTGCTGGCCTCGACCCTGACCACGGTGCTGGTGTTCACGCCCATCGTGTTCATCGAGCTCGAGGCCGGTCAGCTCTACTCCGACATCGCCATCGGCGTCTCCGCCTCGATCCTCGCCTCCATGCTGGTGGCGATCACGCTGGTGCCCACCGCCGCGGCCAACCTCGCCCTGCCCTCCCGGGCGCGCCCCGCGCAGGCCGGCGCGAGGGCGCGGGTCGTGCGCGGCATCGGCTGGCTCGTCGCCACCCCGCTGCGACGCCTCGCATGCATCGCCGCCACCGCCGCCGCCAGCATCGGCATCATCGCCGAGCTCACGCCGGCCGCCGAGTACCTGCCCCCGGGCGAGGAGCCGAAGATCTTCGCGCGCATGCACGCCCCGCCCGGCTACAACCTCGAGACCATGCGCGGCATCGGCTACGAGATCCAGGACCGGCTCCTGCCCGCGCTGAATGACCCGCCCGAGCGCTTCGCGCGGGGCGAGACCGACCTGCCGGCGATGGACTACCTGTTCATGCGGATCGACGCGGGGCGGGTGATCATCGTCGCCGAGCCCAAGAACACCGCCCACGCCGACGCACTGATGGACGCCCTCGAGCGCGAGTACGCGCGCTACCCGGGCATGCGCTCGTTCGTCACCCGCGGCTCGATCATCACCAGCAACCAGGGCACCACGCGCAGCGTGGATCTCGACATCTCCGGGCCGAACCTGGCCAACGTGTACGCCGCGGCGACCGCCCTCTACCGGCGCTCCAACCAGGTGTTCGAGCGGCCGCGCATCCAGGCGGACCCGCCGACGCTCTCGCTCTCGCAGCCGCTGCTCGAGGTGCGTCCGGACTGGGACCGCGCCGCCGAGATGGGCCTGGACGCCGCCGACATCGGCTTCACCGTGGCCGCGCTCACCGACGGCGCCTACGTCGACGAGTTCTTCCTCGCCGACGACAAGATCGACGTCTACCTCTACAGCGAGGGTGGCCCCGACGCGCCGCTCGATCGCCTCACCGATCTGCCCGTGCACACCCCGGGCGGCGGCGTGGTGCCGCTCTCGAGCATCGCGCGGGTGGTGGAGACCGTGGACACGAGCACGATCCGGCGCGTCGACGCCCGGCGCACCGTCACATTGAGCGTGATCCCCCCCGAATCCGTGGCCCTCGAGACGGGCGTGCAGATCGTGCGGGAGCAGGTCCTCGGCCACCTGCGGGCGGTCGGTGCCATCCCGGCGGAGGTCAGCGTGGACATCTCCGGCGCGAGCGATCAGCTCCAGGCGACGCGCGAAGCGCTCACCGGTAACTACGCCGTGGCGCTGATCCTCATCTACCTGGTGATGGTCGCCATCTTCACCCACTGGGGCTATCCGCTGCTCATCATGACCACGATTCCGCTCGGCGTGGCCGGGGGCATCGGCGGCCTATGGCTGATGAACGCGGTGGGCGGGTGGCTGCCGCACATGGGCCTCGACGCCGTGCAGCAGCCCTTCGACATGATCTCCATGCTCGGCTTCCTGATCCTGATGGGCACGGTGGTCAACAACCCCATCCTGATCGTGCACCGCGCCGCGGCCAACTTGCGCGAAGCGGGCATGAGCGCGCGTGAGGCCGTCTACGAAGCGGTCGACTCGCGCCTGCGTCCCATCGCAATGTCGGCGATCACCACCATCTTCGGCCTGGCGCCGCTGGTGTTCCTGCCCGGCGAGGGCACCGAGATGTATCGCGGCGTGGGCGCCATCGTGCTCTTCGGGCTGGCCGGCGCGGCCGTCGTCACGCTCACCTTCCTGCCGGCGCTGACGGTGTGGGCNNGGCGCGGCGCCGGCCCTGTCGACACGCAACCCCGACTCGGCCCCGAGCGCAAGCACCCGTCGGCGGCCGCGCGAGGGCTGAGCAAGACGGGGGGTCAGGTCTTGCAATGCCACATCGGGTCAATCATTTGACCGCATGCCGCGACTCTTACCCGCCGTCGACCGGGTGCGACCGACCGCTCGACTGACGGTGCTGTAATGAACCCCGAAGAACTCGGCGATTTGCTTGAGCGTGTAGTACCCCGTCGCAAAGGCGGCGGTCATCGCCTGCTTCCTGTCAGGGAAGCGGCGGGCATAGAGCGTCAGCGGTAACGGGATCGCACGACGCTGAGCGAGGGGAATCTCCGAACAAATCCACGTCTTCGGGCATCTCGTTTGGCAACGCGAGATGAAGTCGTCATCACCCAGGTAGACGCCCCGGTTCAGATCCTGCCAGGGTGATGCGCCGATACCCTCATCGACGAACCGCACATATGCGCGGAGCGCTGCCGCGCGCGAAGATCCGAACTGGCTAAGTACCCAGTCGACCTCCAGCCATGCGGGCGCGGGTGCCATTGCGGCGGTGGCACGATAGCTGCTCCATGGCCATTGATGCGCGCGCTGGACCATTCGAGCACGCACGGGATTCAGAACCACATAGCGCACCAGCTCCAACAGATACGACGCCCTATCCACGAGTACCGACTTGTACCGCCCCTCGAAGAGATGCCCGACTCGTCCATGTCGCTGATTGAACCTCTGGGTGTACACGCCGTTGAGCTGGCGCATGCCCCGGGCGAGATTGGCCTCGGGCGTTTCGACGACGAGATGGAAGTGGTTCGTCATCAGGCAGTACGCGTAGCAACCCCATCCGAGGCGTTCGCGACTCTCGCCTAGAAGGCGCAGGAAAGCGTGACGGTCCTTGTCATCCAAGAAAATGGACTCTCGCCGGTTACCGCGGGCCGTGAGGTGGTAGAGGGCACCCGGGAACTGGATACGCAGGGGACGTGCCATCGATTCTCCCTCCCTGGAGCAACGGCATAGCCAGATTTGACCACTTGGTCAGCGTCGGTTCAAGTGACGATCAGGTGTTGAGACCACAGAGGGGGGAACGTGTGGCAGTGCAAGACCTGACCCCGAGGATCAGAACCACTCCCAGGCCCGGCCCCGGTGGCCGAAGTCGAACACATCCGGGTGGAAGATCTCCGCCAGGATCTCCAGAGACTCCACCAGGCGCGGGCCCGAGCGGTTGAGATACTGATTGCCGTCGATCACCGCGACGCGGCCCCCGCGCACCGCTCGGAGAGCCGGCCACTGCGCGCGCTCGGCGAGCAGGGCCGCGTCCCGCCGCGTCGTGGCCAGGTCATAGCCGCAGGGCATGATCGCCATGACCTGCGGATCTGCGCGTACCAGCTCCTCCCACTCGAGCTGCGGAGCATGCTCGCCGGCTGCGCCGAAGACATTCTCTGCACCGGCCATTTCGACGAGCTCGGGGATCCAGTTACCGGCACCTATCAGCGGATCGACCCACTCGATGCAGCCGACGCCGGGACGCGACGCTCGGGTCCGGGCGCGCTCGACCACGGCGTGCATGCGCTCCTGGAGCCGCGCCACCAGTCGGCGGGCCCGCTGCTCGGCGTCGAGCGCGGCTCCGATGCGCTGGATGTCCTTCCAAACGTCGTCCAGGCGAACGGGCTCGAGGGAGACGATCCGGGGCCGTCGCCCCGTCCACTCGCAGACGGCGTCCTCCACATCCCGAGGGGTCACGGCGCAGACCTCGCACTGGGTCTGAGTCAGGATCAGGTCGGGCTGAAGCTCGCGCAGGGCCGCCTCCGAGACTTTGTAGACCGAGAGCCCCGCCTTGACGCGCTCCCTGACGTCCCGGTCGATCTCGGCACTGGGGCGCGTGATGTCGATCTCGGGCTCGGAACACGCCGGCAGACGCCTCACCGACGCCGGGTAGTCGCACTCATGGGAACGGCCCACGAGGTGAGATTCCAGCCCGAGCGCACATACGATCTCGGTGGCGCTCGCAAGCAAGGAAACGACGCGCGGTTGTGGACTCATGTCGCAGCCTCTCCCGGCTCATCCGGGCGACGTGGGTGCGGGCACGCCGGGCGGCCCGCTCCGATAGGGTAATAGTTTAGGTTGTCCGCGGAATATCGGGGTATCCGCCACCCGGGGTAAGCCCGGAGCGCCCACCGCTTCGTCGCGAGGCCGTGGGGGGCTGAGCCCGCGGCGAAGCTCACCACCCGCTGCGCACAACCCTCAGACTCCCGATGGTGGCCTTCGCTGCGCTCGGCCCACCCTGCCCGGCACATACCCCCCTCCCGGTGAGTCGGGTCTCGGGACACCCTTCACGCCGTTCGCCCATGCTCTCGGTTCCCGATACGCCAGGGAGAACCACGGTCCAACCGGGCTGCTCGCCGCGCGTGGGTCGCAGCGGGAAAAACGCCCCGGCCATTGCGCCGTCGCGGGAAGCGCCGGAACATTTGACACAGGGTAGGCTCAAAGCATGTGAATGATGAAGGAGCGAAAATGAAAAGGATGATGCCGGCACCGGGTCATCGTTCCCGCCTGGCTCGCGGCGCGGGGCTGCTTGTGGTTCTCGGTGCCCTCAGCGGGTGCGGATCGCAGACGATTCGTTTCGACCGGGGCGTCACCACTACGGTGGCGGATCTCGGTCCGTCGCAGCTTCAGCAATTCGGGGTCTATTACCAAGACAACTATTCGAATGGCCCCACTCCGAGCGCAGTGCTCCTGGACGCCGACGACGGCGTCGCCTTCGCGGGCGAGCGCTGGTCGCGGGCGCAGAGCGGGTCAGCGCCCCGGCTGCTTTCGCAGGCCCTGGACGCCGGTTACCTGGCGACCGAGCTGCGCGATACCGACGGCAACTTGCTCGGCTATCTCGTCGCCACCGAGCGCTGGTACGACCGGCGCCGAAATCGCTACCGCCTGGTCGTGGCGGAGGCGGGCGGGAGTTATGAGGTGCTCACCTCCGAAATCACGCACGAGATCGGCGGCGGTCGTTAAGGCAAGATTCAGATACCGGAGCTCGCCCGCGACCGCGACCGCGTGCTCCGCCTGCACGAGGGCATGCTCGTGGAACCAGACCCCACCTCCGATGACGCCCGTGCCGCGGTTCATGCCTAGCCCGCATTTCTCGCCGGCGCGCGAGTTCGTGTTGCGGGCGTGGTGGGTGGTGACGTTCCCGGGGCTCGCCATCCTGATCACGGTGCTTGCG
>JABAHS010149540.1_pt1 | contig 52879 bp, 45 predicted proteins | sample 7062111 | NCBI WGS metagenome assembly JABAHS01 (sample SAMN14534600, study PRJNA622989) | marine sediment metagenome | biome: marine biome [ENVO:00000428]; feature: marine pelagic biome [ENVO:01000023]; material: deep marine sediment [ENVO:00002113]; isolation source: pool of 4 deep marine... | reverse complement strand
GTCATGGCCCAGCTCGAGGAGATCCTCCAGGAGGACGGGCCCATCGTGCAGCCCTTCTGGCGCTCGCTCTTCACCTTCTACGACAAGCGGGTGAAGGGCTTCAACATGCATCCCACCAACTACATCTTCGGCCAGGATCTGGGCATCGAGGCCTGAGGTCCGCGGTGTCGGCGGTCCCCTCCGCGAGGGGGCCGCCGCCGGCGGGCGTTCGCTCCGATGCGCCCGAGGTCTCCCTTTTTGCTGTAATCTTTGCTTGTCCCAGCGTGCCGCTGGGAGCGACATGGGGCGCGTCGGAAAAAATTTCATAACAATGACTTATATCTTCTCGGGCGCCCGCGACCTTCATGTTCGGCGCCAGTCGCGGCACAATATGTGCGTGGTTTGTCCAAACGCCGGTCGCAGAGCGTGCCAGGGTGGTGCGCGGCGGAAGGCGCCCTCGACGCTGGATGGGATCCATGTCTGACGAGAAAACCACGAGAGTCGAAGCGCAAGACGTCTACAAGATCTTCGGCCCCCCGGAGGTCCACGACGAGGCCATCCAGCGGCTGAAGGACGGCGCGTCGAAAGACGAGGTGTACCGCGACACCGGCGCCGTGGTCGCCGTGCGCGAAGTCTCCTTCCAGGTGCGCCAGGGGGAGATCTTCGTGGTGATGGGGCTCTCGGGATCGGGGAAGTCCACGCTGATCCGCTGCATCAATCGCCTCATCGATCCCACGCGCGGTCACATCTACCTCGACGGCAACGACATCATGTCGCTCGATGCGGAGAGCTTGCGCCAGATCCGGCTGAAGAAGATGGCGATGGTGTTCCAGCACTTCGCGCTCTTCCCGCACAAGACGGTGGGCGAGAACGTCGAGTACGGGCTGAAGATCCAGGGCGTGCACGAGCACGAGCGGCGCGAGAAGTCGCTCGAGGCGCTGGGCATGGTGGGGCTGCGCGACTGGGCGGATACGCCGCCCGAGAACCTGAGCGGCGGCATGCAGCAGCGTGTGGGTCTGGCGCGGGCGCTGGCCGTGGACCCCGAGCTCATGCTGATGGACGAGCCCTTCAGCGCGCTCGATCCGCTCATCCGCCGCGAGATGCAGCAAGAGCTCATCAAGCTCCAGGATCGGCTGAAGATGACCATCGTCTTCATCACCCACGACCTGCACGAGGCGCTGACCCTGGGCGACCAGATCGCCATCATGAAGGCCGGCGCCTTCGTTCAGATAGGTCCGCCCGAGGAGATCGTGGCCCACCCGGCGGACGAGTACGTGGCCGATTTCACCAAGGACGTGGACCGCGGTCGCGTGTTCACCGTGCGCACGGTGATGCGCGACGCGCGGGCGCTGTCCCTGGAGGGGACCTCCATCGCCAACGCCCGCTCGCGCCTCGAGGCGCTCGGGCGCAGCGCCCTGTACGTGACCGACCAGCAGGGCCAGCCGGTGGGGCTGATCACCGAGCTCGATCTGGCGCGCGCCGACGGCAAGGAGCTCGGCTCGGTCATGCGCACGCGCTTTCCCACCGCCGCGCCCACCGAGGTTCTGTACGACGTCTTCGACGAGTGCAGCAGCGGCGTGCCCATCGCCGTGGTGGACGACGACGGGCGTTTGCAGGGGGTGCTGAACCCCTTCGACGTCTTTCAGGCCCTGCGCGTGGAAGGGGAGGACTGGGAGGCGGCGTCGCGCGCCGAGAAAGAGCCCGCGCACACCGAGGCGCCGGCGAAACAGGCGAAGCAGGCTTAGCCAGAGAGAGCATCAGCCATGGCGAGCATTTCCGATTACTACGTCCTGCCTCTGGACACCTGGATCGAGGATTTCGTGAAGGGCTGGGTGGTGCCCAATCTGCGCGGCACCTTCCAGGCCATCCAGTGGCCGGTCAATCAGGTGCTGAGCGGCCTCGAAGAGTTTCTGCTGACGATCCCGTTCCTGGTGTTCCTGGTGGTCGGCACCTTCATCGCGTGGTCGGCGGCCGGGCGCGGCGTCGCCATCTACACGTTCATCGCCATCTGCTTCTTCGATCTGCTGGGCGTGTGGCCGGAGACCATGACGACGCTGGCGATGATCCTGACGGCGGTCCTGTTCTGCGCCGTGGTCGGTGTGCCGCTCGGCATCCTGGCGGCGGGCAGCGACCGCTTCGCCGCCGTCATCCGGCCGATCCTCGACATCATGCAGACGATTCCGCCCTTCGTGTACCTGGTGCCGATCGTCATGCTGTTCGGCGTCGGCATGGTGCCCGGCATCATCGCCACCATCATCTTCGCCCTGCCGCCGATCATCCGCCTGACCAATCTCGGCATCCGCCAGGTGCGCGGCGAGCTGGTGGAGGCCGCGTACGCGTTCGGCTCCACGCCCCGGCAGGTCTTGTGGGAGATCCAGGTGCCGCTGGCCCTGCGCACCATCATGGCCGGCCTCAACCAGACGCTCATGCTCGCGCTGTCCATGGTGGTGATCGCGGCGCTCATCGGCGCCGGCGGGCTGGGGCTCACCGTATACACGGGTCTCGGGCGCCTCGACGTGGGTGCGGCGACGCTCGGGGGTATCGGTATCGTGCTGCTGGCCATCGCGCTCGATCGCATCACCCAGGCCGTGGGCGAGGCTTCCAAGCCGCAGCACAAGGGGGTCGGTGAGCGGTTGAAAGGGCTGTTCCGTCGTGGTGGAAAATGAATGCGTGGGGCGGGGAGGTAAGAGTTACCGGCCGCGCTTGTAGATTTTACACAGCGGCCGCGCGGGCGCTGCCCGCGGTGATTTTAGGTCCTTCGGATGAAGGGGAGAGAGACCGGCGTAACGCTCTGATTGACAGACGGCAGGTCCATCGACACCTTCCAGCGGGGGGCCGAGAGGCACCGCGCACCACGGCCTCGTGGCACGTGGCTTGCAGCGTGGTGGTAAGTGCCCGGGTTCCGGGCGAGTGTTTTCAAGCTGAAAGGAGAAACGAGGTAGGAGCTATGCCAAAAACGAAGCTTTCATGGCTGAAGAGCGCACTTGCGGTGGTTGCCGGAACCGCGCTCATGCTCTCCTTCGCAGGGCCCGCTCAGGCGAGCCAGCATCTGCCGGGAGAGGGCAAGACGGTCAAGGCCGCGCGCGCGACCTGGGACACCGGATGGTTTCAGACCGAGGTGTACATCAAGGCGCTGGAGGCGCTCGGCTACGACGTGCAGCGTCCCACCACCCTCGACAATCCGCCGTTCTATCAGGCGGTCGGTCAGGGCGACGTGGACTTCTGGGTGAACGGCTGGTTCCCGCTGCACAACACCTACCGCAAGAACTTCGAGCCGGGGGCGACGGTGGTCGGCTACGTCGCCAAGGGCGGCGCGCTGCAGGGCTACCTGGTCGACAAGAAGACCGCCGAGAAGCACAACATCACCAACCTGAACGACTTCAAGAAGTCCAACGTCAAGAAGCTCTTCGACGAGGACGGCGACGGCAAGGCCGAGATGGTCGCGTGTCCTCCGGGCTGGGGCTGCGAGCTGGTGATCAAGCACCACCTCGACGCCTACGGCCTGCGCGACCATGTGGATCCCATCAAGGCGGGCTATTCCGCTTCCATGGCCAATGCGCTCGGCCGCTACAAGGACGGCGAGTCCATCTTCTTCTACACGTGGACCCCGAACTGGACGGTCGGCGTGCTGAAGCCGGGCAAGGACGTGGTGTGGATCGAGGTGCCGTTCCCGAGCCTGCCCGAGGATCAGAAGGAGCTCGAGGACGAGACCACGGTCTCGGGCGTGACGGGGTGCGTGAACGATCCGTGTGCCATGGGCTGGCCAGCCAACGACATCCGGCCCGTGGTGAACAGGCGGTTCCTGGCCGAGAACCCGGCCGCCTGGCGCCTGTTCGAGGTCGCGCGCGTCCCCATCGCGGACATCTTCGAGCAGAACGCGAAGATGAACGCGGGGGAGGACAGCAAGGACGACATCGTCCGCCACGCGAAGGAGTGGATCCAGAACAACCAGCAGCTTTTCGATAGCTGGATCGAGCAGGCCAAGGCAGCCGCCATGTGATCCGATCCGGCGGGCAGGGAAGCCCGGGCAAGGACGCACTGAAGAGCGGGGCCGAGCAATCGGCCCCGTTTTTTTAGGATCCCCGTAGGAGCGGCCGTTGGCCGCGAACCGTTCGTACCCCCCGTAGGAGCGCCCGTTGGCCGCAAACCGTTCGTACCCCCCGTAGGAGCGCCCGTTGGCCGCGAACCGTTCGTACCCCCGTAGGAGCGCCCGTTGGGCGCGAACTCCCCCCTGGCCCTTAAAACAAAAGGGACGACGCATTGTCGTCCCCACGGGCCAACCTGCTGGCGACTCCTCCTCGAGATGGGGCCGCCGGCCCCAGGCACTCCGCCCCTCGCCCCTTCTTGTGCGGTCGAATTTCTTTATCTCCTCCCTTTCGGGCGTGCCCCGGTCTCGCTGAACCGGCGCACTCCGATTGGAGGCGGGACGAAAGGTATCTCTAACAACTAGCCTAAGCGGGCGCGAGATTCAAGGCGGCCCGGGCTCAGCATGGCTTGTTGAGGGGGACGACGACGGGTGTGGGGCCCTCGAACGCCGTCACCGGTGCCGCCCCGCCTGGACGACGCGGTGCACCCCGGCGCGCCGTGGTCGTCGGGGACGAGGAAAACATGGGAACGGGCTTGGCCGTGAACCCGGACCGCTCCCCCGTTGTACGGCAGGTAAAGAGAAGCGGAATCCTGCCGCTGATGGTGTTCGGGATTCTCTCCCGGGCTGATGAGGGTAAATCCATGGTCAGGATGCAGCTCATGACTCGGTTACTGACCGCGTCAATTACCGGCCTGATAGCGAGTGTGGTAGTGGCAAGCTGCGGAGGCTATACGGGGGCGAATCGAATATCGGCGCCCGAAGCCTACGCGTACGACTACGTCATCGGCCCAGGGGACGCGCTAGAGATCTTCGTTTGGCGTAACCCAGACCTGTCGCGGAGCGTAATAGTACGCCCGGACGGCAAAATATCGGCCCCGCTCGTCGAAGATCTGATCGCCGGCGGAAGGACCGCCACCCAGTTGGCAAACGAGATCGAGGCGGTCCTGTCGCAGTACATCCGCGATCCACTGGTGACGGTCATCGTGAGCGACTTCCAAGGAGTGTTCGAAAAGCAGGTTCGCGTGGTGGGTGAGGCCACACAGCCCCAAGCACTCCCCTACCGGGCTGGGATGACGGCCCTGGACGTCATGATCGCCGTGGGCGGTTTGACCGAGTTCGCTGCCGGCAATCGCGCCAAGATCGTGCGCACGGCGAGCGGACGGCAACGCGAGATCCGCGTGCGTTTGGACGATCTCATCAAGGACGGAGACATCAACGCCAACGTGAAGATGGCGCCGGGCGATATCGTCATCATTCCAGAAGCATGGTTCTGAACGACGACAGAGCACTTCGCCCACCCATTGCGCCGCCCCGGCGAGCCCCGCAGGACCCCACCGCCTCCAAAGCGCACGCCGACATGATAAGCAAAGAGCCCGTCTCGTGATCCGCACGCGCTGCGGACAGTGCTCGAGTTTTGGGTGCTTGCCGTTGCTGTTGGCGTTGACGTCATTCGCCTTCCCTGCTGGTGCGACCGAGTGGCAGGTAAAGCCGCGCATGACGGTTCGGGGGACTTATACGGACAACGTCCGTCTGGTGTCCGACGATGAGGAGAACGAGTTTGTCACCGACTTCAACCCCGGCGTGTTTATCACGGGCGAAGGGCCACGCCTCGACTTCAAGGTGCTCTACAACCTCCAGGCCATCGTGTTTCCGGGCGAGAATTTCGACAATGAGATCAATCATCAGCTCCAGAGCAGCGGTACCACCCAGCTCGTCGACGAGCTGTTCTTCTTCGATGTCGGCGGCACGATCCGCCAGACCAATGCCGACAACGCGGGCCGCCTGGCCACCGACAATATCTCGAGAACGGGTAACCGCATCGACACGTACACCTACCGCCTCAGTCCCTACGTGCGTCGTCGCTTGGGCAGCTACGCGCGGACCGAGGTCCGCTACCGCTTCGACGAAGTGATCAACGAAGGCGATTTCGTCGACAGCAAGGCGCACACCGTGAGGGCCGTGATCGACAGCGGCACACGCTTCCAGCGCCTGCCGTGGCGGCTGTTCTACAGCGGAGAGTTCGTCGACAACGACGACGGTACTACTACCGATCTTCAGAACACGGGAGGCAACGTACGCTACAGGTTCAACCGTCAGTTCAGCTTGCTGGCGAACGGTGGCTACGAGCTCAACGATTTCAGCACCCGTCGCCGGGACGACTCGGGCCCGTTCTGGCGAGTGGGCGCCATCTGGACGCCTTCTCGGCGCACCACGTTACAGGCAGGATACGGGGACCGATTCTTTGGGGACGTCTTCTTTTTCTCGCTGAGTCACCGCAGCCGCCGTACCGTGTGGAGCGCGGGCTTCGAGGAAGACATCGCGCTCACGCGACAGGTGCAGATTGAGGAGGTGCTGGTGCCGCTCGAGGATCCCTTCGGCGAGCGAATCGAAGATCCCGTCTCCGGCGCGGACATCAGGCTGCCCATCGATCAGGCGACGCCGACCACGGAGCCGTTCATCCGACGCCGGCTGGACGCCTCCGTGGCCGTCCGCGGGCGGCGGACGCACCTGGTAGTGCGAGGCTTCCGCGAGAAACGGGACTTCGAGCAGACGGGCGACGACGAGCTTGTATTCGGCGCCGACGCGAGTCTCCGCCGGCGTCTGTCTCGACACACGACCTTCCGGATTTTCGGCACTTGGCAGGAGAGCGATCTGCGGGGAGACTTCGAGCGGACCCGCTGGGAAGGGTCGGCTCGTGTACAGCGCCAGGTCGGGGCGAGCATCAGTGCGGCGATCGAATACCGCTACACCGAGCAAGACGGCGATCGCAGTGCCGATGAGTTCACCGAGAACCGCATCAGCGCCGTGGCTACACTAACCTTCTAGTATTCGCCCCATGCCTCGAGGCGCGTCTCATCGCTGCGAAAAGTACTGCTGCAGATACTCGTCGAACGGCTGCGCGTCGCTCGCCTCCAGCGCCGCCTGCTCTTCGATGGAGGTGCGCGCGAGCTGCTCGAACCAGCCGAGATCCGCATCCGGCAGCGGCTCCTCGCCGAAGTGACGCTGGTGCTGCTGCGAGAGGCGCATGGCCGTCTGGAAGAAGCCCTCGCCCGCGGTGCGCATCTCGGCGATGAGCTGGGCCGACGGGGTGCGCTCGGGATCGCGCACCGCCTCCCGCTGGCGCGCGAGCGCCCTTGTGTAGAGGGGCTCGGGCAGGGGCTGCTCGAGCAGCTCGCACACCCCTTGCATGGCGTCCAGGACCTCGAGGGCCCAGGCCCGGAGCGCGACCGAGGCGTTGCCGCGCCGCAACTCCAGCGACGGGTCGCGTCCCCGGTGCGCGGCCACCCCCAGGTTGTGGTTGACGGCCTCACGCTCCGATGCGCTCACCAGCGGGCTCTCCTCGAGCAGGCAGTAGATGAGCAGGGCTTCGAGGAAGCGAAGCTGATCCGTGTTGAGCCCCAGGGGCTCGAACACGTTCACATCGACGGAGCGCAGCTCCACGTACTCGACCCCCCGATGCTTGAGAGCGAGGCTCGGCTTCTCGCCGGGCTTGGGCGGGCGTTTGGCGCGCACGGCCCCGTAGTACTCGGCCTCGATCTGCAGGTAGTTCGGGTTGAGCTGACGCCATTCGCCGTCCACCTTCACGCCGATCCGCTCGTAGGGAGGGTAGGGTGTGCTGATGGCGTGGGCGAGACTCTCCACGTAGGCGCCGAGGTCATCGTAGGAGATCACCAGCTCCTCTGGCGCCGTGTTGCGGTAGCCGATGTCGCTCATGCGCAGGGAGGTGGCGTAGGGCTCGTACCAGGTGTTGCGGTTGAATTCGTTGAAACCCGCCCGATCGCTTCCCAGGAACGACTTGCACACGGCGGGGGAGGCGCCGAAGAGATAGGGTACGAGCCAGCCCAGACGCCGGAGATTGCGCAGTAGCGCGAAGTAGCGCTCGTCGACGAAAGGCCGCAGCAGGCCCTCGCCGCCCTCGAGCTCCTGGAACACCGGCCAGAACGCCTCGGGCAGCGAGTAGTTATAGTGCACGCCCGAGATGACCTGCATCATCTTGCCGTAGCGGTAACCCAGACCGCGCCGGTAGACGTGCTTCATGAATCCCAGATTGGAGCGGCCGTACTCGGCGATGGGAATGCTCTCGTCCCCGCCGACGACGCAGGGCATGCTCGCCGCCCATAGAGTCTCATCACCCAGATGCCGGGCGACGAACTGATGCGCCTTGCCGAGGAACTCGAGAACTTCGGTGGGCTCCGGCAGTGGTGGGGTCCGGAACTCGAGCAGGGCCTCGGAGTAATCCGTGGTGATGTAGGGATTGGTGAGCGCGGCGCCGAGCACCCGCGGGTGGGGTGTCGGCGCGATGCTCCCATCGGACGTGACGCGCAGGCTCTCCTTCTCGATGCCCACATGCCCGCCGCTGAGGATCCCGGGGACCCCGGCGTCGGCGAGCCGGCGCAGCCGATGCTCGAAGCTGTTATTCAAAGGGTTTGGCTCCCGAGAGCGCCGTCCGCGCGGTGCGCCACCACGCGCGGAGGTTCCTCTGCTGACCCGAAATCGCGTATGGTGGTGGCCGGCCCTGGCAATTACAAGCCTGGCCACGGGGGGTGGGGCCAAGACCTTGCACCGGGGTGTACGGGCCGCCGCGGCTGGAGCGTCCACTTCGTCCCGCGAAGCGGCTTTCCCAGGAGATTCACACGTGTCCAGCCTGTTTCCGCACCTCTTCTCGCCACTGTCACTGCGCCACAAGACCCTCAAGCACCGCCTCAACTTCGGCGCGCATACCGCCAACATGTCCGAGGGCGGTCTGCCCTCGGCGCGCCACTTGGGTTACTATACCGAGCGGGCGCGGGGCGGTGCCGCCATGATCGTGGTCGAGCCCGTGCCCGCGCACCGCACGGGCGTGCTCACCCGCGGCAACTTCCGCCACTCCGACGACGCCATCATCCCGGCCTTTCGCCGCATCACCGATGCCTGCCACGCGTTCGGCACGGTGATGATCCACCAGATCTACCACGTCGGGCAGCACGGCGATGCGGACAACTCCTACGAGGCGAGCTGGTCGCCGTCGGGGCTGCCGTCCTACCACGACTCCGACGGCAGCCATGCGATGCGCGAGGCCGAGATCGAGGAGGTCATCGAAGGCTTCGCGCAGGCCGCGCGCCGCGCCCATGCGGCGGGCTTCGACGGCGTCGAGCTCTTCGCCGCCTACCACGCGCTCATCGATCAGTTCTGGACGCCGTGGTCGAACCGGCGCGACGACCGCTGGGGCGGCCGCTTCGAGAACCGCATGCGCTTCTCCACCGCGATCGTCGAGCGCATTCGCCGCACGGTGGGCGAGGACTTCATCATCGGCATGGCGGTGAGCGTGCACCCGGACACCGAGGTGACGCTGGGCGTGGAAGCGCTCCAGGAGGTCGTGGCCTATCACGACGAGCGCGGGCTGGTCGATTACTTCACCTGCGGCACCGGCGGCTACTTCGACTTCTACCAGTTGATGCCCACCTTCATGTACGAGGACAAGCTGGGCGCCCCGTACGCCGAGGCCCTGAAGCGGGTGGTCAAGCACGCCCGGGTGCAGGCGGAGAGCCACATCCGCACGCCGGAGAACGCGAACTACGTCATCGCCTCCGGCCAGGCGGACATGGTGAGCATCGTGCGCGGCCAGATCGCGGATCCCCATCTCGCCGCCAAGGCGATGGCGGATCGGCCCGAGGACATCCGCGGGTGCATCTCGTGCAACCAGATGTGCTGGGGCCGGCGCTCGCGCGACTACTGGATCTCGTGCCTGGTCAACCCCTCGGCCGGGCGCGAGTTCGAGTGGGGCGGGGACCGCTTCACCCCCGCCCCGCGTCCGCGGCGGGTGCTGGTGGTGGGCGGGGGGCCGGCGGGGCTCGAGGCCGCGCGGGTCGCCGCCGAGCGAGGGCACCGGGTGACTCTCGCGGAGGCGGCGCCCCAACTGGGCGGGCAGTTCCGGCTCGCGGGCATGCAGCCGCGGCGCGCCCAGATCCTGGATCTCATCGCGTGGTACGAGCGCCAGCTCGAGAAGCTCCAGGTGGTGGTACGCCTCAACGAGCCCATGGAGGCGGACGAGGTGCAGGCCTTCGAGGCCGACGTGGTGGTGCTCGCGACGGGCTCGCAGCCCGCGGGCACCGGCTTTCAGCGCGCGCTGCCGCACGTGGAGCGGCTACCGGGGCTCGAGCGCGGCAATGCCTGGCCGGTGGAAGACGTGATGAGCCGGGCGTGTCGCCCGGGCAAGCGAGTCCTCGTGCTCGACGACGGCGGCAACTGGCGGGGCTGCGGCACCGCCTGGCATCTGGCCGAGCAGGGGCACGAAGTGACGTTGGTCACTTGGCTCGGGATGGTGGGCGCCGAGCTCGTGCGCAGCGCGGCCGACTGGCCGCTGCGCCGCAAACTCAAGCAGCTCGGCGCGACCTTCATCACCGACTCGGCCATCAAGGAGTGGCACGGCGACGGCGCCACCGTAGTCAACCTGCTGGACGGCGGTGAGCGCCGCATCGACGCCGACGCGCTCATCCTCGCCACCCCCAACGTCTCCGAGACGACCCTCGCCGACGCCCTCCTGGAAACCGATCGCGAGGTGCACGCCATAGGCGACTGCGTCGCCCCGCGCTGGGCGAGCATGGCCATCTACGAGGGCCGAAAGCTCGGCTTGGCTCTCTGAGTTTCTCTGGATAAGCTCAGCCGCTCACCACAACTCCGAGGGCTTTCCGGGCGCGGTCTCGGACCTCGATTCGCCGTTCCGCGGGCACTGCGAAGTAGTTGAGGGTCCGACGAGGATAATAGTGCGATTCAATGAACCCCTGGCGATGAAGAGGGGGTCCGTCGTGCGCTACCCGATTGGGCACGAGAATTTCATAGTCTCGTTCATCGAACCAATCGAACAGCTCTTCCATACTGAAACCCATAGTTTGTGCAGCTCGCGGGCCGCTCTCGAAGAGAATCACGGGACGGCATCGAGATACCAGATCTGATGACCCTCGAAGCACTGCGAGTTCAGCTCCTTCGACATCGATCTTCACTGTGTCAACTTGTGCCGACGGAGAGATGAGGTCGTCAAGGCGTCGCATGGGTACCGAAATCTCGCGCACTTCTTCATTGGAACGTCCTCCTTGAGCAAGGGAACTATAACCGGGTCGCTTCTTATCCACGAAGAATCTGACCTCGCGCTCTGTCTCACCGAGGGCACAGTTATGAATTTCCACATCTGGAAACCTACGCGCGAGGTCCGCCGCCTTTTCAGGAACCGCTTCCACAGCAACGATCTTTACGGATGAGTCGTATCCTTGGACCTCTGCGATCACAGAGCCAATGTGTGCTCCGATATCGATGAACACCGCTGAAGACCGGCACAGCTTCGGCAGCAAGAGTTGAGCGCATATGTCCTGGCATACGAATCCCCCCTGCTCCGGATTGGAACGCACGGTCCGCCACAGGTGCCACAGCTGCCGGCCCCGCACGATTAGTCGCCCCAGAGCAGTTCCAACTAGATTTCGTTTCAGCCTCGTGACTTCCACAGTGAAGATTCCAGCCGTGCAGGTTCAGGGTACCTCGTTCGATGGGAGGCGCCCGCACAGCGTTTCTCGGGCTGCGCAGGTGTGGTGCCCACGCCGTTTCCCGATTGCCGCATTTCCGAGGGATGTTACGCGCTTATCTACCGCCACCGCATGCGCACGGCCATCGTACCACGTCGAGTCGTACACACGGCGTGCGGCCCTCTGCTTCGCTACCGGAGATGCCTCCAACTCGATCCACCGGCGGCTGCGGCATCTCATGCCTGGTACATCCTCGCGCCAGGCGCAAATCCGAGCGGGCCGGGTATCGCTTCACCCCGGTAGGACGCCCGAGGCGAGTACTGGTGGGGGGCGTTGGATCTGGCGGGCTCGAGGCGGTGCGGCGCCCCATCGAGGGCCGCTACCAGGTCAGCCCGGCCGAAGAGCGGCCCCTCACCAGCTCGGCGCCTCTTTCATCACCGACTCCGCCAACCAAGGAGTGGCATGGCGACGGCGCCACCGTGGTGAACCTGCTGGGCGGCGTCGAGCGGCGCATCGACGCCGACGCGCTCATCGTCGCCACCCCCAACGTCCCCGAGACGACCCTCGCCGACACCCTCCTGGAAAACGATCGCGAGGTGCATGCCATCGGCGACTGTGTCGCCCCGCGGTGGGCGAGCATGGCCATCTACGCGGGCCGAAAGCCCGGCCTCGAGTTCAGAATGGCGTTTGTGGGCGCGGTCTCCGCGCGCGACATCCCGGGGTCCAAATGAGGGCGTCCTGGAGGCCCCACCCATCGGCCACGCCGTGCCTACTGCTCTAAGACGCCGGTATTCCAATCGGTTCGTCGCCTTGAATCCGCCCCGCTAACCCTGTGACGTCTGACCTTTGAAACAGATCACCCACCCAATGGCGATCAGGGCGAGGTTGGTGCACGCCCGGGAAAAAGCCTCCGGGGAGACTCCCAGGATCTTGCCGCCACCCGCCAGCGTGGCGACAACGGCCAGCACAAACGCAATCACCGAAAGAACTATCAGCGCCTTTGCGAGATTGTCCACGTTCGTCTCCTTCTCGTTATGGGGTCACGTGGGCCGCAGAAAGATCGTTCCTAACCGGGGTTCGATTGCAGTAAGTCGTCTCCCCGTGACTGCCCGCGCCCGGTGGAGGCGCTTCTTCACATCCCGCCCCTCCGTCCATTCAAGCCGATTGATCGCCCGATATCCAGGTGACCTAACAGGCGTAAGACGGCGCTCGGGTGAAGGATCCGTGGGCGGCCGTGAGCACTTGGCTTCCCAAATTGATTACGAGATAGCCAACGGCGGCGCCATTTCGGTGCGCGAGCGAAGGCGTGGAGCGGCACGGTCAAGAAACGCTTGACAGTTGTTGGCATCCGACTTATATACGGCGCCTTCGAGGACTTCGTTCGACAGACCGCGTGCGATGAACATGCGCGCTCAAGGAATCGAAAGAGCTAGCAACGCGTGTATGTCTTGGTTAGGCTTCACACCCTCGAAACAATTCGTAGGTAACTTCGAGAGGTGTCAAGAGCACGAACGTTGGGTGAAGGTTCCGTGGCGATACGTACGTGTAATCCCGTATTCACGCAGTCGCCACACCATTAATATAAGAATGGCCATTAGTAAGAAGAAGCGCCCCTCTATGGGGGAGCGACAGGGTTAGTGAGAAAGCGCGCCATGACTCGGCCGACATCCACTCCCTAATTCTGATCCCGGTTGCAGAACAAGGACGCATGTTCGGTATGCGTCAACAGATTCGTACGTCCTTTTGCCGGGATCCTTCAACGCTCGGCTTGACGGTAGTATGGTTTTTCGGCGAGTTTTGATGGACCTGGAACCGCACGCTCAATTGACGGGCAAGGGTCCTTGGTGAGAGACGTAGCGCTGCCGATGCGGAGCCCCTGGAGCGCGCGGCTGTGTCTGAAGGCCGTGGACTTTCGGCGTCCGGGCTCGATGAGCCGTCCACAGAGGAGTCGGTCGGAGAAATCGTGGGAAGCTCGTTCCGAGACTCAGGCTGGCAGGGTGGTCACCACTTCGAGACCCTGAAGGATTCGATAGACATTGACCAGACAAAGAGCCTGCACTATACGTATTCATCGTAAAGGCAAGAAAAAAAAAGAAAAAAGACAAAAAACAAGGGTGCCGGAACATCATCCGTTTGAAGGGATCGATTTGAAGGGATCGAAAGGAAGGGGCGGAGGTTCCATAGGGCAACTCAACAGCCTATTCCCGGACGGATGAAGGCGGCAATAGTCCTTATTGAATAAGGGCTTACCAGACCGCCAGCATGACAAGAATGACCGACCTCTTCCTTCCGGAAGAGCCTGCGGGAGCTTACAGGAGGCGCGCCATCACTCACCTCGGTAGATCCAGGCTGGATTCTTCCTGATCCGGCAGGGCCTCGACCACCCTGCAAGGGGGGCATCCATGGCGCGACGTCGACTGGCTGGCTCGTCCTGCTGCCAGGGGTGCTCGAGACTCCTGGCCGGGCGGTAGCGTGCCTTTGGTCGCCCCCGCTGGCTAGCGATGGCACATGACCCGGGCACCATGACGGGCAACGGGACTCTTTAGCGAAGCATGCCCATCTATCCCATGTTTTGGCGCCAGGGGCACGGTCGGGGGACGGTCTGGCTGGGTGTGAAGTCCATCTGGGCCGGGGCTCGGCCTGGATGGAGTGATGACATCAATTCTGCGGGACAGATGCGCAAGCTTTTGGAGCGCGAACGCGCCCGTACCGACCGGGCAGGTGGCCAGTTCTCCGTAGTCCTTTTCGAGCTCAGCGGCTGGGGCATCTCCAACCACCTAAGGGTACGCCCTCTGGTCAACCAGCTCGCGCAGCGCCTGCGAAAGACAGATGATTTCGGTTGGTTCGGCGGCAGCATTGCTGTTCTGCTACCCAATACGACACCGGACAATGCCCGGCGCGTGGCTGAGCAAATCGTGCACGACTTGAAAGGGAACGGGGCGAGCTGGATGTACACCTTGTATTCGTACCCGTTGAACGAAGAAAACCTCTTTTGCGGCACTGCTGCTGGCGAAGGCGATGAGTCGGAAACGCCCGCGATGGCAGAGTCCCAGCGAGCTCGAGCAAGGCGTTAGCGCTCCGGCCGTACGTGACCGGCCCATAATTAGCGAAGCCCGATAAGAATGAATGAGGGCCAAAATCGGAATGCGCTGGCTGCGGATTTGCCGAAAATACCGGGTCAGTTGGACGAGGACCCGGTGATTCAATCTACGGGAGGCCAAACGGTCGAAGGCTCCGAGCGTCCCTTGCGCCGACCGCGTTCCCAGACGGTAATCAGCCAACGCAAGCCGTGGACCGCACGAGGGTCAGCCGTCTCCCTGTCCGTCGGCTTTTCTCGTCCCGTACCCGCCGGTAACCCGAAACCAGATGGTGCCGTTCGCCCGCTGGATGACCTCCTCGTGCCGACACGGATACCGACCAAGCGCATTCTTGATCTGTTGGGCGCAGCCGTGGGATTGGCGCTCGCTTCACCGTTGTTTTTGGCTATCGCCGTGTTGATCAAGACGGTTTCGCCCGGTCCCGCGCTGTTCCGCCAAGAGCGGATTGGCTATCGGGGACAACCCTTTGTTTGCTGGAAGTTCCGGACAATGCACGTTGATGCAGACGAGAAGCTGCACCGTCAGCACATCATTGCACGGATGAAAGCAGGAGGCGCCTTGAGCAAGTTGGACGATACCGATCCCCGCATAATTCCCGTCGGGACCTTACTGCGGAAGTCGGGCCTGGACGAGTTGCCGCAGTTGGTCAACGTCCTTCGCGGGGAAATGAGCCTGGTAGGACCCCGCCCTTGTCTCGCCTACGAGGCGCGCGAGTATAGCCTGTGGCAGAGGAGGCGTTTTGAGGCCATTCCGGGACTGACCGGGCTTTGGCAGGTCAGCGGCAAGAATGGTAGGACATTCCAGGAAATGACGCGCCTCGACCTCAGCTATTTGGATCGCAGTTCTTGCCTTACCGATGTACGTATTATTCTGAGAACTATCCCTGTGATCATCAGGGAGCTCGTATACGCGCGACGACAAGGCCAAAGACAGCGCGCTTAGGAGGCGAAAAAATCTGTGCTAGTCCCTGAGTGCGAAAACGACGAAGCCCGGACACGCGGCGCCAGTAACTCGGTGAGTAACTGCGGTGATTGACCCAAGTGGAGCGAACCGGGAAGGCTGGAACGGTGTTTCCGGGGTAGAACGACGTATAGGTGGAGCTGAATCGTCGGCCGGAGGGCTCCGGCAAAGGCGCCCCAAGGTCATGGTCTTTGGTTCCTTTCATCCGCCGAGCGTCCCTTGTGGCATGTCGAGTGCAGTGAGAAACCTCCTGGGGTCCGGCTTGACTGACCACTATGACCTCGAGGTGGTCAGCACTTACCGTGCCGACGAAGATCGTGGCCATGTGAAAAGACTCATCTACGGTACCTATCTGGGGCTAATGTCGGCGCTGCGCGTTGCGGTTCGGGGCGCGGACATAGTCGACGTGCACGCGGTCAGTGACCGTGATTTCTTGAAGCAAAGCGCCGTTCTGCTTGGCACAAAGCTGGTAGGGCGACCAGCCGTGATGCGCATCCATGGTGGGGACTTCGACCGAGTGTTCGAACGGTCCGCTCCTTTCGTGCAGGAGGTCACGCGTCGAGTTCTACGCAGGGCGGACCGGGTTGTCGTGCTTTCCGAAAGATGGAGAAGGGTCATCTCCGCGATCGAGCCCCGCGCACGGATTGCCGAGATCCCGAATGCTGTGGACTCATCCTATTTCGCGCGTCTAATGGAACGGCGATCGGCGACAGCCAACAGCGTGCTGATGCTGGCCAACCTGTGCGAGCGCAAAGGGCATTTCGACGCGCTCGAGGCCGCAGCGATCGTTCTTCGGACTCATCCGGAGGTCGAGTTTCTGTTCGGCGGGGGCGAGCGCGATCCCGGAGCGCGACAAGAGCTCGAGAAACGGGCGCTGGAGCTTGGAATCGCCAACCGTATCTCATTTCTCGGTCCAGTAATCGGTGGTGCGAAGGATGACCTGTTCGCCCGCGCGGGGCTGCTGATCCTGCCCTCTCACCAGGAGAACGCGCCGCTTTCGGTCATCGAGGGTATGGCCGCCGGCCTCCCCGTGGTAGCCACGAGCGTGGGCGGCATTCCGGAGATCATTGAACACGGGGTTACCGGCCTGCTGGTAGAGCCCCGGGCCCCTGAGTCTCTGGCGGCTGCCATAAACCAGTTGCTCGATCGTCCCGAGCAGCGACGAACCTTCGGCGCTGCCGGATTCGAAGCGGTCCGGCGACGGTGGGATCGCGCTGCTGTCGCCGACCTGACGGCTGGTTTGTATGCGGAGCTAGGCGTACTTTGAACCACGTTACACTTCATAGACCGTAGTGGGCATGTATCCCCGCATGGCAAGACTTTATTCGGACGCTGTCCTGCATGCGCGGGGATGGGGCTACGAACGCTCTCTCCATCGTCTCGAGCGGACGCAATGGGAGGATCCGGAGGCGGTGCGCGCAGACACTTTCCGAAGACTGCACGAGCTACTGACATACTGCCGCGAGCAGGTGCCCTTCTATCGGCAGCAGTTCTCCACCCTCGGACTCGATCCGCGTGACATTCAGTCGCAGCACGAGCTCAGCGCGTTGCCCGTTATCGACAAGAAGATGTTGCACGCGGATTACTCGCAGTTCTTCGCATGTGATGTCGCGAACGGGTGGGATGTATGGCCCTCCAGTGGCTCTACTGGAGAACCGTTTCCCTTCCGGATCGATAAGAGCTCGATTGCAACCAACACGTTCGCAGCGCTTGCACGGGGACGCCGTTGGTGGGACCTTGACTACGGTGTCCGCGAAGCAATGATCTGGAGTGGTGTCCGGGACGTAAGTAACACGCGAGCAGGACGCGTGGCAGCGTTTCGGCGGCGAGTATCTTGGGCCCTGAAAAATCAGCGTTTAGTCGATGTGTACCATCTGGACCTCGCGGGAGTCCGACGCGCCTACGAAAGACTCTCGCGCTTCAAGCCCCCCCTCGTGCGAGCGATCGCCTCGGGGCTTTTTCGGTTCTGCGCGGGCCTCGAAGAACTAGGCTTGGATGGGCGTGCTCTCGGGGTTCGTGCGGCAATTTACACCGGAGAAGGGCTCACGGGCACACAACGCTTGCTCATCGAGCGCGTACTTGGGTGCAGGACGGTATGCGAGTACGGGTGTACCGAGCTGGGGGTGATAGCGTTCGAGTGTCCGAACGGTGGAATTCACGTAAACCACGATAACCTGCTCGTGGAGTACGTGAAGGACGGTCGGATGGCCGGTCCTGGCGAGGAAGCCGAGATCGTCGTAACGAACCTGAGCGATAGGGTCGCACCCCTGGTCCGTTACGCGGTCGGCGACATCGTGGTTCCGGACGATAGCAGGTGCAGTTGCGGTCGCACGCTCCCGCTGTTACAAAGGATCGGTGGACGCTCGCACGATACCATTCTGACCCCTGATGGTACGGCGGTGCACGCGCTGTACTTCACGCACGTCTTCGATCGGATCCCGGAGGTACACCAGTTTCGGGTCGTGCAGGATTCGCTGGAGCGGCTGAGAGTCGAGCTCTGCGGGACCTCGACGATCCCCGCGAGCGCCGTCGACAAAGTGCGCGTGGCAGTGGAGCGAGCGATGGGAGCGGGTGTCGACGTACGAGTCGAGCAGGTCGAGGAGTTGCCCGTCGCAGCGAGCGGGAAAACCCAGTGGATTGTCTCTCACGTGTCCTCGAGATGAGCCGCCACGCCCGACACGTCTTTCTGCTGACAGACCTCGAAGGTGCCGCTGGCGTCACACACTGGCGCCAGACACGGGAGGCCGGTCAGGCGGTCGATGCAGCGAGGGGCCTGTTGACCGACGAGGTGAACGCGGTGGTAGCCGGTCTAGTGGACGCATCGACCTCTACCGGGCGAGAAAGTGCTGTCCGGATCTCGGTGTGGGACGGTCATGGGTACGGCGGCTTGGCGTTCGAGGCGCTTGATCCGCGTGTCACGGTGTATCGGCACGACGACCCCCGCGGCTGTGCGGGGCTCTTCGATGTCGCGCTGGCACAGGATCCCCCGATGGATGCGCTCGCATTCGTTGGCCAGCACGCAATGGAGGGGAGCGGCGGTAATCTGGCCCATACCTATAGCAGCCGGCGCGTACGGCAGTACGCTCTCAACGGCCGCCCGCTCGGCGAGTTCGGTACGCGAGCTTTGCTCGCCTGGGCGCTCGGCATTCCGACCGTGTTCGTCTCGGGCGATGACGTGACCTGTGCAGAGGCGACAGCGCTCGTCCCCGGGATCATCCAGGCATGTGTGAAGTGTTCCCGAGGAGTCACCGCGGCGGAATGTATGGGGCACGGCGACGCATGCGCATCACTTCGCGAGAAGGCGCGCTCGATTCTGGACATGAACCTCGACTCAGACGGTTTGGTCCCGACGTACCTGCCTCCGCCGCCCTACGTGTATCGGAAGCTGCACAAGCCGAAGTGGCGTGTGATTCCCCGGCCGAGTCGGACCCTGCAGGGCCGGGACCTCGCTGAAGTCCTGCGGCGTGTCTGACACCCCTCCTCGTGGGCTAGCCCACTTGCGAATTCTGCATGAGGATCGCAAGACGTCTTCACCGCTAGGGCGCTACACCGATAATTCTCAGGTTTGAGGGCGGGTCCAGCGGAGTGCCGCTTACGCTCTGAAGTTCCCAAGCCCCGACATCTAAAGGCGAACCCAGAGGCCGCGTGTTCTGGCCAAAGTCCAACAGGTTGGCTACGGAAGCCCCGCCGTCGACAAGTCCGTCCGGGTCGCTGGCCTTGATCTTGAACTCATCCACGCTTGATGGCGGACAGGCGGTAAAGGGACATTGAGAGAGCTTCGCAACGCCTGCTTCGTCCCCATCGGGATCGAAATTATTCGACGAAGCCCCCGGTGTACCATTCTTGACAAACCAGAGTTTGCCGTCATTTTCCCAGGCGACGTTATTTTTCAAAGTCACGGCACCGGCCGGAGCATCGTGGAATTTGCGATCAGATCCGGAGTCGCTGTAAACGGAGTTATTTATGATCTCCGCCCCCGTAGTTATGGAAGACTGAATCGCACTGCTGAAGAATTCTCCACCGCTCAGATCGAAGATGTTATTGCGCAAGGTTACGTGATTGGTTTCCGAGCCGCCGCCGCCCCCAGTGCCCAGCCGGAAATGTGTATCGCAGGTATCGTTTGAGCCACCCCCGCAATCGGATGAGTTCGTCCCGAATGTGAAATAATTCCGTTCGAAAATGTGGTTCCGATGCTTGGTGGTTGGACCGAGTGGACCGTTGTCCGCGCAACATTGAACAGGCCAGGTTGTTCTTCCTATGAACCAGGAATCGCTGACAAACGCGTTCTCCGCCCAGCGGTTAGAAATTCCGCCGAAACCCCCGTTCCAATCAGCGGCCCTTACTGTCAAATTTGTCTTGTCCTTAAGCGGGTTGAGAACTTTGATGTTGTGGTCGAATACATTTTCCGCATGAAAATGGCGTATAAGGTGAGAGTTCGCACCGCCCACGCCACCATCAAGAACATTGTTGACCAGTGCAACGTTGTGTGCAGCAGTCGCGATGCACTGCAGGCTCTGTGCACATTTCGTTGCCTTCGAGTCGAAGACGCCAATATTGTTAGGCAAATCGCCGTCTGCTGCACTCAGATTCACCAATAGAAAATAAGCGAGGTTATGGACGTTCCAATTCTGTATAAGCAGATTGTCGGCATAGGGTGACCTCATCTTTGTCCGCATAAAATCGTCATTGTTGCTGCCGTTGCTCGTCCATATGCCATCGTTCACCCGTACGTCATCACTGTTGGCAAAAAAAAGCGGCTGAGGTGCACCCGTAAGCTGATACTTGGTGGTCCCGTCGAATGAACCAATATAGACACCATCCGTATTGAGGGAAATAGGGGTGCTCGCGGAAAACGTGCCGTTCGGTCGAAAGAGAATTCGTTTTCTTCCCGAAGAGATGGCGTCCGCTATGGAGCGGTCGAAATCGGCGTCTATAATGCAACTGGCGCCGTTCGCGGAAGAGCAGACCGGGCAGCCGCTGAAATCGCCATTGTCTGAAACACAGCGGGTTTCGGCGCCGGACCAACCTTGGACGTTAACGGTTATAGTCTTCGTTGATTGGTCGCCGTCTGCCGAGGTGGCAGTAACGCGCGCCGTATACGTGCCGGGGGTTTCGTAGATGTACGCGAAGAGAGGCGCACCGCAGAATTCGGCCTTTTTGGTTGTCTTATGACCGGCAAGATTGTAGACATCGGTGTTACCGTCACCGGCATTGAAGCAATAAGTCAGATGGTGAATCGGCTTCGCGGTATCGGCGTCAGTGCTGGCAGTCGCGTCGAAGAACACAAGGAGAGGTGCCTTTCCGGAGGTCCGGCTGGGCGCCAACTGAGCGGTTACCGTGTCGGGTGCCGCGAACGCCTCAGGCGAGACGAGGAGAAAGAAGAGCAAAGACAGAAGGCGAACGCAATAGTTCGGTATGCGCAGCATCATCAGGTCTCTCCAGTTGTCGGGAATTGGCTCCCCGAGCGTATTGTCTTGGGCACAGGCAGCGAGCCCTGATCCACCGCCTCAAACGGCGGCAGAGAGAAAAGCTTGATAGCTGTGAAGGACGGTTTGTGACGGTGTTCACAATAAGTCTACGCCGACACTTGGCGCCCGCGACGGCTCATCCTCATGCCTAAGGCGTCAAAGAGGGCTGCCATAATTAATAGGAAATAAGAACCTTATACGGCGCGGAAACGAAGGTCAACTTGCTGGGGCTGCCCGGTTGCTTATTCATTCTGACGAACGGCCGGGAACCGCTGAAGGGCGTGTTGCAGACGTGCTGGACGAACGCCGTGCCGGGTCCAGGGAACTGCTGGTTTGGTGTTGGGGCAGAGTCCTGGATATTGCCAGCAAAGCACCTGCGAGAAGATAGGGAAAGCTCATGAACAGCCCGTTAGGTAACAAATCGATGCTGTAGACGGTGACAATCAGGGCGAGCGTGGATGTAAGAATACGTTCGTCTGGGTGGAGAATCCTGGGTAGGCGGCGGGCCGCAACGAGGATGGGTAACAGTAGGAGCCCCAACGCGGCTGCTAGGGCCAGGGCGCCGTGTGCGCCGAACTGAATGATCCAGAAGCCGTCGGTTGTCGTTACGTCCCTGCCGTATCTGTAAATGCGGTTTCGGCCGTATCCACCCCATCCGAACAGTGGACGCTGAAGTGCCTTTTCTAACAGAAGTTCTTCGTTGTCGAACCGAAATTCCAAGGACTGGGCACGATCCTGACTGATGCTGCTCGCCATAGCGACGGTTTGCTCTGTCGGAAACCAACCGGTTATGCGTAAGAGCGGATAGCTTGCCACCAGCAGCGCAAGCATCACTGCAAAGCGCAGTTGTGCCTTTTGGGAAAAAAACAGCTGGACGGGAAGGGTCACAAGGTAGTAAGAGATAGCACTAAGGGACTTACAGATGAGCAAGATGAACGCCAGCCAGGGTCCGATAAGAACCGATGGGAGTCCGAGCACGGCGAAGCGTGCGCGGCTCAAGCCCGACGCGGCTAATGCGGCGCAACACATGAACAGCGCGAGGGGAAGCCCCATACTTCCGGTGAATACGCGGGGCCGATAGCCGCCGAAGCGGAGCAACGTGCCAAGAGCGTGATCATGAAAACCATAGATCCATCTATGAAGTTGTGGACTGAGTGCCACTTCCAGGATGACCAGCGGCGAGTAGATGAGCGCTAGTATCACCATGACCCGCAAAAGATCCTGTAAATCCCTAAGCGTCCGATAGAAGAGAGTGCCAAATAGAAAGGGCAGGACGATGTGGAGTAGATCGTCGGTCGCCAGGGAGATAGCGTCCCAGGCTCTGAGGCTAGGGAGGTGGATCCTCTCATAGGTAAGCGTATCACCGTTGGTTATAGCCGTACCAAAAGCCAGGGTGATTAGAACGAACCCGAGAACTTCGGGAGCGCGCAGGGGACGCAGTTCGAGAAGCCGGTGTCGGTAAAAGAGAAGACAAGCAAGGAGAACACAATAGGCGGGCATGGTGTCTTTGTTGAAGGGCGGGAGCCCCACCATGTCCAAACCCACCTGTTCGGGCAGAAAGAGTCCAGCCGCAAGGAAGACGCCGGCGGTGGCCAGGGCTGGCCGCCACAGGAGAAACGCTACGAGCGACGCCGGGATGAACAGGGCGAGCGCCAGGTAAGCAATGAGGTTTGCGTCTTCCACGGCTAATCAGTGTCTTTGAGTTCAATAGAGGCAGGGTCGAATCTCACAAATTCGCTCCATCGAACAAGATTGAGTGGGCGGTGAACGAACGTTAACCAGCGTCTACTGTAATCGAAGATTTCCCCGACGCGCCACCCGGCTGATAAAGAGGGCTGCCGGCGTGTGCTGCCGTGCAGCAGAGAGCAGGTCCGAACCAACGGCATGATGAGCGTTTCTGCGTCCACGGGCGATCTCGTCCGTGGCGGAACCGCGGCATTCTCGGGCTCTGAGGGTCCGCGTCTGTCGACGGATCCTCACGGGCAACGTCCGAAAGACCAAAATAGCTTGGTAGTCAGTGCCTTGGTCGTCGGATCCTTTCAGATTCGGCCGGTCTCGGGGGCTGGTGGTAAAATGATTGATCTCGCGTTGATTCCGGACGCAGTACCAGACGATTGGCCCGTATCGGAGTGGTCTGGGTGCCGGAGTGGCGCCTGAGCAGGACGGGATCGCGAGACCCGCGTTAGAGACCATCTTCTAGCCCACATAGTATGGTGGGTGAGTGGACACCCTGAGCTTTCAGGGAGAATGAGGCCGCCAAGGTGGTGCGACCGCCCCGAGCGTATCTCGCAAGTTAGGGCCCCGGCGTCTTGTCGGGAAGTCGGTGCGGTCACCATTGCCCGTTCGAGGCTCCCATGTACGAATCCTTTTACGGCTTCCGAGAATCGCCCTTTTCCCTCCTGCCCGATCCAGGCTTCTTGTTCCTGAGCGAGAAGCATGATCGAGCGCTGACTCTGCTGAGATACGCCTTGGCGCGGCGCGCCGGGCTCGCCGTGCTATCCGGAGAAATCGGTTGCGGAAAGACCACACTCATCCGATATTTGCTCGAACACGCGGAGGAGGATACGACGTTCGGGTTGGTGACCAATACACACAGCTCGTTCGAGGACCTGCTCTCCTGGATCTTGATGGCCTTCGGTATCGACTATAAGGGCAAGAACACGATCGCAGGCTCCCAAGCCTTCACCGAGTTCGCCATCGCCGAGTACGCTCGGAACCGACATACCGTCTTGATCATCGACGAAGCTCAGAATCTGAACGAAGATACGCTTGAGGAGCTTCGACTGTTATCGAATATCAACTCGGATAAAGATCACGTACTGCAAATCGTTCTCGCCGGTCAGCCGGAACTCTACGCGGCGCTAAGGGCTCCGGCCCTCGTACAATTCCGGCAACGAGTGGCAAGCGCATACCATCTCAAGACGCTCGATCAAGTAGAAACCGGCAATTACATTCGTCACCGTGTGCACACCGCTGGCGGAGAGTCCTCCGTTTTTGGTGAAGATTGCTATGACCCCGTATATCGTTACAGCGGGGGTATCCCCCGCCTGATCAACGTCATCTGTGATACGGCGCTGGTGTACGGGTACGGGGCTCGGCAAAAGACCATTCGTCGCGAATTGGTAGACGAGGTCGTTCGGGATCTAATGGAGAATGGATTATTCGAGCTTCCGGTTGGCGACCGGACCGCACGCGAATCTTCGCGAGAAGCAGGTTCGGAGGAAAGTGCAAACAAGCCAAGAGACGGAGCTTTGAGCACCCCGTTACGACCCGCCCGCGGTACGTTCAAGGGCTAGAGACTGCGATGAGGACGATGTAGGCAGGTTCAGCTTTGGTTGAGCGGATGACGGCTCCATGTCGAGCAGCACCGGTGCCGGGGGCTACATAGGGATATATGAGGACCATATGCGGCGCTAGATCGCAGGCGATGCCGCATCGACGGATGGGCTTCCTTTATCGTTAGAGGATACCTGGGATGGAACAACCGGTATATGCCAACCGACTTCCTGGGAGAGGCGCGTTCATTCCCAACGAGGGTATGGACGACGACCGGGGTCCGGGAATCGACGAGTTTCTGGGAATACTACGCCGCCATAAGGTAGCTCTTCTGCTTCCGATGGTCGCTCTGTTCGCTGCCAGCGTTGCAGTAGCATACAGTCTGCCTCGGCTTTACCGGTCCACAGCGACGATCTTGATAGAGCAACAAGAGATTCCGCCTGAGCTCGTACGTTCCACAGTGCTCAGCTACGCGGATGAGCGGATTCAGAGCATCACGCAACGAGTGTTGACGACCGCGAATCTGCGCAAGATTGCGGAAAAATTTGACCTCTACCGTGATCTACGTGAACGGGACAGGGCAGAAGGACGCGATTTCGAGTTGGTGGCGGAACGAATGCGCGAGGATTTCAGCGTGAAGACGGTGGATGCGCAAGTGCGCGATCCTCGCACTGGGGGCGCGAGGTGGGGGACTATCGCCTTCGACGTATCGTACGAGAGTCAGTCGCCTGTCGTGGCGCAGAAGGTTGCGGAGGAGATGGCTTCGCTGTATTTGGAGGAGAACCGTAAGACGCGGACCCAGGCGGCTACCGACACCGCTCGATTCCTTGAGGAGGAAGCCGAGCGGTTAGGTACCGAGATCAGCGAGCTCGAGGCAAGGATTGCGGAGTTCAAGAACGCGCACATGGGGCGCCTGCCGGAGCAGCTCGATCTCAATCTGCGGCTGATGGCGCGGACCGAGGAACAGCTGCAGCAGGTGATGCAACGTATCCGGGCACTCGAGGATCGAAAGATCTATCTCCAGGCCGCGATGGCCCAGGTGAAGGCGAACCCCCAGTCCGTCCGGCCGAACCCGCAAGAGGCGATGAGTGCGACCGAGCGGCTGCAGGCGCTGCGGGTAGAGCTGATTAAGCTTTCGGCCGTCTACGCGCCGGACCATCCGGATGTGGTGCGGTTGCGTAAGGAAATCGAGGCTCTGGAGCAAGAAACAGGAGCGGCACCCGGCGTGGGAACCCTGCGGGTTCGGCTGGATGATCGCCGTGCCGAGCTCGCGAGGGCCCGGGAGCGGTACTCGTCGCAGCATCCAGACGTCAAGAAGCTTGAGCGGGAGGTTGTGAGCCTTAAGGCGGCGTTACGGAAAGCTGGGACAGAGAACAATGCCCGGTCGTCCGGTGCCGCAGCCGAGGACCCCACTTACATCGAGCTCCGGGCGCAACTGAAATCCGCCGATGGTGAGATACAGGCCCTGCAGGCACAACGGGAAGAGCTGCAGGCCAAGCTCGGAAGCTACGAAGAGCGCATCGCCGAAACGCCGCGCACTGAGCGCCAGTACTCCCTGCTCGTACGTGACCGCGAGAATTTGATCGCGAAGTACCAGGAGATCAAGGCCAAACTCAGCAGTGCACGGATCGCGGAGAATCTAGAGAAGGATCGTAAGGGTGAACGCTTCTCACTCATCGAGCCGCCCAGGCGCCCCACAAGGCCCTTCAAGCCCAACCGCAAGAAGATTCTAGCGGTCGGATTCTTGGGATCGGTTGCAGGAGGAGTGGGCACGGCGGTCATAACCGACTTTCTGACCAAAGCTGTGTATGGCGCTCGCGGGGTGGCTGCGCTGCTGGGTGCTCCCCCTCTGGCTGTGATCCCCTACGTGGAGAATGCTGGCGATCGTCGGCGGCGACGATGGAAACGAGCTGGGATGGCTCTGGTGATTTTGACCGTCATAGCAGTTGCCGTTGCTTTCGTTCATCTTCGCATCGTGCCGCTGGAGGTGCTGTGGACGACTCTACCTGAACGTCTGGAAGTGCTGTGGGCGGCAGTGACTGAGCGACTGAACATGCTTTGGACGACAGTGTCCGAGGGCTCGGGAGCGACCTGATTGACTGCCATGCAGAACGTCGCTCCCGTACGGTAGACGCAGGAATACCAAGTTAGGAGTCACTCAAGTCATGGAGCGTATTAAACAGGCACTCGAGCGGGCAAGGAACGAACGCGCTCAACGAGCGGATAGAAAGCCTCAGAAACTCGAGAGTTCTGCAACCCGCGTTGCTCCGGCTCGCATCGAGTACGGGCAAACAAGGGTAGTGCGGATCCCAACGAAAGCTTTGAACGAGAGGCGCATCGTCGCCGGGCTCGATAAGAACTTGTTCGGCGAGGCCTACAAAGTGCTCCGCACTCAGGTGATGCGGCGGATGCACGAATCGGACTGGAACACACTGGCTATCACCAGCGCTGGTCCCGGAGAAGGTAAGTCATTGACCACGGTAAATCTCGCGCTCGCCCTGGCGCGGCAATTCAGTGGTACTGTGCTTCTTGTCGATGTGGATCTACGTCGACCAGCAATTCACAAATATTTAGGCTACAAACCACGGCACGGCCTAACGGATCATCTCCTTGAGGGAGTACCCCTGAGGCAATGTCTTTTCAATCCGGGTATTGAACGGTTAGTCATTCTGCCAGCGGGGACACAGACCGCGCGCACCTCGGAGCTGCTGCGGTCCTCGGAGACGGCGCAGTTTGTCAGGGAGGTGAAGCTGCGATATCAGGACCGCATGGTCCTGTTCGACCTGCCGCCGGTCTTGGTGGCGGATGATGCGCTTGGTTTTCTAAGCCACGTAGATTGTGCGCTCCTGGTGATAGAAGACGGCAAATCTCGGCCGGAAGACGTCACACGGGCCGCAGAGTTGGTGAAGAGCACGACCCACTTGATAGGGTCAGCTCTCAACAAATCCGTGCATACAAAAGCGGGTTATTACTACCGCTTTTATTAGCTTTCATTCGGGCTTCTGGACTTGGGTCCGGGTGGCGTACCCGCTAAAGAACTGGGTCACAGTCCCTCTTTCGACGGAGACCTATCGGCCTGGGTGGCTGAGCCAGTCCAGTGTAGTTCTCGATACCACACCGTGCCAGGCGCACAAAGTCCTGCCAGTGGCTAACTCCCAGAAGTACTGCCTGATCAGTCCTTGTCGCGACGAGGAGACGTTTCTGCGGCGAGCCCTGGATTCGGTGGCTAAGCAGTCAGTGCCACCGACGTTATGGGTGGTCGTGGATGACGGATCGACGGATGGCACGCCCGAGATCCTCGCGACTTATGAGAAGCGATTGCCCTATCTAAGAGTGATTCGACGAGAGAACCGGGGCAAGCGCAATGTTGGGCCGGGCGTGATCGATGCCTTCTACACGGGATATGAGACCGTCAATCCAAATAGTTTCGAGTATATCGGCAAGCTCGATCTGGATCTCGAGCTGCCAGTTAACTACTTCGAAAAACTGATGGAACGCATGGAGGAGAATCCGAGAATAGGGACTTGCAGCGGAAAAGCGTATTACCGCGATGAGTCATCAGGAAAGCTCGTGAGCGAGATGATCGGAGACGAAATGAGCATCGGAGCAAGCAAATTTTATCGCACCGCTTGTTTCCAGCAAATCGGGGGCTTCGTGCGCGAAGTGATGTGGGACGGTATCGATTGTCACCGTTGTCGGATGCTAGGGTGGATCGCGTGCAGTTGGGATGAGCCGGAACTCCGCTTTATTCATTTGCGGCCGATGGGCTCAAGTCAGGAAGGAATATGGGTCGGACGCAAACGACACGGAGCCGGCCAGTACTTCATGGGGACAACTCCGGCGTACATGGCTGTTAGTGCCATATACCGCATGACGCGGCCGCCCCGCGTGGTCGGAGGCGTCGCGATGGCTTGGGGGTACATCCATAGTGTACTGACAGGAAGGCCGCGGTACAAGGATGGAGAGTTCAGGCGGTTTCTTCGACGGTATCAATGGGCGTGCCTGCGCCACGGAAAGAGGAAGGCGACGCGCCGGCTTAATGTACGCCAAAGGGATCAGTGGAAGTCAGAAGAATTGCCGGTGAACGGAGGGCTGAGCACCGGGGATGCACGGTGATCGGGAGCCTGGCGCGGTCAGTACGATGGATACTGGGGCCCGCGGCGCCGCCGCTGAGAGACGCCGTGGCCACGGGAGCCGCCCGGATGCGGCTGACGGATCCAGGGAAGGCGGGAAGGCGTCTGACGGTCGTCACTTTTCATCGCGTTCTAGGCGAGTCGGAACGGCAGCAGTACCCCTTGCCGGGACTCGCGGTCACGCTCGACGAGTTCCGCTGGCATCTGAAGTACTTCACGCATCACTACGAGTGCGGTCCGCTTGCCGAGATGGTCGAGCAGTGGCTCGGTGGGAATGGAACGCGTTTACCATTGTTGGCAGTCACATTTGATGATGGTCAATTCGATAATTACGAGAACGCCCGTTCGATACTGGACGACTTCAAAGTGCGCGCAACTTTCTACGTGCCGGCCAAGCACATCGAGGACGGCGTTCCGATCTGGCACGACCGGCTGGGGTTTGCGGCGGCGCGGATCCTCAATGAGCCCGGGGGCATTTCAAGGCTCCGGAGAAGTCTGGGGGTGAAGCCAGCGTTGTCCGAGCGCGAGCTTGCGGCGCATGTGGTCCGGGTTGCCAAAGCTCTTGGGCCTGCCGAGCGAGAGGCTCACATACAGGAGCTCGAGGAGCTTGCCGGAGGCAGTCAAGTGCCTGAGTGGGCTTCGATGATGAGTTGGTGCGAGTTGAAGGAACTCGCAGAAGACGGACACGAAATCGGTTCACATACGATGACGCATCCGATCTTGACACAGTGCAGCGAGGATGAGATCGACTATGAGGTCAGGGGTTCCCGTGCATTGATTGAGAAGCGGTTGGGAACCGAGATAAGGTCCTTTTGCTATCCGGACGGAGCTCGAGATAAAAGGGCCGTTTCCGCTGTGCGACGGGCGGGTTATCGGTATGCGGTAACGACGGCGTTCGGCACCAACGGGAACGCGAGCGAGCTGTATCGGCTTCGTCGTTGCGAGATGCATTCCGACCACGCGCGTTCACGGCGCGGCGAGCTATCTGAGCCACGGCTAGCTTTGCGTCTGAGCGGACTGTAACCAACAATATGAACGACCGTCGCAGGGCACATGCTACAAGGGAACTGCTCGGATGGCGGTTTGCTGCTCTGAGTGAGCAGCAGTGTGTCGAGCACATCGTGCGCGAGTTGGGAGCGGGTCGTGGGGGTTGGGTGGTTACCGCGAACTCGGATCATCTTCGGCGGCTCGTGCGCGATCAGGCGTTTGCAAAGCTGTGCAGACAGGCAAGCCTGTTAGTTGCGGACGGGATGCCGCTCGTTTGGGCGAGTCGGGCGCAGGGGACACCTCTCCCGGAGCGGGTGGCGGGTTCGAGTCTGATATGCACGCTCAGTGCCGCGGCGGCCGATCAAGGCTGTTCAGTGTTTTTGCTGGGCGGGGAGGCGGGGACGGCAGAGCAAGCGGCCGAGGTCCTAGGCAGCCGCTACCCTGGCCTGCGGATCGCGGGCACGTGTTGTCCCTGGATAGGGCAGAGTCCCACCCGCGACGAGAGGGATATAAGGGCGGTCTCGGGTACGTTGACACGAACGCAACCAGACATCGTGTTCGTCGCACTCGGCTCCCCGAAGCAAGAATTTGTCATAGACCGCTTGCGCGGCGTTTTGCCCAGAGCATGGTGGCTTGGCGTCGGCATCAGCTTCAGTTATCTGTCTGGGCGGGTCAGGCGTCCACCTGCCTGGATGCGCCAGGCGGGGCTGGAGTGGCTCGGCCGGCTCGTCCAAGAGCCACGGCGCTTGAGGGCTCGGTACCTTCGCGACGATCTCCCGTTTTGTATCAGTTTGCTGCTGCAAGCTGCTGCCCTCGGCGTACGTCGGGCTCGCTTCAGGGCAGCCGGCACACAACGGTGATCCCGTATCGGGGCGGAGCGGGGGGCTGATGCTTGTCGAGGGGCAATATGGGCGAACTGACGAAGCGGAGGTGAACGAAATTACGCCGCTTTGCCCGAACCAGCACGGTATCCGGAGCGAAATGATGGTGGTGATGGGACGAAAGGATTTCGGTGGCTTGTACTGAAGTACGGCGTATCCGATGCAGGAAGAGACGTTACGGGTCGGTGCAGTAGTCATCGGGCGCAACGAAGGCGAGCGTCTGAAGCGCTGTCTGCGCTCACTGGTGGATGACGTATCAGTGCTCGTCTACGTCGATTCCGGGTCGGTCGATGGCAGTGTCGCGTTTGCGCAATCGGTGGGGGCAGACGTCGTCAAGCTGGATCCGTCACGGCCGTTTACCATGGCTCGCAGCCGTAACGCCGGGCTCTTCCGACTACTCGAGCTGGTGCCGCAGGTCGAATACGTCCAGTTTGTGGACGGCGACTGCGAAGTTCTGGCGGGATGGATCAGGCATGCGCAGTCTGTTCTGACGGGTCGGCCGGAGGTCGCGGCGGCCGGAGGTCGCTTGGCCGAGAGGGATCGAGGGGCGTCAGTGTACAACCGCCTTTGCGACCTGGAGTGGTGCACGCCGATCGGAGAGGTCCGGTCTTGCTACGGCATTGCGATGATGCGTGTAGAAGCGCTGAAATCGGTTGGAGGTTTCAACGAGACAATGATCGCAGGGGAGGAGCCCGAGCTTTGTGCGCGCTTGCGGCGGGCGGGGTGGAAGATTCTGCAACTCGATGCGCCAATGGCCCTGCACGACGCGGCGATGATGTGTTTCAGCCAGTGGTGGCGGCGCGCACAGCGAGGCGGGCACGCCTATGCGGAGCGCGCTTGGATTCACGGCTTAAGGGCGCAGTGCCACAGTGTGAAAGCCCTAACTTCCATATTATTCTGGGGTTTAGGGGTGCCAGTATTGGCAATCGGGTCGGCGTTGACGACTTACGGCCTCAGCTTGCTGCTGCTATTGGGATACGGCGTGTTGTGGTCCCGAGTGCTACACGCGCAGCAGCTGCGCGGGTGGTCGGCAGGGGACGCTCGATTATATGCGACATTCACCGTGTTGGGGAAAATTCCCCAGACGCTCGGCGTGACGCGCTTCGTCTGGCATCGTCTTGTGTTACGGCGTGTGAGTGGGCTGATCGAATACAAGCTACTGATGCCGAGCGCCTCCGACTCCGCCGCGGTGGCCCCCCGCAGCGGCGTACCGGGAAGAGAGGACTGACGGCTGAAGCGATGGCGCAGGAGGAGGGCAGGAAGGCGAGCCGTCAGGCGGGCGGCGGTGTCAGATTCGAACAGCTGGCTGGGCTGACCGGGCGCCGGAGTTCCGCGACACGGCTACGATTGACTTCGTCGCAAAGAACAAGAGATGAGCGAGGCTCAGGGCTCGACGCTCCTTTTGCCGATGACCGACAAGTATTCTGCTACCTCCACCGAGCTGACATCCTCAGCTCCCACGCAGACTTCGTCGCCGCTGCGTGGCAGGGCGGTTCGCGCCTCGCTCTGGGCGATCTCCGGCCTGGTGGCAAGTCGCGGCCTTCGCCTGGCAAACAACGTCATCATGGCCCGGCTCCTCTTTCCGGAAGCTTTCGGTCTGATGGCGCTGGTCAACATCTTCGTGCAGGGCGTCCAACTCCTTACGGACATCGGGATAGCTCCCGCAGTCATCCAGAATCGGCGGGGAGAGGAGCGTGCGTTTCTCGATACGGCCTGGACCATGCAGATCCTGCGCGGTTTTGCGCTCTGGGCAATCCTGGCTGCGATCGCCTGGCCGGCGAGTCGCGTTTATGGAGAGCCTATCCTCGCAAGCCTTATTTTCGTGGTGGGATTCTCCGCGGCAATCTCGGGTTTCGAATCCACGGCCCGATTCACGCTCAATCGGCGGCTGCATCTGGGAAAGCTCACGGGCCTCGAGGTAGGGGCCCAGCTCGTAGGGATGCCTGTCATGATCATATGGGCGTGGCTGTGGCCCAGCGTATGGGCCTTGGTCGGAGGGACCCTCGTGATGGCGCTGGCCCGGACAGTCGGCAGCCACTTTCTTCTGAGCGGACACCGCGACTGTCTGGCCTGGGACCCGAGCGCGGCGAAAGAAGTGTTCAGCTTCGGGAAATGGATCTTTGTGGTCTCAGCCGTTGGTTTCCTGGCCACGGAGATCGACCGATTGATCCTCGGCCGCCTTGTCCCTTTCGAGATACTGGGCGTGTATACGATAGCGTTCATGCTGCAGAGGATGCCGGACGACTTGATCTCGCGTATCGGGGAACGAGTCATCTTCCCCGCCGTATCCAGTCAACGCGATGTGCCTCGACCAGAGCTGCGCCGTCGCATCCTTCGGAATCGATGGCCGTTTCTCAGTGGCTTGGCGGCACTGATAGCGCTGCTCGCGGTCTTCGGCGACTGGGTGGTCCTGACTCTGTACGATGGGCGGTACGATGAGGCGGCTTGGATGCTGCAGATATTGGCGTTGGGCCTATGGCCCCGAGCCCTCACCAACACAATGGGGGCCGTTCTTCTCGCCGTCGGCGCACCTCGCTATCTGGCGTATTCCGGAACGCTGCGCATGCTCGTCCTGGCAGCCGCAGTGCCGATCGGTTACGCCACGTGGGGAATGCTCGGGGTGGTCGGCGTTGTGGCGGCGAGCGCCTGCCTCGATTATGTCGTGGAGAGCATCGGCTTGTGGCGCCACGGATTACTGGCCATTCGGCAGGACCTGTGGCTCAGCTTCCTCCTGGCAGGATTCATGATATTGCTGACGGGTGCACGACTGATGTCCGGTGTCGAATTCGGCACTGTGCCCTGGCCGAGGCTTGGCGTTTCGGGTTCCTAGCGGTCGCGCATGCAGGTAGAAATCATCGACCGGCTCGACGCTTTCGAACGACTCCGTCCGGACTGGGATCGACTGTATTCTGGTGACGCAAGCACATCAGTGTTCACGTCCTGGGGTTGGCTCCAAGGTTGGTTTGCGGTTTGCCCTAACTCGTGGCTCGTGCTAGCCGCGCGTCCGGGGCCGGATGCGCATTACGCAGCCTTCTTGCCGCTCTCCCGGCGCGAGCGTGGAGCGGCGATTCTACCGGTGCGAGAGCTCGTCCCAGGTGGCTTCCCCGTCGCCGACCACGCCAGCCTAGTGGGCGATCCAAAGCAGGTTGAGCCTGCGCTTGAGGCCTTCGCCCGCCATCTGCTCGCTGACCCGAATTGGGACTGTCTCTTCCTCCGCGAGCTGGATGACCCGCGCTGGTATGGCTTGCTGCAGAGACTCGACCTCCCTGCGGAAGAGCTTTCACCCACCCCCTCTCCGGTAATCGTCCTTCCCACCAGTTGGGAGGAGTACCTGGCGAAGCGCATCGGTCGGTGGGCGCGACGTGATCTCCGCCGAACGTTTCGAGTTATCGATTCAGCGACAAATTTTTCAATCAGCCACGCAACTGCGGACACCTTCGAGTCTCACCTTGAGGCGTTGCTTTCTCTGTGGCGCCGGCGCTGGCAGAACGAGCCTGAGACCGACGAGAATCTGCGCTGCTTTCCCGAACTCTTTCGTCGTTGCCTGGAGACCGAGATACTCTGGCTGGCCGTGCTTTGGGACGACCAACGTCCTGTCGCCTCGCTATTGGCCGTCCTCGATCGGCCCCGTGGTAGCTTCTGTGCCTACATAACCGGGTATCATCCCGATTACGCCAAGCTCAAGGCGGGCAAAGCCATGTACGCCTACGCCATCAGATGCGCCATCGAAGATGGCTTCTCTGTCTTCGATTTTGGGCGTGGTGGACAGGAACACAAGGTTTTGCTTGGAGGCGAGTCTCGGCACAATCGCAATTTCATGGTTCGGCGGCGCAGGCTGCGGGCGCGCACCGCGAGGCGAGTCGCGAGCTGGCGCTGGCGATTTCGGTCCTGAGCCCTTTCAAACGAACGGAAAGAAGATACAGACTCCGCGACCGCCAAGCGCCGAGCCCACCAGCGCCAAGCATAAGATCAGGAAAGCATATGTCGTCTGACCAAGCCGCACGAGCCCGGCGCATCGGATGGTTTCTAATCGCGGCGGGGCTGCTGCTCAATGAATGGGTTGTCGGATGGCTTCTGACCAGCGACGGTCGCATCGACGACATGGTTGTGCGCGTCCTCGTCTGGACCCTCGACGTGCTCGCTGTTGTGAGCGGCACCGTACTTGTCCGACGCCGCACGCTCCCGGCACGCCGGACGGTTCTCCTGAGCGCTTTGACCGTCGTCATCTCGATATTGATCGTCGAGGTTGTGCTGCACGTCACCTTCAGCCTTCTTGGCGACGACGAGCCCATTGACAACCGGCTCACGCTTTCGCCCTACGCGGACAAGGAGTGGGCCGAGGGCCTCTTCCGCGAGCTGGGCACGGAAGGCATTGAGCGTCACTTCGAATATCACCCTTACCTCGGTTGGGATATGAAGCCCTTCCATGGGAAGTGGGTGAAAACCGACGAGAGAGGTGTTCGCCAGACCTGGGCGCCACCGGATCTCCCTGGCGATGCTCCGACGCTCTACATGTTCGGAGGCTCCACCATCTGGGGGATGGGAGCGCGGGACGATCACACGATCCCCTCGTATATGGCTCAAGAGCTTCACACTCGGGGGTACCGTGTGGCGGTCCACAACTACGGCGATCTCGCGTACTCCTTCACCCAGGAGCTCATCCACCTGTTTCTGCTCCTCAAAGAGGGGCACCGCCCCAACTACGTGGTCTTCTATGACGGGATAAATGACGTATACGGAGCGTACCAGGCGGGTAGGGCGGGCGCGCCGATCGACCCGTTCCGCAATGCCGCCAGGATCTCCGAAAAGTACAGCCCGGCGGATCACATCAAGATCGGGGTGCAGCAGCTTTTGAAGGAACATTCGATGATCTACCGTGCTCTGGCGGGCATCCCAGCCCTGTTCTCTTCAGCGGAAGCCTTTCCGGAGCCCGGGGCTCGTATGAGCGACGAAGAGCTCCGGGCGCTAGCGACTGGAATTGTCGACTACTACTTGACCTCGCGCGAAATCCTGCGCTATCTGGCGGAAGCCTACGATTTCGAATACATGACCTTCTGGCAGCCCGTTTCCCTGACCGAGAAGGGCCTGCGCGACGAGGAGCGCAACGATCCCAGAACGGGTGACGTAACCCTGAAAAAGCTTCACATCTTCGCCCTGGAACAGCTCACGGCCGAGCCTTTGGAGAGATTCCGCGATCTGTCGGACGTGCTCGCGGATCGGAACGAGACCTACTACGTCGACTACGCCCATCTCTCGGAGGCGGGGAACGCGCAGGTCGCGAGGCGGATGGCGGATATCTTTGAGGAGACCTTTCTCAAGTGATGCGCAGACCGGGATCTCGAATCACACGCGCTGCGACCTGGCATGCCCTTATGGTACGCGCGCGTGAGCTGCCAGCCGACGCGTTGATGACGCCGGCGCTCGTGTTCTCGCCTCATTTCGACGACGAGACCCTCGGCTGCGGGGGAACAGTGTTGCGTAAACGGGCTGCGGGGGTCCCAGTTAGTATTGTCTACATGACCGATGGTCGCAAGTCTCACGCCAATTGGATGGACGAAGAGGAACTCTCGAAGCAGCGCCGCGCGGAGGGTCAGAAGGCAGCCGAGGCTCTGGGCGTGAACGATGTTTACTGCCTCGGCTTCGAGGAGACGCGCCTGCCCGAGCACCGAGAAAAGGCTATCGCGCGAGTAGCCGAGCTCCTTGAATCACATCCAGATTATCAACTTTTCGTTCCGGCACGCGACGAGGGGCCCGTGGATCACGGCGTGACCTTCGAGGTCGTGGTGGCTGCTTTGGGACAGTTGTGTGTTCGGCCCCCGATCCTCGAGTACCCGATTTGGGCCTGGAACCAGTGGCCCTGGACGCCATATGATCCCGCTGGCAAAGCCTCTTGGCCGAAACGGACGGTGCGCAGAGCCAGGCGCGTTGCGCGATTCCTCGGTGCGTACAGTTGGCGTGTGGACGTCTCTGAGGTGCTCGGGCGGAAACGCAATGCTCTCCATCAGCATGCTTCGCAAGTGGCACGACCGGCAGGTCATGCGGACTGGCCCATACTGGCGGATGTCGAGGGAGGGGAATTTCTAGCCTGCTTCTTCCGCTCGCACGAGGTCTTCGCAGAGCGGGGGTTCTAAACCGGGCGTCCCGTTGCTGAGGCCCGCAGCCAAACAACGGAGGTCCGGACGCCGGCCGTGGCTTCGAGCGCCATAAATGGAATCCACAGCCCAGAGGCAATCACAAGTCCACCGCATTCTTCACATGCTCCCGGACCTATCTCTAGGGGGCGGTCAGCAAGTCGTGCTACGCAACCTCAGAGGCCTGAAGCCCCCCTACGAAAACTACGTCTGCTACTTGAGGCCAAACCGTGAGATGGAGCCGCTGTTCCTGGCGGCGGGAGTCACTCTCCGCTACCTTCCCCACGGTCGGATTTGGATGTGGCCGGGAACACTATGTCGACTGGTCAAGCTCATCCGGGACGAGGGTATCGATCTGGTTCACATCCAGGGTACGCCGACCGACAAGCTATACGGGCAGACGGCAGCATGGTGGTGTGGGATTCCGGTGGTGCGCACCCTGCACGGAATGATGCCCGAGCCGAGGAGCCTTAGAGAAACGCTAGAGCATCCTCGCCCGCGCCAAATCTTACGATGGGGTAAGGCGTGGCTTCAAAGCGTAGTCGACCGATTCTTCGACGCGCGGACTGTGGCGCACGTCATTGCGGTGTCGGATGGGGTCTACGAGTCTTGGGTCAACTATCTGCGTACTACGGGCGTCGACCAGAACCGTGTGACGGTCTCGTATAACGGTGTTGCCGTCGAGGAGTACAGCAAACCGGATGATAGCGATGGCGTAGAGGTGCTCCGGCGGCAGCTAGAGCTGGATGGGTGCTTCCCCGTGCTGATCAACATAGGCCGGATCACCGGCGCCAAGGGCCAGGACCTCCTTGTCACCATGCTCCCATCAATCGTCAGGGAGGTTCCCGCTATCCGGCTCCTGCTGGTGGGTGAGGGAACCCTCCGGCAGGCGCTCGAAGACAGAGTAGGTGCCATGGGCTTGAGCCAACACGTTAGTTTTCTCGGATGGCGACACGATGTAGCGGACCTATTGCGGGTCAGTGACATCTTCGTGTTCTCGTCTCGTTTCGAAGGATGCCCGCTGACGGTTCTGGAAGCGATGGCCGCGGCCAAGCCGATCGTATCGGTCGACATTCCGGGACTGAGCCGAGTGGTGAAGGACGGGGTGAACGGGCGCCTGGTTGCGGGCAGGGAACCGGAGAGCTTCGCTCGGACCGTCATGGAGCTGGCTCGGGATGGCGACACGCTACGGGATATGGGGCTCGCGGGGAGGCGCCTTGTTCAGGAACGGCACGACATCAGGCGATCGGTGCAAGATCTGAAGAGAGTCTATGAAAGTGTGCTCACCCGCCGGGAGAGAGACAGTAATACAATGCTTGGTTCGCGCCCACGCGTTCCTCAATCGCTTGACAACAAATCGGGGTCGTAACAGTCGCCAGCGTCATCTGAGCGCCGAGCGCAGACGACAGGCTGCCCAGGGTGCGTCCCACTGGTTTGTACGGATAGTCCCAGAGTATCTGATGGCGTCAGCAGAGCGGGGTACCGCCGCCGTCGTAGGTTAAAGACTCTCCTCCTATGAATTGTACCGACCGCCCGCGCGTCAGCTTCGGGATTCCCGTCCGAAACGGTGAGCGATTCCTGGCCCGTGCCATCGAGTCAATCCGGGCCCAGGAGTGGGATGATTGGGAGCTTGTCGTGAGCGACAACGCTTCAGGGGATGCTACCCCCGAGATCGCAGAGGGTTACGCAGCGGAGGACTCGCGCGTACGCCTGCTTCGTAACGAGCGAGATATCGGCCAGGTTGCGAACTTCAATCATGTGTTTCACGTTTCGCGGGGCGAGTACTTCCGATGGATCGGCGCTGACGACTACCTCGAACCCAGCTATACGCGGCGCTGCGTGGAAGCGCTTGACGCGTACCCCGAGGCGGTGGGGGCTACGACGCTGTGGCGGCTAGTGGACGATGAAGGGGGCGAAGAGTTCCGGCGTTTTGAGGGCGAGCGGCTAAGTGCCATCGACCCCGTGCGGCGATTTCATCGTGCGTTATGGTTTATGCAAGCGGACCGACTCTTCCACGATCCCATCTATAGCATGCTCCGCCGGAGCGCTCTCGAGCGAACGCGGCTTTTGCCGCTGGACCCGTGGACCGATCGACTCCTGGCCGTCGAGCTCGCCGTGCTCGGCCCCTTCGTCCACGTGGACGAAATCCTCGCCACGCGGCGTAACGCGCGAGAGGCGCCGGCAGTACGGTTACGCCGATACCACGCCACGTATCGCAGGGAGGCGGGCACCAAGACGAATCGCTTCCGCCTCGCTCCCCTATGGACGATGTACGCGGTTATCGGGCGGCACGTCGCGAGCATGGAGCTGCCGATTGCCGTGAAGCTGCGCTGCGTTGCCACGCTCCCAATCCAGTGGCTATCCGCCGAGGCCGGCGCGATTTGGCGACGCGGTAGCGGGTTTGTTCGGCGGCGCCTCCCTGGCCGTCTTGCACTCAGAGGTAGGGCCACCAGGTGAGCAGTAGTGAGCTCAGCACAATCTGTGCGCCACGAACGACGCGGGTTTCGCTGCGTCAACGCGTCCGCGAGTCGTTCGAGCGCGGCCTTGAGCGTAGTGGGGCAGGGAGCTGGTACGCACAACGAAGCGGCGCCATCATCCTCATGTACCATAGCGTGCTCGATGCCGAGCTCGCACCCTGGATCGATCCTGCCAACGCGGTGCCACGAAGCATCTTCGAGCGGCAGATGCAGTTTCTGGCGCGCCATCGCCGCGTCGTAGCCTTGAGCGACCTGCTCACGAGACTGGAGGAAGGCGAAACACCCGAGCCGGGCACGGTGGTGCTGACCTTCGATGACGGTTATCGCGACATGCTATGCAATGCCGCAGCGGTGCTGGCGCACCTCAATCTCCCGGTTACGCTGTACCTCGCTACTGGCTACGTGACCCGAGGAGAAAGCCAGTGGATCGACCGACTTTACGGGATCTTTGGCCACCGCACGCGGGAAACCCTCCGGCTCGACGGTGAGCCGTTCAATCTTGCGCGCGCAGACACACGCGACGCCGCGTACCGCGCCGTGACGCGCCGGCTGCTCGGTGCGCTACACGCCGAACGCGAGGCCCTGCTGCAAGCCGTCGAAGAAGAACTTCGTCCCGATCGCGATCCCCCACGGCTGACGCTTACGTGGGAGGAAGTGGTGGAGCTGGCTCGCATGATTCCTCGTCTCGAAGTCGGGGCTCACACGCGGGAGCACGTGGATCTCACAGCTCACGGCCCCGGGATCGCCCGTGCCGAGATAGAGACATCCGTGCAGGACGTACGCGAAGCGCTGGGTCAGGAGGTGAAACATTTGTCGTACCCCTACGGGCGTTGGGATGCATCCGTGCGCGCGCTAGCCGTTGACGCCGGACTGCGTTCGGCGGCCACCACAACGCCGGCACGTCGGATCGGCCCTGCAGCCGACTGGTTCGCCCTCCCTCGCGTGCCGGCACCAAACGACTTGGTGCTTTTCCGGTTCCGTACTGGCGCTGCCTACCCCGACTTGCCGCGTCGCTTGTGGGGGCGTCCGTGAACGAGGTCAGAATACGCACGATCCCGGCGCAGTCGCTCGGTTCAGAAGAGGAGCGGCGATGGGCCGAGATCCAGGAGGCCGACCCGGCGTTAGGGAGTCCTTATCTTCGACCGGAGTTCGCTCGCGCTGTCGCCAGCGTCCGTACCGATGCCTTCGTGGGTGTCATCGAGAAGGGCAGGCGTCCCCTCGGGTTCTTTCCTCACCATCGGCGTGGCGCGGTAGGCGGCCCCATTGGGGGGCGGTTGTGTGACTGCCAAGCCGTAGTGGCCGAACCTGATGTCGCCTGGACCGCGGAGGATCTGTTACGCGGCTGCGGCCTCGCGGTCTGGGATTTCGATCATCTGCTGGCGACGCAAACGCCGTTTGTCGGGCATCATCATACGCACGCCGTTTCGCCGGTAATCGATCTATCCTCGGGCTTCGAGGGTTGGCTTGACGCGCGCCGCCGCGCTGGCACACGCAGGTTGCGCGAGCTGGCGCGTAAGCGCCGCAAGCTCATGCGAGAGATGGGGCCGCTGCGATTCGTGGAGCACACTGGCGATCCAAGTGTGCTCGAGCGCGTGATCACCCTCAAGCGAGCGCAGTGCTTACGTACAGGTGTGGTGGACTTTCTCTCCTGGGGTTGGACGACGGCGCTCCTGCGACGCATCCACGCGACGCGCACGCCCGGATTCGAAGGCGTGCTCTCGGCGCTATATGCGGGTCAGGAACTCGTCGCAGCGCACCTGGGCATCCGTACGCGTCGCGTCTGGCACTGGTGGTTTCCTGTCTACGAGGAGCGTTTGAGGAACTACTCGCCAGGTGGGCTCCTGCTACTCGAAATAGCTCGACGGTCGGAGGAGCGCGGAATTGGCGTCATAGACCTCGGCAAAGGTGACGACTCCTACAAGGCCAGTTTCGCGAACAGCCGGGTAGCTCTGGCCGAAGGGAGCGTCATCCGAACGACTCTGGTAGGTAAATGCGTCGGGACCTGGCGACGTGCGCGACAAGCGGGCGAGAGACTGGTTCGCACTTCACCGTGGGTGGCCCCGGCACGGGTACCGCTCCGGGTGCTGCGGCGTCGGTTACACTGCGCCGAACGCTGACTACGAGCGCCGTGGATTCAGCCGGGCAACTCCAACTGCCCACGACGGTGACGTGGAAGGTCGAAAAGGTCGACTGTTTACCTAGCTGCGGCTAGTCATCATTTACATGCATGTCGAGGTGATTGACAGTCTTGAAGGTTTGGACCCGCTTCGCGAGGCATGGCTCGACATCTACTCCGCCGATGCCCAGACTAATTACTTTACCTCCTGGGCTTACCTGCGGAGCTGGTTCCAAGTGACGCCCTGGGACTGGAGGGTGCTGGTCGCGCGTCAGGAACCGCGGGGGGATCCCGTGGGGTTCCTCCCGCTGGCGCAGCGTGTAGAGCGCTTGAAGGGCGTCGGCCTGTGGCGCGAGTTACGCATGGGAGGTAAGCCGTTCGCGGACTATACAGGGTTCATTATTCGACCCCAGAATCAGGATCGCGCCCTCGAGGCTTTCGGTCGGCACCTTCTTGGAGAGAGAAGCTGGAGTGCCATTATTTTCAACGAGGTGATGGACGAACGGCTGGATATGTTGTCCCGACTGTTTCAGTCAGAGGGTTGCGAGGTCGAGGAAAGCCCTTCCATCGTGAGTCCCTATTGTCAGCTTGGCCCCGATTGGGAGGAGTACATGCAGGAAGCCATGACGGCAAAGAGTCGGTACGACTTCCGTCGAGCGTTGAAGAAGGTGCAAAAGGTTCCGGGGCTACGTGAGTCCTGCCCTGGTCCCGATGACCTTGATGCCCATCTTGATGCGATGCTTGTGATGTGGGAGGCTCGCTGGGGCCGACTACAATCAGCGCAGCGTCAGCGGTTTCTGCACGTGTTCCGAAGTGCGTTCTCGTCCGACCAGCTGTGGCTAAAGGTGCTGTGGGACGAAGACCGGGCGATAGCGGCTGTTGCAGCATTTGTCGATCCTGTTAAACGCGCCTTCCTTCAGTACACGACCGTCTACGATCCTGAGTACTCCAAACATTCGCCCGGACGGGCACTCATCGGCCTCGCCATGCAAGCCGCCATCGCGGCTCGTTTCCGCGTCTACGACTTCTTGCTTGGAGACGAGGAGTACAAGTACTCGTTCGGAGCCACGGGACGCCGCACCCGTAGCATCATAGTCCAGCGTCGCAGCCTTCGGGGCCACGTGGGCAAGTGCATCCTGAGAGCCCGGCACAGGGTCAGCGAGGCTCTGCGATGACGCATGGCATCGGACCAATCGGGCGCAGCGACTGAACTTCCACGGCTCCCGCGAGTCTGGCCTGTGCATAACCGCACAACGATCCAGCCGGGCGAAGTCGCTTGAATCAACCGACCACTGTGCCCAATAGTGAGCCCGCAAGCTACGCCCTGATTCTTGGCCATGGTCGCTCTGGAACGAACTGGCTGCTAAATCTCTTCGATTTGAGTCCAGAGACATTTTGCCGTAACGAGCCCGATGAAATCCCGGGTTCGCCGTTCGAAGCGTTGATGCCGCACCGCACCATATGCCGCGCGGATCACTCTGGGCTTTCTCGAACTTGGGATGCTGCAATCGAACATACGATGTCAACTATCGGTGAACGCGACCAAAAGATTGCTGCATCCAAGAACTACACCTTCGCTCTTAGCTACATCTTGGGTCTACATAGGGTACCGAGCCTCCATCGCGGGGAATGGCATCCGCCGAGGCTTCTCTTCGATAGGTCGGCGCTCGAAGCAGCGTTCGCAGTCATAAAATTTGTTCAAGCGCCCGGTTGGGGCACGTTCGTCCTGCAAAACAGGTGCGATATCCCCGTGTTCCACATTATGCGTCATCCCGCAGGTTTCCTGAACTCTTGGAGGAATCGTTATTTGGCGAAGCATCGAACGGAAGACGTTCTCGACGCGAACCGCTGGCGTCTCAAAAATGTGCTGAAAGAGGACCCAAGTTGGGAGGAGCGTTTCGGCTCCGTGGAGTCTATGGACGTGCGGGAATCCGAGCTTTGGTATTGGTGTTACGCGAACGAAAAGTTACTCGAACACGGTGAAAACAAGGAACGTTACAAGCTCATCGTCTACGACCAGATGGCGGACGACGCGGTACCGATACTACAAGATTGTTACTCACATTGCGGGTTGGAGTGGACCAATACAATCGAGCGAAAGGTACGAAAACGGAACAAGACCTCTTTTTCGCTTGCATATAGTTGGAAGGTGGAGTTGTCACAGGACGAACAAAAACTGGTGCGTCGCATACTGGACGGGAGCAGGCTGGCTGCCTATTGGTAGGCGTCTGATGATAAATCCATGTATTTAGCCGATATACAACCCAGCAAGGAATCGATGCGCGATCTTGCTGTCCCGGTGCTGATCGCGTTTTGTTCGGGCGCGGCAGCGTTGGTGTACGAGATAGTGTGGATGCGCGTCTTCACTCCCGTCTTCGGCTTGAGCATCTATGCCACGACGGCCGTGCTCTGCGCGTTCATGGCGGGGCTCGGCCTCGGGAGTGTGATCGCCCCGCGGGTCATTGCACTTTGGGGTCGGTCGGTGTGGGTTCTTTACGCACTCCTGGAGGTCGGCATCGGGGTTGGCGCTCTCGCGATCCCTTATTCCGTAGAACCCATCACGCGCGCGTACGTGGCGGCCGCGGGAATGGATTCTGGGGAAATGGTCACGGGACTGGTTCGTTTTGCGCTGTCTTTCAGCGTTATGGTTATTCCTACCTTTTTCATGGGACTTACTCTGCCAGTATTGGTCCACGCCTGCCGGGCACTGGTGGCAGAGGACCCCGTGACCAGCAAGAGGGTGGGTGTTCTTTATGGGTTGAACACGGTCGGTGCCGCAGCAGGGTGCATGCTGGTAGGGTTCGTACTTCTGTACGAGTTGGGCGTCAGGGGGACGATCCACGCGACCGTCACCATTAACTTCGCGCTTGCAGGGCTTGTCATAATTCTCTATGGACGGCGGGCGCCGTCAGTAGAGCCGGCTCCCATAGGCGCCGGGGTTTCTGCTCCAGCCGACCCGAGGAACCCCTTCCCAGCGGGTCTTATCCTATTGCTTTACGGCGTAATCGGCTTCACTTCGTTCGGTTATGAGCTGAGCTGGTTCCGCCTGCTGGTATTTTATCTGCAGAGCGCCACCTACTCCTTCTCCGCGATGCTCACCGTGTTTCTTGTAGGCGTGGGGCTCGGTAGCACCTTCTTTTCCCATGTGGTCGAACCGCGGCTTCGGCGCAGTCGCGCGCGTGAGATGGGCTTTGTGCTCGCTATCGTGCAGGCCCTGGTCGCCCTTTTCGGCGTAGCAACGATACCTCTATTTGTACACCTGCAAGAAGTATGGGGAGTCCTGCTAAGGCTGACTGGGGCAGAGTCGTGGTTAGTGATCTCTCTCCAGAAGTTCGCCATCGCGGGAGTCTTGATCTTTCCGCCGACGTTCCTAATGGGGGTGACATTCCCACTGGTAGCGAGGCTCTACAAGGCCAGGAAGCACGCGGACGCCACGACAGTCGGGATGCTCTATGGCGCCAATACGCTGGGCGCCGTCGCCGGAACTCTAACCACGGGTTTCGTGCTGTTCGATCTTTTGGGCGTACAGCGCACGCTTATAACCCTGTCTACACTCAACTTAGCCGTGGCGGCCGTCCTGGTTGCGCCGGCGCTCCGGAGTTCCCGCTTGCCACGCGTCGCATTTGCGGTTGTGTCCATAAGCGTTATTGCGCTCGCGCTCGTGACTCCACCTCGGATGCTCGTCGAGCGCTTCGCCAGAGCCTCTGGAGGGGAAATTGTTTTCTATTCCGAATCCGCATCGGACATCATGTACGTCGTGGAACGCCCTGATGGGCACCGACAGTTGCATTTCAACGATGGCCGCGGGACCTCTGCAACCCTATGGGAGCCGAACTACGTTAACCGTCTTCTCGCGTACTCCGCGATGGTGATGAATCCGGACGCTAAGGATGTGCTTGTCATCAGCATGGGCGTCGGAAATACCGCTGCGGCCTTCACGAAGTTCGATATCGATCGGCTCGATATCGTGGACATCAGCGAAGGGCCGTTCATAGCGGCGGGGTATTTCTTTACGAATGACGGGGTGCTGGACGATCCAAGAGTGCAAACATATGTTGAAGATGGCCGGAACTTTTTGCTGAAAAACTCCCGAAAATACGATGTGATCCAGATTGAGCTGCCCTCGATTCATGCGGATGGAGTAGTAACGCTCTACACCCGGGAGTTTTACGAGTTGGCTAAGAGAGCGCTCCGCGACAAGGGCGTCTTGTCACAGTGGATCGATGCCTCGCAGGCGCGGCGCAAACTTTCGTATACACTGATCAATACGATGCGAGAGGTCTTCCCAGGGTCAATTGTGTGGGCAGCTAAGCACGCTTGGTGGATTAACGGCAAAAAAGGAGAGCTGAATCCGGTGATTGAGTACGAAAGGGCTCGAAACCTATTCGATCTGCCTCGGGTATCCCGAGACGCGAGGCGGGTGCGGTCGAGCCTGGAGGATTTGATGGCCAAGATTGTTTCATCGGGTGCGTTGTTGGAGGCAAGCGTTGGACGGGCTCCGGTCGCTACGGACGACCGTACGATGGTGGACTTTGCCCTGCCACGGCTGTCCACGCCACGGGCAGTGGGCGGAGGTGTAGCGCACATGGGCTCTCCGGTGCAGGGGCTTTTCTTCTGGTACTGGCGGCAAATAGGTTCCGAGCTACAGGAGGTCGCCATGCTTCCGTTCTACTCAGGCGATCACGCAAGCCGCGTTGACGCCTCTTTGGAGAGTGTAGCCTCCGGTTTTCCGGCGGCGGTTCTATCAAGGATACGAAAGCGCAACGACCGCTGGGATTGATACGTTTAAAAGGAGTGTCGCCCTCAAAAGCAACTGGCAGACGTTTATCATAAGCACCCGCAGGAAGTTATGACTATTATGGAAGTCTCTGAAGTTCCCGTTTTCGTGCTGTGCGGAGGGTTGGGTACCCGTCTCAGGGAGGAGACGGAGGTGCGGCCGAAGCCCATGGTACCCATAGGGGATAAACCCATTCTCTGGCATATCATGCGGAACTATTCGCAGCACGGATTTAAGAAGTTTGTGCTGTGTCTGGGGTACAAAGCAGAGATTATAAAGTCGTACTTCCTCAATTACTCTTCGTTAAACAGCGACTTTACCGTCAAGCTTAAGACGAACGCGACTACATTCCATGGGGTAGGACACGATGAGGACTGGGAGGTGACACTGACGTTTACCGGGGAAGACGCCATGACAGGGAGCCGTGTCGCTCGGGCTGCAGCGCAATACCTGGGTAATGCGCAGCATATGGCGGTCACTTATGGCGATGGATTGACTAATGCCGATCTGCACGACGAGCTTTCCTTTCATCTCTCGCACGGCAGGATTGGGACGGTTCTGGGGGCCCGCTTGCCCTCACGCTTCGGAGAGCTTCAGGTGGAGGGGCAGACAGTAACTGAGTTCAGGGAGAAACCGGAAGCGGTCGATAGTTGGGTCAATGGCGGTTACTTCCTTTTTCATCGGAGATTTCTTGAGTATCTGTCTATGGAGGATTCCTGCGTGCTCGAGCGGGAGCCCCTGGTGGCACTTGCGGGCGATGAACAACTTTGCATGTATAAGCACTCTGGATTCTGGGCCTGCATGGATACTCAGAGAGATCGCGAGCACCTGAACGGCCTCTGGGAAAGTGGTCAGGCACCGTGGAAGGTATGGTGAGAGCAAAGCGAGAGCCAGGCGGGAGCGCGTAGAGCCTGAGCCAGCGTGCGAAGCTTCGGTAGCGGTGCGGTCGGCAGGAGGAGCGCACCGAAACAGCATACATTTTGGCAAATGCGCACGACGGAGATAGCAACGTAGGGGGTAGCGGGCAGCGATGATTTTCGAAGGAACGCCTCTAAGCGGCGCCTATTTGGTGGATATGGAGACGCGGGCAGATGAGCGTGGGTTCTTCGCGCGGGTATTCTGCGAACGGGAATTTGGTCAACAGGGGCTCTCAACACGCTTTGTGCAAGTTAACAATTCGTTAGCAATTGAACGGGGGACTTTGCGAGGACTCCACTATCAATTGGCACCGAATGCGGAAGTGAAGCTGGTGCGTTGTGTGCGAGGTGCGTTATTTGACGTAATCGTTGATCTGCGCACACAGTCGGAAAGCTTTGGGGAATATTTTGCAGTTGAGCTGACGGCGGAGAACCGGAGAATGCTGTACGTCCCGAAGGGGTGTGCGCATGGCTTCATTACGCTGGAGCCGAATACGGAGGTTATCTATTTCGTAGACGAGTACTACGCGCCGGAGAAGGAAAGGGGTATACGCTGGAACGACCGCTTCTTCGGTATCGAGTGGCCGCTGGAGCCCCGCGTGATTTCCGACAAGGACAGAAATCATCCGGATTTCGACACAGCCTGCCATTTGGAGTGAGGGGAGGGGGGCGACGGAAAGCATAGTCGGCGCCACGCCTACTCGGGACAGTAACTAACGTAATGCGGATCCTTTTTACGGGAGCGAGCTCATTCACGGGCTATTGGTTCGTCAAGGAGCTAGCAAGGGCAGGTCACGACGTGGTCGCCATTTTCCGAACAGGTGTCGGTGAATACGAAGGTATCCGGGCGGAACGGGTCGGTAGACTTGCGGAGGTGTGCGAGCGGGTCGAGGATTGCATATTCGGGGATGAACGGTTTTTAGAGCTGATTGAGGGGAGGAGTTCCTGGGACGTCCTGTGCCACCACGCGGCGGAGACGACAGGTTACAAGAGGCCGGAGTTCGACGCACGTCGGGCGGTAGAGAGCAACACGCACAACTTGAGGGACGTGCTTCAGGCCCTGCGGGCGCGGGAATGCACGAAAGTGGTTCTGACGGGATCGGCGTTTGAGAGCAATGAGGGGGCGGGCTCCGAGGGCCTGCCGGCGTTTTCGCCGTACGGTTTGTCCAAGGCGCTCACTGCAGAGGTGTTCAGATACTACGTCAGAGCGTATGGGCTTCGCCTCGGTAAGTTCGTGGTGCCCAACCCGTTCGGTCCCTTCGAGGAACCACGTTTCACCGCCTATCTCGTGCGCTGCTGGTACGAAGGTAGACGAGCGGTGGTAGAAAACCCTAGTTATGTTCGAGACAACATCCATGTGTCCTTGCTCGCCAAAGCTTATGTGCGGTTTGTTGAGGACCTGGGGGGCGGGCCGAACTGGCAACGGTTAAACCCGAGTGGTTACCCGGGAAGTCAGGGCTCTTTCGTACGGCTGTTCGCGGACGCTCTGCGAGGCCGGTTGGGTCTTGCTTGCGAGGCAGATCTTGAGCGCCAGACCGAGTTTGCAGAGCCGCGGGTGCGAATCAACACAGACTCGCTGGATCCGGTAAGCCTGGGTTGGGACGAAGATACGGCGTGGGACGAGTTGGCCGGATACTACCGGCAAACCTACGGGGGGCGAAAGTAACAATATGGAAAATATGGCTACCCGCGATTCGACCGACAATGCGTCGGTGATCGCCGTCGTACTGACGTGGAACGATACGATCTTGACAGGCCGCTGTATACAGTCGCTGTTACGGAGCGACTACTCGCCATTGAGGGTCGTGGTTGTTGACAATGGCTCAAGGGAGCCATGCGGAGACCAGCTAAAGGAGTGTTTTCCTGCCATCGAAACTGTTGTGTTGGCTAAGAACGAAGGTTTCACTGGGGGGGCAAACCGCGGCCTGGAAGCCGCGCTTAGGATGGATGCCGATTATATCTTCTTTCTCAATAACGACACGGTCGTTGAATGCTCTGCCATACGGCAACTGGTCGCAGCCTTGGAGGAGCGTGCCGAAGCTGGAGTAGCGAGCCCCCTTCTCCTCTATCCGGGATCGGAGAGACGGGTTCAATACTACACAGGGAGGATCCTTCGCGATTGTGGCCGACAGGTGCAACCGGAGGATGGCCTGCTATACGGGAACCGTAAATGGCCGACGATTAGCACTGAATTCGCTCCTGCGACTGCGCTTCTATTTCGGGCGAGGGCGCTTCTCGACGTCGGACTTTTCGACGAAAGCCTAGGCACATGCTGGGAAGACTACGACCTCAGCATCCGATTCAACGATGCAGGCTGGGGGTATGTCACTGTAGGGGGCGCTGAGGTTGTGCACGTCGATGGCGCAACAACCGGTCGGGCCTCACCTTATATTACGTATTATCTTATCCGCAATCGATTGATCTGTATGGCCCGGTACGCACGGCCCTGGGGTATCTTACGGTGCGCTCCGCAAATCTTGCGCTCGTTTTGGTGGCAGGTGAAAGCGTATGGACTCACGAACTGGGCTTGCCACCGGGCGTTCGCCGCCGGCGTGCGCGACTTCGTGCTCGGTGTACGCGGTGAAGGGCGTGCCCCGAATGAACGCGGTGAACGGAGTGAGCAACAGGCGAGCTTGCAGTGACACAGAGTATTGGGGACGCTTCCGAGTGCGGGGGAGGAACGTTCTAGGAGTGACGCAGGGCCAGATATGATCGTGCGGGGGTTTTGGGGCGCGGTTGACGAGACAAGGCAGGAGGAATGTCGATGAAGGTGGCTATCTTGGCCGGCGGCTTTGGCACCCGGCTCGCTGAGGAGACGGAGGTCAAGCCCAAACCAATGGTGGAAATCGGGGGACGGCCCATCCTGTGGCACATCATGGGGCATTACTCTCACTATGGGCACAACGAATTCTATATCGCGCTCGGATATCGCGGGGAGTATATCAAGCGGTACATGTCGGAAATGATGTCGCTCCTTGGCGATATGACAATCGACTTTGGAAAGGGCACGGTGACGCGCGGTGACGAGATGTGGTCGAAGTGGCGGGTGCACTTGATCGAGACCGGTGGTCAGACGCTCACGGGTGGTCGAATCAAGCGGCTGCAACCGTATCTGGATGGTGAGACCTTCATGCTGACGTGGGGAGACGGAGTCTCGGATGTGGACCTCGACGAGCTCGTGTCTTTTCACCGGGCCCATGGGAAACTGGCGACCGTGACCGCGGTACGCCCGCCCGCACGCTACGGACATCTCGAGCTTGATGGGGATCGGATCGTGGAGTTCTCTGAGAAACCGCAAACGGCGGAAGGGTGGATCAACGGGGCCTTCTTCGTGCTCGAGCCGGGTATTTTCGATTACGTCGACGGAGACATGGTGATGTGGGAGCACGCGCCCATGCGGCGGTTGGCCACAGACGGCGAGCTTATGGCGTATCGCCATGAAGGGTTCTGGCAGTGCATGGATACGCGGCGAGACAAGCAAGTGCTGGAAGACATCTGGGCGACGGGCAAAGCACCGTGGCGGTTCTGGTAATAGTGGCGGGCGAGGAGGCCTGATGATGCGTGTACTGGTAACGGGGCATTTAGGGTACATTGGAACCGTACTGGCGCCAATGCTGCAAGGGCGCGGCCATGAGGTCGTGGGGCTGGATACCGATCTATACCGCCGGTGCACGTTTGGTGCCGCTGGGAAATTTGCTTCAGTGCCCAACATTGGCAAGGACGTGCGCGATGTCGAATTGAAGGATGTGAAAGGGTTTGACGCGGTTCTCCATTTGGCGGGGCTCAGTAACGATCCGCTCGGAAATCTTGAGCCGAATTTGACGTATGCGATCAATCATCAAGCGTCCGTGCGTTTGGCGGAATTGAGCAAGAAGGCGGGAGTCAAGCGCTTTGTGTTCGCTTCTTCCTGCAGCAATTACGGCGCAGGGGGGCAGGATATGCTCGACGAGGACGCGAAGTTCCATCCGGTGACGCCGTACGGCGAGTCGAAGGTGCTGGTGGAGGGGGACGTGTCGTCGATGGCGGACGACGGATTCTCGCCGGTGTTCCTGAGGGCGTCTACGGCGTACGGGGTCTCACCGCGTCTTCGGTTTGATCTGGTCCTGAACAATTTGGTGGCGTGGGCCGTTACGACGGGCCGAATCTATCTCAAGAGCGATGGGACGCCCTGGCGACCCATAGTACATATCGAGGATATCGCACGCGCTTACGTTGCCGTCCTGGAAGCGCCGCGCGAGCGGATCCACAACCGAGCGTTCAACGTGGGCCGGACTGACCAAAACTTCCGCATCCGTGAACTCGCAGAGATCGTGGGCCGAACCGTCCCGGACTGCCGCATCGATTACGCTCCGGATGCCAGTGCGGATACAAGGTGTTACCGCGTGAGCTGCGAGCGGCTGATGGGTGAAGTGGAGGGCTACAAGCCGATCTGGGATGCCGAGCACGGGGCCGTCGAGTTATATGAGGCTTACTTGCATCACGGGCTGACGTTGGAGGAGTTCGAGGGCCCGAGGTATCAGCGCATCGGTCACGTCCGTCACCTGCTCGAGATCGGGGCACTAAGTGACGACCTGAGGCCGGTGGAATCGGCCGCCGTGAGCGCGGAGGCTTTGTCATGACGGCAGACGCAGAGCTCGTCCGAAGGAACGCATCTATGGCGTCACGGTGCGCGTCGGCGGAGTGTCGATCCTGTGGTGCGGGAGGTTTGGTGCCGGTGCTGGACTTGGGCCAGATGCCGCCGAGTGACCGTCTGGTGACGGATGAGATGTTAGTGTCGGAAGAGGAGCCTCGCTTCCCGCTTGAAGTGGCATTCTGCCCAAGGTGTACCTTGGTGCAGATCCTGGAGACAGTGCCGCCGGAGATGCTCTTCGGAGCGAATTACCAGTACTACGCGTCGTTCTCCACTACGTTGCTCGAGCATTCACGGGCAAACGCGGAGGAGCTGATCGAGCGGCGGGATCTGGATGGACGCAGCTTTGTGGTGGAGCTGGCCAGCAACGATGGGTATATGTTGAAGAATTTTCTACGACGGGGTATTCCAGTACTGGGTATCGATCCCGCGCCCGGTCCGGCGGCAGCTGCCGAGCGGATAGGGGTCGCCACGCGCAAGACGTTCTTCACCACGGAGCTGGCCGAGGATCTACGTTCGGAAGGGCTGGCCGCTGATGTCGTCATAGCAAACAACGTGCTGGCGCACGTGGCGGACACGAACGGCTTCGTGCACGGTATCGCGACACTCCTTAAAAACAGCGCATTGGCGGTGGTCGAGGTGCCTTACGTGCGAGACCTCGTCGATCACGTGGAGTTCGACACCATATACCACGAGCACCTGTGTTATTTCTCCGTCACTGCGCTCGACGGGCTGTTCAGGAGGCATGGGCTGTACTTGAATGAGGTGCGGCGGTTGCCGATTCACGGTGGTTCGTTACGACTATATATCGAGCCCGTGAAGCGCCCCGGCAAGAGCGTGAAAATCCTCCTGTCGGAAGAGAAGACGGCCGGGCTGACCGGAGGGGAATACTATACTTCGTTCGCTGAGCGCGTCGAAGAGCTCCTGCAGGAGTTGCGGGACATGTTGCTGGAACTGAAGAGGAGGGGCAAGCGCATCGCCGCATATGGCGCCGCAGCGAAGGGGACGATCCTGCTGAACGCATTGGGGATCGGAACCGAAACGGTGGAGTTCGTGGTCGATCGCAACGTGCACAAGCACGGTAAACGAATGCCGGGGGTACATGTGCCGATCTTGGATCCGTCCGAGCTAACGGGGCGCATGCCGGATTATACCCTCATCCTGCCATGGAATTTCAAGGACGAGATCCTGGAGCAGCAGGCGGAGTATCGTGCGCGGGGCGGGCGATTTATCGTGCCGATTCCGTATCCTCGCGTAGTGGGACGGACCGGTTCAGGGCAGATGTAATGGAGACAACTGGATGGATCTGATCGCAAACGAGCTGCCCGGACACGTCTCACTGGATCAGGTGGAACGGCCAGGTGTGACGTGTCCCAATTGCACGGGCCGGGGGATGCGAACGTTTTATCGCGTCGAGTCCATCCCCGTGCACAGCGTGCTGCTCATGGATTCCCGCGAGCAGGCCCTGG